>Ga0182749_1002194_pt1 | contig 14514 bp, 6 predicted proteins | sample eDN3rd37CKraftMG_FD_128875 | JGI IMG/M metagenome (GOLD analysis project Ga0182749, IMG submission 128875) | Enriched Miracle-Growth compost microbial communities from Emeryville, California, USA - eDNA 3rd pass 37_C Kraft MG (version 2) (version 2) ...
CGAAGTCCGACGAGCGCCGCGCCTTGCTGTTCTACGAAGCGGCGGAAGGCGGTGCCGGTGTGCTCACTCGCCTGGCAAGCAATCGCGACGATCTTGCACTCGTCGCCAGCAATGCCCTGCAGCTGATTCACTATCGCAAACCGCCAGGCGGCATTTGGACGCTGGACGATCTACCGTCGCTGGAACAGACCGATGCCCTGGGCAATCATCAGTGCGAAGCCGGCTGCTACCAGTGCCTGCTGTCCTACTTCAACCAGCCGGACCACGAACACATCAACCGCCGCAACGCGGATGCGCTCAAGCTGCTGGTCGCACTTGCCAATGCCCAGGTGCAGCCCGTCACGAGCAGCCCGACTACCCTTGCCTCAACAACAGCAAACGAGCCCCTCGACGCCTGGCTGTCCGCACTCCGCCAGGCCGGGGGCGCGCAACCTGATGCGGTCAACGTGTCCGTCAACAATGGCGCCGCCACTGCGGCGGCCCAGTACAAGGCATCTCGTGCTTTGGTATTTCTGTCAGCGGTAGATGAGCAGACCGCCAGCGTATTGCAGGACAAAGGCTGGCAGGTGCTCGATTTTTCCGACGCCGCACACTGGTCACAACAATTCGCCGCACACGCCGATGTGTTCGGTTCCAAGGAATAAAGGCGCATGACGATCCTCGAACACGACTTTCTGCCCGGCAACCTGGTGCGCGCCCGAGGCCGCGAATGGGTGGTGCAAAGCGACTCCCGCCGCGACTGGCTGCGCCTGCGTCCATTAAGCGGTGCCGATGACGAAAGCATCGCGCTGATCCCCGAGCTGGAACTGCATCCCGTCGAACCGGCCTCCTTCGACTGGCCCGATCCCGCACGCGCCGGCAACCACGCCGCCGCGCTGTTGCTGCGCGATGCCTTGCGCCTGACCCTGCGCGCCGGCGCCGGCCCGTTTCGCTCCTTCGGCAACATCGCTGTCGAGCCGCGCGGCTACCAGCTTGTGCCGCTGCTGATGGCCTTGCGCCTGTCCACGGTGCGCCTGCTGATTGCCGATGACGTGGGTATCGGCAAGACCATCGAAGCCGGCCTGATCGCCCGCGAACTGATGGACCGTGGCGAAATCGCCCGCCTGGCCATCCTCTGCCCGCCACACCTGGTCGAACAATGGCAACGTGAGCTGGATACCCGTTTCAACCTGCATGCCATCGCGTTGACCTCGGCATCCGCTTCGCGCATCGAACGCGACCTTCCGCATGGTGTGCGCCTGTTCGACCATCATCCTGTGGTGGTCGTCAGCCTGGACTACATCAAGAGCGAACGCCACCGCGAACAGTTTCTCGCCACCGCCCCCGAATGCATCGTCGTTGACGAAGCCCACACCTGCGCCAGCAGCGGCGCAGGCAAGCAATTGCGCTTCGAGTTGCTGCAGCGCCTTGCCCGTGACGCGCAGCGACACCTGATCCTGCTGACCGCCACCCCGCACTCCGGTGACGAAACCGCCTTCTACAACCTGCTGTCGCTGCTCGATCCACGCTTTGCCGCCTTGCAAGGCCGCATGACAGCCTCCGACCCGCTGCGTCAGGAACTGGCGCGTCACTTCGTCCAGCGCCGTCGCAAGGACATCGTCGAGTGGCAGACCGAGACCCATGACGGGCGAGGTTTTCCCCGCCGCATGAAAACCGAGCTGACCTATCAACTCAGCGGCGAATGGGGCGCATTCTTCGACGCCGTGCAGGACTACTGCCGCGAACTGGCTGAAACCATCGAACAGCAAGGGCAGCGGCAAGAACAGCAAGGCGGCGCGCGCCTGATCTGGTACGCCACCCTGGCATTGTTGCGCTGCGTGGCATCGTCGCCAGCCGCCGCCGTCAAGGCGTTGACCACCCGGCTGGAAGGCACCCTGGTGGATGACGACTTGCTCACCGATGAGCGCCTGCACGATGGCGAAGCCGACGACCTCTCCGGCAGTGATCTGGAGCCGCCTGCCCAGGTGCAGGACGCCAGCCGCCTGCAAGCCCTGATCGCCGACGCGCAACGCCTGTCCGGCAAGGCCGGCGACCCCAAGCTGGCCGCGCTGATCCGGCACATTGGTTCATTGCTTGAAGATGGCTATCACCCCGTGGTGTTCTGCCGCTACATCGCCACCGCCCATTACGTGGCCGAACACCTCAAGGCCGCTTTTCCGAAGGCCACCGTCGATGCCGTCACCGGCGAACTCACACCCGAAGAACGCCGGGAGCGCGTGGAAAACCTGGAGGATGCCGAGCAACGCATCCTGGTCGCCACCGACTGCCTTTCCGAAGGCATCAACCTGCAACACCTGTTCACCGCCGTCGTCCATTACGACCTGGCCTGGAACCCGACCCGCCACGAACAGCGCGAAGGCCGCGTCGATCGCTTCGGCCAGCAGGCCGACGAAGTGCGCTGCACCATGCTCTACGGGCAGGACAACCCGGTGGACGGTTTCGTGCTCAACGTCATCCTGCGCAAGGGCGAAGCCATCCAGAAAGAGCTGGGCGTGCTCGTGCCCCTGCCCGAAGACGAAGCCCGCATCAACCAGGCGCTGGTCAAGGCTGCCCTCATGCGGCGCAGCGACAGCGGCATGGCCTCGCCGCAAGCCAGTTTCGATTTCGGCGAATCCGAACAACTGCTGGCGCCATTGCAGGCCCAGTGGCAAGACGCCCTGGAAAAAGCCAAGGCCAACCGCACCGTCTTTGCCCAGCGCCGTATCAAGCCCGACGAAGTGCTGCCCGAATGGCACAAGCAGCAGCAGGCCCTGGGCACCCAGGCCGATGTGCAGCGCTTCCTGCAAAGCGCCTGCGTGCGCCTGGGCTCGCCCCTGGAAATGGGCCGCAAACAGACCGCCCGCTTCCTGCCGCAACACCTGCCCGAAGCCTTGCGCCAGCGCCTGGCCGATGAAGGCATCGACAAACCGCAAAGCATCGACTTTGCCGAACTGCACCGCAGCCACCCGCTGGTCGGCCTGCTGGCCCAGCACCTGCTGGAAGACGCGCTTGGCGGAGAGCGCCCGCTGGCCGCCCGCTGCGCCGCGACCTTGACCGAAGATGTCGATGTCGCCACCACCATTTACCTGCTGCGCCTGCGCCATCAGCTCAGCTACGTGCGCCGTCGCGAGCCTTTCCAGATGATGGCCGAGGAAACCGTGGCCCTGGCCGTGCGTGGCCGTGTCAATCCGCAATGGCTGGCCGACGACAGCGCCAACCGCCTGCTCGAATGCACGCCCAGCGGCAACCTGCCCGCAGAAGCCGTGCAGCGCGAAGTGCGCGCCGCGCTCGATTTCCTCGCCACGCATCCCCAGCCACTGCAAGCCCTGGCAGAACAACGCGCCCAGGCCCTGTTGGCCGACCACGAGCGCGTGCGCGCCGCCGCCCGCGACGTGGGCCACCACAGCGTCAGCCCTTGTCTGCCGGTCGATGTCATGGGCGTGTATGTGCTGCTGCCTGACTCGCTATAAGCCTCGGCCTGGAGAAGAACAACCATGAAACGCATCCGCAAGGCCCAGGCCACGCTCGACCTGCCCACCCTCAAGCTCGAAGGCGGCCTGTTCCTGCCCGACCAACTGGAAAAAGCCGCCCAGGGCCGCGCCAGCGCCCAGGGCGAGGCCGACTACGGCACCCCCAAGGGCGTCAAGCTCAAGGACGAATACAGCCGCGCCTTCCAGATCGCCTGTGCCCAGTGGCAGCACTTCGCCGCGCAGATGGAACGCGCCGACCTCGATGCCGCCCAGCTCACCACCGCCTTCGTCCACGAACTGCTGCGCGACGCCTTTGGCTACGCCACCCTGCAAGCCGTGCAATGGCAGCAGGTAGGCGAACTGCGCTACCCGGTCAGCCTCATGGCCGGCAGCATGCCCGTGCTGGCGGCCCCGCACACTTTGGGCCTGGATGAAGCCGACGCGCAGTTCGCCGTGCAGGGCGGCGGCAGCCGAAGGAAAGCCCCGTTCCAGGCCATGCAGGAGCTGCTCAACGCCAGCCCCGATCACCTCTGGGGCATCGTCAGCAATGGCAGGCAACTGCGTCTGCTGCGCGACGCCGCCAGCCTCACCCGCCCCAGCTTTCTCGAAGTCGATCTGGCCGACCTGCTCGGCGGCCAGCGCTACGCCGAATTCGCCAACGTCTGGCGCCTGCTGCATGCCAGCCGCTCTCCGATTGCGCCCTCTCCCCGCCAGCGGGGAGAGGGTTGGGGTGAGGGGCAATCCGCCGCCAACTGCATCTGGGAACGCTGGCGCAACGAAGGCCAGCAGGAAGGCACCCGCGTGCGCGATGGCCTGCGCGATGGCGTCGAACAGGCCCTGCTGACCTTCGGCCAGGGCTTCCTGCAACACCCCGATAACCACGCCCTGCGCGCCGCCCTGCATGAAGGCACGCTCAGCAAGGATGCTTACTTCCAGCAACTGCTGCGCCTGATCTACCGCCTCATCTTCGTGTTCACCGTGGAAGAGCGCGGCGTGCTGCATCCGCAGGATGACAGCGTCGAAGCCCAGGCCGCCCGTCGCGCCTATGCCGGAGGCTACGCCCTGGCCCGCCTGCGCGAACTGTGCCTCAAGCGCCGCGCCCGCACCCGGCACGACGACCAATGGCAGGCCATCCGTATCGTCTTTCGCGGCTTGGCGCAGGGCGAGCCGCGCCTGGCCTTGCCCGCGCTGGGCGGCCTGTTCGCCCCAGGGCAGTGCCCCGACCTGGACGCCGCCTGCCTGGACAACGCCCACCTGCTGGCCGCCCTGCAACACCTGCGCTGGGCCAAGCCGGCTGGCGCGCAAAGTCTGGTGCCGGTGGACTACCGCAACATGGGCCCGGAGGAACTGGGCAGCGTCTACGAAAGCCTGCTGGAGCTCGTGCCCGCCATCGACCTGCCCGCACGCACCTTCGGTTTCGTCGGTTGCACAGAAGAGGGCAGCACCGCCGGCAACGCCCGCAAACTCACCGGCAGCTACTACACCCCCGACAGCCTGGTGCAGGAACTGATCAGGAGCGCGCTCGACCCCGTCATCGAACAGCGTCTGGCTGCCCAACCGGCCAACCCCACCGAGGTACTGCTGGCCATCCGCGTCATCGACCCGGCCTGTGGCAGCGGCCACTTCCTGCTCGCCGCCGCCCGCCGGCTGGCGGAAAAACTGGCCCAGTTGCGCAGCCTGGAAGGTGGACAGGAGGGCGCCATCCAGCCGCAGGACTACCGCCACGCCCTGCGCGAGGTGGTAGCCCGCTGCATCTTCGGGGTGGACCGCAACCCCATGGCCATCGAACTGGCGCGCATGGCGCTGTGGCTGGAAGGCTACGAGGAAGGCCGCCCGCTGGGCTTTCTCGACCACCACCTGCAAGTGGGCGACGCCCTGCTGGGCCTGACCGACCTGAACATGCTCGAAAAAGGTATCGCCAAGGATGCCTTCAAGCCCTTGAGCGGCGACGACAAGAACGTGTGCAAGGAGCTGGCCAAGGCCAACGCCGCCGGTCTCAAGCAGATCGACAAGGATTTGAACGGAAAACAGATGCTGCTGGGCGTGGACAACCGCAGCGGCCTCGATGCCCTGCGCGCCATCGAAACCCTGCCCACCGATACCCCCGAGCAGGTGGCCGCCAAGGAACAGGCCTGGCGCCGCTTTCTGGAAGACTCCGCACACAGCCCGCTGGCCCACGCCGCCGATGCGCTGGTGGGCGCCTACCTGCTGCCCAAGACGGAGGACACGGCCGATGCCGTGCCCACCAGCATCACCCTGCATGCGCTGCTGACCGACCCGCAACGCGCCCAGACCGAGCACGCCGCGCCCATCGCCGCCGCACGCGCGGCCTGCGAACAGGCGCGCGTGTTCCACTGGCCGCTGGCCTTCCCGCAGGTGATTGCGCAAGGCGGCTTCGACTGCGTGCTGGGCAATCCGCCGTGGGACATGCTTCAACTCGATCCACAGGAGTTCTTCGCTACACGTGATCCTGAGATTGCCAATGCGCAGCATATGGCTGCGCGCGACAAGATGATCGCCGCTCTAAAGCATGCTAACCCTCGGCTATACGACGAGTATTGGCAGGCAGTTCGTACAGTTGAGGCCGCTCAGTCCTTTGCACATTACAGTGGAAGATTCCCGACGTCGGGCTTTGGTCGATTGAACTTGGCCTATCTGTTTGCGGAGCTTTTTCTAGATATGAAGAGCGCCGACGGTCGCTCTGGCCTTATTGTGCCTTCTGGTATCGCTACTGATTCGTTCTCGCAACACTTATTTAACAAAGTAGCAAAAGGGAACCTGGTTAGCTTTTACGACATTGAAAACAAAGAGGCGATCTTTAGTGCGGTACATCGAAGCTACAAATTCTGCCTATTAACCTTGGGTAGGTCGGAAACGGCAAGTTTTGTCTGCTTTGCATCGAATGTGTCCCATCTGAGTGATCCGCGTCGCCAATTTCGGCTGACGCCTGAGGATTTTCGGCTTCTCAACCCTAACACAGGGACATGCCCGGTCTTTCGAACCAATAAAGATGCTGAACTAACAAAGAAAATTTATCGCTCCGTACCGGTGCTGTGGCGAGAAAAAGGAGAGTCGCAAGAAGAAGCTAATCCTTGGGGCTTGACCTTTATGTTGATGTTCATGATGAACACCGACAGCTATCGCTTCAAGAACGAGCCCGCCGCCGACCGCTTGCCGCTGTACGAAGCCAAGCTCATCCACCAGTTCGACCACCGCTGGGCCACCTACACACCAGACGGCAACAGCCGCGATGTCACGCTGCCTGAAAAGGCCGACCCGCATTTCACCGTCACCCCGCGCTATTGGGTAGAGGCCCGCGAAGTCTGGCTACGCGTCGCCCGTCTGCCCGATGGCTTGCTGAAGGCTCTCAAGGACGGCAACGCCCAGGCCGCCGCGCTGTGCGTCACCCAGTTGTTGTTCGGTCGCTACCTGGCCGAACAGCGCCGCGCCCATCCCGGCATGGGCATCTATCCCGCGTGGAAAGCATTTGTCGCCCAGCATCCCTATGCCTGCGCCATCGTCCCCACATCACTGGGGTTCGTCGGGGATAACCCCCCATGCCTGCAACCGCTGAACGATGACTACCTGCCCGCCGAAGGCGAAGCCAGGGTGCAGCCCTACACGCCCGGCGCCAGCAGCGCCACCGCCTGGTACGCCACCGACCCCGACGCCGAGCGCGCCGTACTGGCGCTCGCCGCCGACTATGGCCATCTGCCGGCGTCGGAAGCGCCTATGGCGGACGAGTCCGACGTGCTCGCCCTCGCCGAACGCTGGCTGCAGGCCGCCTGCCCGCAGTGGTTGATGGGCTGGCGGGATATTACCAACGCGACCAATGAGCGGACAGTCATTGCGTCGGTGGTGCCGTTGGCTGGCGTTGGCAATCAAATGCCATTGATGCTGTTCCCCGAAGGGGGAAACCGTGCACGATTCGCTGCGCTGCTCGCCAACCTGTCTGCGCTGGTCTTTGACTTTGTGGCACGCCACAAGACAGGCGGCACGCACATGAATTACTTCATCTACAAACAGCTTCCTGTATTGCCCCCAGACCGCTACACCGAAGCTGACCTCGACTTCATCGTCCCGCGCGTACTGGAGCTGACCTACACCGCCTGGGATTTGCAGCCCTGGGCCGAGGAGTTGGTGAGCGCATGGAAAACGGAAACCGACGACTGGAAGCCCGGCACCCCCGAGGCGATCCGCCGCTCGCCGCTCACGCCGTTCCCCTACGACCCCGACCGCCGCGCCACCCTGCGCGCCGAACTCGACGCCTACTACGCCAGACTCTACGGCCTCACCGAGGAAGAACTGCGCTACATCCTCGACCCTACCGACGTAATGGGCGAAGACTACCCCAGCGAAACCTTCCGCGTGCTCAAGAACAAGGAACAGAAGGAGTTCGACGAATACCGCACGCGACGGCTGGTGCTGGAGGCGTGGGATGTGTTGCAACAGCAGCAGCCGATCACTGTGCCCACCGTCAAACCGTCGCGACGTACCGTGCCGCTTCCCGTCTATGCCGAAGGCGGCACGCCTGCTTCCGAAGCCGAGGATTGGCTGGCGGGCCTGGTGTGCGATGTGCTCCTGCAAGCCGGGCCGTGTGACGACAATCGCATGCGACGCATTCTTGGGGCACGATTGCCGGAAGACACGCCACATGCTGAGACACTGCATGATTGGCTGGGGCCTGTGGACACGGAGCGTTGGACGCACATTTGTGGTTGGCTTCGTGATCTGTTGGGCGTCGCCGCAACGGTACCGCTGTCCATCCGTAACCCGGAAGCGCTGGCCGACATCATTGGTGACTATCGCACCGAATCGCTGGCGCGTGCCTTGATCGAGGCTCGTCGCCACCATGAGGCCGCTCTGGCAGAAGTGATGGCAGATTCGGCATCGGATGCGCAGACCGACGAACTGCGCAAACAGGGATAGGTGCTTATGAATGGTGCCGCCTTTTCGACGACAGGTCATGCCAGACCACGCCTCTGGGTGGAAACGCTGTGGCTGCTGGATTCGCTGACAGCCCAACAACCGTTGCGTGAGATTCCCTTGCAGCGTGGACTCAACTTGATTGTGTCGCCACCAGGAACAGGCAGTTCGGGGCACGGCGTCGGAAAAACAGCCTTCTGCCAGTTGTTGCGCTTCGTGCTGGATGATCCGCTTTGGTCCGGTGGTTCAACCTTGCGCGACGAACTGCTGAGCAGTCGCGAGCTGAAAGAAGGCGCAGTCGCCGCCCGTGTGCATGTGGGTGGCGAGGTGTGGACGGTCCTGAAGCCGTGGCTGCACCAGAAACATTATCGAGCATCGCGATCTGCTGATTGGCGGCAGTTGGCCGCCAACGAGGCCGAAAACGAGTTCAGTGCCTACCAGGCTGCGCTGCGCCAGCATCTGGTCGAAATCCTGCCCGTTCAGGAACTACCCACCTCGAAGCAATCCATCGAGTGGCACCAGATTCTGGCCTGGTGTTCCCGCGACCAGAATGCGCGCTACCACAACTATTACCAGTGGCGCGCCGATGGCGTTGGATTCAGCCTGCCAGCAAGGTCCCCTGCGGCACTCATGCAAATCGTGCTGGGTCTGCTGCATGACGCGACAACACTGCGCGACCTGGATAGCACCGCCAGGGAGATGGAGGAGCAGAAATCGAAGTTGCAAGCACTGCGCGAGGAGCCCGCCCGCTTGTTGAAACATGTGCGCCGCCAACTGACTCGCCGCCTCGATGTCTCCGCCGCTACTCCGTTCCGGCAGGACGGCTTGCTTGAGCACCCAAACCTGATCGGCATCGCCAAGCAGCGTCATGAGGCTTATCAACAGGAGCTGTCGGCCATCGATGCCGAACGGCAAGAACTCGCGGCACAGCGCCAGGCGTGGGTGGAAAAGCGTGCACCGCTGAAAGCTGGCATTGACCTTCTGACCAATGAGATCAAGCAGAACGAAGCCATGCTGGCCGGTGACATGCAGCGGGTAGCCGAGTTGCAGGAAGAAGCATCGTCTTTGCAACAACAGCTACCCACTCGCTGCGACGCGGGAAACCGATTGCTCAGGGATTGCCGCCATGTGATGGAGCGGATCGAGCAGACGCAGATCGACCGGAAGCAGCGGATCGCTCTGCATCAGCGCTCCAAAGGAGAGCTTGAAAGCGAACTTGCGCCCCTGCGTCGCCGACGGGATGAGCTGGAGGCCGAGATAGCGCCCATGAATGCACAAGTTGCAGCCATCGATCAACGGGAAGCCGAGCTTATGACGAGGCACGCACAATCCCTGTCAGCCGACCAGCTTCTTAGCGATGCCATCGAGGACTATGAACACTATGAAGACATCGCTACGGGCAAGTCATCCTCTCAGGAGATCACGACGCTGGAGCGCCAACTGAAATCGACCCAGCGCCGCCATGACCAGCTTCAAGTCCAGCTCGTCCAAGAACGCGACATGGTGGCAGGGCGCCGCCAAGCCATCAGCGCAGCCATGCAGGCCCTCGCCAAGTCGCTCCCCTCATTTCGCTGGGCCGTTTTCAACGATGAGGATAGGCACCGCAACCATCCATTTCAGATGGGGCCAATGCACTCGACAACCTTCAAGGTTCTGGAAATTCTGGCCGGGGATATCGCCTGCTTGCTCGACAGCACCTCCCCGGACAGCTTTCATCCGGGATTCCTGCTGCACGACTCACCTCGCGAGGCAGAAATGAGTGAGGCCATACTGTGGTCACTGCTTGGGCATGTCGCATCGAGTGGAGGTGATTCTTTCCAGTACATCGTCACCACATCGACTGAGCCCTCGGACGCTTTCAAGTCTTTTGAGCGGCTCAGGCTTTCATCCGACAGCGAGGAAGGTCTTCTGCTTCGTCAGCGGGTGGGTGCAGAACAGGCGTCTTTGACATGAGTACCGCGGTGAATCCACTACAGCGGGCGCTGGTCGAGAAAGCCGGCCACGACAACGGCTTCGAGCATGTGCTGTCGCCGGTGGGCGATGCGGTGGGGCTGGCTTCGGCTCGCCATCGCAGCCAGGCGGCAGTGACCGCAGGGGCCGAAGGTTTCGAGGTGCGTTTTCAGCCGGCCACGCCCGCGCTGCTGCCGGAGCTGCTGCGCAGCTTCCAGCCCTGGGCCGGTGCCGATGACGTGTTTCGTGTGCCCACCCTGGCCGATCTGGCAGCCCTGCTGCGCCGCGCGGCCAGCCTGTCGCAGGCCTTGCCGAATCAGGCCGTGCGCGACTACCACGCCGCCGTGGCGCAGGCTGTCGAAGCGATACCCGCCGAGGCCCGGGGCACGGAAGTCGAGCGCCTGGTGCGTCAGCGCGTGGGGCAAGCGCGTTACCGCGATGCCTTGCTCACTTATTGGGATGGCGCCTGCGCCGTGACCGGCGTTACTGTGACCGAGGCGCTGCGTGCCAGCCATGCCAAGCCCTGGGCCGAATGTGCCGACGATGCTGAGCGGTTGGATGCCTTCAACGGCTTTCTGCTGGTCGCCAATCTCGATGCGCTATTCGATCGCTTTCTGATCAGCTTCGACGATGCCGGGCATCTGCTGACCAGCACCCGCCTGTCCCCAGGCGATCTGCACGGGCTTGGCATTCGCCCAGGCATGGTGCTGCGCTGGCTGACCAGTGAACACCTGCCCTATTTGCAATGGCACCGTGAACGCTTTCTACGCAGTGGATCCGCATCCTAGACTCCATCCATTGGCTGGATTAGCGGCCTAGATAGGTGGCAGTGATTTGAATGCGCTCGTGCCCCAATTCGCGGCTGATAGTCTGACGAGCGTGGTCGTCTTCCATGCGTTGCGTTGGGCTTAGCCCCTTGACTGAAAGACCACCTGCCGCTGGTGCCTTCCACCCCGTCAGCGCCTCATACCGCATCTGCGCATACCGATGCCGGAGTCCGTGCATGTTGCTCAGGCCTGCTGCCTTGCATTGCCCATCGTAGACGTGCCGCTGTTGGATGTAGGTCTTGTCCGCCGGAATCAGCGAGCCCAAACCTGCCAGCCGGTGGGACTCGTCCAGTACCGTCCGCTGCTCCGGCGTCGTGATCGGCACCGTCCGGTCACGTCCGCCCTTGGCCCATGAGCCTTTTATGGCGATGTGGTCGCCGCGGTCGGCATAGTGGGGTTGGAACTTGATGGACTCTTCCCGCCGCAGGCCCAAGGCCGCTTGCAAGCGCAGGCTCATGCGAACGTAGGGATCGGTGATCCTGGCCAGCCCATCGCCTAGTTCCTTGGCTTTGCTTTCGTTGGTCGCATAGCGGCGGTCCGCGATGCCCAGCTTGGTGTTGTCCGCTGGCAGGATGCCTGCCTTGCCGACCTTCTCGGCCCACCAGCGCAGGTGCGCCATGCGGTTTTTCAGTGTGCCGACAGACAGACCTTCGGCTTGCCAGCGCTGCAACAGGGCTCCGACATGCTTGCCCTTGAGCGAGGTGGCCCGCATCTGGCGGAAGCCTGCTTCGCGCAGTTGGCGAGCGGCCAGAATCAGCGACCGTTGTCGGTCGGCCTGGGTGGCATGGCTGCCGTCGCGGTTGCGCTGGCAAAGCTGGCGCAGGGTATAGGTCAGGTCGTCCATCGCGGTGTTGTTCCATCGGTTGTCGGGGCTGAGAAGCAAACGGTCAGTGTTTTTGCCAACTCGCCAAGGCGAGATCCCCGAAGGGCAAGGGCCAGGTGCTCAGTTCACCTGTGGCCTCGAATGAGGCGTCCGCCTTGCTTCCTGTGGGAAGGCCGGGCGGAGGGATGGCAAGAGACGACAACGCGATGTGCTGGGATGAGTACCTCCTGTGATGCAGTGTGGAAAAGGTGTCGGCAGGCCGTGTGAGGACGGGCGACCAGCAATGAGTGCCTGGAACGGCGGATGTGTGTTGCGACGATAGCGGGACGAATCACGCCGAGGATGAGGAAGGCTCTGCCTATGGGTAGGGCGGCACACAGAGCGAGCCTGGGTGTGCCTGGGCGGTTCCGCCCGGTGAGGCCGGGTCGGCGCTTGCAGGAACCTGCGCCAGGGTTCCGGTGTTCATACCCACCCGGCAGGTCGTTGCTGGGCCAGTGTGCCGGGGCATCGTCATGTGCGCAGCCATCAATGCGATGCTGCGCCAATCCGCATTGTTGCTGCAGTTCGCCGGGCCGTCACTGCGGCGGGCAGTGACGGCTCCATCTGTCTCACGCCGAGCCCAGCGACCCCAGCCTTGCAGCAGCAGGCGTGTTTCCCGGGGCTGTTGGCAGCATTCCGCTGTCAGCCATGCCCCCGATGATCTGCCCGATGGGCAGCGATGGCGTCTTCAGCATGCGCCGGATCTGCTCCAGATGCCGTTGCGCGACCTCACGCGATGCAGGTTTTGCGGCTTGGCTGCTGGACGATGGAGAAGGGGCAGGCGGCGAGCCATGCGGGCTGTTGCTGACGGCCTGCACGGGTGTCTGCTGCGGGGCGGATTTGCGTGCCGCCCAGAGCTTGAAGACGCCTTCCACGGCCTTCTTGATCAATCCGTAGAGGTAGGCGATGGCGTTGCACACGCCACCTGATTCACAGCGCACGTCCCACTCGGCCAGCACCGCCAGGCGTTGTTCCGGAGGCAAGCCCCTGAGACGCGCGGTGAGAACCCGTTGCTGATCCTGCGGCAGTTGTTGGAAGCGGATGGGCACATCCGACCGCGATGCCTGCACTTCGGTTGGTGACCGGTACGTATGTACTTCTTTAAATACTTCTTTTTGTACAGTACATACTGCTGTCGCAGATGCCGGGACGGGTTTCGGAATGTCGCCGCTGGCTTCGGGCACGCGGGTGTCGCGCAGAGTTGAGCCACCAGGACTGCCCGGATCATGGTCGTCGCCACGGTGCTGCAAGCGCCTGATCCGCTCTTTCATCGTGGCGGGCAGCTTTTCCAACCGGTCCGGATGACGCATGGCTTCGTCGAGAATGGACTGTGCCAGTTGGCGAATCGTCGCACTGGCATGGCCGAGCGCCCGTTCCAGCAGGGGTAGGTAGTCCTTGTCCTCCAGGCAGGCCTCGTCGAACGCGAGGGGCTGATTCCGCACCACGTAGCGACTGGCCATTGAGAAGCCAGTCATCGGATTGCGGCGGTACTCGACCAGCGCAATCCACGCGGACAGCCGCAGGCACAGCACGGCCCTGGACACGGTTTCAAGGGCCGCCCGCTTGCTGCCAGGTGCGCTGGGCAGGTACTTGCGCAGCTCGTCGTAGCTGAGGATCACGGTGCCATCGCTGCTGGCCAGCGCACGGAAAGTCAGCCAGGCATTGCGCTCCAGCGGCGTCAGCCGCTCATCGAGCAACAGGGCTTTCGGGGTGATGATGTCTGAAGCTGGGTGTGACATGGCGAGGCTCCCATCGGTATCGGCCAACTGGCCAAAGGAGCCGCCATCTCACCCCGGCATCACCGCTGCCGCAGCCATCAATCCGAACTGCGCGCCTCCCGTTTTTTCGAGCTGAAGCAGGGCACAACATCCTTGGTCTTCCGGATCAGGAGGTGGGAAAATGAGACCGTTGCAGCGCATTGAACGTTGGCGGACGTCGATGGTCGGGTTCACTGCCTCTGATCAGGTTGACCGCTGACACATCGCATCGGTAACAGGAGCGCGGGAAGCGTCCATGGATGGCCATCCGCCGCTACCAAGGGACACGCTTGGCTTTTGGGTCCAAGAATAGGTCCAAGCGCATTGCGGGACCGTCATGACTGCCTTGAAAATCAACGATATGCGGCAGAAATTCCGCTTCTGCATCGGGAAATAGCCCGAAAGCGACAAGGGGACGGACACCCGGCGGGTGTCCGTCCCCTCATCCCAGGCGCGGGCGCCGCGAAAACTACCCCGCCCCCAGCACCTCCCGCAGCCCGCGCGCCAGGGCTTCATGGAACCGCCCGGGGTCCTGTATCTGCGGCGAATGCCCCAGGTCCGGAAAGCGCACCAGCCGCGCCCCCGGGATCGCCCTGGCGGTCGCCGGCCCCAGCGCCGCGTAGTTGCCCAGCGTCGCGGCCACTTCCGGCGGCGCGGCGTCCTTGCCCGGCGCGGTGTTGTCCTGCTCGCCGATCAGCAGCAGGGTCGGCACGCGCAGTTGCCCGAACTCGTGCACCACCGGC
>Ga0182749_1002197_pt1 | contig 14490 bp, 12 predicted proteins | sample eDN3rd37CKraftMG_FD_128875 | JGI IMG/M metagenome (GOLD analysis project Ga0182749, IMG submission 128875) | Enriched Miracle-Growth compost microbial communities from Emeryville, California, USA - eDNA 3rd pass 37_C Kraft MG (version 2) (version 2) ...
CCTGTGCGAGCTTCGCCGGGTGATGATCGACGCGCGTGACCAGATTCTCGCCGTTCTCGAACATAGGAGCCTCGCCGACGCCATTTCCGGGATACCGATGTCGCCAGATGTCGCGGCGCAGATCTGCCCATCGCTCGCGCCTAGCCCGCAAGCGCCGCCCGATCCTGTCGGGCGTTCCAGTCCGGCCTTGGCCCCGCCGGAATGAGGCCGGACGGGTTGAGCGCCGGAAAGGCGCTGTAGTAGGTCAGCCTGAAAGCCTCGAAATCGGTGAGCGCCCGGAAGGCGGGCCGGGTGTAGAGGTCGCGCGCATAGGCCCAGAGCTGGGGATAATCGGCCAGCCGCCGCAGGTTGGCGCGAAACAGCGGATTGTAGGCGATGTCGAAGCGCGCGAGCGATACCCACAGGCGGACGTCGCTCTCGGTCAGCTCGGCCCCGAACAGATAGCGTCGGTCTGCCAGCTGCGTCTCGAGCCGGTCGAACAGATCGAATAGGCGCTCGACGCGCGCGTCATAATCCGCCTGGTCGGTCGCGAAGCCGATCCGGTAGACGCCGATGTTCAGCGTCTCCTGGATCTCGCCGCTCAGCGCATCGATCTCACCGCGCAGCCGCTCGGGATAGAGATCGACCCCGCTGGTGCCGAGCGCGCCGAACCGGGTCAGGAGATCGTGGACGATCTCGTTATTGTCGTTGTTGACGATACGCCCGGACTTCCTGTCCCACAGGCTCGGCACGTTGACGTGACCACGAAAGGCCGGATCGGTCTGGAGATAGAGATCGCGCAGCAGCGGCCGGCCCGCGACCGGATCGGCGCCATGCCGCGCGCGGAACGCCCAGCCGCGCCCATCGCGCACGTCATCCACGAGAGAATGGGAGATGACGTGATCGAGCCCGAGCAGCGCAACGGTGATTGCCGCGCGCTGCGCCCACGGGCAGCCGAGCGCGAGGTAGAGATGGTAGCGGCCGGCTTCGGCCGGGTAGGGCGTCGAGCCGTCCTCGCTGATCCGGTCGCGGAAATCATGGACACCGGTCGTCGGCCAGCCTTCGGGGGGTGGACCGTAGCGGCCGTGGGACTCATAATCGACATCGCTGGCGATGGCGCTTCTCTCGAGGACTTCGGACATGGGCTTTCCTATGCCTGTTCGGACGGGGCAGGAACGGAGCGGCGGCGATCGATCCGGATCATACCCCGACCAGGGCGCGGATAGCTTCGGCATCGCCAACGATGGTCTCGGGTGTGGTGCGCTCGACGTGGTGTCGCCAATGGGCCTCCGCGACGTCGGCAACCGGCACCGATGGAAGTCCGCGGTTGCTGCCAGCATCTTCGCCTGGTTGCACGACGATGCCGGCGATACTCACAATCCCGGCATGAATGCCTTCGGGCTTCAGGTCCTGGTAGAGAAGCCGCGCATAGTTGAGCGCCGCACCCGCCGCCACGCCGAAGCTGGCGGTGAAGTTGACGGGATGCTGAGCGGAGACCGCCGTGGTGAACAGTAGTGAACCGGACCGCTGCGCGAGCAAACCAGGGAGCACCGAACCGACCGCCGCGATCGCGCCGAGGACGGCGAGGTCGAGATGGAACTGCTCGTTGCCGGCATCGATGTTCCGTGCGGTCTTCAGGCTGTCGCTGCCGGGCGAAGGCCCATATTCGAGAACGTCGATCCCGCCCAGCCGCTCGCCGGCGTCCTGTAGCGCGCGCGCCAGTTGGGGGCGGTCGAGCACGTCGGCTGGGAAGGCGGCGGCGGTGATGCCCTTCGCGTCCAACTGGTGCGCCAGCGTGTTCAGCCTGTCGCTATCGCGCGCGATCAAAGCGACCTGAAAGCCTTCGCGACCGAAACGCTCAGCAACTGCCAGGCCGACTCCCGGGCCGGCCCCAACGACGGCGATAGCCTTGGACATGCGGCGTCTCCTTTCAGTTCTGGATGGCAAGAATAGCGTTGTTCGGCGGAACAGGTTGCGCTTCCGCATCACGCAGCCTTTCCTTCACCGGATAGGGATAGGGTTCCAGCAGCCAGAAAAACAGCACCGTCAGCGCAAGCGCCGCCTCCAGAGCCACCAGCGCCCAGGCATAGGAGCCGGTCCGGTCGAACACGGCACCGACCACGATCGGTGCCGGGGCGCTGAGCACGAGCAGAATCGGGAAGAGCGAGCCATAGATGGTGCTGAAATTGCGGACGCCGAAATAGCGCGTGGTGAAATAGGACGTCATGCTCGTCTGACCGCCGCAGCCGATGCCGAACAACAGGATCGCGGTCAGCACCAATGCGACACCGTGACCGACATGCAGCAATGCGATGCTCGCCAGCGACAGGATCGCGAAGGGAAGGATCACGCGTGGCGTATCGAAGCGGTCGAGCAGCAGGCCGGTCAGGATCTGGGCGACCAGGCCGCCGACGGCGAAGGTGGACAGACCCCAGACCGCGAGCGATGGCCCGATGCCATGTTCGGCCAGAATGCCGACGGCGTGAGTGCTGACACCCATGAAGGCGAACATGCCCGCGACCTGCGCACCTACCAGCAGCCAGTAGGTCTTGCCGCGGATCGCCTGGAGGATTCCGATCGATGGCGCACCATCTGGCTGTATCTCGTTGCTTTCCGCCTGGTCCGCATCGGGGGTATTCACCGGCCTCTCGCGGAAGAACGCCAGCAGGATCGGAAAGGACACCAGGAGCTCGGCGGCGCCAAAAGCACGATAGGCGTTGTGCCACCCGATCGTTTCCAGCAGCCACCGCGCGATCGGAGGCACCGCGATCTGCGACACGAAGACCCCGACGCCGAGCGCCGTCAAGGCGATACCGCGACGGCGGTAGAACCAGCTCGAGATCAGCTTGCTGTAAGCGACCGCGCCGGGCTGGGCGATGCCGAGGAGAAGATGCGCGGCGTAGAAGAGCGGCAGGGAATGGCCGATCACCGAGAAGGATGCGAGAATGACGCCTGACAGAAATGTCAGTGGCAGCAATATCGCGCGGGGGCCACGTCGGTCGACGGCAAAACCGAACAGCGGTGCGCCTATCGCCATGCCGGCATAGAGAAAGGTGACCGCGCCCCCGATCTCGGCATGGCTCCAGTGATAATCGCCGGCGATGGCGCCGATAAAGACGGAGATCGCGGTGCTGGCGACGATCAGGCCGCTGAACGCCGCCCCGATCAGAGCTGAGCCCGCAACCGCGAGCGACTGTGGCGTGATCTCGCGAACCTCGGTCATCCCGCTTCTGCTCCCCTGAAGCCCCGTTACGGGTCTAGCAACAGACCCCGTGTAGAAAGACATACTTATTCTATAGGAGTTAAAGGATAAAGTATGGTGCTGTCGATCGACGCCCGCTTTATCGGGCTCATGCTGCGCTGCCGAAACGGGTCTGCGGCGAAGCAAGGGGGTCACAGACATGGGATACGGCAGAAGGGACGTCGGCTTGACGGCGTTGATGGTGGCGTTGGCAGCTCCCGCGCAGGCGGAGCCAGGCGCAGCCGCCGATGCGACGCAGATCGAGTCGCAAGCATCGGATATCATCGTGACGGGGACACGCCGGACTGAACGTACCGCAGCGCAATCCATCGCACCGATCGATGTCATCGACCCGAGGGTGCTCGCGGCATCACCCTCCGCCGACCTCGACGACAAGCTTGCCGCTACCGTGCCGTCGTTCAACGTGCAGCGTGTGCCGGGCGCTGATGGCGCGATCTTCTCCCGCCCGGCATCGCTGCGCAATCTGAGCCCCGACGAGACGCTGGTGCTCGTCAACGGCCATCGCCGCCATCGCTCGGCCTTCGTCGACGTCGTCAACCAGGGTGCGGAAGCGGTCGACCTCTCGCAGATCCCGTCCGCCGCGGTCGGGCGCATCGAAGTGCTGCGCGATGGTGCATCCGCGCAATATGGATCGGACGCGATCGCCGGCGTCATCAACATCCTGCTCGACGATACGCCGGGGACGGTGCTGACTGCGCAGACCGGCCAATATTATGCCGGCGACGGCTTCAACGTGCAGTTGTCGGGCCGTAGCGGCTTCAGGCTGCCGGGCGGCGGCAGCCTGTCGATCGCGGGTGATTACAACAACAGCAACACCACCGATCGCTCGGTGGGCATCAAGAACAAGATCGGTCAGCCCGATCTCGATAGCTATCATTTCACCTATGATCTCAAGCTGCCGCTCAACGACCGTTTCAATCTCTATTCGTTCGGAACCTACGGCCATACCGTCGGCTGGAGCGAGTTCAGCTTCCGAAGTGCGCAGACCAACGACGCGGTATTTGGTCGATCCTTCTATCAGGATGGGCCGAACGCCATCTATCCCGACTGGACGCTGACCTCGATCTACCCGGACGGCTTCGCCTCCCACTTCGGCGTCCATATCAATGACGGCGAGGCGACGGCCGGGATAAAGGGTCAGATCGCCGACAATCTGACGATCGACGTCAGCGGGGACTATGGGCGCAATTCGATCGACTACCGGGTCCGCCACTCGATCAACGCATCACTCGGTCCGCTCTCGCCGACATCCTTCGATTCGGGCGAGATCATCGCCTCGGAGGCGTCCGCGAACGTCGATGCGACATGGCTGCTCGATGCTGGCCTCGCCAAGCCGGTCAGCGTTGCATTCGGCGGTGAGTATCGGCACGAACGCTTCCAGAGCATCGCCGGCGACGTGGCGTCGTACGAGACCGGGCCGCTCGCCGATCTGCCGTCCGGGGCCTATGGATTTCCTGGCCTGCCGCCGGAATCCGCGGGGGTGACTGCCCGCAACAGCGAGGCAGGCTATCTCGATGTCGAAGCCGATCTCACCAACCGCCTGACCCTCGGTGCCGCTGGACGGTACGAGCATTTCTCCGATTTCGGCTCGAACTTCAGCTATAAATTCTCCGGGCGCTATCAGCTGAATGACGCGATCGCGTTCCGAGCCACCTACAATACCGGCTTCCACGCCCCGGCGCCCGGACAGCAGAGCTTCACCAAGGTCACGACATCGCCGGACCCGTCCGTGCCTCCGCCTTATCCGATCCTCAGGATCGGACTGGTTTCGCCGTCCGATCCGCTGGCGGCGCAGTTCGGCGGCAAGCCGCTCAAGCCGGAGAAATCGCGCAACGTGAGCGCGGGCGTCGTGATCCAGCCGCTCACCGGGCTCACCTTCACGGTCGATTACTATCACATCAAGATCGACGACCGCATCGGCCTGACCCCGCAGCTCTCGCTTCCGGCGGGCTCGGCCTATGATCGCATCCAGTTCCTGATCAATGGCTATGATACGAAGAGCGACGGTGTCGATGTCGTCGCGTCCTGGAACCACCCGCTCTGGACGGGCAGGCTGACGCTGACCGGCGCCTACAATTACAACCGCACCAGGATCACGCGCGCGGACCCCGTCGTCGTGAATGACGTTTCGCGGCCCTATATCGAGAGTTCGCGGCCGCACCACACAGCGGTCGTCACGGCCACCTATGATGTCGGCCGCCTCCATCTGCTTGGTCGCGTTCGCTATTTCGGGTCCTGGATCGACGCGGTGCCTTTCGATCAGTCCCCGTTCAAGGACCAGAAGGTGTCTCCACTGGCCTTCGCGGATCTCAGCGTCTCCTACGATGTCACGCCGAAGACCCAGTTTACCGTCGGCGCGGAGAATCTCTTCAACACCTATCCGGACCGCAACAACAGCCTGATGCAGTTCCTCGGCCAGAAATATCCATTCCTGCGTCCTTATGACGAGGATGGCGGCCGCTGGTACGTCCGCATCTCCCAGCGTTTCTAGCGGCCGCCAAAGCGCGGCCCGCAATCCAGCAGATGGAATGACGATGAACGACAGACGACAGATACGCTTTGGGCTGGCGGTTCCGGGAAGCGGTATCAACAAATGGAGCTGGCGACATACCTCGGCGCCGCCGGACGCCAGCGTCAACTTCGCTTATTATCGCCAGCTCGCGCAGGAGGCGGAGGCGGCAAAGCTCGATTTCCTGTTCATGGCGGACGGGGTGATCGTCGAGCGGACCTCGCCGCCGCATTTCCTGAACCGGCTGGAGCCGTTGACCGCGCTCGCCGCGCTCGCCGCCGTCACCTCGAAGATCGGCGTGGTCGGCACGGTCGCGACATCCTTCGCCGACCCCTATACCGTTGCCCGCCAGTTCGCCTCGCTCGACAAATTGAGCGAGGGACGGGCGGGGTGGAACCTCGTCACGGGCGACGTCGCGGCGGCGGCCGAGAATTTCACGGATCTGCCCTATCTGCCGCATGACGAGCGGTATCGCGTGGCCGAGGAGCATCTCGCCGTCGTCCAGGGGCTGTGGGATAGCTGGGAGGATGACGCCTTCGTCTATGACAAGGCGCAACGGATATTCGCCGATACGTCCAAGCTCCACACGCTCGATCATCGCGGTGAGCATTTTCGCGTCAAGGGGCCGCTCGCCCTCCAGCGCTCCGCTCAGGGTCAGCCGGTGATCTTCCAGGCCGGTCAGTCCGAGGTCGGGCGGGATTTCGCCGCGCGGCACGCCGGCGGTATCTTCGCGGTCGGCCAGACCATCGAGAATGCCAAGGCCTATTATGCCGACATCAAGCGGCGGGCGCGGGCGTTCGGTCGTTCCGGCCCCGCGCCTTTGATCTTTCCGGGCATGGGCGCGATCATCGGCGGCACGATCGAGGAGGCCGAGCGCAAATTGAAGGCGGCGCTGGAGCAGCCGACCCTGGAGGAGGCGATCGCCTTTCTCAGCCCGGCATTCAACAACCATGATTTCAGCCGATATGACCCGGACGCGCCGTTTCCCGATGTCGATGCCGGCGAGGAGGCGTCGCGCGGCTACAGCGAGACGATCCGGCGGGTGGCGCGCGAGGAAGGGCTGACGTTGCGCGAGACGGCGCAGCGCTTCGCCAATCCCCAGAGCCGCTTCGTCGGCACACCCGAAACGGTCGCCGACGAGGTGCAGCGCTGGTTCGAGGAAGAGGCGGTCGACGGCTTCATCCTTGGCGTCTCGGGCCGGGAGGAATTCACGGACTTCCTGGGCGAGGTGCTTCCGATCCTGCGCCGGCGCGGCCTGTTCCGCGAGGACTATGAGCATGACACCCTGCGCGGCCATCTCGGTCTGGATATTCCGGAGAACCGATACGCCGCCGGGGCGGTCGAGGCGGTGGCGTGACTGGGCACCGGCAGGTCCGCTTCGGCCTCGCGATACCGCCGACCGGCATCAACCGCTGGAGCTGGCGCCATACCGACGGCCCGCCCGACGCCAGCGTCAACCTCGCGTTTTTCCGCGAGATTGCGCTGCGGGCCGAGGCGGCGAAGATCGATTTCCTGTTCGTCGCCGACGGCCTGATTGTCTCGCGCCGGTCGCCGCCGCATTTCCTCAACCGCTTCGAGCCGCTGACGATCCTGTCCTCGCTGGCGGCGATCACGCAGCGGATCGGCGTCGTCGGCACCGTGACGACATCCTTCGCCGATCCCTTCACGGTGGCGCGCCAGTTCGCCTCGCTCGACGCGCTGAGCGGCGGACGTGCGGGCTGGAATCTCGTCACGGGCGACGTCGCCGACGCAGCGGAGAACTTCACCGACGCACGCTATCCGCCACACGACGAGCGTTACGCCATCGCCGACGAGCATCTCGATGTGGTCCAGGGATTGTGGGACAGTTGGGAGGACGACGCCTTCGTGTATGATCGCGAACGCCACGTCTTCGCGGACACGTCGAAGCTGCACACGCTCGATCATCGCGGCCTGCATTTTCGGGTGAAGGGGCCGCTGGCATTGCAGCGTTCGCCGCAGGGCCAGCCGGTGATCTTCCAGGCGGGGGCGTCCGACGTGGGGAGAGCGTTCGCCGCCCGCCGCGCCGACGCCATCTTCTCGGTCAGCCCGGATATCGGCGCCGCCAAAGCCTATTATGCCGATATCCACCGTCTCGCCGTCGCCGCTGGCCGCGCACCGGAACACGCGCCGCTGATCTTCCCCGCTATGGGCGCAATCGTCGGCGGGTCGATCGAGGAGGCGGAGCGGAAGTATCGCGATCTGCTCGCGCAGCCGACCGTGGCCGAGGCGGTGGCGCAACTGGGCTGGGCCTTTTCCAATCACGATTTCAGTCAATATGATCCGGACGCGCCGTTCCCCGATCTCGGCGATGTCGGGCATGACGCGGCGCGCAGTACCAGCGATCTCATCAAGCGGACGGCGCGCGAGGAGGGGCTGACGCTGGCACAGACGGCGATGCGGTTCAGTAGCCCGCAGCAGCGCTTCGTCGGCGCGCCCGAAACCATCGCCGACACCATCCAGCAATGGGTGGACGAACGCGCTTCGGACGGCTTCATGCTGGCCTTCACCAGCCGGGAGGAGGTTGCTGACTTTCTCGAACAGGTCATCCCCGTTCTTGTCGCACGCGGCGTCTTCCGGGCGAATTATGAGCAGGATACCTTGCGCGGCCACCTCGGCCGTGCCGTCCCCATCAACCGCCACGGCGATTGATGGGTAGCGATTGGGGCGCCGACGGAGCCGCTATGGTGCCTACTTCGGTGCCCCGCCCGCGCCGGCCGCCTCGGCATCGGCAAGCACACGCAGCAGATTACCGCTCCACAATTTGTCGATCGCCTGCTCGTCATAGCCACGGCGGAGCAGCGCCGCAGTCACGTTCGGCGCCTCGCTCTCGTCCGTCCAGCCGTTGATCGCGGCGAAGCCGTGATTGAAGTCGGTGCTGAGACAGACATGATCGATCCCGATGCGCTTCACCGCATAATCGATCGAGTCCACATAATCATCCAGGCTGGCGCGGGGGGCGGCCTGTTCCAGCTCCTTGTAGAAGGCCTCCTTCTGGGCGGGGCTGAGGCTTTCATAGCCATTCTTCAGCCCACCGTAGCGCGCGAGAACCGCCTTGGTCGGCGCTTGCTCGGCTTGTGTGAAATTATGGAGATAGGGACTGTATGCGACGATGCAGACCGCGCCGCCGGTTCGCGCCACGGCATCGAGTTCGGCGTCAGTCAGGTTACGGACATTGTCCACCTTCGTCCGGACGCCTGAATGACTGGCGATCACCGGCGCCCTGGTAAGCGCGGTGAGCTGGAGGAGGGCGGGCGTGGAAAGCTGCGAGACGTCGAGCAGCACACCGAGGCGATTGGCCTCGCTGACTGTCTCGCGACCGAGCGCGGACAGGCCGCCATTCTCGCCCGGCTTGTCGTGCGCGAAGGGGCGGGAGCTGTCGGCATAGTCGTTGTTGCCGGCATGGGTGAAGCCGAGCATCAGCACGCCGCGCCCGGCGAAGTCCCGCAGCGCGTGCGGATCGCCGCCGAGCGGTGTGGCGTTCAGCATGCTCGCGGCGATCGCCGTCCGGCCTGACCCGACGATGCGTCGTATGTCCGCCGCCGATCGTGCGAACGCCGCCTGGTCAGGATGGCGATCGGCGATCGCCTGGATGGCTGCCAGCTTGGCGTCGGCGATCCGCCGCGCCAGTGCCGTCGCCTCCGGCGTGCGCGGCCCCTGCGGCGCATGGACCGAAAGGAATATCGCGTCGACGCCGCCAGCGCGCAGCTTGTCGAGATCGACCTGTGTCCCGGCGTCGATCGTCGTGGCGGCGTCTGGGTGATCGAGCGGATTGGGGACGTCGGCATGCGCATCGAGCACGATCGCACGGTCATGGACAGTGGCCGCGTCGGGCACCGCCGCTCGGCTACCCGCCGCCAAGCAAAGCACCAGGGCGGCTCCCAATGCCTGGACACCCGATCGCGACATGAAACTTTCCCCTTCCAATGCGTCCAGACTGAACCCGATTCAGCCAGCCTGTGGTCTCAGCAGGATCTTGCCGCGCACATGGCCCGCCTGGCTGATGTCCAGCGCCTGGGCTGCCTCCTCGAGAGGCAGAACCTGGCTCACGATCACCTTCAGTGTTCCGTCATCGACGAGCGCTGCGATCTTGCCCAGCAGTTCGCCGTCGCCGCGACCGTAGATCGCCACGGCACGCACCCCGTGTGCGGCGGCCTCTTCCGCCGATGGCTCGCCGACTGCCGAGGCGAGCAAGCCACCCTTCCGCAGCACCTTCCAGGACCGCGCCTGCACGTCCCCGCCGATCAGATCGAACACGAGATCGACATCGTGCACGATATCCTCGAACCGCTGCGTTCCGTAGTCGATCACCTCGTCGGCACCGAGCCCGAGCAGAAATTCGGCGTTGTTCGCCGAGGCCGTGGTGATCACGCGCGCGCCACGCCATTTGGCGAGCTGCACGGCAAAGATGCCGACACCGCCCGCGCCGCCGTGGATCAGCACGGTCTGACCTTTTTGGAGGTTGCCATAATCGGGTGCGAACAGGCCCTGCCACGCGGTGATGGCACCTGTGGGGATCGCGGCGGCATTCTCGATGTCGAGCGAAGCCGGCTTTCTGGCGAGGATCGACGCCGGGACTGTGATGGCCTGGGCGTAGGCGCCCGCCTGTTCGAACGGCGCGGCGCCGAACACTTCGTCACCCGGTGCGAAGGCCGTCACGCCTTCACCGATAGTGGCTACCGTTCCGGAGAAGTCGAAACCGGGAATAAGGGGAAGGGTGTAGGGGACGAAGGTGGCGAGATATCCTTCACGTACCTTCCAGTCGACCGGATTGACGCCAGCCGCCGCTATGCGGACGATGACCTCACCCACGCCGGCAACGGGGTCGTCCACATCCTCGTAGCGAAGCACGTCGGGGCCGCCATAGGCATGAATGCGTATCGCCTTGATCGTCATCGCCAAGCTCCTTGCTGCCCCGGTACGGGAGATATCGCTCTGCGCGCGGGGCCGCTGGTTATCCAAAGCCACGTCTAATCGCGAATGTCCTAGTCATCAACTAGGAATTTATGGACTTGGGCGCGGGACTTGTGCACGACGGGACGTGTCGCGAATCGACAGGAGTTGCAGAATCATGAGCGTCATCGCCGTCGCACCGAGCAGGATCACCCGCGAACAACTGAGCAAAGCGCGAGCGGAAGCGCTCGAATACGCGGCCTATGTCGGGTCGATCGACATGCATCGTGCGGAGATCGACGCGAACTATCGCGCCGTCGCATTCACGGCATCGGAGCGGGCGTGGCTGGAACGACTGGATGCGCGGATCGAAGTCCTCGCCATAGTCGAGAGCTGGTGCCCCGACGTGATTGCCACCCTCCCGGTCTTTGCCCGGATTTCCGAGCTTGCGCCGGCAATATCGCTGCGGATCCTGCCACGTCCGGCCTTCCGCGAGATCGCCGATGCCTATCCGGACGCCGACGGCCGCAGCCATATCCCGACCTATATCCTTCTCGACGAGCAGGAACAGGAACTCGGCGTTTTCATCGAGCGCCCCGACGCGGTCGACGAGACCGTGCTGAGCGTCGGCCTCAGAAAGAAGGCCGAATTCCAGCAGCGCTACGGCGACCGCTCCCCAACGGACATTCCCCCGACCGAAATCGAGGCCCTCGGAGCGGAAACGCTCGTCACCCGGCGCGAACTGCGCGACATCGAGCGCAGCGAAATCGTCGCCTGGCTGGAGCGTGCCGTCGCCCCGCTGCTCGTCACGCAGGCGTGATGCCGGCTTTTGAAGCGGGGAAGCCCGCAGCGATGACGGCCTTCCGCGTCGCGTGCGACAATGCCCGCGCGTTCGTCCTGGCGCACGGCATGTTTCTGACGTTCATGCTGGCGACCAGCGCGCAGGCTGCCGCGCCGCAGGCTCCTGAGCGAGCCGCTTATTCTCCGGCCGAAGCCTTCGCCCCGCTGACGCTGCCCGATCCTGCCAGTCCGACGCGCTCCGCGTCCGGAGCGCCGGGGGCGAGCTATTGGCAGAACCGCGCCGACTATCAGATTCATGCCATTCTCGATCCAGCCGCCAAGCGGATCAGCGGAACTGTCGTCATCAGCTACACGAACAACAGCCCCGATGCGCTCGGCGCGCTCTGGCTCCAACTCGACCAAAACATCTACCGCGCGGACTCGCGTTCGGGCTTCACCGGCATGTGGCCGCGCGATCATGTCACGGCCGGGTTCGAACTGGACAGGGTGGAGGTCGGCACGAACGGACATTTCACCCGTGCCGACCATATCGTCACCGACACGCGGATGCAGGTCAGGCTTCCAGACGCGCTACGTGGCGGAGGCGGCAAGCTCCAGCTCCGTATCGCCTATCACTACAGCATTCCGGGCAAATGGGGCGGCCGCACCGGTTGGGATACCGCCCGCGAGGGCGAGATCTACGATATCGCCCAATGGTATCCCCGCATGGCGGTGTACGACGATCTTCGCGGCTGGGACACGCTTCCCTATCTCGGCAATGAATTCTATCTCGAATATGGCGACTTCGATTATTATGTGACCGCGCCCGCCGACATGCTGGTCGCCGGCTCGGGCGAGCTCCAGAATCCCGGCGAGGTGCTCACCGCCGTCCAGCAGGCCCGGCTGGCACAGGCGCGCCGCAGCGATTCCACCGTGATGATCCGCAGCCCGTCGGAGGTCGGCGATCCATCCAGCCGCCCGCGGACGGGGGCGACGTTGACCTGGCACTATCGGATGCCGAACACGCGCGACGTGGCGTTCGCGGCGTCGCGGAGCTTCGCGTGGGATGCGGCGCGGATCAACCTGCCCGACGGCAAGACCTCGCTCGCCATGTCCTTCTACCCGGCCGAAAGCGCGGGGGCCGCCGCCTGGGGCCGCTCGACCGAATATCTCAAGCACGCGGTTGAAGAGTATTCGCGGCGCTGGTTCCCTTATCCCTGGCCGGCGGCGATCAACGTCGCGGGTCCCGCCGCCGGGATCGAATATCCCGGCATCGTCTTCGATGGAGTCGGGGACAAGGGCAAACGCCTGTTCTGGATCACCGCGCACGAGATCGGGCATAGCTGGTTTCCGATGATCGTCGGCTTCGACGAGCGTCGCGATGCATGGATGGACGAAGGCTTCAATACCTTCATCGACGTCTACGAGTCCGACGCCTTCAATCATGGCGAATATGCGCCCAAGCGCGATTCCGAATATGCCGGCGGTGGCGGTAATCCGGTGGACGAGATAGTGCCGCTGCTCGCCGATCCCGATGCTCCCGTTATCCTCTCGCGAGCGGATACCATCACCTTTCCCTATTCGCATCCGGTCAGCTATTTCAAATCAGCGCTCGGACTGGTGCTGCTGCGCGAGCAGATCCTCGGGCCGGAGCGCTTCGACTGGGCCTTCCGCCGCTTCATCCGCAACTGGGCCTATCGCCACCCCACGCCCTCGGACTTTTTCCGCGCCATGAACAGCGACGGTGGCGAGGATCTGTCCTGGTGGTGGCGCGGCTGGTATTTCACCAACAGCACGCTCGATCTCGCCGTGACCGGGATAAGCTATGTCGATGGCGATCCCGCGCGTGGCGCTGACATCCATGTCGCCAATCTCGATCCGCTGGTCATGCCGGCGATACTGGAGGTTCGTTATGCGGACGGCAGCACCCGGCGTATCCGCTTACCGGCGGAAAGCTGGATCCAGCGGCGCGAGACCACAGTTCATGTCGATGGCGCAAAGGCGATCATCGAGGCGATCATCGATCCCGATCATGTCCTGCCCGATCATGATCGAAGCAATAACCGCGTTGGAGTATCATCGCGGCCACACCACTGATCGCCTCCGACGCTACCCGTTCGAAGAGGCGGCCATGCAGGAGCGTGCGTCGCTCGAAGCTTGCCATCAGCCCTTCCGTCATGGTGCTATTCCTCCAATTGCCGATGCGTCTCTCGATATGACGAAGCTTATGGGCGTCCCTTTGAGACGGGAACGCCCCGTGGGAGCGACCGATCCTCAATCCGGCACCGGCACGCCAGGCGCGGGCAAGCGCTGTCGCCGGGACTGTCGGAGCTTATAAAATCAGTCAAAGACCAACACGAGCAGCCGGCCTCCTGTGTCAGCCGTTTGCTGCTGATCGTGCCCCGGTACCGGAATGCTTTTGTCGCAGGCGCGGCGAGGTTCGTCGGTTAACCTGTCGCGCTCAGTCCACGAGCGAGCACTCGTGTTAGGCGGGCAGAATGCGCGAGAATCCAGGGGCAACTCGCCGTCAGCAATCCGGGCCTCATCAAAGAGCAGATAGGCAGCGTCTTCGTGGATTTCCTCGTCTCCCCATTCTCCCTCACTCAACTTTTCGATAAGGGGATGGCGAGGATTGATCTCGAATATGGGCTTCGTCGCCGTGCCAAGCCGGCTAGCTCCAGCAAGCAATTTCTCGATCTGACGGTCCATTCCATGTTCGGGTGCCACGAGACAGGCGGCGCTCCCGGTGAGGCGATCGGACGCGCGCACGTCCGAGACGGCGTCGCCGAGCGTCTTCTTCACAAAGGTGATGAAATCGTTGACCGCGTCGGAAGCGTCCGCCGACGGCCGGTCGCCGATCCGCCAAGCCCTGCGTCACCGACCTGAACGGCTTACCCTCGTAATCGATGCCTGAGGTCACCCAGAAGCTGTCGACCTGATCCGGCAGGAGCAGTACCTCAATACCGCGCGCGGAAGCCTTCCAACTGTGGGGACGAGGCGATAGTTTTCACGGCTAGCTTCAGGAGAGCCGATCCTTGGGCAATCGGCC
>Ga0182749_1002200_pt1 | contig 14485 bp, 12 predicted proteins | sample eDN3rd37CKraftMG_FD_128875 | JGI IMG/M metagenome (GOLD analysis project Ga0182749, IMG submission 128875) | Enriched Miracle-Growth compost microbial communities from Emeryville, California, USA - eDNA 3rd pass 37_C Kraft MG (version 2) (version 2) ...
ATGCAGGCGGCGGGGGTGGCGGGCAGCAGGGCGTCGGCCTCGCGCCCGGCGGCGATCAGGCCGAGATTCTGCGGCGTCAGCCCGTCGACATCCTTGAGTGGATCGAGCCCGCGGATCGCCGCCTCGGCGTCCAGGCCGGCGGCCAGCGGCAGCTCCAGCAGGATGCCGTGCACGTCCGGATCGGCGGACAGGGCGGCGATGCGGGCGTCGAGCGCGGCCTGGCCGCCCGCCGGATCGACCGCCTCGACCCGAAAGCCCAGGCCCAGCGCGTCGGCGGCGCGCTGCTTGGCGGCGGCATAGCGGGCGACCGCCGCATCATCGCTGGCCACCACCACGGCCAGGCAGGGGCGGGGGTCGGACGGCCGCCCGGCCAGGATCCGCGATCGGATCCGATCGGCGATCGGCTTTCCCAGCAGCTCGGCGGCTTCGGCCATGGCAGGTCCCGTTCAAGTCTCCGGCGGGGAATACACCATCGCGGCGCAGCCCGGCTCGACATTTCCGTCGGACAGAGCCATAACGCCGCCGCCCCCCGCCACTGGGGCCGCGACACCGATCGGCCGATTCGCGGCGAAACGCAGCGTCGGTCCGGAGCAAGCCCGGAGCGAGCCATGACCCCCGTCCTGTTCGCGCTCGGCACCAATCTCGGCGACCGCGAGGCCAATCTGCGCCGGGCGGTCGCCTGGCTGCGCCGCGAGACCGCGGTCGACGCCGTCTCCGCCATTTACGAGACGGCGCCGATGTACGACACCGACCAGCCGGCCTTCCTCAACGCGTGCGTCGCCGCCCGCACCGGCCTGACGCCCGAGGCGCTGCTGGCGCGGCTGAAGGCGGCGGAGGCGGAGATCGGCCGGGTTCCCAGCCGCCGCAACGGGCCGCGGCTGATCGACATCGACATCCTGCTCTATGGCGACCGGGTGATCGACCGGCCGGAGCTGGTGGTGCCGCATCCGCGGATGGCGGAGCGCGGCTTCGTCCTGGCGCCGGCCGCCGATGTCGCCGCCGGCTGGCGCCATCCGGCCGACGGCCGCAGCGTGGCCGAGCTGCTGCAGGCACTGGGGCCGCTGGCCGGCGTGGTCCGGCGCGACGATCTCCGCCTCGGCTAGGCGGGCTCCGCGGGGGCGGGGCCGGCCGAGCCGCGCTCGATCATCTCCGGCACCCCCAGCTGCGACGGCGGCGTCTCTCCCCGCAGCAGCGCCAGCACCTGCTCGGCCAGCCGTTCGCCGAACGGGCGCTGCGACGTTCGGAAGGTGGTCAAGGGCGGGTTCGCCAGCGCCGCGATCGGAATGTCGTCGCAGCCGATGATCGAGACGTCGCCGCCGACCGACAGGCCGGCGGCGCGGACCGCCTCGGCGGCGCCGAACGCCATCTCGTCATTGCCGCACAGGATCGCCGTCGGCCGCGGCGACAGGGCCAACAGCTCTTCGGCCAGGCGGCGGCCGCCCTGGGCGGTGTAGTCGCCGCAGCGGTGCCAGGCAGGGTCGGCCTCCAGGCCCGCGGCAGCCAGCCCCTCCTGCCAGCCCAGCAGGCGCTGCCGGCTGGAATTGACCTGTCCCGGCGTGTTGATCAGGGCGATCCGGCGATGGCCGCGGGCGACCAGCCAGTCGGTGGCGGTCCGGCCGCTGGCGCGGTGATCGGCATCGACGAAGGGGGTCTCCGGCCGGTCGCCGTCGCGGCCGAGCATGGTGAAGGGGAAGCCCTGCTGCCGCAGATAGGCGGCGCGGGGGTCCGCGACACGGACGCGGGTCAGGATCACGGCGTCGATCCGCCGGCCCTCGACCAGCCGGCGCAGCACCTCCATCTCGTGGCAGTCCGGCCCGGCGCCGGCCACCACCAGGGCATAGCCGGCCGGCCCCAGCACCGCGTCGATGCCGGTCAGCAGCGGCAGGAAATAGCTGTCGACGAAGGCGCCGGGTGACGGCGTCAGCAGGAAGCCGACGGCATCGGCGCGGCCGCGCCGCAGGGTGCGGCCCAGCGCGTTCGGCGTGTAGCCGGCCTCCCGGGCCGCCGCGACCACCCGCTTCCGGGTCTCGTCGGCGACGTCGCTATGGCCGTTGAGGGCGCGCGAGACGGTGTAGGTCGACAGGCCGAGCGACCGGGCGAGCTCGACGATGCCCATCCGCTTGCGTCCCGTCATTCGCCCGTCCCGTCATCCTGGTCAGTCCTCGAGGCCGGCGAGCAGCAGCACCATGGCGGCCGTCCAGGAGAAATCGGTCCCGCCCAGCCCCTCGCCGGTGATCGGGTCGAAATACTCGCGGAAGCCGCTGCGGGCCACAACCCCGATGCTGTCGCGGCGGATGCGCGCGGCCAGGTCGCGCCGGCCGGCACGCCTCAGCCCGTCCAGGATCATCCAGTTGACCACCAGCCACACCGGCCCGCGCCAGTAGCGCCGCGGCTCGAAGTCCGGCCGTCCCGGCTCGAAGCTCGGCACCGCCACCTCGACCTGCTCCAGCCAGCGCTCCAGCCGGGCGACCAGCGCCGGATGCCGCTCCGCCGCCGCGGGGTCGGCATAGAGCGGCAGCAGGCCGCCGATCCCCGGCTTGCGGATGACCTCTCCGGTCCGGGTGTCGCGGGAATAATAGAAGCCGTCGGCCTCGTCCCAGCACCCCTCCAGCGCGGCGCGGGTCCGGGCGATCATGCGGTCGACCTCGGCCGTGCCGGCGCGGTCGTCGATCACGTCGAGCAGGAAGCGCAGGTCGCGGTTGGCGCGCTGCAGGATGGCGTTGAAGCCGATATCGGCGACGCGGAACGGGGCGATGCCGTACAGCCGGTCCGCCCGGTATCCGGCCGCGCGGAAGGTCAGCACCAGGTTGATGTAGCGGTCGTATTCGGCCGAGGTCGGCCGCACCGCGGCGTCGGCGAAGCCGGTGTCCTTGCGCAGATGCGCGACCGAGGGGCCGGGCTCGACCGCCGCCAGCGCCGCGTCCCAGACCGGGCTGTTGTCCATCCCGCTCTCCCAGGGATGGATGATCGCCGCCAGGCCGGTTCCCTCCGGGTCGCGTGCCGAGTAGAACCAGCGGTGCCAGGCCAGCAGCTTCGGCGCCAGCGCCCGGACATGCGGCCGCGACCGCTCGACCCCGAAGCGCTCGAACAGCTGGCGGACGACGGTGGCCGCGACCGGCGGCTGGGTGATGCCGGAGGTGCGTCCGCCCGGCCCCGCCTGCCAGATCGCGGTGTTCGGGAAGTAGCTGGAGTCGTCGCCGTGGAACAGGATGTGCGGCAGCATCCCGTCCGGCCACTGGCCGCCGAACAGGGTCTCGATCTCGGCCCAGGCGCGGTCCTCGTCGAAGGTGGCGAAGCCGAGCGCGACCAGGCAGGAATCCCAGTTCCACTGCGCCGGGTAGAGGCCGGAGGAGGTCGGCACGGTGTAGCCGCCGCGGTCGTTGGCGCGGAGGATCGCGATCGCGGCTTCGGTCAGATCGGCGGTCATGGGCGGGCTCGGGTCGACGGGGCGGGTCAGGCGGAAATGGGCTGGGCGGCGCGGCTCATGTCGCGCGCCACCTGGCGGCGGAACAGCAGCAGCACCGCCGCGGCGACGAGATACAGCACGGCGGTCGCGGCCAGGGCCCGGCCGAGGCCGAGCGGCCCGGCGGCGGCGCCGATCGCCAGCGGCGCCAGTCCGGCGCCGGCGAAGCCGATCGTCGTCATCAGCCCGACGGCGGTGGCGCGGGCCTCGGGCGGCACCACGTCATGCATCGCGGCATAGATCGAGCCGTCGAACAGGCCCTTGAAGAAGCCGGCCGCCAGCAGCAGGCCGCCCAGCAGCCCGGCGCTGGCGAACAGGCCGAAGGGCAGCAGGGCCAGGGCGGCCAGGATCAGCCCGGCGGCGAGCACGGAGAAGCGGGCCGTCCGGCTCCTCCGCACCGCCCAGTCGGCCAGGGCGCCGCTGCACAGCACGGCCAGGAAGCCGGCGACGTTCACCGTCAGCGCGCCGTAGACCGTGGCCCCGGTCAGCGACATGCGCAGCACGTCCTTGAAGAAGGTCGGCGCCCAGGCGGTGATGCCGGCGGTGACGAAGGTGGCGCAGAAGAACACGGCGCAGAGCATGACGGCCGAAGGGCTGCGCAGCACCACCCTCAGCGTGTCGGCGCCGCGCCCGCCGGCCGTCTGCGCCGCCGGGCGGCGCTCCGCCCGCGGCCCGTCGCGCATGCTCCAGAACAGGACCGCGGCCAGGGCGACGCCGAGCAGGCCGTAGGCATAGTAGGGCACGCGCCAGTCGAAGCGCTCGGCCAGCGCCGCGGCGATCAGAGAGCCGATGCCGCCACCGGCGAACACCGCGGTCTGGTGGATCGCCAGCGCCCGCGATCGGGTCTCCGGCCCGTGATGGTCGCCGATCAGCGCGGTTCCGGCGGGGTAGTAGCTGGCCTCGCCCAGGCCGGTCAGCGCCCGCAGCACCACGAAGCTCATGAGCCCGCCTGCGAAGGGCGTCAGGAAGGTGACGACGCTCCAGGCCACCAGGCCGGCCAGGATCACCGCCTTGCGGCTGAAGCGGTCGCCCAGCCAGCCGGCCGGGCTGGCGGCAATGGCATAGACCCAGAGAAACGATGAGGAGAGCAGGCCGAGCTCGGTGTCGGTCATGCCGTATTCGGCCCGGATCTGCGGCAGCACCGCGGCCAGGGCGTTGCGGTCGGCGTAGTTGAAGAACGACACCAGCCACAGCATCCCGACCAGCAGCCATTTGTAATTGTCGGTGGTGGACCTGGCGCCGGCCGGCACGGAGGCGATTCCGTCAGGCATCTCCCGAGCTCCTCCCAGAATGCCGCGGTCGCGGCGTTGCGCCGGACTTTGCCTAAACGATTAGGATAGGTCAAGTCCCGGACCGGAGCGAAACGGTGGTTCGGCTGCGATGACGGCTTTACCGATGCGCCCGGGCCAGCCACACTGGCGGAATGAGGCGCTTGGCGTCATGCGCCCCCGTCATCGGCCTGGCGGCATGGGGGGTGGCCGCCCATGCGGCAGAGATGACGGTCGCGGGGATCACCTTCAGCGACGCGGAGGGCGGCTTCGTGCTCGAAGCTGCAAGCGGGACGGGGCGGCTGGACGACCCCTTCGTGGTGGTCGAGCGGATCACCGGCCGCGGCGAGGCGGCGCTGACCGTCACCGGCTTGACCGCCGCCTTCGGCAACCGGGTCGGCACCGCCCATCTGGCCGGCTTCGCCCTGGTCAAGGTGGTGCGCAACGACACCGACGAGACCTGGCGCGACTTCCCGGTCGAGCTGCAGGAGACGCGCGGCGACCGAAGCCCCTATGGCGACGGCCTGTCCTTCGCCCAGGCGCCGGAGGCGGTCCGCGGCATCGGCGCAGACCGTTTCACTGCGGCCCGGATGCTCGACGAGCCCTTGGATGTCGTGCTGTTCCAGGACGGCGCCGTGGCGCCCGGCGAGACGGTGGTCCTGCGCCTCCTGGTCACCGACAACACCCCCGTGGCCCGCTTCTACATCGTGCAGCGCCGGGTGCAGCCGACCGCGGCGCTGCCGGCGTCCCGCCGCATCGCCAGGGGCGGGCCGTGACGCGCATCCCTGCTGTCATCCTCCTGCTCGCCTGTCTCGGACTGCCGGGCACAGCCGCCCGGGCGGGCGAGATCTCGGCCGACGGCCTGGTGTTCAGCGATGCGGAAGGCGGTTTCGTGCTCGATTCGGTGACCGGGACGGGGCGGCTGGACGATCCCTTCGTGGTGGTCGAGCACATCACCGGCAACGGCGAAGCTGCGCTCACCGTCACCGGCCTGACCACCGCCTTCGGCAACCGCATCGCCACCGCCCATCTCACCGGCTTCGCCCTGACCAAGATCGTGCGCAACGACACTGGCCAGGCCTGGCGCGACTTCCCGATCGCGCTGGAACGGCGCCGCGGCGAGGGCAGCATCTATGACGACGGCCTCTCCTTCGCCCAGGGGGCTTCGGCATCGCGGTCGATCTGGGCGGAGGGTTTCGGCTCGGCCCGGGTGATCGACGAGCCGTATGACGCGATCCTCTATCAGGACGGGCTGATTCCGCCCGGCGGCACGGTGACGGTGCATCTGGTCGTCACCGACAACATGCCGGCCGGCCCGGTCTATGTCGTGCAGCGGCGGCTGACGCCGAGCGCATCGCTGGCGCCCTTCCGCCGATACGGCGGCGCGGCGCCGTCGTGATCGCCCGCGGGCCGGCTGCCCCTGGCCCGCGGCCCCGGTCCTCGCTATATCCTGCCCACCCGGCACCACCGGCCGGGCCGGGATAGGGCGCATGCAGATCTTCCGTCACACCGAAAACCTGCCGGCCGCGGCGCGCGGCGCGGTGGTCGCCATCGGCAATTTCGACGGCGTGCACCGCGGCCACCAGGCCGTGGTCGCGGCGGCCCGGGCCGAGGCCAGGCGGCTCGGCGTGCCGGTCTGCGTGCTCAGCTTCGAGCCGCATCCGCGCAGCCTGTTCCGGCCGCAGGACCCGCCGTTCCGCCTGACCCCGTTCCGGATCAAGGCACGGCTGCTGGAGGCGCTCGGCGTCGACCTGCACGTCGTGCTGCATTTCGACTGGGCCTTCGCCGCCCGCTCGGCCGAGGATTTCATCGAGACCATTCTGGTCGGGGCGCTGGGCGCCCGCCATGTCGTGGTCGGCTATGATTTCTGCTTCGGCCACCGCCGCGCCGGCACGCCGGAAACGCTGACCGCCTTCGGCCGGCGGCTCGGCTTCGGCGTCACCATCGTCACCCAGGCCTCGGACGAGACCGGCGGCCTCTATTCCTCCAGCCGGGCGCGCGAGCTGCTGGCCGCCGGCGACGCCCGCGGCGCCGCCGAGATCCTGGGCCGGCCCTGGGAGATCGAGGGCAGGGTCGAGCACGGCGACAAGCGCGGCCGCCAGCTCGGCTTTCCGACCGCCAATGTCGAGCTCGGCGACTTCCTGCGTCCGGCCTACGGCGTCTACGCCGTGCGCTGCGCGGTGGACGAAGGCGAGCCCCTCGTCTGGCACGACGGCGTCGCCAATCTCGGCATCCGGCCGATGTGGCGGACCGAAGCGCCGCTGCTCGAGGCCTATCTCTTCGACTTCTCCGGCGACCTCTACCACCGCCATCTGCGGGTGCAGCTGGTGGAATGGCTGCGCGGCGAGGAGAAGTTCGACTCCCTCGAGGCCCTGATCGCCCAGATCGACCGCGACTGCGAAGCGGCGCGGCAGGCGCTGGTGCGGTAGTGCGGCTTTCCGCGCGCCTTGACCGCGGGCGTTCATCCGGTACGATGAGAGCCATGCGCAAGACGGCTGCCCTGTTCCGAATTATCCGCCCGGCCCTCTGACGGGGGTCGGGTCACCGCGCCGCGCGCACCCCTCACATCCTGCCGCTCCCGGCCCGATCGGGTCGTCCGGCTGGCGTCCGAGCGTCAAAGCGGGTATTGAGCCCCGCGTGGATCCACGAGCCTTCATGTCATGACCGCCCAACCCGCGACACCGGGCGCCGCCCCGGCCGCCTCCGATTACCGGTCCACCGTCTTCCTGCCGAAGACGGATTTCCCGATGCGCGGCGGACTGCCGCAGAAGGAGCCGGAGCTGCTGGCCCGCTGGGCGGCGATCGACCTGCTGGGGCAGGTCCGCGCCGCCTCGAAGGGCCGGGAAAAATTCGTCCTGCATGACGGCCCGCCCTACGCCAATGGCGACATCCATATCGGGACCGGGCTCAACAAGATCCTGAAGGACATCGTCGTCCGCTCGCGCCAGATGCTGGGCCGGGATGCCGTCTATGTTCCGGGCTGGGACTGCCACGGCCTGCCGATCGAGTGGAAGATCGAGGAGAAGTACCGCCGCGCCGGCCAGGACAAGGACGCGGTGCCGGTGCTGCAGTTCCGCGAGGAATGCCGCGCCTTCGCCCGCCATTGGGTCGAGACCCAGTGCGGCCAGTTCCAGCGCCTCGGCGTGATGGGCGACTGGGCCAATCCCTACCTGACCATGACCGACGCGGCCGAAGCGCAGATCGTCCGCGAGATCCACAAGTTCCTGCTCAACGGCGGCCTGTATCGCGGGCTGAAGCCGGTGCTGTGGTCGGTGGTCGAGAAGACCGCCCTGGCCGAGGCGGAGGTCGAATATCAGGACCTGACCTCCGACATGGTCTGGGTGCGCTTTCCGGTGGCCAGGGCGTCGCAGCCGTCGCTCGAGGGCGCCGCGGCGGTGGCCTGGACGACCACGCCCTGGACCCTGCCGGCCAACCGCGCCATCGCCTATGGGCCGGAGTTCGAATACGGCGTCTACCGGGTCGACAGTGTCGCCGAGACCAGCCTGGCCAAGGTCGGCGAGACGCTGGTGCTGGCCACGGCGCTGGCCGAGGCGGTGGCGAAGGACCTCGCCGTCACCGGCTGGACCTGCGTCGACAGGTTCCCCGGCTCGGCCCTCGCCGGCACCGTGGCTCGCCACCCGCTGGCGGGACAGGGCTACGATTTCGAGGTGCCGTTCCTGCCCGGCGGCCATGTCACGGTCGATGCCGGCACCGGCCTGGTCCACACCGCGCCCAGCCACGGCGCCGATGACTTCGAGCTCGGCCGCGCCCACGGCATCCCGGCCAGTGAGACGGTGACCGAGGACGGCCGCTACCATGCCAGCGTGCCGCTCTTCGCCGGCCATGTCATCTACCGGCCGGACGGCAAGAAGGGCGACGCCAACAAGGTCGTCATCGCCGCGATCGAGGCGGCCGGCGGCCTGCTGGCCCGCGGCCAGATCCGGCACTCCTACCCGCACAGCTGGCGGTCCAAGGCGCCGCTGATTTTCCGCGCCACGCCGCAATGGTTCATCTCGATGGAGACGAACGGGCTGCGCGACAAGGCGCTGGCGGCGCTGAAGCAGACCCGCTTCGTGCCGCAGCAGGGCTACAACCGCCTGTCCTCGATGATCGAGAGCCGGCCGGACTGGGTGATCAGCCGCCAGCGCGCCTGGGGCGTGCCGATCGCGATCTTCGTCGACAAGGCGACCGGCGAGCCGCTGCGCGACCCGGCGGTGTGCCAGCGTATCGCAGCGGCCTTCGAGCTCGAGGGCTCGGACGCCTGGTTCAAGCACGATGCCCAGTTCTTCCTCGGCGAGACCCTCAAGGCCGAGGATTACGAGCAGATCTTCGACATCGTCGACGTCTGGTTCGAATCCGGCTCGACCCATGCCTTCGTGCTGGAGCAGCGGCCGGAGCTGAAATGGCCGGCCGACCTGTATCTCGAAGGCTCGGACCAGCATCGCGGCTGGTTCCACTCCTCGCTGCTGGAGAGCTGCGGCACGCGCGGCCGGGCGCCCTATGACACGGTGCTGACCCACGGCTTCACGCTCGACGAGCAGGGCCGGAAGATGTCGAAGTCGCTCGGCAACGTGGTGGCGCCGCAGACGGTGGTCGATCAGTCCGGCGCCGACATCCTGCGCCTCTGGGCGGTCTCGACCGACTATACCGAGGATCAGCGGATCGGGCCGGAGATCCTGAAGTACCAGGCCGACGCCTATCGCCGGCTGCGCAACACGCTGCGCTACCTGCTCGGCGCCCTCGACGGCTTCCACGACGGCGAGCGGCTGCCGGCCGCCGAGCTGCCGGAGCTGGAGCGCTGGGTGCTGCACCGGCTGCAGGAGCTGGACGGCACGATCCGCCGGGCGGTCGAGGCCTACGACTTCCACGCCATGTCGACGGCGCTGCACAATTTCTGCGCCGTGGACCTGTCGGCCTTCTACTTCGACATCCGCAAGGATTCGCTGTACTGCGACCGGCCGGACGACCCGCGGCGCCGGGCGGTGCGCACCGTGCTCGATATCCTGTTCGACCACCTGACGGTGTGGCTGGCGCCGATCCTCTGCTTCACGGCGGAAGAGGCGTGGCTGGCCCGGCACGGCGACGGCCCGGATGTCAGCGTCCATCTCCGCACCTTCCCGGAGGTGCCGGAGGCCTGGCGCGACGATGCCCTGGCGGCACGCTGGGCCCGGCTGCGCGACCTGCGCCGCGTCGTCACCGGCGCGCTGGAGGTCGAACGGGCCGCCAAGCGCATCGGCTCGTCGCTGCAGGCGCATCCGGTGGTGCATGCGGGCGAGGCGGAGGCCGAACTGCTGCGCAGCCTCGACTTCGCGGAGGTCTGCATCACCTCCGGCCTGACGGTGGAGACCGGCGCGGCGCCGGACGGGGCCTTCACCCTGGCCGACGTGCCGGGCGTCGGGGTGGTCGTGGCGTCGGCCGAGGGCCACCGCTGCGAGCGCTGCTGGAAGGTCCTGCCGGAGGTCGGCACGGTCGCCGCCCATCCGGATCTGTGCCGCCGCTGTGCCGATGCCGTCGACGCGTTCGGCTCCGGGGCGTCGGCATGACCGATGCGCGGCTGTTCCGGCGCGGCGTCGTCATCGCCGTGCTGATCCTGATCGCCGACCAGCTCAGCAAATGGTGGGTGCTGAAAGGCCTGTTCGCGCTGCCCGACCCGATCACCACGCAGAGCTGGGCGCCGCCGGTCCAGGTCACCGGTTTCCTCGATTTCGCCATGGTCTGGAACTATGGAATCAGCTTCGGTCTCCTCGCCGGCGACTCTCCGCTGGCGCGCTGGGGCCTGTCGGTGGTCGCGGTCGCCGTCGTCGCCGGCCTTCTGGCCTGGCTGGCGCGCAACGATCGCGGCCTCGTCGCCTTCGGCGTCGGGCTGATCATCGGCGGGGCGATCGGCAATGTGATCGACCGGCTGCGCTTCGGCGCGGTCGCCGATTTCTTGCATTTTCACGCCGGCGGGTATTCCTTCTGGGTGTTCAATGTGGCCGACAGCGCGATCAGCATCGGGGTCATGCTGCTGATCGCGGACAGCCTGTTCGGCCGCCGGGCGCACCCGGTGACAGTGCAGCAGAGGGATCGATCGTGAGCGGGCAGTCTCGTTTTTCCCAGTCCACCCGGACCGTCCAGCCCCGTCGGGCGCGGGTCAGGCTGTCCACGCTGACGGGCCTTGTCGCCGCCACCCTGGCCCTCGCCGGTTGCGGTGGCAACCGGACCGTGCAGGAGATGATCGGCTACGACCGGTCGACGCCGGACGAATTCGCGGTGATGCCGCGGGCGCCGCTGGCGATGCCGACCTCCTTCGACCAGCTGCCGCCTCCGACCCCGGGCCAGCCGCGGCCGCAGGAGGCCCAGCCCCGCGAGCAGGCCGAGGCGATCCTGTTCGGCCAGGGCCAGAAGGTGTCGCGCAGCGACGCGCCGGCCGTGGTGGGCGGTGGCGCCGCGGCGGTCCTGGCCAAGGCCGGCCAGGCCCGGCCCGACATCCGCGCCACCGTCGACCAGGAGACCGCGGAGATCGCGAAGGGCGGGGGCGGTCTCATCGATACGATCACCTTCTGGAACGCCAAGCCGCTGCCCGGCACCATCGTCGATCCGTACAAGGAATCGGCGCGTCTCAACGCCAATGCCGCTGCCGGCAAGCCGCTGACGACCGGCGATACGCCGATCATCGTTCCGCGCGAGAAAGGCCTGCTCGAGGGCCTGGTTCCGAAGTTCTGACGCCGGCAGACGCCGGCAGGCGGGCGCGGTCCGGCCCGTTTTTCATTTGATCCGACACGCTCCCCGCACCGGAGGCGCTGCCCATGTCTGATCTGACCCGTTCGCCCGCCTGGACGGCACTCGCCGAGCACCGCAGGGCCATGGAGGGCGTGCATATGCGCGACCTCTTCGCGGCCGACCCGAAGCGCTTCGACCGCTTCTCGCTGCGCCTTGGCGACCTGCTGCTCGACTATTCCAAGAACCGGGTGACCGAGGAGACGATCCGTCTCCTCTTCGCCCTCGCCCGCCAGCAGGGTGTCGAGGCGTGGCGCGACCGGATGTTCGCCGGCGAGGCGATCAACGGCACCGAGCACCGCGCCGTGCTGCACACCGCGCTGCGCGCGGACCTGTCCGGCTCGGTCGAGGTCGACGGCCGGAACGTGCTGCCCGAGGTGGCGGCCGTGCTGAAGCACATGCGCGAATTCTCCGACGCGGTGCGCGACGGCACCTGGACCGGCTATACCGGCAAGCCGATCACCGACGTGATCAACATCGGCATCGGCGGCTCCGACCTCGGTCCGGTGATGGTGTCCGAGGCGCTGCGGCCCTACCAGCACCCGCGCATCACGCTGCACTTCGTCTCCAATGTCGACGGCACCCACATCGCCGAGACGCTGAAGCGGATCGACCCCGAGACCAGCCTGTTCCTGATCGCGTCCAAGACCTTCACGACGCAGGAGACGCTGACCAACGCCCACACCGCCCGGCGCTGGTTCCTGCATTCCGGCGCGCCGGAGGCGGCGATCGCCAAGCATTTCGCCGCGTTGTCGACCAATGCGGCCGAGGTGTCGAAGTTCGGCATCGACACTGCCAACATGTTCGGCTTCTGGGACTGGGTCGGCGGCCGCTACTCGGTGTGGTCGGCGATCGGCCTGCCGGTGATGATCGGCATCGGCGCCGACGCCTTCGAGCGCTTCCTGGCCGGCGGCCGCGCCATGGACGCGCATTTCCGTTCGGCCCCGCTGGAGCAGAACCTGCCGGCGGTGATGGGCGTGCTCGGCGTCTGGTACGGCAATTTCTGGGACGCGCAGACCCATGCCGTGCTGCCCTACGACCAGTATCTGCACCGGCTGCCGGCCTATCTGCAGCAGGCCGACATGGAATCGAACGGCAAGTCGGTCGACCGCCAGGGCCGCCGGGTCGACTACCAGACCGGGCCGGTGATCTTCGGCGAGCCCGGCACCAACGGCCAGCACTCCTTCTATCAGCTGATCCACCAGGGGACGAAGATCATCCCCTGCGACTTCATCGCCCCGGTGGAGAGCCACAATCCGGTCGACGACCACCACCCGATCCTCTTGTCCAACGTGCTGGCGCAGACCGAGGCGCTGATGGTCGGCAAGACGCCGGACCAGGTGCGGGCGGAGCTGACCAAGTCCGGCATGTCCGGCGCGGCGCTTGAGACGCTGCTGCCGTTCAAGGTGTTCGAGGGCAACCACCCGTCCAACACCATCCTGGTGCGGACGATCGACCCCTACACGCTCGGCCTCCTGGTCGCCCTCTACGAGCACAAGATCTTCGTCCAGGGCATCATCTGGAACATCTACTCCTTCGACCAATGGGGGGTGGAGCTGGGCAAGCAGCTGGCCAAGGTCATCCTGCCCGAGCTGCTCGGCGAGAAGGCGCCCGGGCCGCATGACAGCTCGACCCTCGGCCTGCTCGCCGCGATCCGCAACTGGTCGTGACCGGCCCGGCCGATCCATATCGAATGCATATGGGTTGGCCGGAATCACCCTATTGGACATGATGGCCGCCTCGGCTCATCACTAGGGCGTTCGTGCCCCTGAGCCGAGGATATGCCATGGCCGACTGGAACCCCGCCCTCTACCGCCGCTTCGAGGATGAGCGCACGCGCCCGGCCCGCGACCTGCTGGCCCGGGTCGACCTCGCCCAGCCCGCCGGCCGGCCGCTGGTCGTCTACGATCTCGGCTGCGGCCCGGGCAATTCGACCGAGCTGCTGGTCGAGCGCTTCCCTGGGGCCGTGGTCACCGGCATCGACAGCTCCGAGGCGATGCTGGCCGAGGCCCGCGCCCGCCTGCCGGACTGCCGCTTCGAACGGCACGACGTCGCCGAATGGCAGCCGGAGGACGCGCCGGACCTGGTCTACGCCAATGCCACGCTGCAATGGGTGCCCGGCCATGAGATCCTGGTGCCGCGGCTGTTCGAGCTGCTGGCCCCCGGCGGCGTGCTGGCGGTGCAGATGCCGGACAACCGCGAGGAGCCGACGCACCGGCTGATGCGCGCCGTGGCGGGCGAGGGGCCGTGGAAGGAGACGATCGGCGAGGCGGCACTGGTGCGGACGAGGATCCTGCCGCTCGAAGCCTATTACGACCTGCTGGCGCCGCGCGCCGCCGCGACCGATGTCTGGCGCACCGCCTATCAGCACCCGATGGCCTCACCGGAGGCGATCGTCGACTGGGTGCGCGGTACCGGCCTCCGGCCCTTCATCGATCCGCTGGATGCAGAGCAGCGCGCCGCCTTCCTGGCGGACTACACGCGGCGGATCGCCGAGGCCTACCGCCCGCGCGCCGACGGCCGCCTGCTGCTGGCCTTCCCGCGGCTGTTCTTCATTGCCCGGAAGGCGGACTGACCCCCTGGCCATCGCCGCGATCCCGTGGAAGGATCGCGGCATGGCCCATCATCTCTGCCGCACCTGCGGCACCCAGTATCCCGACCGCCCGGCGCCGCCGGCCGCCTGCCCGATCTGCGAGGACGAGCGCCAATTCGTGCCCGAGACCGGGCAGAGCTGGCTGACCCTGGAGGAGCTGCGGCGCGACCACCGCAACCGCATCACGCCGGTCGAGCCCGGCCTCGACCAGATCCTGGTCGAGCCGGAGTTCGCGATCGGCGAGCGCGCCTTCCTGATCCGGCTGCCCCAAGGCGGCGCCGTGATGTGGGACTGCGTGGCGCTGCTCGACGATGCCACCGTGGCCGCGATCCGGGCGCTGGGCGGCCTGCGCGCCATCGCCATCTCGCACCCGCACTACTACACGACGATGGTGGAGTGGGC
>Ga0182749_1002201_pt1 | contig 14483 bp, 9 predicted proteins | sample eDN3rd37CKraftMG_FD_128875 | JGI IMG/M metagenome (GOLD analysis project Ga0182749, IMG submission 128875) | Enriched Miracle-Growth compost microbial communities from Emeryville, California, USA - eDNA 3rd pass 37_C Kraft MG (version 2) (version 2) ...
GCACCACTTCACGCCCAATGGTGGCGTGTCGGGCGTTGCAGTTCTTGCGGAGAGCCACATCTCCATCCACAGCTGGCCCGAGGCCGATTATGCGGCTCTCGACGTCTTCATGTGTGGGGATGCCCATCCGGAGAAGTGCATCGAGATCCTGCGTGAAGCGTTCAGTGTCCGCGAAATCTCGGTGAAGACTCACCACCGCGGCGCAGAGCTTCCAGACCTGAAGTGGCAGGCGGCCGGCCCAAAGGCTGCGCCTGTGCGTTTGAAGGGCGCGAAGCGGTCTAAGCGCGCAGCCTGACGGCTGATTGCGCGGAATGGCCCTCCCCGCCTTTCCGGTCACGTTTCTGCCTTGTCCTTGGGCGACGCAGTGGCGAAAATGCTGCTGCGTCGCCGAGGATTCGGCGCGACCGGTTTAGCGCAGGGAACGACCGACGTGACTCGCGCCCTCTTTGCCCTGGCTCTCTGCGCGCTCCTCATGGTGCGCGCCATGCCCGCGTCCGCACAGGAGCAGGGTCTCGGCGGCAGCTTCATCACGCCGTTTCCCACCAACGACGTCTATCAGGTGCAAATCGTCGGCGACTGGCTGGCCGAGGGGCTTCTCGGCGGGCTCACCGATGCGTTCAACGCCGGTCCGGGCGTTGCGATCTCGCGCAAGCGCTATGAGCTCGTCGGGCTGATGCGCAACAGCACGCCGGGTGAGCTCGCCGCGCTGGAACAGACCTTCGCCAACGATCCGAGCCACATCGCCATCGTGATGGTGGGAGCGCAGGACCGCTACAGCCTCAACCGCCAGCGGTCATCGGAAAACAACGAGCAGTGGCGCAGCGAATACGGTGCGCGCGTCGACCGGCTGATGAAGCTGCTCAAGAAGAACAACCGCGCCGTCTATTGGGTCGGCCTGCCGAACATGCGGCGGTGGCAGGACAATGAGCGCGCGCAGCGGATCAACGATGTCATCCGCGAGCGGGCCTATCTCAACGGCGTCCGCTACATCGACGCGTTCGCCAGCTTCCTCGACGAAAGCGGCGGCTACAGCGACTGGGGCCCGGACGTCACGGGCAAGAGCCGGCGCCTGCGCGACAAGGACGGCATTCACTTCACGCAGGCGGGCTATCTGAAGCTCGCCCATTTCGTCGAGCGGGAGCTGAAGCGTGACATCGCCCAGGCGCGCGCCGAGCGTTCCATTCCTCTCGCCGGTGACTCGGCGGAGCAGTCGCGCGTCAACCCCGACAAGGTGCGTCTGAGGGAAGAGACGGCACGGGCCGAAGCGCAGGCGAAGGCCGCCAAGGGTGGCGGCGGTGTCGCACCGGTGAATGCGGCCGCGCCGGGCGGGGCACGCGATCAGAAGCTCGAGACCTCCAAGGTCGATATTCGCGTTCCGGGTCCGGAAGGCACCGAACAGGTCGTTACGGTGGAGATCGTGCGGCCGGCGATCTCGGCCTCCGTCGTTGCGCTCGTGACGCGCAAGCAAAGCAACGACAAGGAGGCGCAGATGGGCGACGTGCTCGTCGATCAGATTCCGGGGGGCCTCACGGTGATGAGCTCGATCGTGCCGCCGCGCGGTCTCGACGGCAGCCGCCGGCGCATGTCGCCGACGCAGAGCCCTTACTTCCGCGTGCTGGAGAAGGGCGAGCGGCTGGCACCCAAGCCAGGCCGGGCTGACGATTTTACGTGGCCGCGCCCGCAGTTGGCGGCCACCGCCGCGAACGGGGGCAGCGAGCCGCCGCCGATGGCGGTGGTGCCGGGTGATGGATCGACGGGCAGCGCGAAGCGGCGTTAGTTTTTGCTGACACGAGCGGCGGGAAGCTTGCCGTGCGGCTGTTGCCGCGCGAGCGGATAGCCGCGCCTTTGCTTGCGCTGCCGATTGACGCCCTCGCTGGTAGACGCTCGGGCGATCGGAGCGCTTGCGCCCCGAGCATCGCAAGCTTCGCTTGCCATGCTCGAAGGTGACCGCGTGAGCTGACAACCGCGCCTTTGCTTGCGCTGCCGATTGACGTCCTCGCTGGTAGACGCTTGGGCGATCGGAGCGCTTGCGCCGGGCGCGTGGCGGCGCTTGTCGCCGATCAGCGCCTGCGGCGGTGGTGATGGCGCTTATAATAGCGACGGCAGCGTTCAATCCCCAGATCGCAGCTGATCTTGCGACCGCCGACGTAACCGAGCACGCCGCCCCCGACAAAGCCGACGGGCCCGGCGATGAGCCCACCGGTCACGGCGCCCACGGCCGTGTGCGTCGCCCGGCTCGCAGCCTGCGCCGCCGAAGCCGCAGCCACGACCGCGACTGGAATGAGCGCGAGCCCAACAAGCGTTTTCATTGAGATGGTCCCCCGATGTTGGCCAGTTTGCAAATTAACCGAGATACTTGGCCAGAATTTGGAGGTGCGCAGCGTCCCTCAGCGCCATGCCGTGGATGCCTCGGCCGGAGGAACATCGTGCGAGACGACGCCCGAGCTGCTTCGGGCGCGAGCCGCCGCGGAGCTTGCGGACGCGGGCGGCCCGATGACGACACGCCGAGTGTGATCAGCGTGGCAGCGTGCTCTTACCCATCAGGAACGTGTCGATCGATTGGGCGGCCTGGCGTCCCTCGCGAATCGCCCACACGACGAGCGATTGCCCGCGGCGGATGTCGCCAGCAGCGAACACCTTCTTCTGCCCGGGCACGCGGTAATCGCGCTCGTTCGCCTCGACGCCCTTGAAGCGGCCGCGGGCAACGACGGGAAGCGACAGATCGCTGACGACGTCCTCCTCGACGGGCCCGGAGAAGCCCATCGCGAACAGCACGAGGTCGGCCGGGAGCTCGGCGTCGGTGCCCGGGATCGGCTGCAGCTTCGCGTCGACCTGCACATAATGCAGCTTCTTCACCTTGCCGCCCTCGCCGGAGAAGCCGGTGGTCGAGACGGAGTATTCGACCTTGGCGCCCTCCGCCTGGCTGCTCGAGACACGCAGCTTCAGCGGCCAGTTGGGCCAGGACAGCGCCTTGTTCTCCTTCACCGGCGGCATCGGCATGATCTCGAGCTGCGTCACCGACTTCGCGCCCTGGCGCAGGGAGGTGCCGATGCAGTCCGAGCCCGTATCGCCGCCGCCGATGACGACGACGTGCTTGTCCTTGGCGACGATGTCCTTCGCGTCCGTGATGGCCGGCGGCACCTCGCCGGAGATGCGGCGGTTCTGTTGCGGCAGGAAATCCATCGCGAAGTGCAGCCCGTCGAGATCGCGGCCAGGCGTGTTGACGAAAAAGTCGAACGGACGCTCGGAGCCGCCGGCGAGCAGCAGCGCGTCGTGGGTTTCAGCCAGCTCCGCGGTCGAGACGGTTTTACCGACGTGCACGTTGCAATGGAACGTGACGCCCTCGGTCTCCATCTGCCGCACGCGGCGGTCGATGATGTGTTTCTCCATCTTGAAGTCGGGGATGCCGTAGCGGAGCAGGCCGCCGGGCTTGGCGTTCTTTTCGTAGACGTGCACCTCGTGGCCTGCGCGCGCGAGCTGCTGTGCGGCGGCAAGGCCTGCGGGCCCCGAGCCGATAATGGCGACGCGCTTGCCAGTGCGGCGCACGGGCGGCTGCGGCACGATCCAGCCTTCCTCGAAGCCGCGGTCGGCGATGGCGCACTCGATGGTTTTGATCGCCACGGGCGCGTCGTCGATGTTGAGCGTGCAGGCCGCTTCGCAGGGCGCAGGGCAGATGCGTCCCGTCACCTCGGGGAAGTTGTTCGTCGAGTGCAGGTTCTGCGTCGCCATCTTCCAGTCGCTGTGGAAGACGAGGTCGTTCCAGTCGGGGATCTGGTTGTTGACGGGGCAGCCCGTATGACAATAGGGCACGCCGCAATCCATGCAGCGCGCTGCCTGCGTTCGCGTTGCGTCATCGCCCAGCGGCACGACGAACTCGCGCCAGTGCTTCAGCCGCTCGGCGACCGGTGCGTACTTGCGCTCCGCCCGGTCAAACTCGAGGAAGCCCGTAACCTTTCCCATCTCCCGCTCCCTATGCGCGGTGCCGAGCTCGTCGCTTCGGCGATATCGTTGTGTGTTGCGTTGCTCGTCGTGGCTCAGGCCTTGGCCTTGAGGCCGATCTCGATTTTCTCGAGGCCGTCCCGGTCGGCCGCCTGCGCCTTGGCCATCGCGATGAGCGCCTTGCGGTACTCGACCGGCATGACCTTGCGGAACTTCGGCATTGCGTTGCGCCAGTCGGCGAGGATTGCCTTCGCCTTCGCAGAGTTGGTGTAGCGGGCGTGGCGCGCGATGAGCGCGTGCAGGCGCTCGGCGTCGTGCCGGGTCATGTCGCGCATGACCTCGACGAGGCCATGGCTTTCGAGATCACCCTGCTGACCCATGAGGCGCTCCATGATCTCTTCCTCCGCCTCGACCGGCTCCAGCTCCACCATGGCCATGTTGCACTTGGTGTCGAAGTCACCCGATTCATCGAAGACGTAGGCGATGCCGCCCGACATGCCCGCCGCGAAGTTGCGGCCCGTGGGGCCGAGCACCACGACGACACCGCCGGTCATGTATTCGCAGCCGTGGTCGCCGGTGCCTTCGATCACCGCCGAAGCGCCCGAGTTGCGCACCGCGAAGCGCTCCCCCGCGATGCCGCGGAAGTAGCACTCGCCGGTGATGGCGCCGTAGAGCACCGTGTTGCCGACGATGATGCTCTCCTCCGGCTTGATGCCGGAGGCGGGGTTGGGCCGCACGATGAGCTTGCCACCGGAGAGGCCCTTGCCGACGTAATCGTTGCCCTCGCCGACGAGATCGAGCGTGATGCCGTGGGCGGTCCAGGCGCCGAAGCTCTGTCCAGCGGTGCCCGCGAGCGTCAGCCAGATCGTATCCTCGGGAAGGCCTGCGTGACCGTAGCGTCGCGCTACCTCGCCCGACAGCATCGCACCGGTGCTGCGATCCGTGTTCTTGATCGCAAGCTCGTGCTTGACGGGCTTTTTCGCCTCAAGGGCGGGACGGCACAGCTCGATGAGCTTGCGGTCGAGCACCTTGTCGAGACCGTGGTTCTGGCGCTCGGTGTGGTAGATCGCGACGTCCGTCGGCATGCGCGGCCGATAGAAGATCTTCGAGAAGTCGAGGCCCTTCGCCTTCCAGTGCTCGATGGCGCGGTCCTTGTCGAGGATTTCGGTCTTGCCGATCATCTCGTCGAAGGTGCGGAAACCGAGGGCCGCCATGTACTCGCGCACTTCCTCGGCGACGAAGAAGAAGTAGTTGATGACGTGCTCGGGCTTGCCCTGGAACTTGGCGCGCAGAACGGGATCCTGCGTCGCGACCCCCACGGGGCAGGTGTTGAGGTGACACTTGCGCATCATGATGCAGCCGGCGGCGATGAGCGGCGCCGTCGAGAAGCCGAACTCGTCGGCACCCAGCAGCGCGCCGACGACGACGTCACGGCCCGTACGCACGCCGCCATCGACCTGCACGGCGATGCGGCCGCGCAGCCGGTTCAGCACCAGCGTCTGGTGGGTCTCGGCAAGGCCGATCTCCCACGGGGAACCGGCGTGCTTGATCGAGGTGAGCGGCGAGGCGCCGGTGCCCCCTTCGAAGCCGGAGATCGTCACGTGGTCGGCGCGCGCCTTGGCAACGCCCGTCGCCACGGTGCCGACGCCCACCTCCGAGACGAGCTTCACCGACACCATGCCCTCGGGATTGACGTTCTTCAAATCGAAGATGAGCTGCGCCAGATCCTCGATTGAGTAGATGTCGTGGTGCGGCGGTGGCGAGATCAGCCCGACGCCGGGCGTCGAGTGGCGCACCTTGGCGATCACGCTGTCGACCTTGTGGCCCGGGAGCTGTCCGCCCTCGCCGGGCTTGGCGCCTTGGGCCATCTTGATTTGAACCATGTCGGAATTGACGAGGTATTCCGTCGTCACGCCGAAGCGGCCGGACGCAACCTGCTTGATCGCGGAGCGCATGGAATCGCCGTTCGGCAGCGGCTTGAAGCGGTCCGTCTCCTCGCCGCCCTCGCCGGTGTTCGACTTGCCGCCGATGCGGTTCATGGCGATGGCAAGCGTCGTGTGCGCCTCGCGGCTGATGGAGCCGTAGCTCATGGCGCCGGTGGAGAAGCGCTTCACGATCGCGGCGGCGGGTTCGACCTCCTCCAGCGGAACGGGCGTGCGGCCGAGCGCTTCGGCCGAGCGGATGCGGAACATGCCGCGCATGGTCATCAGCTGCTCGGACTGGTCGTTGATCTGCTTGGCGAACGAGCGGTACTTGTCCGGGATGTTCCCGCGCACCGCGTGCTGCAGGTCGGCAACGACGGACGCGCGCCAGACGTGCGCCTCGCCGCGCACGCGGAAGGCGTATTCGCCGCCGACTTCGAGCGCGTTATCGAGCACGGGGATGTTGCCGAACGCCGCGGCGTGGCGGTCCACCGTTTCCTGCGCGATCTCGCGCAGGCCCACGCCCTCGATCTGCGTGTGGGTGCCGGTGAAGTACTTGTTCACGAAGGACGACCGCAGTCCCACCGCATCGAAAATCTGGGCGCCGCAATAGGACTGATAGGTCGAGATGCCCATCTTCGCCATCACCTTGAGGATGGCTTTGCCGATGGCCTTGATGTAGCGCTTCTTGACCTCGCCGGCGGTCACGCCCTCCTCGCCAAGCTCGGGCAGGATATTTTCCAGCGTCTCGAAGGCGAGATAAGGATTGATCGCTTCCGCCCCATAGCCCGCGAGCGTGCAGAACTGATGCACCTCGTTCGCTTCGCCCGTCTCGACCACGAGACCGACGGAGGTGCGCAGGCCCTGCTTGATCAGGTGGTGGTGCACGGCCGACGTCGCCAGCAGCGAGGGAATGGGTATGCGATCGGGTCCGACGGCGCGGTCGGACAGGATGATGATGTTGTATTCCTTCGAGCGCACGGCCTCCTCGGCCTCGGCGCATACGCAGTCGAGGGCCGGCGCCATGCCTGCGGCGCCCTGCTCCACCGGATAGGTGATGTCGAGGGTGATGGACGAGAATTCGTTGTCCTTCACCTCGCCGATCTGGCGGATGCGCTCCAGGTCCTCGTTGGTGAGGATCGGCTGATAGACTTCGAGCCGCTTCTGGCGCGAAGTGCCTTCGAGGTCGAGCAAGTTCGGGCGCGGGCCGATGAAGGACACGAGGCTCATGACGAGCTCCTCGCGGATCGAGTCGATCGGCGGGTTCGTCACCTGCGCGAAGTTCTGCTTGAAGTAGGTGTGCAGCAGCTTCGACTTCGACGACAGCGCCGAGATCGGCGTGTCGGTGCCCATGGAGCCGATGGCCTCCTGGCCGCTCTGGGCCATCGGCATCATCAGGACCTTGATGCTTTCCTGCGTGTAGCCGAACGCCTGCTGCAGATCGAGCAGGGACACGTTCGGCTTCGTCACCGGTGCCCGCGTCTTCGGCAGCGGCAGGTCGGACACGAGGATCTGCGTGCGCTTCAGCCAGTTCTCGTAGGGGTTCGAGGCGGCGATCTCCGCCTTGAGCTCCTCATCCGAGACGATGCAGCCCTTCTCGAGGTCGATGAGCAGCATCTTGCCCGGCTGCAGACGCCACTTCTGCACGATGGTGTCTTCCGGCATCGGCAGGACGCCCGATTCCGACGCCATGACGACGAGACCGTCCCGGGTGACGAAGTAGCGTGCGGGGCGCAGGCCGTTGCGGTCGAGCGTGGCGCCGATCTGGCGTCCGTCGGAGAAGCACATGGCGGCGGGGCCGTCCCACGGCTCCATGAGACAGGCGTGATATTCGTAGAAGGCGCGGCGCTCGCGGTCCATCAGCGGGTTGCCCGCCCAGGCCTCGGGAATGAGCATCATCGCCGCGTGCGTGAGCGAGTAGCCGCCCATGACGAGGAACTCGAGCGCGTTGTCGAAGCAGGCGGTGTCGGATTGGCCTTCGTAGGAGATGGGCCAGAGCTTGGAGATGTCCTCGCCGTAGAGGGGCGATGACACCGACGCCTGGCGCGCGGCCATCCAGTTGACGTTGCCACGCAGGGTATTGATCTCGCCGTTGTGCGCCACCATCCGGTAGGGGTGCGCGAGCTTCCAGGAGGGAAACGTGTTGGTCGAGAAGCGCTGATGCACCAGCGCCATCGCGGAGACGAAGCGCGGATCGGAAAGATCGCTGTAGTAGGCCTTCACCTGGTACGACAGGAACATGCCCTTGTAGACCAGCGTGCGCGACGACAGCGACACGGTGTAATGGCCGATGTCGCGGTTCTTGTAGGCGTCCTGGATCGAGTTCGAGACGACCTTGCGCACGAGGTAGAGGCGGCGCTCGAAATCGTCCTGGTCGGTGATGGATGCGGGGCAGCCGATGAACACCTGCCGGTGCACGGGCTCGGTTTCCTTCACCATCTCGGAAAGGGAAGAATTGTCGACGGGCACCGAGCGCCAGCCGAGCAGCTCGAGGCCTTCCTCCTTTACGATGCGCGTCCACACGCGCTCGCAATGGGCCCGCAGGCGCGCATCGCGCGGCATGAAGAGGGCGCCGACGGCATAGCGTCCCGGCGGTGGCAACGCGAAGCCGAGGGTGCCGCACTCCTCTTTCAGAAAGTCGTGCGGGATCTGGACTAGGACGCCTGCGCCGTCGCCTGCGAGCGGATCGGCGCCGACGGCACCGCGATGCTCGAGGTTGGCGAGAATCTTCAAGGCATCGGAAACGATCCGGTGGGACTTGCGTCCCTTGAGGTCGGCGATGAAGCCGACGCCGCACGCGTCGCGCTCGTTCGCGGGATCATAAAGGCCCTGCGCCTTGGGCATGCCGTTCTCGGAGAACGGAGCGCCGGAAAAAGAGACAATACGGCTGTCGTGTTGGTTCTGGGTCATTACTGCGACCTCTCATGGGCGCGGCAGTAAGTTCACTGCTCGATTCGGGACGGAGTATCGGCGTCGCGGGCAGCGGCAATCGCTACGGGCGACAGTTCAGCGTCAGATCGAATCGAGCTGATCCGGCGGCTTGCTCGTGAGCAGCGGCCGTTTAAATCGAAGCAATTTTGCGGACTCGAAATTGGGCCGCATTTTCGCAACTACCTCGCTCGTCCCCCAGGGGAAGGCGCGTATCCGGCCTACACGTTGCAGACCAGAAACCAGAAAGGACAGGATTGCTGACCTTTCATGCGACATTGGCAGATTTCTGCGCGGTGCACAAGCACCAACGCACATGTGGTGATCCTCACTGCCCGGAAAATAGGCAATCGGCCGAAAAAAACGGCCGCAGGTGGTGCTGCGGCCGCTGAAGTGGAGCGAGGAGGGAGAGTTAGACGCGAACTTTACGCAGTGGCAGTCGCTTCGATCTGCTTGGTGCCGGAGCCGATCGCGATCGTGCGGGGCTTCATGCGCTCAGGCAGATTACGCTCAAGGTCGATGTGCAGCAGGCCGTCGCTGAAATCGGCGCCCTTCACTTCGACGTGGTCGGCAAGCTGGAAGCGGCGCTCGAACGAGCGGGCCGCGATGCCGCGATGGAGGAACACGCGCTCCTTATCGTCGGGCTTCTTGTCGCCGGATACGATCAAGGTCTGCTCTTTGACCTCGATCTTGAATTCATCTTTGTTGAAGCCGGCGACCGCCATGGTGATGCGGTAATCGTTGTCGCCGAGACGCTCGATATTGTAGGGCGGGTAGCCGTCCGCTTCGAAGCCGCCGACGCTGTCGAGCAGCTGGGCTAGGCGGTCAAAGCCGACCGTCGAGCGATAGAGGGGGGCAAAATCGAACTGTCGCATGACATATCCTCCGTAGGTTGAGCGACATGCATCCGCCTGCCGGAACGGCCAGGCGCTAAGCTAGTGATGCACCCCGAATGGGCGTGCGCATTTTTATCTAGGTGGGTGGAAAGGCCGTTCAAGCCTTCCCGCGAGGCTTTTTTCATCGGCACCGAAAGACGCCTCGGCGGTGTGCTGCAAACGGGACACGGGCGCGCGTGGCGACGTCTCCCTTCCACTCGCCTCCTCCCTCGCCCTCCATCCGTCAGCTAAGTCTCATCGCTGAAATGGAAAGTGAGCGGCCCTTCAGGAGCGGTTCATCTGGGGACCATCACCCTTCCTTGCGCGTTGTCAGTCCGTCGTTGCACCCCCTGTCGCAAGGAGTTCCCCATGCCAGCGTACGTCCGTCTCGCCGCGGCTTCTGCGCTTGCCGTTTCCCTCGCCGCCTTCGCACTGCCTGCGGCCGCCGCCGATCTCTATGAGCCGCCCTACGAGACATACGGCGAGGGGCCGCCCGATGATCGCTATCGCTACGCGGATGCGCCCGACGATTTCGAGCCGCCGTATCCGGTGCGCGGCTACGCAGGCCGTTGCATTCCGCGCGAAGTCGCGCGCGACCGGCTGCGCGATGCCGGATGGCGCGGCTTCCACGCTGTGGAGCCGCGGGAGGATGTCGTGCTCGTCAAGGCGCGCCGGCCGGACGGGCGTGCATTCGATCTGACGATCGACCGCTGCAGCGGCGAGGTCGTCGATGCACGGCCGATCTACGGGCGCGGGCCGGGACCGTACGCATGGGGGCCGCCGCGCCGTCACTGGGCGCCGTACTAAAGCGGGACGCAGTTTAATCCATGGATGAATGACGGGCGGCGGCTTGCCGCCCGTTTGCCTGCGTGCCCTCTATGCGCGGTGCGAAATTATGGGCTGCGGCGCGCGCACCCCTTGCTATGACGTTCCTCTTGCTCCCGCATTGCTCTGAAGTTCCCGGTACCTTTCACGGCCTGTATGCTTGGCCGCGGAATTAGAGTCGGCAACGCCTAAGGGGGCGCGATGGAGCTGGTAGCACTGGCCAAGAATCCGGTTCCAAGCGGTGGGACCGTCGGCGCCTTCAACGGCTACGACGGTGCCGAGCTGCGCTATGCGCGCTGGGATGCAACGCGCCTGCCGCGCCGCGGCACCGTGTGTCTGTTTCCCGGCCGCGCCGAGTTCATCGAAAAATACTTCGAGGTCATCGCCGACCTCAGACGCCGCGGCTTTGCTGTTGCAACCATGGACTGGCGCGGGCAGGGCGGCTCGCAGCGCATGCTGGCGGATCCGCGCAAAGGATATGTGCGCGGCTTCTGGGAATACGATCGCGATCTCATCCGCTTCATGAAGGACATCGTGCTTCCCGATTGTCCGCCGCCGTTCATCGGTCTCGGCCACTCCATGGGCGGCAGCATCCTGTTGCGGAATGCGACGATGCCCGGGCTCTGGTTCGAGCGCATCGTGCTGACGGCGCCGATGATCGCCATCTCCGAGGAAACGCTGGGAACGACGACGGGACGTGCGCGCGCCTACGCGGAGATCGCCTCGCTGCTCGGCATGTCGACCTCCTATGTCGTCGGCGGGACGGACGAGCTCTATTCCGTCCGCAGCTTCGAGGGGAACGTGCTGACGTCGGATCAGGAGCGATGGCAGCGGACGCGTGCGGTGCTGGAGTTGGCGCCGAACCTCGGCCTCGGGTCGCCGACGGTCGGCTGGCTGCGCAGCGCCCTGCGCTCGTGCCGGATGCTCGCGGGGCCAGACTTCGCCGCGCGCATCAATGTGCCGCTGCTGATGTTCGCCGCCGGCAACGATCGCGTCGTCTCCACGCGGGCCGTCGAGGATTTTGCCGTGCGCGCGAAGCTCTCCTCCTGCATCCTGATGCCGGGATCGAAGCACGAGATCCTGCAGGAGACGGACGAGGTGCGGATGCGCTTCTGGGCAGCTTTCGATGCGTACCTCGGCGTCGATGCGAAAGTCGCCTGAGTGGGAAGACCGGTAGCGCCAGCCGATCGGGGCACCATTGCTGTTCTGCGAATCGCGAGGCGGCTCAGTTTTTGATTAGACCGATGATTCACGCTTCGGACTGGTAGGGTCCGAAGCGATCATGGTCTGGGCGCCGCCTTCCTTGTCAGCCGGCGAGAACCTCGAGCGCCTTGGCGTGCAATTCGGGATCGCCGGCCGCCAGGATGCGCCCGCCCTGGGTCGCGGGCTTGCCGTCCCAGGTGGTGATGCGGCCGCCGGCGCGCTCGATGATGGGGATCAGCGCCACGATATCGTAGGGTTTGAGACCGGCTTCGACGATCACGTCGACGAAGCCTGCCGCGAGCAGGCAATAGCCGTAGCAGTCGCCGCCGTAGCGGGTCATGCGCACGCGGGCGCGGAGCGCGGCAAAGCCGTCGGCCTCCTCGCCGGGGCCGAAGAGCTCCGGGTGGGTCGTGGAGAGGATCGCCTGGCCGAGGTCCGGGCAACGGCGGGTGCGGATGGACTTTTCCCCGTCGATCGTACGCAGGTAGGCGGCTTCCCCGTCGGACCAGAAGCGCTCGCGGGTGAACGGCTGATCCATCATCCCCAGGAGGGGGGTGCTGCCGTCCAGCAGACCGATCAAGGTGCCCCACATGGGCCAGCCCATGATGAACGCGCGCGTGCCGTCGATCGGATCGACAACCCACTTGAGCCGCGCATCGGGCTGGTGGGCGCCGTGCTCCTCGCCGATGAACCCGTGCTCGGGCCATCGCCTCGCGACCGCCTCGGCGATGACCCGCTCGGCCCCTTCGTCGGCGGCCGTCACGGGATCGAAGAAGCCGCCGGTGCCTTTGTCGGCCACGCCGATCGCGGCGCGGAAATACGGGCGGATTGCCGCGCCCGAGGCGTCCGCAAGACTATGGGCGAAATCAACGAGATCGGGCAGCGGAGGCAGCGGCAGGTTTGTCACAGTATTCCACGGTGCTGAGATGCTGATTTAGTGGCGTTGAACACACGGCTTTGTAAGGTAACTGTGCACTCTATAGTGCAGTTGCTTGGCATTGTGGCAAAAGCGTCCATAACTGTTGCGGGTCAGAGACAGATTGCCGCCAATGCGCGACCAATAAGCCCTCCTCAGTTGATGGAGGGCGCGAAGCGGCTCATATCTCGATAGCGCGGTGGCGCTGGTCGATCCAGACTACCGTTAGCCCACTTGGGCGTTTCCTCCCTAGACTTGGGCCGTTCGACCTTCGGACGGCCTTTTTTCATTCTAGGCGAGTATGCTGGACCCTTATAACAGCGGGTCAGCTATGCAGAAATTGCAATTGAACTTGTTGCGTCGCACCCGTACTTTTGCGATGCGACATGCTGAGCCTAGCTCGCTGTCGTAGCCCTCCTTGGGCGTTTCCTCCCTAGACTTGGGCCGTTCGTGACCCGAACGGCCCTTTTTTCTTATCCGCTTCATCGTCTACCCGGCGGAGCGCCGGCGGCCGTTTGGCGTGCTGCATTTCCAGCATGTTCGCGCATTCAGGATTGCGCCGCCTGACGCGTCTCCCCTGCCGCTAAAAATATTGCGTCGCAACATGCGACATCTGCATAGCTCGGCAAAGCTATGCCGAAGGATGAGATTGCGATCGCGAGGAAGAGTTGCGTCCGTCGCTCATTCGACGCGCCGTTAAGCTGCGCGCCGCTTGCGATGATGCAAGTGATGATCGAAGTAATAGCGCTGCCAACACCGGATCGACAGCGTTCGCATGGGCTGCCTATTCGGCAGCGGCACGGTGTTCCAGCAGCGCCGGCAGGTTGGTGAGAAGAGGTCCGGCGAGGGATTGAAGATCCCGTTGCAGACCGGCGAATCCCTTCGTGGGCTTCAGTGTGCGCTCGTCGAGGTAGAGGCCGCGGTTGATCTCGATCTGAACCGCATGCACGTCCCGGCCCGGACGTCCGTAGTGCTCGGTGATGTAGCCGCCCGCATAGGGCCGGTTCATATGCACCTCGTAGCCGAGGCTGCCGAGGGCCTCCTTGAGAAAGCGCGTGATCTTGCCATCGGCCGATGCGCCGAACCGGTCGCCCAGCACCACATCGGGCCGCGGCCCGCCCGTGGGCGCCATGGCGGCCGAAGGCATCGAGTGGCAGTCGATGAGGATGGTGTAGCCGAAGCGCGCCCGCGTCTGCTCGATCAGATCGCAGAGGGCCGCGTGGAAGGGAATGTAGAGCTGCTCGATGCGGGCGAGGCCCGACGCCAGCGGAATCTTGTTGCGGTAGATCTCTTCGCCGTCGGCGACGATGCGCGCGATGGTGCCGAGGCCGCCCGCCACGCGCACCGATTGGGTGTTGGCGAAGTCGGGAAGCGGCTCGTGGAACAGCTCGGGATCAAGCTCGTAGGGTTCGCGATTGACGTCGAGGAATGCGCGGGGGAAACGCGCTGCGATCATCGGCACGCCGAGCGCGGCGATGGGCGCGAAGAGGTCGTCGACGAAGCAGTCCTCGGACTTGCGCAGCGACAGCGGGCACAGCCGCGAAAGATCGACGAAACTTTGCGGGTAGATGCGCCCCGAATGAGGTGAGCAAAGGACGAAGGGCGCAACCTGCGTTGGCGGCGCGCTTACGGTGAACGGCGGCAAAAGCTCGGCCGGTATGACGGTTCCGTCGCGCGCAGGCATGCTTCTTGCGATGTCTTTCTCCGAGTGCTCGGGAGCGGCGAGACTATTCCAAGGCTCGCCTCGAGGCGACGGGGACACTCAAAAATCGCACCGTTAGGACAATGCGCCCAAATGCTTACCATCGCCCTTGCTCACTCTGCCAACCTCGTCTCAATATGTCCACCGGCGCAGGATAGGCAGGGGGTCCTGCA
>Ga0182749_1002204_pt1 | contig 14473 bp, 16 predicted proteins | sample eDN3rd37CKraftMG_FD_128875 | JGI IMG/M metagenome (GOLD analysis project Ga0182749, IMG submission 128875) | Enriched Miracle-Growth compost microbial communities from Emeryville, California, USA - eDNA 3rd pass 37_C Kraft MG (version 2) (version 2) ...
CAAGCCCGGCGCCGCAAAAGGCGTCGTTTCGAAGAACGGCATTGGAATTGCGTTTTGTATAGCCGGGGTTCCCGGCAGCGCCGACATCGTGAAAGTCGCCGTACCGAGGACGATAGCCGCGGGCATGAGACGAAGCGGGATGTTAGCTGCAGTGAACAAGGCGCGCGCCATTGGGCCCAGGACGAAGAAGGCGACGAATAGGCTCACTCCGCCGTAGGTAACGATAGCTCCGGCAAGGACAACCGCGAGTATGGCCTGCTTTTTCCCAAGCCGTTCGGTCATGAAGCTGGCGATGGCTGTGACCGAGCCGCTGTCTTCCATCAACTTTCCAAAAAGTGCGCCCAAGAGAAAAATTGGAAAAAACTGCGCGATGAATTGGGCCGCGCTACCCATGAACGTCTGGGTCCAGTGCGCCAATAGCGGTTGGCCTGAGAACGCTGCAGCAATTAAGGCAGCCGCAGGCGCGAGCAAGAGCACGCTCCATCCCTTGAAGGCAAACCACATGAGCAGGCCTAGAGAAAGAACGATGCCTAAAAGTCCCATTTCCTCACACACCGTCCATCAAAGCATCGAGATCTAGAGATGATTGTTTGCCCAAATTGTCAGCGTCATGTGTGAGAAAGAGCTCTGCCGAACGACGACCCTCGTCGCGCAGCATGCACAAAAATGCCCATTCGGCATTAAGCTTCGATGAGTAGCCGAGAGTCAGCATTTTCTCGCTGGCGATGCGATGAATTCGCATCCCCGCCCAAAGCGCACCTTCAGAATTACCCGGAGTTGCGATCGCCCGCATCATGGCAATCATACGAAGTTCCTTCAGCAGAACCGCATTGAATGAAACCTCATTAAGCCGGTTGGCGATTTCGCGAGCCGATTTTGGAATGTCGAGCCGCGAGATTGGATTGATCTGAACGAGAATAGTATCTTTTGATGAGCATTCGCGTATGAGCGGCGTAATAGTCGGATTGCCGGAATAACCTCCATCCCAGTAGCTCTCGCCGTCGATCTCAACGGCTTGAAACAATGTCGGCAGGCACGCCGAAGCAAGCAGGACATCCGGCGTTATGTCTCCGTTGCGAAAGACTCGCCCTCTCCCGGTGTGTACGTTTGTTGCTGTAACAAACAGCTTGATCGGCGCGCCAGTCAGGCGTTTAAAATCGATGTTTTGCTCAAGGATACTGTGCAGTGGATTAGCATCGCCGACATTGATGTCGTACGGCGAAACCACCCGCGACATGAGATCCATCGCAACAAAGGCTGGCGAGAAGTCGAGCGTCCAACGTCCCAAAAGCACGTCGAGCGGCGTTCTCTGAAAGGGACTGAGTAACGCCGCCCGCGAGACAGATCGCCAGTATCGCTCAAGAGCGGCGCGAGCGCCGGCCGCGCCGCCCTCTGCAAAGCCGCCAACCATCACCGCGGCATTCATGGCACCCGCAGATGTGCCGGAAATGCCGTCTATAGTAAGCCAGCGCTCTTCCAACAACCGATCCAGAACGCCCCAGGTGAAAGCACCGTGAGACCCCCCTCCTTGCAGCGCCAGATCAACAAGGCACGTTCTGCGATCGGGCACGTCTTGAGCGTCGCAATCTGCGCCAGCCATTACCGCTCACATTCTACTTCTACCACAGGACTTCAACGAAGCCTGACAGACGAACTCTGTTTGCAGATGTCAGGTAGGCTGCGGGCTTCGGTCCTGGCGCAGACTCCCCCCGAGGAAAATCCACCACAGTCCGTGAATAATGAGATCGATGCCGACCAAGAGCCCCAAAACCCATAGTCCGCTGATAGGCCACTTGGCGAGGATCATGGCCCCCGCCGCGACACCGATGATGCCCGACAGAAACAGAAGTGGCCCCGACCAATTCCAATATCGGAAAGATTGAAAAACGCGGACGATCCCGGACGCGATCAACGCAATAGCGAATAAGAACGTAAACGCCACCGATCCTCTCACCGGATCGGATATCAACATGAATCCGCAAATCGCATACAAGACACCCACGAGTAGTCTAAGCGTGAACCCACGCCAATGCTGGGCCGAAAAAGCCTGAAACACTTCCGAAATACCGGCGACCACCAGCAGAATGCCAATGAGAAATGCGCTGACTACCGTGGCGAGAGCGACATCTCCGAGAACAAAGAGTCCTGCCAAAATAAAAATTGCGCCTACGAGAGCCGCGCCCCACCAACTCGCAGCGTACGCTTCCGAGCGTCTCTCTGAAATTGAACTACCTGCCATGACGAACCTCTCAAGAAATCAATTTGAATGGGACCAAGTTCTTAATCGGCATGCACCCTATCGGATGCTGCCGCTGACGACGCTGCTGGCCGGAACTTTGCGTTCGTTATCTAATAGATGGCGGGCGCGGTTCTCGGGTGTCCGGTCGCCGGCGAAGGAACAGGGTGCGAAGAAAGAAATACAAAATGCACTAGAAGCCGTCGCAATGGGATACGTCATAGTAAGGCCTCCTTGGTCATCGGCCATAAGCCGCCAAGTGCCACCCATCCTCACATATTATAGAGACTGAATGCGCGACCTGTCTCGCTCTATAAATTCACAAGCAAGATATCAAATCCGGATTCGCAATTGGGGGCGATTAACCACCTCGCGAGTTGCGCAAAAAGCTGACCGCGCGAAGCACTCGGGGTAAGCGGTGACTGGTGACGGCCACCACCATCAGCTTGCGGACAGCAATTGTAGTCATATGAAAAAACGCGCAACCGGCGTCGGAGTATTGCCGGTTGCGCATTTTCGAAACGCCTGACTTCGAAACTATATCAAAATTATTATTTAGGATTCTGCGTGCCCGCACCCTGTTCGGGTACCCGTGTACTCATATTGTTAGTGGCAGGAAGCTTGCCTTCGTCGCCCATTGTGTGTCGGCCGGCGGTACCGCTGCTTTCTCCCGTCCCCGCCCCTTGCTCTGGAACGCGGGTGGTTACGCCATTGGTAGCCGGAAGCTTGCCTTCGTCACCCATTGTGTGCCGCGCGGGTGCGTTTGACGGTTGATCGTCGGCAAGTGCTGGCGTCAAGACTGTACCGAGTAGGAGCGCGGGAAATGCCATTGCGATAATGAATTTCATGTCTTGAACTCCTTGGTTGAAAACCCTCCAAGTTGGTCCCTGACCCGCGTTATCTTAGCAGACATTCTAGCCGATTGCAGGGGGCGCCGAAGCCCTGATCATTCGCGTGCCTGATCAAACACGATTCAAAATTATCTTTGATCGAATATTTTCCATCAAAGCGTCCAGAACCCGGACGCACCGGATCATGGCAACTTCAAAGAGGAAGAGTTCGGCAAATGTTCAAGATTTGGTGCCAGCCAGTGTTCAGCCGATAGCCGTGGCGCACGAAATCCTCGATGATTTACTGACCTATCATTTCGCTCCCGCTGCATGAGCGATATACAATAGCATTATTCAATGCGGACTTTTGGGGGACGGATGCCATCGGTGAGTGATGCCGACAAAGCCGGCACGGCGGGATCTTTATCGGAGGTTTTCCGTGTTTTCCTCAAGCTTGGACTCACCTCATTCGGTGGCCCGATCGCTCACCTCGGATACTATCGCAATGAACTGGTGCTGCGGCGACGCTGGATCGATGAAGAAAGTTATGTCCAGCTCGTAGCTCTGTGCCAATTCCTGCCAGGACCGGCATCAAGTCAGGTGGGCTTTTCGCTTGGCCTGCTGCGGGGAAATGGCGTTCTCGGCGGACTGGCGGCCTGGACCGCCTTCACGTTACCCTCCGCCCTCATCCTTCTGGCGTTTGCACTTGGCGCGAATGTCCTTACTGGCCCCATCGCCGACGGCTTTATCCATGGTCTGAAACTTGTGGCAGTCGCCGTGGTCGCGCAAGCGGTATGGGGTATGGCGCAGAAACTGACGCCCGACCGACCCCGCGCCGCCATTGCGCTGTGCGCGCTTTGTCTTGTGGTCGCTGTCAGCGGTTCATTTGCGCAGATTGCCGCCATCGCACTCGGTGCAGCCGGCGGCTTTTGGCTTTGCAAGGGCGAGGCCAAAAGTTTTCACGGCGCGCTGCGCTTTCCGGTGTCGCGGACCAGAGGTGCAGTGAGCCTCGCGCTTTTCTTCGCCTTGCTCGTGGTGCCTCCGATCATCGCGGCGGTAACCGCTGAGCCTGCGGCAGGTCTCTTTAATGCGTTCTACCGCTCTGGTGCGCTGGTATTCGGCGGCGGCCACGTCGTGTTGCCGTTGTTGCAAAACACCGTTGTCACGCCGGGCCTCGTGCATAATCAGGATTTTCTCGCCGGCTACGGACTGGCGCAGGCGATGCCTGGACCGCTCTTCACCTTTGCGGCATATCTTGGCGCGGTGGCTGTCAGATGGCCGAACGGAATTGCTGGAGCTTTCATCGCGCTCATCGCCATTTTTCTCCCCGGCATACTGCTGGTGTATGGAACACTTCCGTATTGGGATGAGCTTCGCTCGAAGGCGGCCGCACAAGCTGCCATGAAAGGCGCCAACGCAGCCGTGGTTGGCATTCTCGGCGCCGCTCTTTACAATCCGGTTTGGACCAATGCGGTGCTTTCCCCGCGTGATTTTGCCATCGCAGCAGCGGGATTTATTCTGCTGACGGTTTGGAAATTACCGAGCTGGAGCGTCGTGGCTCTTCTCGCTCTTGCGGGCGCCGCTACGTCAGTCTTTTGAAGGCGATCGCTGTTCGCACGGGGCTTCCACAATGCGGCCTGCGAAGGAACTTCGCCCCGACTGATCGCGTGGTTATCAGAAGGGCGACCAGCCATGAGTTCCCGCAACAGCGCCAAAGATAGTCACGAGACTGAGGACGAGTAGAACCCAGTGCGCCCGATGCAGTCGAGCGAATGCGGCTTCAGGTTGAGTAGCAGCCCATTGACGAAAGTAGCGTTGTAGAATGAATGGTTCGGCGACGAACAGAAAAAAGGCGAACAAGAACCACACGCCGACCATCGCATGCATCCACCAGAACGTGGCCGATTGGAATCGATCCCAAAGATCGAGACGCCATATCATGTAGAGCCCACTAAGGCCGACAACGAGGACGGCAACCCGAGCCTGCCACACGAAGCGATGCTCGATCGCATCAAACGCGTGTAGTCGATCCTTACCCAGATCACCACGCCGGACGGCTGGCAACATCACAGTCGTCGCCATCGAAACGCCGCCGATCCAGATGACGACCGCTAGCACATGCAGAGCTCGTGCGATGGCAATATCGTCGGTGATCATGGCCGCAACTTTTCATCGAGCCATCCGCCCACACAAATTGTGTGAGCGAAGCATCAAGGCTACTTCTTCGCCGGCTCTTGATGATCCGAAAGTGTCTGACTGCTGTACGTAGGTGAATGCGAATATTCCGCCGGTACATCCCACATGCGCGCGGCGTACCAAACCGCCCAGGCAATGACAAACAGCGTCATCACCCAGACCCAGACCGGGATCGAGGAACGTGCCTCGGCTCGGCGCGGATCGAAGGGATCATCGACGCTGAACGCGTCGACAGTGAAGCGAACCTCGCCGCGACGAATGGAGTGAGGATGTAATCCGGAAACGACGATGCCCGGACCGTTATGCACTACAAACGGAATTTCCTTGACGCCCTCGTGCCCGTTTTCACTACGCGCGCGGATAGTCAGCTTATGCGGCCCATCCGGCAAATCGCTCGTATCGAAAGAAACCTCACTGCGCAGTTCCTGATCGGCGATCGGCTGCGCCCCATCGTCTAAAAAGACGCGCACGCGCGCATTTTCCATGTCTGCACCTTTGCCCTATCGGTCGTCACGCAGGATATCATATTTCGGATGGTGCCGATCCGTTTCGCCGGGACGGAACAGCATCCAAAACATAGTCATGAAGCACCCAATGGTGATTGCTCCGCATATTGCAATGATGATCAGGTTGCCGAGCAGCGGCCCTGTCATATGATGATCCATGCGATGTCCTCGCGTTACTTGCCTTTGGCGCGTTCAGCGGTCACATCCTGCGCCGTCACAGGCTTTCCATGATTGCCCCAAGAGCTACGTTCGTAATTCACGATGTCCGCGATGTCGGCGTCGCTAAGCGTGCTGCCAAATTCCGGCATCTCGCTCTCGTATTTGGTGCCATCAATCGTAGCGCCCGCGAGGCCGAACAACACCACATGGATGTGCGTAGCGGGGTTCGCATCGTTGACCGCGGCGTTACCCTTGAGAGCTGGAAAAGCGCCAGGAAGACCTTCTCCCGTTTCCTGATGACAGGCCGAGCAATTGGCACTGAAGAGCTGCTTCCCCTTAGCGGAGCCTTGCGTTGCAGCAGCAGGCGCATTTGCTTCCTTATTGCTCGCAGCAGGCGTTGCCGGAGTCGCCGGCCCTGCCGAACCGCCCATATCACCGGTAGTTTCAGCCATCGGCAGAGGCGATTGCTTTAACGACAGCAGATAAGCCAGGAGCGCCTGCGCCTCATGCTTCGGAACCACGACGCCGTGCGGAGGCGCGTAGGCCTTAGGCAGCGGCACGGCGCTCACCCCCGCCGGAGCTTTGTCCACGACATCGAACATCCACTCAAAGGAAGGCATGATGGAATCTGGAACCACCGCGCGCGGATTGTAGAGGTGAATGTATTGCCAGACTGCGCTCGGCTGACGCGCGCCGACATTGGAGAGGTCAGGGCCGGTACGTTCCGAGCCAAGCAGCTCCGGCGTCTGATAGGCAAAATCTCCAGGCGCCGAGGGACGACCAAACACCTTATCCTGCGCCAAGGGGCGCACCTGTTGCGTATGGCAATAGCTGCAACCGTTGGAGACGTACACCTCGCGGCCTTCAGCCTCAAGCGGTGTAAGCGGCTTCACGCCAGGACCGGGCGGCGTTCGCGAAAGCATGATGCCGGGGGCAACCCCCATTAGCAATGCAAGACCCGCATAGACCAGCGTCGACCCGCCGGCAATCAATACGAGTTTGTTCATGTCACGTCTTCCACGATATGCGTCGACACCTTCGGCACCGGCTTGGCGCTTGACCCGTAGGTCATCTTCCAAACATTCCAGCCATAGACAAAGTGACTGAGAAACATGAGCAACCCGCCGACGCCGCGCCATACGTAGAACGGCTGCATGTCAACGACCGATTGGATGAACGGCAATTGCTTCACCCAGTCCATTCCTTGAATGGTGCCACCGATCGACAGCGAAACAACGTAGATAAAGCTGCCGACCAGAGCCATCCAGAAATGCAGCGCTAAGCCAGCCTGAGCCGGATATTTGCCGGTGGCTATAGGCAACAGAGCGTAGGTCGCACCCCAGATGGCAAAGGTGACGAAGCCATACATCGTGAGGTGGGAATGCCCGACGGTGAAGTTGGTCAAATGCCAAACCGCTTGGAGGGAACGAAAAGCTTCAAACGTTCCTTGAGTCGATCCTATCAGATAGCCAATGACGCCGACGAAAATGAATGCAAGCGTACATGACTCGCGCATCTGTCCGAACCGGCCACGCATGGTCAGGAGGAAGTTGGCGCTTCCGCCCAACACGGGCACGAGCATTGCCACACTAAAGACGATGGCGGTCGTTTGCAGCCACCACGGAAGCGGACTGAATAGAAAGTGATGAGAGCCAATGATTGGATAAAAAACCAGATTGGTCCAGAACGCGAATACACCCAAGGCGTACGAATAGATCGGACGATTGAGCAATCTCGGCAGCGCATAATAGAATGTACCCAGCGCCAACGGCGTGAACCACATGCCGACAGCATTGTGCATGTAGAAGCCCGACACGGACACTTGCCCGAGCCCATATTGGTACCATGGGAGAATTGCCACGACGGCGATGATGCACGTCCATAAGACGCCGCCCATCGTGTACCAGTTGGACAGATAGATATCTTCCGTGTTGCGGCGTGCGACTGTGCCGACCAAGTTCCAAGCCGTAACCAGCAACGCCGCCAGAAAGATCACGCGGATCGGCCACGGCCATTCGCGATATTCCAGATCACCAGCGCTGTAGCCGAGATCCAGCGCGACAGTACCTGCTACCGCGGCCACGTTGAACAGCGCCAGTCCTAACCATGCCAATCGCGTGCTATAGATTGAAGTTCGGCAGCTGCGCACAGCAACGTAGTACGCCAGACCAACAAGAGCGATGCTGGCCCAACCGTAAAACGTCGCGTTCGTGTGGATCGGCCGCAAACGCCCGAACGTGAGCCAAGCACCGGACCCGAATTCCGGAGCGCCAAACTTATAAGCCAGCACGATACCGACGAAAGTCGCAAAGAGCAGCCAAAGAGCGGCCGAGATCGAATAGCCCGAAAAAATTTGAGCTATCGCACGATCATCTTCTTTGAATGTGCCGGAAGAATACGTCGTTGCCATTTGTGGCATGGCTGATCTCTTTTTTTCAGCAGCCCGAAATCACGTTTGGGCAGATACGCGAATTCGAAATTCTCTAGAACAAGGTATATTGTCAATGCCGCTTTTACGTCTCAGCCCGACAAGCGCGACGAAATACAGCTTCGAGATGACGATGCCGCACTTCGGAAATCTGCGTCGATCTCACGAGGACATTGCAACACAAACGCATTGGCAGGATGTGTTTTTGCGTTGAAACGTTGGTTACGTTTCTCCAATGACTGCAACTATGGATACGATTGAGAGTTGGACTGAGAGTGATCGTAATGCCTATGCCTCCTGATGCGCGACCCTACCGGCGAACCGATATTTTCACGGAGGCGACAGTTCCGAACGCGCTACTGAAAGTCCACAGCACAAAACAAGAAGTCTGGGCGCTGATCCATGTTCTCGAAGGGCAGCTTCTGTATCGTATCACTGATCCGACGCAGCCAGCGCGCACGGAGTTGCTGACGCCCGAGACGCCACCCGGCGTCATCGAACCGGTAATCTTGCACGAAGTGGCGCCGCTCGGTCCGGTCCGTTTTTATGTAGAATTCCATCGGCGCGCGTAAATCACTGCTCGCTTTAGAACCGCACGGTGCATGTTTTAACCGAACGTCTTTGCGACGGCGTCATTTTACGCTTTGTTGAGACCGTGGATGCCGGGGCGACATCGGAAACTCGCGCGGCTTAAGGGCAATCGTCGCTAATGTATGCTCATCGAGAGCGGTCAAAAAAGCTTGCAAAGCGTCGTCGAGAACGCCTCTGAGTTTACAGCCCTTTGTAATGACACACTGGTTTCCCGTCGCAAAACATTCCACGAGAGCGAAATCGGGTTCAGTCGCCCGAATGACATTACCAATTCCGATTTGCTCGGCTGGCTTTCCAAGACGGAGTCCGCCAGCGCGGCCTCGAACGGCAGTCAGATAGCCGGCTCGCGTCAACGCATTGACGACCTTGTTGAGATGAGCGCGTGAAACTTTATACGCACCGGTAATCTCATCGATCGTCACCAACCGATCTCCTGCAGCCTGCGTATACATTAGAACGCGCAGTGCAAGGTCGGAAAACATGGTGAGTTGCATCTGATGCCCTCACGTCCAATTGATAGCCATCATATATGGACATTCCCGCTCAAAAGATATATCCAAAATGATGCTTATGCGGGTTTTTTCTCTCGCGTCGGCGTCCTGACAATATCCGATCGGCGGCGCGATCGGCCAAATCATAGATTATACCGACGAGATCGGTGTGTGCGGCACACAACTCCACTCGCCAACGGGGGGAGGCTAAGTTTCGCAGCGCCCATTCGGGAGAACATCCTATGAGCACCGCAAGGACAGCGTCGCCTAATGCTCAATCGTCGGACGCCATTGCCAGCATCACCGAGCCGATCATCCGCGATCTGGTGCATGCGTTCTATGCAAAAGCCCGGCGCGACGCACTCTTGGGTCCGATCTTCGATGCCAACGTCAAAGACTGGCCGGCGCATCTGGAGAACATGTGCGCGTTCTGGTCATCGGCAACGCTGAAGAGTGGACGTTACAAAGGTCATCCAATGCTTCCGCATGCGCGTATCGCCGAAATCGGCAAAACGCACTTCACGCGCTGGCTGGCGCTGTTCGGCGAGACCGCTGCAGAGATCTGCCCGGGAGAGGCCGCAACACTTTTTGTCGATCGGGCCGAACGATTTGGTCAATCGCTTCAAGTCGGAATTGCGCTGCACCGTTCTCGAACACCCGCCCTTCGGCCCAACGCCTCTTAACGCGAAAAAGGAAAAAGCATGAAACGCAAGAGCGCCGTCACTTACTCTCGCATCGCGATGATCGCTCCCATCGTTCTCGCGATGTCGGCCGCATCGAGTTTCGCGGCGGAGCGCTTTACAGCTAAGCTGCAACCGATGAATGCGGGCAAGATTGGAACGTCCACGACCGGGACCGCAACGTTTGAAATTTCCGATGGAAAACTGACCGTATCGATCGACCTTGCGGGTCTGCCGCCCAACATGATGCATCTTCAGCACTTCCACGGATTCCCCGATGGCAAGGCGGCCTCTTGTCCGACGGACGCAGCCGATACGAACGGAGATGGATACATTGATCTTGCTGAAACCGAACCTTCCTCAGGGACGACAATGGTGCCGTTCCATGCCCACCCGGCAACGCTCGAGATTGCCAGTGACACTTATCCTGTCGCCGATAAGAGCGGAGTAGCCCACTATACGGAGACGGTATCGGTCGCGGACCTCGATGCCGCGTTGAAAGCAAAGTTCAAGGCCCCGTCATTGGCACTGGACAAGCGCGTCGTCTTCATTCATGGCGTTGCAAATAATCCGGCATTGCCTGGCTCGGTGAAATCGCTTCCGGGCGTACCGGCCAATATCACGATCCCGATCGCATGCGGAAAAATCGAAGCGGTAAAGTGACCTTATCAGCATGACCTACGTCGTCACCGAGAATTGCATCAAATGCAAGTACACCGACTGTGTGGAAGTTTGCCCCGTAGACTGCTTCTATGAGGGCGAGAACATGCTGGTGATACACCCGGACGAGTGCATCGACTGCGGAGTTTGTGTTCCTGAATGCCCGGCGGAGGCGATATTTTCCGACGCTGATCCACAAGCAACGCCTCATTGGCTCGAAATCAACCGCAAGTATTCCGCCGTATGGCCCAACATACCGTCGAAAAAGCCCCCATTGCCAGATGCTGATGCTGAGAATGGGCGAGCCGGCAAGGAAGCGGAATTTTCGCCCAAGCCCGGCGTCGAGAATGAATGACAACGTCACCGTGCCCAACGTCTCCAACTAAAGTGTGAATGGTAACGGCTGCGGGATAACGCCACCCTCCAGCGCATCGACGCGAACCAATCGATTTATCGACCTCACATCCGGTGGCTCGCGCGATTCCTTCAGCATCTCGCGAGTTTGCCCGGTGACACTCCGTGTCAATCTCGGGAACGCTGGCATAGGTGATGGAACGTGTTACGCGGCCGTCTGATTTTTATTCCTTGAAATGGATATTAACGAACGCACTGAGTGGATCGCCGACGAAGGCACCGGCGCCATTCGCCGCGATGAAGTAGCGCTCGTTGGTGACGTTGTGAACGTCAAGGCGTATACCCCAGTCCGGCTGTTCGAAGCCGATTTCGGCATTGCCGATGATGAAAGAGGGAACCGAATTGGCGTTGTTGAGATCGCTCCAGGTCTTGTCGCGATAGTTGAGGCCGCCGCCGATCTGGAATCCATGGATTCCTGCAATCGCGAAATCATAGGTCGTCCAAAGGTTGGCGATATATGCGGGAACGCCCTGCGGATGGGCACCGACTTGAGCCAGATTTTGCGGCTGGTTGGTGATGATGGCGTCCTGCGCCGTCATATTCGCAATGATGTGCCATTGATCGGTCACCCTGTCATCCAACGATGCTTCAACGCCTTCCGTTCTTTGATCGTCAAAGACTACGGTTTCACCATTGATCGGATCGTTGAAGAGCGCGGCAACGTTATCGCGTGAAACGGTGAAGGCCGCGGTCGTGAAGGTAACCCTTTCGTCGGGAGTGGCGAATTTTATGCCGGCTTCATATTGGAAAGCCGATTCCGGCGCGCCGACGCCGTTCTGTGTATTTTCGGAATTGAAGTTCGTAAGATGGCTTTTCGATACCCCGAAGTACGGCGAGACCCCGGGAAACAGCTTATACAGAGTGCCGACATTCCAGCTGACAGGAGCATCCGACCTATCCTCTGTTACGCCCGCAACAAGGAGATCGCCGGTTGCAGGATTACGCCGGCCACCGGCAACGATGGGCGTGAAGGACGTATCCCACCAATCTTTCCGAATGCCGGCGCGGATCTTCCACCGCTCCGTGACGTCGATCTGGTCGGTGGCGTAGAGGCTGTAATAGTTGGCCGCGAGGCGATCATCGTCGCACGAGTGAGAAGAATCGCATTTGAAAACAAGTCCGTCGATGGAGGTTTCGAGGGGATCCGGCGCGAAAGCGTTGGCAATGTTCGGAAGGTCTGCCGTGCTTCGTCTCGTAGACAGTGTCTGATGCTGATATTCGAATCCCGTGAGCAGCGTGTGACCAATACCGGCCGTTGAGAATCGCCAAATGGGCTCAAGCTGGTAATCAAGGTCGTTATCGCTATCGTCCTGCTCCCGCAGCTGACGGCCGACGACCTCGTCGAGTGTGCATGCCGAACCCGTCACGGGATCTTTCTGCTTGCCTGGGTCGGTGCACACGAAGGTCCTGGTGCTGTCGCCGTTTCGCGCGGCTTCCAGTGTGCGATGAACGTACGAGAAACGGTTGTTTATGGTCAGGAAGTCATTGACCTTCCACGAGTCGGTCAGAATCGGTCGGATGAAGTCCTGAACCGCGGACGAGAACGGTGTTGAATATTTGGCGTCGATCGACACACCCGTGATGGGCCTGCCATTCAGATAGATCAATCCATAGGAATCCGGCGTCTGGTCGATGTGGCGCGCGTCGAGCGCGAAGCCAATGGTGTGATTGCCCAAATGCCAGGTAAAGGCGGGGCGGATTTCATAATCCTGTGCTGCGAGATCGCGGAAGCCATCCGTCCGTGAGGCCGTCGCGTCGATCCGATAATCCAGTCCCGGCACAGTCGAGGGGCCGGTGACATAGAAGTTATCCGTTACCGTCCCGAACGATCCCGCCTGTAAGCTGTCGCCATAATGAAATTCTGGCGATGGCTGATAATGGACGATATTGACCGTGCCGCCTGGCGGTCCGCTGCCGAAAAGTGCCGAGCCCGGGCCTTCCAGAACCTCGATGCCCTGCACCCCGTTGAGCGAATGAGATAATCCGCCGAGTTGGTCACCGTCCGAGAAACCGTCGCTATAGATCTGGGCGTTGAGGCCACGGATTAAAAAATGATCGAAATAGCCGAGCGCGTCCTGTCCGCCAGAGACGATGCCGCTGGCATTTGAGATCGACTGCTGCAACGTAGTCGCGCCCTGCTCATCAAGAACCTTCTTTGGGATGACCTGGACGCTCGCCGGAATATCACCGATTGCGGTGCCGGTTTTGCCCAGCGCCGGCACCTGCTGCAAGCCCTGGGCTGTCGCACCGCCGCCGACGCTCCCGAAACCGCCGCTCTGCGTCACCTCTCCATTAGCGGGAGTCCCACTGGACGCGATACCCTCCGGAGTCGGGTGAGTCTCTTTATGTTGTGCAGGCTTGTGCTTGGAGATTGCAGATTTCGCGCGCTTGCTGGTATCGCTCTTATGCGCCTTTGCTTTCGACGGATTGGGCGTGCCGCCGACATCGATCGTCACCTGCGGCAATTCCACGGACTTCGTGTTGTCTGCGTGCGCAACGGAGCCGAAAAGCGGAGGGACGAATATTGAGAGTGAAACACAGACAGGTATGAGCCGGCGCGTTTGCGCCGAACACGAACACGACATAGATTCCCCCCGGGAATACTGCACGCGATAGTTTACTATAATAGTAAACTATACCATAGTCCATAGGACACGTGCTTGCGCCGTTCCTTGAGGTTCGCACCAAGGAAAAAAGCGAAACCTAGCTAGGCAAAATCATCAGAGATCACCGACTGCGCCAGCGGGTTTAGCGTCCGGAAGGCTGTGATGGACAGATACGAGCTCGCTTAACGTGCGCCAAACGAAAGAGGCCCGGCGATAGCCGGGCCTTTGGTTTCTTCCGCTGTTCGATCAACTCAGCCGGATAGTCTATTTGAGCGGCGTATAGGCGACCGCTTCGGGCTGATTGAAATGATAGGCCAAGCCAAACCGAACGACCCAGAAGTTGTCATCCCAGTTGACCCGCGTGGTACAAGTGCCAGTGCATCCGCCAGGCGCGGTATAGGTTGCGTTATCGGAACCGAGATCTACATACAGAGCTTCCGCCCGGATCGACCAGTTCTCATATTTCAAGAATTCAACACCGCCACCGACCGTCCAGCCAGTTTCTGTGCCACCGCTCGATGCCGAAAACGGCGAGAGATCAGGACCAGGCGCAGAGAAGCGATGATCGACATTCGCGTAAGCGAGGCCGCCCGTCGCATAAATCAAATAGTGTTCGTCGCCCACCAGACCAATACGGCCGCGAAGCGTTCCGTACCAATCCATGCTTGAACGGAAG
>Ga0182749_1002205_pt1 | contig 14456 bp, 12 predicted proteins | sample eDN3rd37CKraftMG_FD_128875 | JGI IMG/M metagenome (GOLD analysis project Ga0182749, IMG submission 128875) | Enriched Miracle-Growth compost microbial communities from Emeryville, California, USA - eDNA 3rd pass 37_C Kraft MG (version 2) (version 2) ...
CGGCCGGTGATCAGCAGGACGTCGCTGAGTCCCGCGGCGGCGGCCTCCTCGACGACGTACTCGATCGCCGGCCTGTCGACGACCGGCAACATCTCCTTGGGAGTCGTCTTGGTCGCCGGGAGGAACCGGGTGCCCAGGCCGGCTGCGGGGATCACTGCCTTCGAGATGCTCATGGCCCGAGGCTAGTCGAACTGACCGCATCCTGATCAGCGGGATACCGGTTCCGGAGGATTTCTTGCAAGAATCGTTTCATGAACGGTTCCCCCCAGCAGCCCTATCCCGTGGTGCCTGCACAGGAACCGGAAGATGCGAAGGTTGCCTTCCGGTCGGCCATCCGCCAGCAGCGCGAGATGCGTTCCGAACGACGCCGCGAGGACGCGGCAGCGGCCTTCGCCGTCGTCGTCGGGACGATCCCCGAGGTGCGCGACGCCCGCACGGTCGCGCTCTACGCGCCGCGTCCGACCGAGCCCCGCACCACGCTCCTCATGCAGGACCTCACGGCGGCCGGCAAGCGGGTGCTGCTGCCCGTGCTCGGCGCCGGCCTGCAGCGCGAGTGGGCGGAGTTCCTCGACATCGAGGACCTGGTGCCGCGCGCTCCTGGCCGTCCGCCCGAGCCGTCCGGCGAGGCGCTCGGCACGGACGCGCTCGCGCTGGCCGACGTCGTCATCACCCCTGCGCTCGCCGTCGACACCTCGGGCTGCCGGCTGGGCCAGGGCGGCGGCTGGTACGACCGGGCCCTCGAGCACGTGCGCCCCGAGGTGAAGGTCCTCTCGCTCGTGTACCCCGAGGAGGTCTACGACGCCGAGACCCGCCCCCTGCCCTTCGAGCCGCACGACCGCAGCGTCCACGGCGTGGCGACGCCGCAGCGCTGGTTCTGGTTCGGGGATGCCGACGACTGACCGCGGCAGGACCGGCGCGGAGTAAGATCTGTGCGTCCACCGCCCGTCTGCGAGGAGCTCTCGTCGTGCCTGTCTACGCCTATGCCTGCACCGAGTGCGGCCACAGCTTCGACGTCCGGCAGTCGTTCACCGACGACGCGCTGACCGTCTGCCCGGAGTGCTCGGGCCGTCTGCGCAAGGTGATCAGCGCAGTCGGCGTCTCCTTCAAGGGCTCGGGCTTCTACCGCACCGACTCGAGGGCGGCGAAGAAGCCGTCGGGCAGCCCGCGCGGCGGCTCCTCCGACGCCGCGGCTTCCTCGGCGTCGCCCTCCTCGACGGACTCCGCGAGCTCCTCGACGGGCTCGTCCGGCTCTTCGGCAGGCTCGAGCGGGTCCTCGGCAGGCTCGTCCGGTTCCTCCGCGGGCTCGAGCGGGTCGACGTCGTCGACCCGCGGCGGCTCCGGCTCGTCCAGCAGCGGTGGTGCACAGGCTGCCTCGGCGTCCTAGTCATCCACAGGGCGTCTCGTGGCCTCGCGCCAGACCGACCGGGCGAGGCACGGTGGGCACGTGCCCGCCCACACGCCGCCCCGCAACGTCCTTGCCCGCCGAGGCCTGCTGCGTGACGCCCTGTGGCACGCCCGCCGTTACCTCGTGACCGCAGCGGTCCTGCTGCTCGTCCTGGTCGTCGCCCGTGCGGTGGGGCCGGTCGCACCGGCCACCCAGGACTCCTGGGTGACCCGCGTCGCGATGTCGGCCGGCTCCCTCGTCCCGGCGTCCGACCTCGAACGGCGGACGCTGCCGGTCGCAGCGGTCCCTCCGGGCGCCGTCGTGAAACCCGCCCTGCTCGCAGGACGACGGCTGCTGCTCGACCTCCCGCCCGGCTACCCGCTCACCGACGCCGTGCTCTCCCGCTCGGGGCTGGACGGTCTCGTCCCGCAGGGGCGGGTGGTCACGGCGGTGACGCCGGCGGTCTCCGAGGTGACCGGCCTGCTGCACCCGGGCGACCGGGTGGACCTCCTCGTCGCCTCTCGCCCCGACGACGACGCACCGGGCGACGCCGAGGTCGCAGCGCGCCGGGCGGTCGTGCTGCCGGCCGGGCTCGCGACGAGCACGGCCGACGGTTCCCGCGCCCCCTCGACCGACGGCGCCACCACCTCGGTGCTGCTCGCCGTCACCCCGGGTGAGGCCGCCCGGCTCGGAGGGCTCGGTGTGTGGTCCGACGTGACCATCGTTCTCGTGGAATGATCGCGACGGGGCAGCCACATCCGGACTCGCAGAAGGGAAGCACACCGTGAACAACGTGCTCAAGGGTTTCAAGGAATTCATCGCTCGCGGCAATGCTGTCGAGCTGGCGATCGGCATCGTCATCGGCACCGCCTTCGGCGCCGTCATCGCCTCGATCGTCGACAACTTCATCAACCCGCTGATCGGGGCGATCTTCGGCAAGCCGGATCTCTCCGGCACGTTGAACCTCACCCTGAACGGTGGAGAGTTCCACTTCGGCGCGATCCTCACCGCGATCATCAACTTCATCCTCGTCGCCGCCGCGATCTACTTCGTGGTCGTCGTGCCCCTCAACGCGATGCAGCGTCGCCGCCGCACAGAGGAGGTCCCCGCGGACGAGAAGCCCGAGGACGTCGCCCTGCTCGAGCAGATCCGCGACCTGCTCGCCGGGCGCCCGCCGCAGGCCTGACGGGCACCGCCCGCCCGCAGCGCGAGGGGCCGGGGTCACGACACGTGTCGCGACCCCGGCCCCTCGTCCTTCCCACCCGCCGGTCGAGCAGGGGCCCAGCACCCGCCAGTCGAGCCGGGCCCCAGCCCACCCCGCCGGTAGAGCAGAGCCCCAGCCCACCCCGCCGGTTGAGCAGGGCCCCAGCCCACTCCGCCGGTTGAGCAGGGCCTTCTGGGGCCCGTGTCGAAACCTCGCGCCCCGCCCTCAGAACCGTCGTGACGGTTCCCAGTGCGGGGGGACATCCTCGCGCAGGCGCGTGTCGTTGCCCCCGCCGTTGCCCTGGTCGACGCCAAGGTCGCCGCTCGAGGAGCCGCGCTCGTCGTCGCTGGCCCCGGAGACGGGCCCCTGCTCGGTGCCCGGGCGCACGACCCGACGATGGCGTCCCCGCGCCCGGGGGCCGCGGGCGGCGGGCGCCTCGGCCGGTGCGTCCGCGTCCTGTGCGGGTCGCGGCGCGCCTGCGTCCCGGGCGTCGTCCGGAACCGTCACGCCTGCTTCCAACGGGCGACGGCGGCGGCCACCGCGGTGTCGACGCGGTGGTTGCGGCGGGTCACGCCGAGCTCGGTGCGCAGCGCGGTGGCGAGCTCGTCGTCCGTCCGCTCGGTCCCGTCGGCGGCGATCCAGGCGACCAGGTCGTCCAGCTCGTCGTCCGAGTAGGCGGAGATCGGCAGCCCCGCGATCACTGCGGGGCGCGCGCCGCGAGAACCGGGGCCGCCGGCCGTGCTCGGGTCGTAGGGCTCGCCCGAGACGCTCTCGAACAGGTCGGGCATGACCACCGGGAGCGCCCCGGTGGGCGCCACCACGATCGGCGTGGCAGCCGTCTGCGGAGCGCGCGAGGCCCGCGCGACGGCTTCCTCCCGCGTGGGGGCGGGCTCCAGCGGAGCCTCGTCCCGCACGACGGCGGAGGACGAGGGTGCGGGAGCCGCGACGAGCGCCTCCGGCAGGTCCTCCTCGTCCCTGACGCCGGCAGCGGTCGTGACGTCAGACGACGCGGTGCCGGGCTCGTGCGCGGCATCGGGCTCGGTCGCGCTGCCCGGCTCGGCAGGGGTCTCGACACGGGCTTGGCGGCCCTGCTCGACCGGCGCGGGCTCGGCGGGCGCGGGCTCGGCGGGCGCGGGCTGCTCACCTGGCGAGAGCTCGGTGCTCGCGGCGGCATCCACGCCGCCCTCCGCAGGCGCCAGGCCCGCGCCGCGCAGCACCTCACGCAGCCAGGAGGCGCCCTCGGCGTCCCAGGGCGTCAGGAGCGGCGCGGCCGCACGCTCCTCCCGGCGACGGCGGGCGATCTCGAGCACGGTCTGGCGGATGCGGTGGGCCTGCAGCTCGGGGTCGAGGAACAGCGAGACGGACGAGACCTGGGTCACGGTCCAGCCGAGCCGCTCGAGGCGCAGCCCACGCTGCCGGTCGCGCACCCGCACGCTCGGCTCGCGCACGTAGTCCTCGTCGTCGGTGAGCACCGCGACGAACATCTCTCCGGGAAAGTCCGGGTGCCCGACGACGAGCGGGATCCGCTCGCTGCCGGCGGTGGCGTAAGCGGTCTCGACCGTGAGGCCGGCCCGGTACAGACGTGCCGCGAGGTCGATCACCAGGCCGTTGGGCTGGCGTTCCTCGGGCTCCTCGGGCTCTCGCTCGGGGGCGCCCGCGCACTGTGCGGCGAGCTCCAGGAGGTCGGCGAGCAGCAGCGAGCCCGGGCTCTTGAGCCGGTCGCGGTCGAGGTCGCCGGCCGTGAGGCTGCTGACGACGGCGAGCCGGTGCCGCGTGACCCCGAGCGCGTCGAGCAGGAGCGGGGCTCCGGCGTCGGTGCCGAGCACGCCGAAGCGGTGCAGCACCCGCCCGTGCGGGGTACGGCCGAAGGAGACCGCGTAGATCAACGAGTCGCGCCGCAGGCCGGAGACCCCGGCCAGGTCGGCGATCACCACCGGCTCGGGACGGCGCGGGTCGAAGAACTCGATGAGCTCGGGGTGGCGCCGCACCTGGGCGAGCACCCCTTCCCGCACCAGGTCGGCCATCACACGCGTCGAGGCGACGATGGCGAGCGACTCGGACGGCCGCAGGACCGCGGCCTCGACGGCGAGGGCGACGACACGCTCCACCTCGGCGGTCGTGGCCTCGACCGTCCCGGTCTCCCGCCCGGGCATGCCGGTGCCGGCCACGACGTCGAGGGTCACCAAGGACTCCGCGGCGGGCAGCGGCAGGGCGCTCAGCACGCCGTCGTAGCCGTGGTCCGCGAGGAACCGCGTGAGGCGCGGGTCGCGGGCACCCGCGTCCCCGGCGAGACCGACGTGCGGCAGGATCTCCGCGAGGTCGCGCACGGCCGTGCCGGAGGCGCAGCGCGGGTCGCCCACGACGACCACCTGCCGCCCGCGCGCTACCGCGGAGAGCACGCTCTCCAGCGGCAGGTGCTGAGCGGCGTCGATGACGACGAGGTCGACGGTGCGGTGGGGAGGCGCGAGCTGCGGCACGAGCGTGGGCGTCGCCACGACCACCGGCCGCAGCCGGCGCACCACGTCCGGATAGCTCGTCACGGCTCCGCGCACGGACAGCAGGCACTCGTCGACGAGCTCGGCGAACAGCTCGTCGGCCTGCGTCGGGTGCGCGGTGAGCGCCCGGTGGACGTGGTCCACGACAGACGCCTTCACCGGCTGGACGAGCAGCCGCACGTGCTCGGCGTCCAGGGCGCGGAAGCGTGCGGCCAGCGTCTCGAGCCGGGCGCCGTCGAGCTGGGACAGGTACGGGTCCGAGGCGACGATCGCGTCGAAGACGGCGCTCCACCACGACAGCTCGAGCTCCGCCTCCGCGAGTGCCGGCGGGACCTGGCGCGCACTGAGGTCGTCCAGCAGGGGGCCGAGACCGAGGGCGCGCAAGCTCCACGCGCCGTCAGAGGCCCGCCGCACGGCGTGCAACGCCTCGGGGTCCATGCGCAGCTTCTGCAGGCGGTCCCCGAGCTGCTCGAGGGGCAGGCCGAGCAGCGCGCCGCCCGCCCTGGTGGGCGCGAGGACCTTCTCGAGCGCCAGGAGGTCCGCCAGCGTGGCGGCGAGATGGCTCTCGAACTCCGGCATGGTGCGCGGCATGCGCGGCCACCCGCCGTCGGGGAACTGCGCGGTCCAGGCCCGGCGGCGCTCCTGGGCGGCGACGAGCGCGCCGTGCAGGTCCTCCACGTGGCGACCCGGGCGCACCAGGTCCTTCGCGTGCTTGACCAGGCGGCGGCGCGTGCGGCCTCGCATCGTCACGTCGTGCTCGGCACGCCACGCCTTGGAGGCCGTCGCCGCGACGAGGTCGTCCTGCGCCCGCTCGAAGACGGTGGGCTGGAAGACGTCGAGCGAGCCACGCAGGCTCGCGAGCACGGCGACCTGCTCGCGCCACTGCGCGATGGTGCGCGGCGGCTCGATCCCGAGGTCCTCCACCGCGGTCTCGATGTCGTCGCCGAGGGCCACGAGATGCACGTCGAGCAGCCGTTCGACCAGGGCGAGCGCACGGTCGGCGGCCTCGTCGTCGGGCAGCTGGGCGCCGTACCACGGCGATCCCATGACCTCTGGCGTCAGGCCCCCGGTGCTCGCCAGCAGCTGGAGGCTCTCGCCGTAGACGGCGCGGGCCTGCGCGGTCATCCCACGGGCAGCAGCCACGTCGAGCCGCACGCGCGTGGCCGGCGCCGGGTCCTGGCTCGTGAGGCGCACGAGCGACTGCAACGCCTCGTAGGCGCTCACCCCCCAGGTCTCGCGGACCGCGTGCAACGCCTCGATGGTCCGCGAGAGCTCGTGGCGCACACCGGTCAGCTCCCGGCGCACCCGGCTGATCCGGGGCACGTCGACCGGCTCGGCGTCCGTCGTCATCGCACCCAGGAGCCTGCGCGAGACGTCGGTCCGCCAGGTGGGCAGGGGTGAGACGTCGAGCACGAGGTCGTCGAGGCCCAGGTCCCGCAACCGCGACTTGAGCGCCGACGACGCCCGGCGGTGCCCGGGCACGTACAGGACGCTGCGCCCGATGGCGGCGGCCTCCGCGACGACGGCGGCCAGCGCCGTGGCCGTGTCCGCGCCCACCGGCGCGTCCACGAAGAGGTGGCTGCCCGTCGCGAGGGCCTCGAGCACGTGCCGGGCGCTCGGGTCCAGGTCTCCGACGCCCCGCTCCAGGTTCGGCTCGACGTCGCCCACGGGAGGCTCGGGCAGCTCGACCGCCAGCATCTCGCGCGCGCCCGCGGAGCCCGCGAGCGCGGCGACGATCTCGTGGTGGTCCAGACCCGTGAGCTCGTCGAGGTCGTCGACGAGCTGCTGCCCGGGGTGCAGGAAGGTCCCCACCACGACGCGCTCGGTGAGGTGGAACGTGTCGAAGACCGCCCTCCCGAGGGCGTCGATGCGGTCGAGCGCCCGACCGGGGTGGAAGCCCGCGCCGTCGAAGGTCGAGCGCGCCAGCGCCGCGGGGTCGAGCAGCGCACCGCGCGACCGCAGGGCCCGGGCGACCACGGGGTTGATCTCGGCGTTGGGCTCGAGGGTGAGCTCGTAGTCGTTCTCACCCTCGCCACGGGGCCGGATCGTGACGGGACGCAGCAGCACGGGCGCCCGGACCAGCCGGGTCGCCGGTGCGCTCCGCGCCTCGTCGCGCGTCGTCGCGCCGTCGTGCACCGCGGTCGCTCCCCCGTCCGGCTCGGCGGCCCGGTCGAGAGTCCGCTCGGTGTCCGGCGCGACCGCGGCACCCGTGACGCGGGCCAGCGCCGCCACGTCGTCACCGTCGTTGCCGGACGTGACGGGCTCGTGCCAGGTCGCGACGCCGATCGCGAGGAAGGTCGGCGCCACACCGAAGCGCTCCGCCTGCTCGCGCGAGCGCTGCGCCACGAGCCGGGTACGACGCCGGGCGGAAGGCAGCGTCGCGCCGTCGCGGAAGATGTTGGACAGACGGGTCGCCCGCCCGGCGAAGAGCTGGGCGATGCCCGAGGGGTGCGCGCCCGACAGGTCGAGGCAGGCCTCTCCCAGGAGCTCGACGTCGGTGAGCGAGGAGGGGCCTGCGAGGGTCACCAGGGTCTCGCGCCAGCGTTGCACGGCGATCGCGACGAGCTCGGAGGTGGACCGGGGCCGCACCACGGCCGCGGCCGGGGCGCGGTCCTCGGAGGCCGGACCAGTGCCGGCGGAGGTCTCGCGGGGCCCGCCGTCGGGCTGGCGTGCGGACGATCCCTCGGAGACCGTGCCCGAAGACGTGTCCACAGGTGTCCCTTCCTTCGCTCGTTCCCGTGCGGGCGCACGGGTGCAGTCTTCTCAGACGCTAACGAACGCAGGCCGCCGTGCGACTCCGGCGCGCCGGAGCCGCACGAAGCCGCGCCGCCCGCACTGCCGGTCGAGCAGCCCCATCCCCCTGCCGGTCGAGTGGCGAGGAACGAGCGTATCGAGACCCCGGGCACACCTCACCGGGTCTCGATACGGCCGCGGGGCGGCCTGCTCGACCGGCAAGAACCCGTCCCTCGCCACCCGATCGACGAGAGACGCAGGGGGCCGGGCGGCGCGAACGACCGAGGCCCGTCCACCGTGACGGTGGCCGGGCCTCGGACCAGGAATGGGGACGGCGCGCGCCGCGCAGGGGGGCATGCGGCACGCGCCATCTAGAGATGATCATGCACCCTCGACCCGCCCCAGGTCAAACACGTTCACCCGCGACCTTCCGGCGGCAGCCTCGCGGCAGACGACGATGCCCAGGTCGAGGTCCTCGACCTGGGCATCGTGCGTGGTGCGCCCGGGCAGATTCGAACTGCCGACACCCGCTTTAGGAGAGCGGTGCTCTATCCCCTGAGCTACGGGCGCTGGACCGCCTCCAAGACTAGCGGAACGAGGGGCACCAGGAATTCGGCGGTCCACGCGCGTGTTCATCCGGCGTGCCGGCGGGTCCGCGGTGCGAGCCGCCCGCGACGCCAGGCCGTCCCGGTGAAAGGATGGACCGCATGACCGAGAACGCCGTCGCCACCGCCGATCCCACGAACCCGGCCTCCGCCCCCGTCACGGTGGTGCGCGAGTCGCACCGTCGCTACACGGGCTACTCGCCCCGCGGCGGCGTCGTCCGGATCGGCGATGCTGCCTTCCCCGACACCTTCACGCCCGGAGAGCTGCTCAAGGTCGCGCTCGGCGCCTGCGCGGCCATGAGCTCCGACGCGGTGCTCTCACGCCGCCTCGGCAAGGACTTCCCCATGACCGTGGTCGTCGACGCGGAGAAGAACGTGGCGGAGAACCGCTACACGCACTTCGTGGAGAGCATCCGGCTCGACCTGGACGCCCTCGACGAGGCGACCCGCGGCAAGGTGCTGGACATCATGGGCCGCGCGATCGACCAGGCATGCACGGTCGGCAAGACGATCGAGCACGGCGCGTCGATCGACCACGCACCGGTCGCCCACCCCGCGCCGGCTGCTCCCGCTCCTACGGCGGAGGCGATCTCCTGAGCCGGCTGTCCCTGCGTCCCTCCCGGCTCCGCGACCAGGTCCACCGCGCTCTCGAGCTGGCGATCGACCGTGCCGCGGCGGTCCCCACGACGACCGTGCAGCAGCACGTCGACCGCGTCCGCCGTCGTCATCCCGGGGCGAGCCCCGCGCAGGTGATCGAGATCCTCACCGCGCAGTACCTGCGGCTCCTGCAGGGCGCCGGCGGGGCGGTGGGGGTGGCTGCGGCGCTGCCCGCCGTCGGCGCGGCCACGGGCACGGCCCTGAGCGTGGGCGACGTCGGGACCTATCTGACAGCGTCGGCCGCCTACGCGCTCGCCGTGGCCGACGTGCACGGTGTGACCTCCGAGGACCCGGCCCGGCGGCGGGCCCTGCTGCTGGCCACCGTCCTGGGGCCGGAGGGCTCGCGCGCCGTGGCGGAGATCCTGACGCCCGGTGCGGTCGGGTGGGGACGGGGGCTGCTCAAGCTCGTGCCCCGCTCGACGGTCGCCCAGGTGAACCGGACGCTGACCGGCCGGCTGGTCCGTCACCAGGTCGCCAAGCAGTCCGGGCTGGTCCTGGGCCGGCTCATCCCGCTCGGTGTGGGGGCCGTGGTGGGCGCCGTGGGCGCCCGGTCGCTCGGTCGGACGGTTGTCGCGCAGTCGGCCCACGCCTTCGGGCCGCCCCCGGCGGTGTTCAGCCGCGAGCCGCTCGGCCCGTCTTCTCGTCGCTCTCCCGGGGCTCGTCGGCGTCTGCCTCGCACCGGCGGTTGATCACCAGCACCGGGCAGGCCGAGTGGTGCAGCACGGCCTGGCTCGTCGATCCCAGCAGCAGTCCCGCGAAGCCCCCGCGCCCGCGGGAGCCGAGCACCACGAGGTCGGCATTCTTGGAGAACTCCGTGAGCAGCTCGGCACCGGTGCCGTCCAGCACGACGATCTTCACCGGGACGTCCCCGACCTCCGCCTGCGCCTGCTCGACGAGCTCGGTGAGGCCTTCCTTGAGGTCGGCGATCACCTGGTCGCGGTCCACCGTGGCCGGCAGCCACGCGAGCAGCCCCGCCCCGGAGGCGATCGGCACCCCGCCCACGGCGACGAGCTCGGCGTCCCAGAGCCGGGCCTGGCGCATGGCGATCTTGAGCGCCGCGTAGGAGGTGGGCGAGCCGTCGACCCCGACGACGATCCGGGAGATCGGCGGGAGCGGCGGGAGGAGGTCGGGGGCGGCGCCGTCGGGCCGACCGTACCGCAGCGGCACGACGACGGTCGGGCAGCCCGCGTGCGCGGGGAGCGCGGAGGAGACGGTCCCCAGCAGGCGCTCCGAGAACCCCGAGCCGCCGCGGGTGCCCACGACGACGAGGCCCGCGGACCGGCTCGCCTCGATGAGAGCGCCCGCGGCGTCGCCCGCGACGATGTGCGCCTCCGCGCTCAGTCCGGCTGCCTGCGCCCTGGTGCGGGCCCCGTCCGCCACCTCCTGCGCGCCGGCGGCGATCGCGGAGTCGTCGAGGGCGGCGTAGCCCCCGTCGAGCGAAGCCGTCGTGAAGGACGGCAGGGAGTACGAGCAGACGGCGACGAGCGGCCGGTCGGTCTTCTTGGCGAAGGCGATCGCCCAGTCCAGGGCGTGCTGGCTCGCGACCGACCCGTCCACGCCGACGATGACCTCGGTGGAACTTCCCATGTCCGCTCCTTCGGGCACCGCCCCCCAGAGTCGGCGCCGCTCGTGTCGAGGTGTGACCTTGCGACCCCGATTTTACCTGCCCTTGGTGAGAAAAGCAGCAGGTGTGAGCCGAAAGGGCCTGGCCGACATCGTCGTCGACCAGGCCCTTGATCCGGGCGTCCGCGATCAGCCGACGCGGATGAACACCGGGTTCGACTGCCAGATGCTGCGGATCTGGATGGTGTGACCGGGGCGCGGCGCGTCGATCTGCTTGCCGTTGCCGAGGTAGATCGCCACGTGCCCGGGGCTCCAGATGATGTCGCCGGGACGGGCGTCGGCCGCGGAGACCACGCGCCCGGCGCTGCGCTGTGCCGTCGACGAGTGCGGCAGCGAGACGCCGACCTTCGCGTAGACGTAGGAGGTGAAGCCCGAGCAGTCGAAGCCGGACGGCGTGCTGCCGCCGTAGACGTAGGGGACACCGTTGTAGCGCTTGGCGATCTCGGCGACCTGGGCCCCGATGCCGGCGTCCGTGTCGGTGCCGTCGTCCAGGCCGCCGATCGAGGTGGCGGTGCTCGCCGAACGTGTGCTCGACCGCGTCGAGGTGCTGCTGTCGGCGATCGGGGCACGCTCGCTCGATCGGGAGGCCGCGACCGTGGTGCGCAGCGTGCTGGCCGCGACGGCCGGCTCCTTCTCCTTCTCAGGAGCGGCCTTGACCTTGAGCGTCGCGTCGTCGTCGGTCCAGATCGCGTCCTCGGCGACGACGACGGTCGGGGCGGTCTCCAGGCTCTCCAGCGCGACGCCGGCGAGCGTCTGGACGTCGGTGCCCGAGCTGACGACGTCGGCAGCGAGGGCCGGAGCCCCGCCGACCAGCGAGGCGGCGAGCCCGGAGGACACGGCGACGACAGTGGTGCGACGACCCGCGGTGCCCAGTCCCTGGGCGGCGGCCCGGCTCATCGTCGTCAACGGCGTGATCGGGCGGCGCGCAGCGCGGTGGCGCCCTCGGATGGCAGTGCTCACGTATGTCTCCCAGCGCCTACGAGGTGAGCTGTCGGGTTCGGGCTGGAAGGTAGCCCGGCCGTCGGGAGCTGGTCCCGCTCGGCTTCACCCCGAGGATGCTGTCACCAGCACCCGAAGGTGGTTCCCCCGCCCCTGTCACGGTCGTGATGAGCACACACGGCGACAGGGCTCGGCGTTCCGCGGGTGCGTCCGTCGGCCTGGTGGCTGTGCGGACGATCGATCGTAACCCGGCGCCACCACAGAAGTCACGTTTTGATCACGAGTTTTTTCCGCGTGAAGACCGCGCGCCCGTCGGGACACAGACGGAAGCCGACGGCGCGCCGTCAGGACGCCACGAAGACGTGGCGGGCGAGGTCGCGCCCCAGGTCCAGCGTCGGGCCCGAGCCCGCCACGGAGAACGTGAAGGTGCTGCCGTTGAGCGCGACATCGACGGCAGCGCCGGGCAGGATGCCCGCCGCCTTGAGCTCACCGAGCAGCTCGATGTCGGTCTGGATCGGTTCGCCGAGGCGCACGACCTGGCGTCGCTGCGGCTCCCGGCCGTCCTCGATGCCCTTGTCCGCCGGCACCGAGACGACGCCGTCGAGGAAGGCGGCGGCCGGGCCGCTCTCCCCCAGCTCGTCGAGCCCGGGGATGGGGTTGCCGTAGGGGGAGAAGTGCGGGTGGTCGAGGATGTCGACCAGCCGGCGCTCGACCTGCTCGCTCATCACGTGCTCCCAGCGGCAGGCCTCGTCGTGCACGTAGGCCCACTCGAGGCCGATGACGTCGGTCAGCAGGCGCTCGGCGAGCCGGTGCTTGCGCATCACGCGCATGGCCTTGCCGTGTCCCTCCGGGGTGAGCTCGAGGTGACGGTCGTCGGCGACGACGACAAGGCCGTCCCGCTCCATCCGCGCGACGGTCTGGGAGACGGTCGGGCCCGAGTGGCCCAGCCGCTCGGCGATCCTGGCGCGCATGGGGACGATGCCCTGCTCGGCCAGCTCGTAGATGGTGCGCAGGTACATCTCCGTGGTGTCGATCAGGTCGGTCACGTCTTCCTCCTGGCGGACGGGCCCTCGGGACCGTCCGGCTGCTCTCGTAGGCTGCTCCTCGGCTCCTGGCCAAGCCTATCGCCTCGTGCTGACAGGACGTCGTGTCGTTCGCGGCCGGCGGAGCCCCCCGCCCCGGCTGGTCGGCGCCGGGAGGCGGATCGCTATCCTGGGTCGGTGACCACCGCGCTGACGATCCCCGCCGAGCTCCTCCCCCGCGACGGCCGTTTCGGCTCGGGGCCCAGCAAGGTCCGCGACGCGCAGCTCTCCGCGCTGCTCACGACCGGGCACGAGCTCATGGGCACCTCGCACCGCAAGCCTCCGGTCAAGAACCTGGTGCGCCGCGTGCGCGAGGGTCTCGGCGCTCTGTTCTCCCTGCCGGACGGGTACGAGGTCGTTCTCGGCAACGGCGGTTCGACGGCGCTGTGGGACGCCCTCTCGTTCGGCCTCGTGCGCGAGCGCGCGGCGCACGGAGTCTTCGGCGAGTTCGGCGGGAAGTTCGCCGCGGCCACCGACGGCGCACCGTTCCTGGCCCGCTCCCTCGTGACTGCCGTCGACCCCGGCGGGGTGGCGCTGCCGGCCCTGGCCGAGGGCGTGGACATCTACGCCTGGCCGCACAACGAGACCTCGACGGGTGCGGCAGCCCCGGTCGCCCGGGTCGCCGGCTCGGCGGAGCAGGGAGCCCTCACGGTGGTCGACGCGACGTCGGGCGCGGGCGGCCTCGCGGTCGACGTCGCCGAGACCGACGTCTACTACTTCGCCCCCCAGAAGTCCTTCGCCTCTGACGGGGGCCTCTGGCTCGCGGTCGTCTCGCCGGCCGCCGTCGAGCGCATCGAGGAGATCGCGGCGAGCGGCCGCTGGATCCCCGAGTTCCTCTCGCTGAAGGTGGCGCTGACGAACTCGCGGGCGGACCAGACGCTCAACACGCCTGCCGTCGCGACCCTGTTCCTGCTCGCCGAGCAGATCGACTGGATGAACGCGCAGGGCGGCCTGGCGTGGGCGACGGGCCGCACCGCCGACTCAGCCTCCCGGCTGTACTCCTGGGCCGAGCGCACGGGCTGGACCGCACCGTTCGTCGTCGACCCCGCGTACCGCTCGAACGTGGTGGGCACGATCGACTTCTCCGACGACGTCGACGCCTCGGCCGTCTCCGCCGTCCTTCGCGCGCACGGCGTCGTCGACGTCGACCCGTACCGCAAGCTCGGCCGCAACCAGCTGCGTATCGCGATGTTCCCCGCGGTCGACCCGGACGACGTCGAGGCGCTCACCGCCTCGATCGACCACGTGGTCGCGCACCTGGGCTGACCCACCCGCCGGTCACGCGGCGCGCCGGGGCCGCTCCTCGTCGTAGACCACCTGAAGACGCGGGCGGGACTCGCGCTGGTAGGCGACGCGGTAGCTCCAGCGGTGACGCGTCCAGACCACGGCTGCCAGGGCGACGACGACCGTGACGATCGCGCCGACCCCGATCGACCAGCGCGGCCCCCAGGCCCCGGCGATCCAGCCGACCAGCGGCGAGCCGATCGGCGTCCCGCCCATCATCACCATGAGGTAGAGCGAGAGCACCCGTCCGCGCATGGTGGGCGTGGTCGTCGTCTGGATCGTGGCGTTCGCGGCGGTGAGCATCGTCAGGGAGAAGAAGCCGACGGGCACGCACGAGATCGCGTAGGTGAGGTAGGAAGGCATGAGCGCCATGACTCCCGAGGCCACCCCGAAGGCCAGTGCCGCCCCCACCACGAGCCGAACCCGGGGCTGCTTGCGCCGGGCGGCGAG
>Ga0182749_1002206_pt1 | contig 14443 bp, 15 predicted proteins | sample eDN3rd37CKraftMG_FD_128875 | JGI IMG/M metagenome (GOLD analysis project Ga0182749, IMG submission 128875) | Enriched Miracle-Growth compost microbial communities from Emeryville, California, USA - eDNA 3rd pass 37_C Kraft MG (version 2) (version 2) ...
TCTATGCCAAGGCCCAGGGCCTGGGCACCAAGGCACTTCGCCGCCGCGAGGGGAAGCGCCGGTCGCGCCGATCCGTCTGACGGCGCGCTCTCACGCCACCGAGGCCTGGGCGGAGCCCGGCAGCGGCAGAACCCGGCGGCGGCCGAGGGCGATCCCGGCCAGGGGCGCATCGGGCGGGAAGCAGCAGCGCCAGGTCGGTCTCGCCCGATCGTCCGCAGGCGCCGGGCTGCCGTCCAGCAGCAGCGCCTGCCCGGTCTCGTCGATCAGGAAGTCGAGCGCGAACAGGATATCATCCGGCCGGGCTGGCCCAGGCTGCGGCCGCTGTGCGCCGAGTTCTGCCCGGATTCGGACGAACAGGCGGCGCGCGGCGGCCAGCGCGGCGTCGCATCCCGACGCGGTCAGCGCGTCCGGTGCGATCGGCGCCTCGGTATGGACAAGCGACGCGGCCACGGCCCCGGCCGCGGTGACGTAGACTCGCCAGAGCTCCGGACAGGGATGCGCGTCGCCGGCGAGCTTGCGCGCCTCGACCCAGGGACGCAGCCAGGCTGCCATCCGCGGCGACGGCCACAGCGCCACCTCCCGCGCCAGCCGCCGGTCGCGGAAGCAGGGATGGATGCGGCCGCGGAACACCGAGTAGCCGCGCTCGGGCCCCGACGGCCGGCGGCCGGCCCTGGCCGCCGCCCGGGTCGCGTCGAGGCAGCCGAAGTCCCAACGCAGGATGCTCGCCGCCGGCGCATCCCGCAGCGCCGCCGTCAGCCGCTCCAACGCCGCGAGGCCTTCGGCGCTGACGGGGTCCTCCGATCCGCCGGACAGGGCCGCCAGATCGGAGACGGCCATGTCGCCGATCCGGCGGGCCGGCACTGCCGCCACCCCGGCTCCGGCGGCGAGATCGAGCCAGTCGCAAAGCAGGACCGGGCCGATCGGCACCGGAGGATCGCCGGCCGCTGCTGCACGACCCGCCCGGCCCCGCGCGGCTGGGCGGAAAAGAGACTGAACGGCAAGCGTCAAGGACACATCGACCTCCGGCCCCTGGCCCGACGCTCGCCGCTGGCGCCGCGGTCAGGCGATGCCGCGCTGCAGCACGCTCGGGTCTATCGGAGGATAGCTTCGAACCGCTCCCGCGTCGCCTCAGTTTATTATCACAAATGTATTATAAAATTTCTTCTTTTGGCATCTATCCGATCGAGGCAGCCGCCGGAGCCCTCCCGAGAAGGCTCCGGCAAGCATTCAGGCGGCCTCGTAGCCGATCACGCCCTTGATCTCGAGGAATTCCTCGAGGCCGAATTCGGCGTATTCCCGGCCGTTGCCCGACTGCTTGTAGCCGCCGAAGGGCGCGGCAGTGTCCCAGGCCGGGTAGTTGATGTGGACGTTGCCGACGCGCAGCTGCGACGCCACCCTGCGCGCCCGCTCCAGGCTGCCCGACTGGACATAGGCGGCGAGGCCGTAGGGCGTGTCGTTGGCCAGCTCGATCGCCTGTTCCTCGGTCTCGTAGGTCAGGATCGACAGCACCGGGCCGAAGATCTCCTCGCGCGCGATCGTCATGTCCGGCGTCACCCGGGCGAAGACGGTCGGGCGGACGAAGTAGCCGCGGTTCAGCCCTTCGGGCCGGCCGGGACCGCAGCCACCAGCTCCGCCCCCTCGGCGATGCCGGATTCGATCAGCCGCTGGATCTTGTCGTATTGCAGCTGGCTGACCACCGGGCCGAGCTGGGTGTCGGGCGCGTCGGCCGGGCCGACCTTGAAGCTCTCGGCCGCCGCCTTGGCATAGCCGATCGCCTCGTCCTGCCGGTCGAGCGGCACGAACATCCGGGTCGGGGCGTTGCAGGACTGGCCGCTGTTGCCGAAACAGCCGGCGACACCCTTGGTCACCGCGCGCTTCAGGTCGGCATCCGGCAGGATGATGTTGGCCGACTTGCCGCCCAGTTCCTGATGCACCCGCTTGACCGCGTCGGCGGCGGCCTTGGCCACCAGGATGCCGGCGCGGGTCGAGCCGGTGAAGGACACCATGTCGACGTCGGGGTGGCTGGAGATCGCGGCGCCGACCGTCGGCCCGTCGCCGTTCACCAGGTTGAACACGCCCTTGGGCACGCCGGCCTCGTGCAGGATCTCGGCGAAGATGATGGCGTCGAGCGGGGCGATCTCGCTCGGCTTCAGCACCATGGTGCAGCCGGCGGCCAGCGCCGGGCCGACCTTGCAGGTGATCTGGTTCAGAGGCCAGTTCCAAGGGGTGATCATTCCGACCACGCCGATCGGCTCCTTCACCACCATCGTGGTGCCCTTCGGCCGCTCGAACTGGAAGTTCTCCAGCGCCTCGATGATCCGGGTCAGATGCGCCTCGCCGGCCCAGGTCTGGGAGTCGAGCGCGAATTTCCGCGGCGCGCCCATCTCGCGCGACACGGCCAGCGCGATGTCGGCGGCGCGGCGCTTGTAGATCTCGAGGATCCGGCGCAGCAGGGCCAGGCGCTCCTCGCGGCTGGTGCGGGCGAAGGCCGGGAAGGCCCGCTTCGCCGCCGCCACCGCGCGGTCGACATCCGCGGCCGAGCCGAGCGAGATCTGGGCGAAGGGCTCCTCGGTCGAGGGGTCGATCACGTCGAGCGTCTTCGGCGTGATCGGGTCGACCCATTCGCCGTCGATGTAGAATTGCAGTTCGTGCGCCATCAGAACCTCGTTCGGTCGTGGGGCGGAGGGGAGCCTGCGGCCCGGCCCTCCGTCGCATCCGCCGCCTCCCGCGACGGGCTGACGGACGTTAGACCACGGTCCTCGCGGACGGGAAGCTCCGGCGGGTGGGGACCGGCCATGCGCGGCCCCTGCCCGCCTCAGCCCGGCCCGGTCTGCGAGCGCCGCACGCGCCGCTCCGACCGCACGGCGTGGGCCACGCCGACCAGCAGCAGCGCCGCCAACCCGTACCAGGTGATGGCATAGACCAGGTGGCTGTCCGGGAAGGAGACGACGGTCAGTCCGCCGACCGGCAGCCCGCCGGGATTGGGCGTGGCGTCGGCGTCGATGAAATAGGGGGCGACGTCGGCCAGGCCGCGGGCGGCGGCGATCGCGGCGACGTCGCGGGAATACCAGCGCTCCGCCGCCGGGTCGTTCGAGCGCAGGAAGCCGCCCTTCGGCTCGGTGATGCGCAAGAGGCCGGTCACGGTGACGGGGCCTGAAAGCTGGCCGGCCGGCCGCGTCGCCGGGTCCCGGTTCTCGGCCGGGACGAAGCCACGGTTGACCAGGATTATCGATCCGTCATCCGTCTGCAGCGGCGTCATCACCCAGTAGCCGCTGCCCTTCACGGTCGAGGCGACGACCTGGGCCTCGCGGTCGTTCAGGAAATGGCCGGAGACGCGGACATGGCGATATTCGTCGCGGTCCGCGCCGACCTGCGGCCAGTCGGACCGGCCCGGCGGCGCTACCGGCGCGGCGGCGACGCGCTGATCGACCCGGGCGATCAAATCGTGCTTCCAGGCCCGCCGCTCGACCTGCCAGGTGCCGAGGGCGAGCAGGCCGAGGAACACCGCGAGGGCCGCCGCCCCGAGCAGAATCAGGGCAGTGATGGACCGAGGCCGGGGAGCCTCGGCCCGCGTCACGGCATCTCGCGCATGTCGTGCGCGGAGACCGGCATCATGTTGTGGTTGAGGTGGTACATCACCCACAGCGAGCCGGAGAGCGTGATCACCACCAGCACAACGGTGAAGATCAGGGCCAGCATGGTCCAGCCGCCCTCCGACTTCGTGTTCATGTGCAGGAAATAGACCATGTGCACGACGATCTGGACGACCGCCAGCGCCATGATCGCCAGCGCGGTGGTCTGGGAGTCGGCGAAGATGTCGCCCATCACCAGCCAGAACGGGATCGCAGTCAGGATCACCGCCAGCACGAAGCCGGTCAGATAGCCCTTCAGCGTGCCGTGGCCGCTGGCGTCGCCATGATGGTCGCCGTGGGGATGGGCGCCGGGGTGGGCGTGGGTGTGGGACGGCGCGCTCACGCGAGGACTCCCATCAGATAGACGAAGGTGAAGACGCCGATCCAGATGACGTCCAGGAAGTGCCAGAACAGGCTGAGGCACATCAGCCGCCGCTTGTTGTCCGGGATCAGCCCGTGCTGGGCGACCTGGACCATCATCGTCACCATCCAGACGATGCCGACGGTGACGTGCAGCCCGTGCGTCCCCACCAAAGTGAAGAAGGACGACAGGAAGGCGCTGCGCCACGGCCCCGCCCCTTCATGGATCAGGTGCGCGAACTCGTAGAGCTCGAGGCCGACAAAGGCGGCCCCGAACAGGGCGGTCACGGCCAGCCAGGCCAGCGTCGCCCCGCGCCGGTTGCGCTCCATCTCCAGCATGGCGAAGCCGCAGGTGATGGAAGACAGCAGCAGCATCGAGGTGTTGACCGCCACCAGCGGCAGGTCGAACAGGTCGGCGCCCGACGGACCGGCCGCATAGCTGCGGCCGAGCACGCCGTAGCAGGCGAAGAGGACTGCGAAGATCAGGCAGTCGCTCATCAGGTAGATCCAGAAGCCGAGCATCGTGCTGCCGCCCGAATGCTCGTGCTCCTCCTCGACGTGGAAGCGGACCGCGCCGGTGGGGACGACTTGATCGAGTGGGCTCATCAGGAAACGGCTCCCGCCCGGGCCAGCACGCGGCTCCGCTCATCCTCGGTCTTGGTCACGACCTCGGCCGGGATGTGGTAGTCGCGCTTGTAGTTGAAGGTATGCCCGATCGCCACGACGAGCATCGCGAGGAAGCTGACGGCCGCCAGCCACCAGATGTGCCAGACCAGGGCGAAGGACAGCGCCACGCTCAGCCCGGCCAGGATGATCCCGGTGCCGGTGTTCTTGGGCATGTGGATCGGCTTGAAGCCCGCCAGCGGCCGGACATAGCCGCGCTTCTTCATGTCCCACCAGGCGTCATGATCGTGCACCAGCGGGGTGAAGGCGAAGTTGTATTCCGGCGGCGGCGACGAGGTGGACCATTCCAGCGTGCGGGCGTCCCACGGATCGCCGGTCAGGTCGCGCAGCTGCTCGCGCCGGACGAAGCTGACCACCAGCTGGATCAGGAAGGACAGGATGCCGATCGCGATCAGCACCGCGCCGAAGGCGGCGACGACGAACCAGATCTGCAGCGACGGATCGTCGAAGTGGTTCATGCGCCGGGTCACGCCCATCAGGCCGAGGACGTAGAGCGGCATGAAGGCGAAGTAGAAGCCGATCAGCCAGAACCAGAACGACATCTTCCCCCAGAACGGGTCGAGCCTGAAGCCGAAGGCCTTGGGGAACCAGTAGGTGACGCCGGCCATCAGGCCGAACACCACGCCGCCGATGATGACGTTGTGGAAATGGGCGATCAGGAACAGGCTGTTGTGCAGCACGAAGTCGGCGGGAGGCACCGCCAGCAGCACGCCGGTCATGCCGCCGATGACGAAGGTCACCATGAAGCCGACGGTCCACAGCATCGGCACCTCGAACCGGATCCGGCCGCGATACATGGTGAACAGCCAGTTGAACATCTTCGCCCCGGTCGGGATCGAGATGATCATCGTGGTGATGCCGAAGAACGAGTTCACGCTGGCGCCGGAGCCCATCGTGAAGAAGTGGTGCAGCCACACCAGGTACGACAGGATGGTGATCACCACCGTGGCGTAGACCATCGAGGAATAGCCGAACAGGCGCTTGCCGCAGAAGGTGGCGACGACCTCGGAGAAGATGCCGAAGGCCGGCAGGATGAGGATGTAGACCTCCGGATGTCCCCAGATCCAGATGAGGTTCACATACATCATCGGGCTGCCGCCGAAGTCGTTGGTGAAGAAGTTCGTCCCGGCGTAGCGGTCGAGCGACAGCAGGGCGAGGACGGCGGTCAGCACCGGGAAGGCAGCGACGATCAGGACGTTGGTGCAGAGCGCGGTCCAGGTGAAGACCGGCATCTTCATCATGGTCATGCCCGGCGCCCGCATCTTCACGATGGTGGCGATCAGGTTGACGCCGGATAACAGCGTTCCTATGCCCGCGACCTGCAGTCCCCAGATGTAGTAGTCGACGCCGACATCGGGGCTGTAGGCGAGGCCCGACAGCGGCGGATAGGCCAGCCAGCCGGTCTTCGCGAACTCGCCGACGAACAGCGAGATCATGACCACCACGGCGCCGGCCGTGGTCATCCAGAAGCTGAAGTTGTTCAGGAACGGGAAGGCGACGTCGCGGGCGCCGATCTGCAGCGGCACCACGAAGTTCATCAGGCCGGTGACGAAGGGCATGGCCATGAAGAAGATCATGATCACGCCATGGGCCGTGAAGATCTGGTCGTAGTGGTGCGGCGGCAGATAGCCTTCGTTGGCGCCGAACGCGATCGCCTGCTGCGCCCGCATCATGATCGCGTCGGCGAAGCCGCGCAGCAGCATCACCAGCGCCAGGATCACGTACATGATCCCGATCTTCTTGTGGTCGATGCTGGTGAACCAATCACGCCAGAGAGTGCCCCACAGACGGAAATAGGTGATGCCGCCGAGGAGCACGATCCCGCCGAGCGCCACCGCGATGAAGGTGGCGACCAGGATCGGCTCGTGGAACGGCAGCGCGTCGAGCGTCAGCTTGCCGAAGACGAGCGTCTGGAGATCTGGGTTTGAGAACATCGGGCTACTCTGTCGTTCCGGAGGCCGCCGCTTCGGGCGGCGGCCCCGGTGGAGGTGTCGATTGCGCGGCCCGGCACGGCCCCGCAGCGGTCGTGATGGCGGCCGTCACTCGATCCGGGGCGGCGTCCAGCGGGTCAGGAGCGAGGTCGCCGGGCCGGCCTCGGCCATGTCCCCCTCGGTGGTGCAGATCGCCGCGACATAGGTCCGGGCCGGGCCCGCGCCGCGCCGCACATCCTTGTCGTGGGTCAGCGCCAAGACATTGTCGATGCCGGCCATGCCGCCGCCGCCGCGGGCGTCGATGCTCATCATCTGGTTCATGCACATCTTCGAGCGGTCGACGCACATGTTGAGGATGGCGGTGTAGAGGTCGGGCGCGACCGTCGCGTAGTGGCGCGCCGGCTCGTTCTCGCTCGGCCGCTCCAGCGCCAGGTACTCCTCGCGGCTCAGATTGCCGCCGCCGGACTTGACCTTCTGCACCCAGGCGTCGAAGTCGCCGTTCGACAGGCCGTGGAATGCGAAGCGCATGCCGGAAAAACCGGCGCCGCTGTAATTGGCGGAGAAGCCCTCATACTCGCCGGGCTTGTTGATCACGGCGTGCAGCTTCGTCTCCATCCCGGCCATGGCGTAGATTTGTCCCGCCAGCGCCGGCACGAAGAAGGAGTTCATCACGGTGGCCGAGGTGATCTTGAACTGGATCGGCGTGTCGACCGGCGCCGCCAGTTCGTTCACCGTGGCGATGCCCTGCTCCGGGTAGAGGAACAGCCACTTCCAGTCGAGCGCCACCACCTCGACGGTCAGTGGCTTGGTGTCCGCGGCCACCGGCCGGCCGGCGTCGATCCGGTCGAGCGGGCGGTAGGGATCGAGTGTGTGGGTGCTGATCCAGGTCAGCGAGCCGAGCGCGATGATGATCACCAGCGGCGCCGACCAGATCACCACCTCGAGGCGAGTCGAATGGTGCCAGTCCGGATCGTAGGCCGCCTTGTTCGACTGCCGGTACTTCCAGGCGAAGAACAGCGTCAGAGCGATCACCGGCACGATGATCAGCAGCATCAGGATCGTGGAGACCACGATCAGGTCCCGCTGCTGCACCGCAATATCGCCGGAGGGATGCAGGACCACCATGTTGCACCCGCCCAGGAGGACCAGGAGCGGAAGCGCAGCGAGGCGGCCTAAAGCTTTGATGGGCATGCCGTTGCCTGAAAGAGAGAAACGATTGGGCGGGGCTGCCTTACCGAAGCGCAACGTGTTTCGACAGTGGACAGTTTGTCCTACCAGATAGCGAATGGTTGCAGTGCAACATCGTCGCACCGGGGTTGACGCAGGCATTCCAGGCGATTCCCTGCCGCTTCGCTCCGCTGCGCGCGATTTGACGCAGCCGAATCCTGGGTCATACTCAAAAGAAAAAAGCGGCATCTCGGCCCGGCCTACCCAGGAGGAACCCTATGGCCATTGCTAGTCGAGACTTCGGCTCCGTCCCCCCGACCGCCGCGTCTCGACGCCGATCCGGCGTCTCCCCCGGCGATATCGCGATCGGGGTCGTGATTGGCCGGACCGCGGAATTCTTCGACTTCTTCGTCTACGCCATCGCCTCCGTCCTCGTCTTCCCGCACCTCTTCTTCCCGCATGCCGCGCCGCTGCAGGCGCAGCTCTACGCCTTCGCCGTCTTCGCGCTGGCCTTCGTCGCCCGCCCGATCGGGTCGGTCCTGTTCATGGCGATCGACCGGCGGCACGGCCGCGGCGTGAAGCTGATCGCGGCGATGTTCCTGCTCGGCAGCTCGACGGCAGCCGTGGCCTTCCTGCCCGGCACCGACGACATCGGCCGCGGCGCGATCGTGCTGCTGTCGCTGTGCCGCATCGGCCAGGGCTTGGCGCTCGGCGGCGCCTGGGACGGCCTCGCCTCCCTCCTCGCCCTCAACGCGCCGCAGAACCGGCGCGGCTGGTACGCGATGATGCCGCAGCTCGGCGCCCCGTTCGGCTTCATCCTGGCGGCCGGGCTGTTCGCCCTCTTCGTCCTCGACCTGTCGTCGGCCGACTTCCTCGACTGGGGCTGGCGCTTCCCGTTCTTCGTCGCCTTCGCGATCAACGTCGTCGCCCTGTTCGCCCGGCTGCGCATGGTCGAGACGCCGGAATTCGTGCGGCTGATGGAGAGCCGCGACCTGGAGGCGCGAAGCGTGCCGGAGACCATCCGGGCGCACGGGCACAACATCCTCGTCGGCGCCTTCGTCCCGCTCGCGACCTTCGCCCTGTTCCACCTGGTGACGGTGTTCCCGTTCAGCTGGATCGTGCTGACCACCGACCACGATCCGGGCCAGTTCCTGCTGCGCGAGATCGCGGCCGCCGTCCTCGGCGTGTTCACGATCATGGCCTCGGGCATCATCGCCGACCGCACCGGACGCCGCACCCTGCTCGCGGTCTGCGCCGTGCTGATCGCGATCTACAGCTTCGTCACGCCGCTGCTGCTGGGCGGCGGGCCGGAGGGGCGCGTCGCCTATGTCCTGATCGGCTTCGCCCTCCTGGGCCTCTCCTTCGGCCAGGCCAGCGGCGCGGTGGCGGCGAACTTCCCGAACGCTTACCGCTACACCGCCTCGGCCCTGACCTCGGACCTCGCCTGGATGGTCGGCGCCGGCTTCGCCCCGCTGGTCGCGCTGCTGATCGCCAGCCAGTTCGGCTTGGCCCTGGTCGGCGCCTATCTGCTGTCGGGCGCGGTCTGCACCCTGGCGGCGCTGCGGGTGAACCGCGAGTTGGAGATGCGGGGCGACTGACCGGCGCTGCAAGCCTTCACCGAGACCGGCGCCGTCCCTGCAGACGGCGCCGGTCCTGCATTCACGCCGTCAGCGGCCTATGCCAGCATCGGCCACAGGGTCGCCGCCAGCAATGTGCCCATGGCGATGTTGAACCATTTCAGGCGCGCCGGATGGGCCAGGAACCCGCGCAGGGCCGTGCCGCAGCCGGCCCAGGCGAGGATGCTGGGCAGGTTGACCAGCGCGAAGGCAGCGGCGATCAGCAGCACCGAGACGAACGGGGCTTCCGGGCTGGCATAGACACCGATCGTCGTCGCCGCCACCACCCAGGCCTTCGGGTTGATCCACTGGAAGGCGGCGGATTGCGAGAAGGTCAGCGGCCGGCCGGCGGCTTCGCTCTCCCGGCCTATCGAGCGCGCCGTGCCGATGCGCCAGGCGAGATACAGCAGCCAGGCAGCGCCCGCGACCTTCAGGCCGGCGTGCAGCGCCGGCCAGGCGGTCAGGGCCGCGCCGAGCCCGAGCCCGACTGCGAGCAGCAGCGCGGTGAAGCCGACGGTGATGCCGAGCACCTGCGGCAGCGTCCGCACCAGCCCGAAATTCGCGCCGGAGGCGAGCAGCATCAGGTTGCTCGGCCCCGGCGTGATCGAAGTGACGAAGGCATAGAGGCACAGCGCGGCCAGCGCGTTCTGGGACATGGTCGGTCCCTCACGCCTCGTCCAGGACGACCAGGACCGTCGGCGCGCCGCCGGAACTGATCGACCCGGCATGCGCCAGGGCCTCCTGCCCGCCCTGCGACACGGCGCAGGCCTGCAGCGCCTCCAGGGACGGAAAGCTGACATCGGTGAGGAGGTGATAGGGCGGCTGCGCCCCCGGCCCGACCACCGTCCGGGTCGCCACGCCGGTGGCGCCGGCGAGACGGGGGCCGGCATAGGGCAGATGCTCGGTCCGGTAGGCGCGGTCGAACGCCGCCGCGTCGCGGGGCTGGGGATAGAGGACGAGCAGATGAGCGGCCATGACGCTCTCCTTCATTGGGATGGACGAGAGCTGTATGGCCTGCGGGGCGGCGTCCGTGGGGTCCGGAATCCGGACCGTCAGGCAAGGGGCGCGCCGCGTTCCTGCAGCAGCGCGCGCAGCACCGAGCGGTGGCAGCGGCTCTCGTCCGCGCAGTAGCAGCCGATCGAGAAATCCGCGTCGCGCGACAGGGCGGCGAGGAGGTCGAGGGTCCGGCGCGCTGCCGGCCGGTCCATCTCGGCGCGGAAGGCGCGTGCGAAGGCCTGCCATTCCGCCTCCGTCCGCACCGCCCTGCCCTGCGCCAGCAGCTCGGGGCTCGGGGAGAGCTCCGGATACCAGACATCGAACCAGTCACCCGCGGCATAGCGCTCTTTCGGAACGCCGCGCGGCAGACGCCGGACCGCGCCGATCCGCGTGCCCTCGCCCGGCAGGCGCGGCGTGCCGAGGCGCAGGATCCGGATGGTCATGCGTCGATCTCCGCCGCGACGCGTTGCCGGGCCGCAGGGGCGATATCGGCGAATTGGTAGCGCAGGAACCAGCCGGGGAAGGCGCGCGCCAGCGCCCGCGGACCGTGAAGCACGAGTCCCATCCGCTGCGCCCCGGCGAATCCCGTGTCGCCGCGCCACCACGCGGCCAGGGCGGCGAGCGGCCCTTCCACGCAGAGCGGCTCCGGATACCCCGGATTGTGCGTGCACAGCGAGGCCTCGCCCGGCCGCAGCAGCAGGAAGCGCGGCCGGGTGCCCCGGATTTCGAAACGCAGGACGAGCGGGTCGCCGGGAAGCGCAGCGAAATCGACCCGCCGCTGCATGTCGACCAGCAGCGGCTCCAGGTCGAGATCCTCTGCCTCGGGCCGCCGCGGCAGCCAGCGCTGGCCCCAGCCGGCGAGGGCGCCGATCAGACCCGCCAGCTCCCGCCCCGCCTCGGTGAGGATATATTCCGGCCCGTGCCCGCCATCGACCCGCTCGACCGCGCCGATCGCGGCCAGCTCCTGCAGCCGCTCCGACAGCATGGTGCGCGAGATCCGCGGGATGCCGCGGCGGATGTCGTTGAAGCGCCGGCTGCCGCAGAGCAGCTCGCGCACCACGAGGAGCGTCCAGCGCCCGCCCAGGACCTCATGCGCCCGCGCAACCGAGCAGAACTGACCGTAACCCGCCATGCCGACACGGTAGCACGGCGGCCGGGCGCCTGCGGTCCGGAATCCGGACCGCAGGCAAGACCATTGAGGCGACTGCTAGCTTCGGAACACCAAGCTGCTGCGGTCGACCTTCTTGATGTCGCTGAGGCCGGTCAGCGCCATGCTGATGTCCAGCTCCTTGCGCATGATCTCCAGCGCCAGGGTCACGCCCTTCTCGCCCATCGCGGCGAGGCCGTAGAGAAAGGCCTTGCCCATCAGGCAGCCGCGGGCGCCGAGCGCCACCGCCTTCAGGATGTCCTGGCCGGACTGCACGCCGCCGTCGAACAGGATCTCGGTTTTGTCGCCGATCGCCTGGACGATGCCCGGCAGGGCCGAGATCGAGGAGCGCGCGCCGTCCAGTTGCCGGCCGCCATGGTTGGAGACGACCACCGCATCGGCGCCGGTCGAGGCCGCGATCTTCGCGTCCTCCTCGTCCAGCACGCCCTTCAGGATCAGCTTGCCGGGCCAGATGCTGCGCACCCATTCGACGTCCTTCCAGCTCAGCGACGCATCGAACTGGCTGGCGGTCCATTGCGACAGGGTGGTCAGGCTGTCCGCCCCGCCCACCCGGCCTTCCAGGTTGCCGAAGCTGCGCCGTTTGCCGAACAGCACCTTCAGCGCCCAGGCCGGCTTGGTGGCGATGTCGATCGCGTTCATCAGGGTCAGCCGCGGCGGCACGGTCAGGCCGTTCTTCAGGTCGCGGTGGCGCTGGCCCTGGATCTGCAGGTCGAGCGTCAGCACCAGGGCCGAGCACTGCGCCGCCTTGGCGCGTTCGATCAGCGACTGCGAGAAGCCGCGGTCGCGCATGACGTAGAGCTGGAACCAGAACGGCTTGTTGACCGCCGCGCGCACATCCTCGATCGAGCAGATCGACATCGTGCTGAGCGTGAACGGGATGCCGAAGGCCTGCGCCGCGCGGGCGCCGTGGATCTCGCCGTCGCCGTGGAACAGGCCGGTCAGGCCGCTCGGCGCGATCGCCAGCGGCATGGCCACATCCTCGCCCAGCATCGTGGTCGCGACCGTCCGCTTGTCGACATCGATCATCACCCGCTGGCGCAGGCCGATCGCCGCCAGGTCCGCCCGGTTCGCCCGCAGCGTCACCTCGTCATAGGAGCCGCGATCGGCGTAATCGAAGATCGCGCGAGGGATGCGCCGGGCCGCCAGCGCTCTGAGGTCCTGGATGTTGGTGATGGTCGGCATGGGAGGTCTTCTAGGGCGAGGTTTTATGTCTGATAAATCGCGCGGAAGCGGCTGTCACCCGCAATTCCGGCGGCGGCCATCTTTACACATCCCGGCCGGGGCGCCAGGGTGGCGGCCATCATGACGCTCTCCCGACTCGACCGTGCCCTCGCCGCCCTTCCCCGCAGCTTCCCCGGTCCCGGCGGCGCCGCCGCGGTGCTGCGGGACGGCGAGGTCATCGCCCGCCACGCCTGGGGCTGGGCCAATGCCGAACGGCGCATCCCGTTCACGCCGAAGACGCTGTTCCGGATGTGCTCGATCACCAAGCAGTTCACCTGCGGCCTGGTGCTGGACGCCTTCCCGGACCCGACGGTGCTGGACGCCGACGTGCGCGCCCGCCTGCCGCTTCTGGAGGGAGAGGCGCCTGGCGCGCTGCATCTCTGCCACAACCAGTCCGGCCTGCGCGATTACTGGGCGGTGGCGATGCTGCACGGCGCGCCGGCCGAGTCGCCCTTTGGCGACCGCGAGGCCGAGCGCTTGATCGCCCGCACCCGGTCGCTGCACTTCGCGCCGGGCAGCCGCTACTCCTACGTCAACCAGAACTTCCGCCTGCTCTCCGACATCCTCGAGGCGCGCACCGGCCGCGGCTTCGGCGAGCTGCTGCGCACGCGGATCTTCGACCGCGCCGGCATGGACAGCGCCTTCCTGGCCGCGGACACCCGGGCCATGCCGGACGGCACCGAAGGCTATGAAGGCACCCAGGCCGGCGGCTTCCGCGCGGCCGAGAACCGGGTGCTGTGGACCGGCGACGCCGGGCTGGGCGCCAGCCTGGACGACATGATCGCCTGGGAGCGCCACATCGACGCCACCCGCGACGATCCGGACGCGCTGTACAGCCGCCTGTCGGCGTCGGTGACCTTCTCGAACGGCGCCCCCGCCCCCTATGGCTTCGGCCTCAACCGGGCGACCGAGTTCGGCCGCGCTGCCACCGGCCATGGCGGCGCCCTGCGCGGCTGGCGCAGCCATCGCCTCCACGTGCCGTCGGAGCGCGTCTCGGTCGTTGTGATGTTCAACCACCTATCCGACGCTCAGGCGGCGGCGCTGGACCTCTTGGCCGCGGTGCTGGGCGAGGAGCGCGCCAAGCCTTCCGCCGACCTGCCGGCGCCGGACTGGCTGGGCGCCTATATCGAGCCGGAGAGCGGGCTCTCGGCCCGCCTCGACATGGCCGACGGGAGGCTGCGGCTGCGCTACGGCCATTCGGCGGAGAAATTGGAGCTGCAGCCCGACGGCAGCGCCGGCAACGGCCGCACCCGGCTGCGCCCCGCCGCGGACGGGCTGTGGATGGACCGGCCGCAGGAGAACCAGAGCTCGCGGCTTGTCCCCTGCCGCGGCGACTCCGCCATCGATCCTGCCGGCCGCTATCGCTGCGATGAGCTGGACGCCGAACTGGAGGTCGTCGACGCCGGCGGGGTTCTCTATGGCGGCTTCTCCGGCTTCCTCGGCCAGGGGCGAATGGAGTTGCTGGAGCCGGTCGGCCCCGATGTCTGGGCCCTGCCCTGCCCGCGCGCGCTGGACCACACGCCGCCCGGCGACTGGACCCTGGCCTTCCGCCGCGACAGCGCGGGCCGGGTGAACGGGGTCGAGGTCGGCTGCTGGCTGGCCCGGCGGCTACGGTATGAGCGGACGGGCTGACACCACGCCGTCATTGCGAGGAGCGCAGCGAAGCAA
>Ga0182749_1002209_pt1 | contig 14433 bp, 16 predicted proteins | sample eDN3rd37CKraftMG_FD_128875 | JGI IMG/M metagenome (GOLD analysis project Ga0182749, IMG submission 128875) | Enriched Miracle-Growth compost microbial communities from Emeryville, California, USA - eDNA 3rd pass 37_C Kraft MG (version 2) (version 2) ...
CTCGGGCTTCCCGGCCAATTCAACACGCCGACGGCGCAAGAGCGCGCCCAGGAGCGGCAGCTCGCCTTCCTCAATGCCGCCGTCGATCGCCGCACCGTCGCCCCGGATCGCGTGATGCCACCGGCCTCGCCCTACGTCCTGCAGGCCGGCGCGGTGATCCCGGCCGCGCTGATCACCGGCATTCGCTCCGATCTGCCGGGGCAGATCACGGCGCAGGTGACCGAGAACATCTATGACAGCCCGACCGGGCGGATTCTCCTCGTGCCGCAGGGCACTCGCATCATCGGCCAATACGACAACGCGGTGCAGTTCGGCCAGCGCCGCGTGCTGCTGGTGTGGAATCGGCTGATCCTCCCCAACGGCCGCTCGATCGTGCTCGAACGCCAGCCGGGCGCGGACGCGGCGGGCTATGCGGGCCTCGAGGATGGCGTCGACTATCACTGGTGGGACCTCGCCAAGGCCGCGGGCCTCTCCACGCTTCTCAGCGTCGGCGCCGAGCTCGCGATCGACGACGATGACCGGTTGCTGCGCGCCATCCGCAACGGCGGCCAGGACACGATCAACGACGCCGGCCAGGAAATCATCCGCCGGCAGTTGAACGTGGCGCCGACGCTGACCATCCGGCCCGGCTTCCCGGTCCGCGTGATCGTGACGCGCGACCTGGTTCTCGAACCGTACGGAGCATAAGCAATGGCAAAGCTGAAGCTTGGTGCCCTTGAGGACGACAAGCCTGTGAAGGTGACATTGGAGCTTTCTGCAGCTTTGCATCGGGATTTGGTTTCCTACGCTGAGGTGCTCGCACGCGAGTCGGGCAAACCTGTAGCCGACCCCTTAAAGCTAATTCCGCCTATGATTCAGCGATTCATGGCTACAGATCGAGCGTTCGCCAGGGCACGGCGCGATACAAAGCAGGCGCAGTCTACGTGAGCGACGCAGCTGGAAGATTCATTCCAGTATACATCTGCCTGGCGACTACAACATTTCTGAGCGATCACACAAGCGCGAGGCGGAAGCCATAAGCGCTTTCCTACCATGCGCCGAGCTCGGTCGTTATATGTCGCCTTGGAGGCGGCCCGTCTTCGACGACGTCAAGAAAGAAAAGAGGCATGTGACCGAGTTCAGATTCCATAGGCGCCGCTCGCCTTGGCGGAATCCGGACGAGCCACTTCGGCCCTTGGACGACGCGAATGAGTCACGCTAGAAGGCTTATCACTGTGAAGATCGCGAGCAGTGGCTCTGCCACGAGGACGAGATGCGGCTGCAATAAAAGGGAGCCGCCTATGCCGAGGATCGCTTCTGCGACAAAAGCGAGCCCCCAGACAAGGCTAAGGCGTCGCATCCTAGCGACGAAGCCTGGCTGCGCCAATCTTTCATTCCAGAAGGCAAGTATTTCCGGATCGCCTCCGCTTTCGGACGCGCGGGCCACGTAGAACATCAGCGGTCGCTTTGAAGAAACTGAGACGAGGCACACCCAGTCCGAAAAGTCCGAAAGCGGGCGCGGCTTTAATTGCAGCAAATTCTATTTTTCCTGTAAAAAATGCTGTTATCAGCCCGCCCACCAGAGTTGAGAGGATGACAACGCCGATCCAATCAGCGCGACGAAATTTGATCCAGCTCGCGAGAATGGAAGCTGCAGGGAAGAGCCCACCGATTGCAAATGCAAGGATTGCAGGCTCGGAGAAAAGCTTTCCAGCGCTACGACCGCGAGCCATGGAAGAACCACATCCAGCAGGAGAATGCGCCGGAGATGTCCTCGATTTGCGCTGCGGCAGGTTTATCTTGACTGGAGGCTGCACTATTCAGTCCTCCTTTCGTGTTCGCACGGCGCAGGAATAGATTGGCTGCAACGGCGTCAGACCAGGCTCGGCTGCGGCAGCGGCGTCGCGGCTCCTGCGCCAGGTCTCGCGCGGTCATCCATCATCCATTGGATCGCTGTTGCGGTCAGGCCGACCACCATCAGCCCGTACCAAGCGAGTGAGTAAGAACCGGTAAGATCAAAGGTGACGCCGCCAAGCCACGAGCCGAGAAAGCCGCCCACCTGATGGCTGAAAAAGGCGATGCCAAAAAGTGTGTTGAAATACCGTAGACCGAACAACGTACGCAGCAATCCACTCACCAGAGGTACGACCCCAAGCCAGAGAAAGCCCATAACGGCGGCAAATGTCAGCGTCGATGCCGGGGTGACCGGCGTGGCAATGAAAAGCGCGATCGACACCGTGCGCAGCAGATAAATAGACGCGAGCAACCGCTTTTGGCTGTAACGGGCACCAAGCCAGCCGAACAGGTAAGAGCCGACCGCATTGCTCACGCCGATGATGCCGATAGCGCTGGCGCTGATAGTCGCCGATACGCTGCACAGTGCAAGGAATTGGGCGAGATGAGTGGTAATGAACATCAGCTGAAAGCCGCAAGCGAAGAATGCGACCGTCATAGCAACAAACCCGCTGTGCGCGGCGGCTTGGCGCAAGGCGCCGCCAAGCGACAACGCTTCGCCTTCAGCATTTGCCTGATCGATCAGGGTGCCTTCGCGTCTGATCATAGTTGCCAGAATGCCCATGAGGATCGCGAATCCCGCAAAGACCGCCAAGGCCGGCCGCCAACCAAAGATACCGATCACGTATTGTCCCAAAGGCGCCAAGACGAAGGTTGCGAGCGAGCCGGCTGCGGCAACAAGGCCGACCATCTGGTTACGTCGCGCTGGCGGGACCGCGCGGGAGACTGAGCCTATCAGCACACCGTAGCTAGTGCCGGCGACGCCAAGTCCCACCATTACCCCGAGGCCGCCATCCAGACCGGCGTGCGACCCGGTTGCGGCCATTAGGAGTAAGCCGCCAGCATAAATAGCTGCACTCACAATCAGGACCGGACGCGCGCCGTAGCGGTCGCCGAACATACCGATGATCGGCTGGCCTATGCCCCAAACGATATTCTGGATCGCCATAGCGAAACCGAAGGTCGAGGCTGAAATCGCGAGTTCGCTCTTCAAGGGCGGCAGGAAGAGCCCCAAACTCTGTCGCATACCCTGGCTCAGCGAGAGAATGGTAGCCGCCAAGACCAGCATCGTCAGCGTGTAAAGAGAGAGTTTTCGTTGCAACGTTGCTGTAGATGGCGGATTGCGCATGGGCGAACCGTTTCCATTCTTGCACGGCCTGGCTGCCGAACGCTAACCGCAAATTCACCAAGCAAAACACACCAGTCGGTATACAGACGCGCCACGAGACCAACGCGGTCGAGCACAAAACCAGAAGGCAATATCAGGACTTTGCCGAGCCGTCGGGTCCCATCTTCAACCAAGGGACTGTCTTGGATGCTGCGGTCACAGCTTGGTCGCGCGTGGAAACCGTCATTTTCGAGTAATCGTTCACTAAAAACCATCGACTAGGATCTTCGACGTCTTTCCGGTATTCCTTGAAAGCGAAAATGCCATCACCAATTTCGAGGATGTCCACACAACGGAGTCCATCGCCGTCTTCCAGACTAAGCACAACTTTCATGCAAATTCCCGCAGAGAACTCATCCCTTATCGACGAGCCAGCCGCTCAGGGCCTCGCCCTGCCATCCATCGCCACGTTTCTCGGATAGGTGCGATTGATCTGGTCCACACACATGACTGTCAGCGCATCAGAATGTTTGCTGAGGCCATCGCAAGGCTGATCTTGGGTCGAACACGCGAGCCGTCGCCACGCCACAGTCATCATCTCTCGTTGCTCGAGTTTGTCGCGTCATTCCGGCCGCGCTGCTGCCCGCGCCGTCTTTAAGGCCCGCGCCAAGCTTACGAAGCGCCGCAAGGCTGGATTGTCGTTCGCAGGTGACCACACCCCGACGCAAGGCAGAACGTCCGTCTGCCCGCATATCGGCTTGAACATGACACCCCGAAATGGCGTAGCTATAGTTGACTCGCTGGTCAGGGTCAGGCCGAAGCCCATAGCTACCAGATGAATTAGGCTCTCCCTGCAGACGGCTAGGCGCCTAATTTTCGGATGAAAGCCGACAGTCGCTAATCGCATAATAAGATACTCGTGAATCTCGGGCCCCGGCTCGTCGTGACTGACAATAAATGTCTCGTTACGAAGTCTTGACCAATCAACCGCTTCAACCGATCCAAGGGGGTGGCCTTCTGGCACAACACAGAATACGCGCTCATGCCACAAGAGTTCGACGTCGCAATCTGGCAGCTCTGGATGCCCAGTGAAGAACGCGATGTCCATGGCCCGATCGCGTATCTGCTGGATATGATCGCGCGGAGCACCATGGCTCACGTCGATAGTAACCGTCTTATGCGCACGCGCAAACTCAACCAGCAACTGACGAAGGAAGCCCGCGGCCAGCGAACAAAAGAAGCCGATGCGAAGCTGTCCGCGCGAGCCATTGCCGGCGCACCGGGCCGATTTGACGGCGTAGTCGAGATCGCTCAATGCCGACTTCGCCTGATTGATAAACTCTTTTCCAGCTCGTGTCAGACGGACGCCAGCTCGGTTGCGTTCGAATAAGGAAACACCGAGTTGGTCCTCCAATGCACGGATCTTACGACTGACCACCGACTGATCGGTTCCGAGCACGGAGGCCGCCCGATGAAAACTCAGTTGCTCCGCCGCAACGATCGAGTGCCACACGGAACGAAGGCTGATGTTCCATTCTGGAGTCGCGAGCAGGTGTCGGCCGACCAAGGCGGAAGTTACGTCCTTCGGCAACGCTCTCGATTGGGAATTCCTATGCATCGGAGATTGGAGCGGGGTCACGTTGCGGATATGATCTTGAGACGGCGCCCCGTGAAACCCAAGACTTGTCGCAGCCCAACAGCCAGTAAAGATCGGACCAGTGATGTGTCACCGGCCGCTCGGTCCGGTAAAGACAAGTTGGCATTGCTGTCTCTCTAGCACGCTCGGAAGCCAGTAGGTGTTGGTCCTTCCTCGTCGTCAAACCATCAACCCGCTAGGAAGCCACCATCCGTACAGAGCACATGACCGACGATATAGGAGGCCTCGTCGGATAGTAGCCAGACAACGGCGGACGCGACTTCTTCGGGGTGACCCATTCGGCGCAAAGGCAATCCCTTCGCGACTTGGCGCATGTCCGCGATGGCGGATCCGAGCATCATATCGGTGACCACACGCCCTGGAGCGACAGCGTTGATTCGGATACCACGGCCGGCGTATTCCATGGCGGCCGCTCGCGTTAGCGAAATGACAGCCGCCTTCGAAGCGCCGTAAAGCGAAAGGCCAGGATTTGGATTGCGAAGGCCGCTGACGCTCGCGTTGTTGACGATCGCTCCACCTCCGGAACGCTGTAACGCGGTGATTTCATGACGCATCGCATTGAACATGCCGCGGACATTGGTGTCGAAGACCTGGGCGTAAACGTCGTCGGTCTGCTCCGCTAGCAGTGCGCGCTTCTCCTGGAAGCCGGCATTGTTGAAGATCGCATCTAGGCGTCCGAAACGCGTCACCGTCTTTTCAACCAGCTTCTCAATCTCTGCATCCCGAGAGACGTCGGTCGCGATGAACAGGCTTTCAGTGCCAAGTTGACGGAGTTCCTTTGACAGCGCTTCACCCAGAGGCTGCCGCCGTCCCGCGATGACGACTGCCTGTGCTTTTTCCTTGGCCATGCGCAATGCGGCTGCTCGGCCAATACCGCTCGTCGCGCCCGTCACCAGGCAAATGCGCCCCGCAAGGCGCGCACTTGGCGCGTACGCCGGAAGCGCTCCAGCAAGTTCGACGAGCGAGGGGGCATTCATTGCACGCGCCTCACAAAGCGTTGCTCATTCACCTGAGCGCCCCACTGGGTTCCCGGCCGCTCTTCGACGCAGACGAAGCCGTGCGCCTCGTAGAGATGACGCGCGGCATCCAGACCGGCGAACGTCCAAAGATCGATTTCTGAAAAGCCACTGGCCTCCGAGAAGGCGATTGCCGTGGAGAGCAGCTTCTTCCCGATGCCGCGGCCGCGCTGCCCGTCTTCGACAATGAACCAGCGTAAGTGAGCGACCCCAGGGTCTAGATCTTCGCCATCGATCGCAACGGCGCCCACGAGCGATTGGTCCTGCATCGCCGTCCAGATTGCGTTGCGCGGGTTGTCCAGTCGCCCGCAAAATTCGGCAAGGCCGCTGGCGACCACGGACTCGAACGACTGGCCGAAGCCGGCCGCCCGCGCATAGTAGCGCGCGTGCATCTCTGTGGTCCGGGCGATAAGCCCGGTCCTGTACCCGCGTTCAATACGAACATCGTCATCATGCTTGGCCGGCGCCTCCGCACCTAATGCGTGGGCGTAGAGACTGATTCCATCGACAACGATCCGATGCTCCTCAGGCTGCAGCCGTTCCAAGGCGTCCTTGACCTGAGCTCGCGCAAAGGAGTGGATTTTCCCTACCAGTTTTCGCCCGCTGTACGTCAGCACGAGCGATTTGGTTCTTCCGTCCTGCTCTCCCTGCTCCTCGGCGACCTCGCCCGCCTCGATCAGTTTGCGGAGCATGCGACTCACGCTCGATTTCTCGAGGCGCAGCCGTTCGGCGAGTTCCTTGGCGGTAATTCCTTCCCGGCCGTCGATCTCGATGAGTGCATGAACAGCCGATGGCGGCAGATCGGTACCAGCGAGAGAGCTCCTCATGAAACCGAGTTCACGAACGAGCTGACGGGAGGCGTCTCGTAAGCGCTCTATGGTTTTTGGACTCGCGGACATCGTGACAGCCGATTAGTTGTGTGCTACAACTATATTACCAAGCTGGCGCGAGGGCAAGCGACAATTGGAATGTGCATGTAAGGCACCTGCGATCACATCCCGAGATCGCCCCGATCACAAACCTCTGTTTGCCCTGGCGCGTCCGCTCATGATGATTGGCCCGCACAAGATACCTGACGAAAGTATGGAAGCTGATTTGCATGGACGCCGCTGATCTACGCATCTTCGAGGCCGTGGCGCGCCTGGGCGGAATGCATAAGGCGGCGCAGGAGCTAAACACGGTCCAGTCCAACGTGACCGCGCGAATCCGCTTCCTTGAGGAAGAACTCGGCGTCGCATTGTTTCGCCGCCACAGCCGGGGCGCGACGCTGACTCATGCCGGACAGCAGTTGCTACCCTACGCGGTCAAGGTGGCCTCGACATTAGCCGAGGCCAAACGAGCAGTGACGGACACCGACTCGCCCAGTGGTCCGCTCGCTATTGGCTCGCTCGAGACAACCGCCTCGTTGAGACTGCCTTCCGTCGTCGCCGCTTTCGGACGCAAATACCCGGAGGTGAAGCTGAGCCTCAGGATCGGCACCAACAGTACGCTGATCGAACAGGTTCTCAACCATGAGTTGGACGGGGCCTTTGTCTGTGCGCCGATCCGGCACCCCGACATCAAGGGGAATGTCGCTTTCCACGAGGAGCTGGTCGTTGCGACGGCCTCCACAGTGCAGTCCTTGGAAGGAGTGGTCACACCCGGCTGCAAGATCCTGATCAAGGCACCCGGCTGTGCGTATCGAGAGCGACTAGAGTCCTGGTTAGAAGCGCAGGGTGTCTCGCAGTTCGACCGACTGGAATTCGGCACGCTCGACGCAATTGTCGGCTGTGTTGAAGCGGGGCTCGGCTTCACGATGCTGCCCCGGAGCGTGCTGGAACGCGCAAATGGCCGCGGCAATCTTCAACTGCACAAATTGCCGCCGCGCGAAGGAGAGGTCGAGACTCTCTTTATCCGCAGGAACGATATTTATGAGTTCAGCGCCTTGCGCGCCTTTCTCGCAACGACGCTGTCCGTGCAGGCCGGTTCAGCGCTGCCGAACGCTGAGGGCTCAAGCGGAGAGCGGTGATTCGTTTGGGCTAGACACCGTTGAGCCACGCGTAGGGCGTGAGGTTGCCCATGTTGGCGCTGAGGATCGATGTTGAGGTCCTGTGTCCGCCGAGTAGGGGCGATCTTCTGCAGAGATCGTTGCAATCAGATCAAATCGCTCCCGCCGATCCGGCAAACAACGCTACACACAAGCGGTGCTGCGTTTCGGAGCAAACCATGGCGTCCAATGTTGGAAATATGGGAACTGCTATCCCCGCTGATATCGATTTGATGATTCTGGGGCACTACAAGTATGGCGAAGGATCTGTACCAGTTCTTGTGCTGCACGAATGGCTCGCCGCGCATCACAACTATCTTCCGATGCTGAGCTACGTTGATGCGGGGCGCTTTACCTACCTATTCGCTGATCTGCGCGGTTACGGCCTGTCCGGTAATTTTCTGGGAGACTTTTCAGCTGCTGAGGCGGCGGCGGACGTGCTGCGCCTCGCCGACGCGTTAGGGTTCGAGAGCTTCTGTCTTGTCGGCCATTCGATGTCAGGCGTGATCGCCCAGCGGGTCGCTGCAGACGCGCCGGATCGCGTGAACCGTCTGCTGCTGATCTCGCCCGTACCGGCCTCCGGCTTCAAGACCGATGAAGCAGGCTTCCGGAGCATGGCCGCGATTGTGGAAAACCGAGCAGCGGCAGCCGCTGCCGTAGGGGCGCGCACGGGGTACCGGTACGGCTCTGCATGGGTCGCGCGCAAACTCGACCTCATGGCGGCGGGCGGTCAATCCGAGCCGATGATGGGTTACCTGCGAATGTTCACGGGCACGGACTTCGCCGACGAGGTGGCGGGGCTCCAGACGCCCGTGAGCGTCTTGGTCGGTGAGCACGACATTGAGGCGTATCGCGAAGCGACGATCGTCAAGAATTTCGGCCCTCTTTTTCCCAACCTGTCTGTTCAGGTCTCGCGAGAAGCGGGTCACTACATGATGCTGGAGACGCCCGTTTGGGCCGCATCCCGCATCGAGCAGTTCCTCGAAGCTGCCTGACCGGGAGAAATGTCCATGCAAGCCATCTTAGATCGCACCCGCTCATTCTGCGACCGCTTCGGCCTGAAGGCGCCAATCCTGCTAGCGCCGATGGCCGGCGCCTGCCCGCCATCACTGTCGATCGCCGTTGCCAATGCCGGCGGCCTCGGCGCCTGCGGCGTGCTGCTGATGACGCCGGAGGAAATTACGAATTGGGCCGACGAAGTACGCCGGCAAAGCACGGGCGTTTATCAGCTCAACAACTGGATCCCAGATCCCGCCCCGCTCCGAGATGCAGCGCGGGAAGCGGCCGTGAGGCAATTCTTGAAGCAGTGGGGGCCTGCGGTGCCGCCCGAAGCTGGTGACGCGACCCCGCCCGATTTCAAGGCGCAGTTCGAAGCGATGCTCGCGGCCAAGCCACCGATCGTCTCATCTGTCATGGGTCTTTATCCACCGGAAATGGTCCAGACTCTGAAGAGCCGCGGGATCACGTGGTTCGCCAACATCTCTACGGTGACCGAGGCAAAGGCCGCAGAGGCTGCCGGCGCCGAGGTCATCGTCGCCCAGGGGTCGGAAGCTGGCGGCCATCGCGGTTGTTTCGATGCGGAAGCCGCTGAGCGCACCCAGATTGGGCTGTTCTCGCTGCTGCCCGCAGTGGTCGACGCGGTCAAGGTGCCGGTTGTCGCGACCGGTGGCATCGCCGATGGCCGCGGCGTCGCCGCGGCCTTGATGCTTGGCGCGAGCGCTGCGCAAATCGGCACGGGCTTCCTCCGGTGCCCGGAGGCAAAGATCGCGCCCGCATGGGCCGATGCCCTGAGCCGGACACTTCCGGAGGACACGATCGTCAGCCGCGTGTTCAGCGGCCGGGCTGGGCGCAGCATCGCGACTGGTTTCGTCAAGGCGGCAACGGCGCCGGATGCCCCAGTTCCGGCGCCTTATCCGGTGCAGCGCGGCCTGACGGCAGCAATGCGCGCCGCGGGAGCCAAAGCCAATGACATTGACCGCATCCAGGCCTGGGCTGGCCAATCAGCCGCGCTGGCCCGGCCTGTGCCGGCCGCTGACCTTTACAAGGAGCTCTGGCAGGAGGCGAGCGCGCTTCTCGCCTGATCGCCCACGGACCTGCGTTCGGGCCGGGCCCGAGAGCTTCTCATCGGATTTGACTATGAGCTTGATCGAATCGGCGTCCATGCGCCGCGAAAGCCGGCTGCATATTTTGGCGATCCTGTCATTGGGCTTTTTCGTCGTCCAGCTCGACGTGGGCATCGTCAACCTGGCCGTTCCTGCCATGGCAGCAGATCTCAAGGCCTCGAGTGCCGGGCTGCAGTGGATCGTCGACGCCTACACCGTCTCGTTCGCGGCGGCGATGCCGGCGGCAGGAGCAGTAGCCGACCGGCTCGGCGGACGCCGCGCATATCTCGCCGGGCTTCAGCTCACCTTGCTCGCATCGATCTGTTGTGCCGCCGCGCCGGCCATTCCGTACCTCATCGCCGCCCGCCTCATGCAAGGCATCGCCGCGGCAATCACCGTGCCGGCATCACTGTCTCTCCTCAATTACATCTTCGGAGGTGGCAGAGACCTGCGCTCTTGGGCGATCGGTCTCTGGACCTCCCTCGGCTGCATCGGCTTGGCGCTAGGGCCAGTGCTCGGCGGCGCTATTGTCGCGACAGCTACTTGGCGCTTCGTCTTCCTTGCCGCACTACCGTGCTGCACGCTCGGCTTGATCGGCGTGAGGCAGTGCGTTCCACCCACACCCGCGTCGGAGCATCCAAGAGGCATCGATTATGCCGGCCAGGCGCTACTTGCTGGCGCGCTCACCGCTTTCACCATGGCGGTCGTCCAATTCGGCGCCCGCGGTTTCAATCAGGGACGTCCGACCGCAGCTCTCCTGCTCGCGATCGTCGCGGCCGTGGCCTTCCTGCGCGTTCAGACCCATAGCGCCAAGCCCATGATGCCGCCCTCGCTGTTCCGTTCGGCGGGATTTGCGCGTGCCGTTACCTTCGGGACAATCTCGAACCTTGCCTATTACGGGATGCTGTTCAGCCTCAGCCTGCATCTGCAGCAGGGCCGCAAGCTCGATGCCTTCACCACCGGCCTAGCCCTCCTGCCGCTGACCGCAACGTTCATTCTATCCAATCTCGTCAGCATACCGGTTATCCGCCGCTGGGGCCTGTCCCGCTCTATCGTGGCGGGCGGCTCCGTCATGGGGCTTGGGTATGCTTCACTGTTCGTCTGGAACGATGGCCTCTGGACGATGATTCCCGGCCTGGTGCTGATCCCGGCTGGGATGGGCGTGGCGATACCTGCAGCCATGGCAATCGTTCTCGGTAGCGTGCGCCCGGACTGGTCAGGCACGGCATCAGCCGTACTCACCACGGCGCGCCAATGTGGCGGCGCAGTCGGCGTTGCGGTGTTCGGGTCGGTTGGTAGCGCTCGGGCTGCGGATCTGACCGCGCTCCATATCAATGCGGCCGTTGCCGCTCTGCTGCTCGCAGGCGTCACGATCATGGCACTCGGCATCCCGACGGAGGCGAATAGGAGCCGAGCGATGGAAAGCGGCGAAGTGTAGCAAGGCGGTTGCGCTCCGCGGCTTTGAATTCGGAACGGTATTCGGACGGCGGGTTAGGCAACTTTTAGGAGGTTAGACCTCGGCGTGGTCGTTCTAGCTATGAGCTCCGGTCCAACGAACTTGCTCTTCAGTGCGCAGGCTCATATAGTTGTATGGCGCAACCAATGGCCAGACCAATGCACCCATCATCTCCTTTGCGGCGCTCAGGCTGGATCAGACGGAGGGACAATGACCGCGAGCCCTAACACTGTCGGGTTCATCGGCCTCGGAACGATGGGCGAACCCATGGCGCTGAACCTGGTCAGGGCGGGTAGGCAGCTCACAGTGTGGAATCGCTCTCCGGCCAAATGCGACCTGCTGGTGCAGTCCGGCGCCCGCGCAGCACCGGATCTCGGTGCGCTCTTCGAAGCCTGCGGAATTATCATCCTCATGCTCGCTGACGAGTCGGCCATCGACGACGTCCTCGCGCGCGGCAAGGATATCTTCGCGCCGCGGGTGAGCGGGCGCACGCTGGTCAATATGTCCACCGTGTCACCGAGCTATTCCAAGGCGTTAGCCGCAGAGGTGCGTGCGGCCGCCGGCCACTATGTCGAGGCGCCAGTCTCCGGTTCCCGAAAGCCGGCAGAGGCAGGTCAGCTCGTCGCGATGCTTGCCGGCCAACAAGAGGATGTCGAAGCAATTCGACCGCTGCTCGCGCCGATGTGCCGCCAGAGTGTGGAGTGCGGTGACGTTCCTGGCGCTCTTCTGATGAAGCTTGCCGTCAACATCTTTCTGATCACCTTGGTGACTGGCCTCGCTGAGGCGACGCATTTCGCACAGCGTAACGGCCTCGACCTCGCGCGACTCGTTTCTGTTCTCGATGCAGGACCGATGGCTAGCGATGTCTCCCGAGGAAAAGGGGCGAAGCTCCGCGATCACGACTTCGCGCGACAGGCAGCGATCTTTGATGCTTTGAAGAATATTGCGCTCGTGACCGAGGCTGCTCGCGCGGCCGGAATCGCTTCGCCGCTAAGTGATGTTTGCGTCGCGCTCTACCAAGAAGCGATGGCGCTGGGCTTCGGTGAGCTGGACATGGTCGCAGTGATACGAGCGATCGAGAGGCGGAGTGACGAAGGCGTACTCGCGGCTCACTCCGGCGAACACACGGAACGATTTGATGAGGCGACATGATGGAAGGCGTGCAGCTCGCCGCGAACTTGGCTTCGCGCCCAACGGATCGCATGTTTCCACCTTCGGGCGGCGAACCCGGTGCTGCCAACGCCGTACCCGACAGCTGGCTGGACAATCACCTCCGCTTCGTCAGATCGCGGGTATCTCCTAGAGTGATCGCCGCTCATGCTGAACGCAATCGTATACCGGCCAGTGGATTGCGCATTCTAACAGCGGATGAGCACTTGCCGTCGTTGCCCACTGAACGACTGCCAGCGGATCTACCGCCCTGGCGTCCTGTCGCCACGTTCAGCGGAGCATGTTGAGACTGTCTGGGTTTAGCAGACAATGGACAAGTTTCGGCTTCATTACTTCCCCGAATCCGGAAACAGCTACAAGCTGGCGCTCATGTTGAGGCTGTGTGGCAAACCTTTCGAGCTCGTTTGGGTAGACTTCCTCGGCGGTGAGACCCGAAAGCCATCTTGGCGAGAGGCCGTCAATGAAATGGGCGAAGTACCGGTACTCGAACATGGAACCAGCCGCCTCACGCAAACAGCACCGATCTTGTTACGTCTGTCGGAGCGGTTCGGTCAATTCGGCGCCGCCAGTAAGGAACAGCACTACGAGCTGTTACGCTGGCTGTTTTGGGACAATCACAAGCTGACCAGCTATCTTGCCACCTATCGGTTCATGCGTGCCTTCACACGCAATCCCGATCCGAGCGTTCTGAATTTCATGCGCAGCCGGGTCGACGCTGCTCTTGCGATCGCGGAGCGCCGACTGGAGCGCCACAACTTCGTACTCGGTGTGGGCATGAGTATCGCTGATATTTCGATGTGCGCATATCTATCCTATCCAGCGGAGGAGACAGGCTACGAGCTTCCACAATCTCATCCTGCCACTTGGGCGTGGCTTCAGCGGATCGCCAACGCGCCAGGCTGGCTGCCGCCATACGAGCTTCTGCCCGGTCAGCGATTCAGAAATCCGGTATAGAGTTGTGAGATTTGCTCCGTGGACTAAGTACCGCGCTCCAAGTGTCACAGACGTGCACAGAAAGGCGATCGATCTGTCGAACGATACGACGAGTAGACTCAAACCTCCCTGCCGCCTCTGACCGTAACGTTGGATAAGAGTTTGTGAAGGTGGATGATTCAGGCATGCAGCGGCCCGACATGAGGCGGAACAGGCTCACCGCGCTGCTCGATATGCAGTATCCTTTGATTCAAGGCCCATACGGCGGAGGTTTGTCGACCGTTGAGCTTTTAGTTTCTGTATCCGAAGCTGGGGGCCTCGGCTCGTTTGGAGCCAACAACCTTGACGGCCCGTCCATTGCTCAGCTTGTTGACACTATTCGGGCGCGAACCCGTAAGGCGTTCGCAATCAACTTATGGGTTCCCGGTCCACAATCTGATACTTCGCCAGCCGAACTCGCTCGAGCTATTGAGCGAATGGGCAGGTGGTACGACCTGCTGGGAATAGAGCCGCCGGGGGTGCCAAGCTCGTGCGCTGGTCCGGCCTTCGAACAGCAGATTGAGGCATTGCTGGAGGTTCGGCCGCCAGTCTTCAGCTTTGTCTTTGGAGTGCCTGCAACGCACGTGCTAGATAAGTGCCGGGCTCACGGCATCGCAACCATTGGCACGGCCACCACCGTCGCGGAGGCGATCATTCTAGATCGCGCCGGCGTGGATGCGATCGTGGCTTCGGGTTTCGAGGCTGGCGGCCACCGTGGCTCCTTTCTGCGGCCCGCGGAGGAATCCCTGATCGGTACGCTGGCTCTGGTTCCCCAAGTGGTCGACAGCGTTACCGCTCCAGTAATTGCTGCAGGCGGCATTGCCGATGCGCGGGGTGTCGCAGCCGCACTCATGCTGGGAGCGCAAGGGGCACAGATAGGCACCGCCTTTCTTGCGTGCGCTGAAGCCAACCTGCCCCAGCCGCATCGCCAGGC
>Ga0182749_1002210_pt1 | contig 14432 bp, 8 predicted proteins | sample eDN3rd37CKraftMG_FD_128875 | JGI IMG/M metagenome (GOLD analysis project Ga0182749, IMG submission 128875) | Enriched Miracle-Growth compost microbial communities from Emeryville, California, USA - eDNA 3rd pass 37_C Kraft MG (version 2) (version 2) ...
CCACCTGGAGAACGGCCGGGAGGTCGTCCCGGGCCATGAACTCCACCAGGTCGTCCATCGCACGCCCCACATGCTCCGCCTGCGGTGCGACATGAGACGCGCCGACGGGGCTGATGCTGCTCGCCCCCACCCACACGAGCTGGTCCCGGTAGCGGCCGGCGTGCTCCTGCCAGCCAGGTTGACGACCAAGCAGCGCTCGATGCATGTCGAGGATCTTCTGCCCGTCGAGACGACCGCTGACGTCAAGAGCGGCCTCCATGGCATGGACGTTCGCGACCACTGCGTTCGCGTTGCCCGACGTCGCTTGCCCGAGCTCGGCCAGGGCCAGCTGCCGAGCACCAGCGGTGAGATTCTCGATCTGCGACGAGGACGCCGACTCCGTGCGCAGCAGGATCGACGCCATGGGCCCCAGGCTGGGAGAGGCTGGACCGAGCGAGGCTCGCGCGTAGGTGTCGAAGGACGCCAGCGCGGCGGCCGCCTCCGCTACCTCGGCAGCAAGATCGAACGGTATCGACGGCTGCAGGTCGCTGATCCGAGGCACGAGCGCGGAACGGTACGCGCCGCTCGCGCTGGCCAGACGCGCCCGCGGCGTCATGCCGTCCTGCTCGGCGACCCAGTAGTGCTCCTCGTACGCGAGGGGCGCGACGGTCAGCGGAAGTGAAGCCATGCGGTCATCTTACTTACAGTTATGAACTAAGTGTAAGTAGTGAGCGGGGATGCTCTCACTTGGAGGTGGTCCGCGCCGGTGGGTGCCGCACCGTCACCACGGGTCACGGTCGTCCGCACCCGCTCGCATCATCGGCAGCCGTCACAACTCGATCCCTCTTCGCCGTCACTGACGAGCCCGTTCGAACGCCGAACACACGGGGGAAACACCGGCGAAACGCCGCCTGGCTAGGTTCGGGACCGTCCGACACAGAAGAAGGTGAATCGTGAACCTCCACACCTCCCGAGCAGCCAGCGTCTCGATCGCCACCTGCCTCGCCCTCTCGGCGACGCTGGTCGCGAGCGCCCCCGCAGCCCTTGCCGACCCTGACGTGACCAGCCCCGGTTCTACCAGCACGGCCACCTCCCCGTTCCTCGAGCCCTACTACACGGCCGGCGACCTGACCGGCGACAAGCAGGTCACCGCCGCGGACCTCGCGATTCTCACGGCCGCGATCGGCACCACGAGCGGCAGCGCCGGTTGGTCGGCGGTCGCGGCGGCCGACCTTGACGGCGACGGCGTCATCGACCTCAAGGACGTCGCCGCGCTGGCCCAGAAGGAGATCTACGACGACGGTTCCTTCGACCTGATCGAGGCGTCCGCGGTCCAGATGCAGAAGGCCATGAACGCTGGCGTCATCACCTCGGTGCAGCTGACCGAGGAGTACCTCAAGCGCATCGAGGACTACGCCGCCACCGTGGTCGACACCTCCCCCAGCGGGCGCGCGCTGAACGCGATCATCAGCACGGGCGGGCAGGCGGCGCTCGACGCGGCCGCCGAGAGCGACACGCTGCGCGCCGAGAACGGCGGCCCGCGCAGCATGCTCGACGGCATCCCGATCCTGCTGAAGGACAACTACGACACCAAGGACATGCCCACGAGCGCGGGCTGCGCCTGCTGGGAGACGAACCAGACCGCCGACGACGCGTTCATGGTCGACGGGATGCGCGCCCAGGGCGCGGTGATCCTCGGCAAGGCGAGCCTCGACGAGTTCGCGTACGGGTTCTCGTCCACCTACAGCGCGGGCTCCCCGATCACGGACCCGACGACGACCCCGCCGACCAACGGCACCAAGCTGGTCGCGAGCCCGTACAACACGGCGAAGACCGCCGGCGGGTCGAGCGGCGGCACGGGGGCGGCCATCGCCGCGAACCTCGGCGGGATCGGCTTCGGCACGGACACCGGCGGCTCGATCCGCAACCCGTCCAGCTACAACCAGCTCGTCGGTGTGCGCCCCACGGTGGGCCTCACCAGCCGTGACGGGATCGTGCCGCTCGCGCTGAGCCAGGACACCGGCGGCCCGATCGGTCGCACCGTGGAGGACGCCGCGATCGCGCTCGACGCCGTCGTCGGCACCGACCCGAACGACGCCGCCACCGCCGAGTCCAGCAGCAAGGCACCGGCGTCGTACACCCAGTACCTGGACCCGCACGCGCTGGACGGCAAGAGCTTCGCCTACTTCACGACGATGGTCCCCCCGGCCAGCGCCACCAACGCGGCCCAGGTCGCCGGCCGGCGCATCTTCATGGACGCCGTCACCGACCTCGAGGCGCAGGGCGCGACCGTCACCGCGATCGACCCGAGCACGCTCGCGGCCGACCCGACCACCGGGGTGACGGTCTCGGCGATCCTCGGTGAGGGCTCGGGCAGCACCAACGAGTTCAAGCACGACCTGAACGCCTACATCGCCGCGCACCTCGACCCGGCGGTCACCCTGCGGACCCTGGACGACATCATCGCCTCGGGCATGTACGTGCCGGGGTACCGGAGCACCTACGTGAGCCGCAACAACGTCACCCAGGAGACGTACGACGCCTGGATGGGCACGTCGGACGCGCCCGGGACGCACACGTCACTGATCGCGAACGGCGGCGCCTACCTCACCGACCTGATGGACACCCAGGGCATCGACGCGATCGTCTACCCCACCGCGCTGCCGTACACGACGTACAGCAGCAATCTGCGGCTGAGCCCGAACACCGGCATGCCGGCGGTCACGGTCCCCGCCGGCCAGACGACGGCCGACGAGACGCTGCCGGGGGCGGGCGTCAACCTCGAGTTCCTGGGGCGCGACTACGACGAGGGCGACCTGCTCGGCTACGCGTACGCCTACGAGCAGCGCACCAAGCACCGCACGACGCCCGCGCTGTTCGGTGCGATCAGCGGTGACGTGGTCGCTGGTCCCGGCACGGACGACGACGCGCCGGGCGACGGCAGCGTGACGGTGACCGGGTCTGGTTCCAGCGCGGCCGTCGGTGGGACGTACACGGTCGAGGTGAAGCAGTCGGCAGACGACCTGTACGCCTACCGCCTCGAGCTGGGCTACGACCCGAACAAGCTGCGGTTCGTCTCGGCGACGTCGGGCACCACGGGGACGACCACCACGTCCACCGACGCCGGCACCCTGACCGTCACGCACACCAAGGCGGGCACCTCGCCCGGCGCCCAGGGTGAGACGACGCTCGCGACGGTCACGTTCACGGTGCTCAAGCCGGGCACCAGCACGGTCACCGTCAACAAGGTCAGCAGCGTGAGCAGCGCCGGCACCGGGGCAGACGTCGCGGCTCCCGGCGCGACGACGGTCACCGTCGCGCCCGGCGTCCTGACGCCGGGGACGCCCACCATCACCGGCACGGCCAAGGTCGATTCCACGCTCATCGCCAACCCCGGCACGTGGCCGGCGGGCACCGCGCTGAGCTACCAGTGGACCCGCAACGGCGCCGCGATCGCCGGGGCCACCAAGGCCGCCTACACGCTGGTCGCGGCCGACGCCAAGAAGAAGATCGCGGTCACCGTCACCGGCACCAAGACCGGCTACGCGACGGCGGCCACAACGTCGGCCGCGGTCACCGTCACCAGGGGCACGCTGAAGGCCGCGAAGCCCACGATCACGGGCAAGGCCAAGGCGGGCAGGATCCTCAAGGTCAAGCCGAAGCACGGGCGCTGGACTCCTGGAACCAAGCTCACCTACACGTGGCGGGCGAACGGCAAGAAGATCGCGGGCGCGCACGGCAAGAAGCTCAAGATCACCAAGAAGCTCGCCAAGAAGCTCAAGGGCAAGAAGATCACCGCGGTCGTGACGGGCAAGAAGCCTGGGTATGTGAAGGTGGTCAAGAAGTCGAAGGCTACGAAGAAGGTCCGCGGGTAGGGGCGGGCTACGGGGTGGTGGGCTGACCGCTGGCCGCTGACCAGGGCCGGGTTCCGGGGCGATGTGCTCCGGGGTCCGGCCCTTATCTTTGCAGGCACCCTGCTGGCCGTTGAGCTATCGCCCAGCGGCCCCTCCCGCCGGTCGAGCAGTCGCCCAGCGGCCCCTCCCGCCGGTCGAGCAGCGAGCGCCAGCGAGCGTGTCGAGACCAGCGGCAAGACCCTCGCAACCAACATGCGTCGACCTCCACTATCTCGTGCACACGGGGTCATGGGCGCGCGGACGAGCGACCGCCGAGTTTCCGACCTCCCGGAACGCGGGGGACTGCTGCACGGATAGGTGGCATCTGATCTGGCTTGCCCGAGGGGGCTGGCCTGGAAGGATGTTGCTGTGCCTAAGCCCTATCCCGCCGAGTTCCGTGACGACGTCGTGCGCGTCGCCCGCAACCGTGAGCCCGGAGTGACGATCGAGCAGATCGCGAAAGACTTCGGGGTTCATCCGATGACGCTCACGAAGTGGCTGCGTCGCGCCGATATCGACGAGGGCGCAAAGCCCGGTCAGACCCGCACCGAGGCGGCGGAGATTCGTGAGTTGAAAAAGCGGAACCGGCTGCTGGAGCAGGAGAACGAGGTGCTCCGTCGGGCGGCGGCGTATTTGTCGCAGGCGAACCTGCCGGGAAAAGGTTCTACCCGCTCGTGGTGGAGCTCGCCGCTGCAGGGATCCCTGTGACGGTGACGTGCCGGGTGCTGAAGCTCTCCCGCCAGCCCTACTACCGGTGGCTGGCTGACCCCATCAGGCCGAGCGAGGTGATGGAGGCGTATCGCGCGAACGCACTGTTCGACGCTCACAAGGACGACCCGGAGTTCGGGCACCGGCTGCTCGCCGACGAAGCCCGCGATGCGGGCGAGGGCATGTCGGATCGGACCGCGTGGAAGATCGCGTCGGCCAACGGCTGGTGGAGTGCGTTCGGGAAACCCAAGAGAGGCAAGGGACGCAGGCCCGGCCCGCCCGTCCACGACGACCTCTGCGCGGTCATCGACGAAGAAGGCAGAACACGACACGTGTTCGCCGCCGATGCGCCAAACGAGCTCTGGCCCGTGGACATCACAGAGCACAAGACCACGGAAGGCAAGCTCTACTGCTGCGCCATCAAAGACGCCTGCAGCGGACGGATCGTGGGGTACTCGATCGACTCGCGGATGAAGTCCCGCCTGGCTGTCCAGGCGCTGGAGAACGCCGCCGCGATGCGCGGCGACGTCGCCGGCTGCATCGTTCACAGCGACAGGGGCAGTCAATTTCGGAGTAGGAAATTCCTCCGTGCGCTGGCCCGTCACCGCATGGTCGGATCGATGGGCAGAGTCGGCTCCAGCGGAGACAACGCAGCTATGGAGAGCTTCTTCGCACTGCTGCAGAAGAACGTCCTCGACCGCCGCTCCTGGACCACCAGGGAACAGCTGCGCATCGCGATCGTCACCTGGATCGAGCGTACCTATCACCGCCGACGCCGACAGGCCCGTCTCGGACGTTTGACCCCGGCCGAGTTCGAGACCATCATGAACACGACCGTCGCACTGGCGGCGTGACTACAACCTGTCACCTATCCGTACAGCAGTCCCCTCCGACAGGCGGCGTGTCGTAGCGCGCGTGACCGGCCCGCCACTTCCTCCTGCTCCCTCACCTCCGCCCAGCATCTGGATTGGCTTCCACGAGATCACTCGTCGCGTCCGTAGTTGCGCAGTTGTCGCTCGGTCTCATCTTTGAGATCTGTCAGTTCGGCTAGGAGCAACACTTGCTCTGGCGACAGCTTGCTGCCAGACCGGGCCTGGGTGCGCAGATCAGCGATCCTGCTCGAAAGCAGGTCAACGCACAGATTGGCGGCCACGTCGAAGCCCTCGCCGAACACTTCGGCGTCGTGTCTGTTGACGACGTCATCTCTGATGTCTTGGAAGAAGGTCACTATCCCGCTCATTGTTTCTGCCCGTCGGTTTCGCTCTCGGAGAATCGCTGGTAGTCGTGTGACGTCAGGCTAACAGGTGCGTCGGGCCGACCAACGTCTACGACCTCATGCCGACCCTGTCGACCTTAGAACGGCGGCTCGTTGTCATCGTCCGGTTGAGGAACAAGCTCATCACCTGAGTGTTGGAGTGCTGTTGACCACGCCTTGGTCACCGACATCGTCCGGCTGTTCGGCGCGTACTCTTGGGCCATCTCACTAACCTTCAGCATGACGGGGACTTGGGCCGACACCCCAGCGAGGATGCATACGCCGGTCGGCAAGATTGGCAAGGACTCGAACGAGACGCCATCCAGGTAAGCGACGGCTCTCTCCACCGCTCGGATGTCTAGATCGTTCACTAGGCGATGCAGGAAGTAGTTGTGCAGTTGGGAAATGATCGTCGGTGAGATGTCGTGCGGACGCTGACTCGCGATCGTTAGGAAGACGCCGAACTTGCGCCCCTCCTTGACGATCTCTTCGAACGTTTCGAGCCGGTAATCGCGCCAGGCTTCGCTCTCGCGGGCTGACTCGAACGACAAGATGTTGTGTGCTTCATCGATGACTAGGTTGAGGTACCCGTCACTCGCGCGAGGCGCCGCCTTCTTCGTTTCGTATAGGTGTTTGCACAGAATCATCGGAAGCACCTTCCGCATGTCCAAATTGACGTCGCGGAGTGATACCACCGTCAAAGGCTTCGATGCGAGCAAATCGTCCGATACAACAATCAGTCGCTTGATGCTGTCGATCCGCTCATCCAGCCGCTTGATCAACGGTCCAATATGCTCCCGGTTCGCGTAACCGTGGATGATGTCTCGATAAAATTGCATTACAAGCTTGAAGCGGACCAGGTCGACGTCCGTGATGGAAGTGAAGTCCTGATCGACAGCTCCAAACTTCGCTCGCATGCTTGCATCCCAAGCGGGGTTGGCAGCGTTGGCATACTCAGCGGTTGCTTTCCAGTAGAACGAATTCGACTGCCCGCTGCGGAAGTCAAGGTTGTTGTTCACCTCTTCGATCAACGCCTTGAAGCCGTCGGATGTGGCGCCCCCGAGGCAGATCGCGATCTGCTCCAAGAAGTTGACTGGTAGTCGCCTGTCTACCGACGGGTCTGTGTTGTGCGTAGCGCTAATGTACAGATTCGTGATGGCAGCCATGAGGTCGCCACCACTGTCGATTAATTCCTCCCAGTACTCACTCTTAAGAACTCGGTTAACGAAGGGGGCCTGTGTCTTCTCGGTGGCATCGAGGAGGATGTTCCAAAATGTTGGATCGTGCACTGCCGACTTCGGTAGCGGCAGTCGATCGCCATCCGTCCGACGCGTGGAGAGTCTGTACTCTGCCTTCAAGTCGCGCTTGGCAATAACCGACGACGACGGCACGTCGTCCCGATTATTGACATATTCACCGTTAAAGTCGATGAGAACGAACTGGGATCGCTGGGCGAACCCTGGCTGGCCGCCAAACTGTGCAAACAGCTCGTGGTAAAGCTTCGCGAGTGTGTAGGACTTACCACTGCCAGTGTTGCCGAAGATCCCGACATGGCTCGCGAAAATACCATTGACGCCGATGTTGACGGCTTGGGTCGGTTCCATCGCAAGCGTACCAACCGGAAGGACTTCCTCGCCATCACGCACGAAAGTGTGGATAGCCTCAAATTCTTTCTCGCTGAGAATGAAGCACTCATTGTCCAGCAATGGCATCTCGCGGACACCTCGATAGAACATTCCGTTCTCTAGATAGCCAATCAAACTGACGTCGAGAGCGCGGTGCAGCGCGTCTGTGGGGCGACGGTAGTCCTTTGAAGCACCGCGATCTTCCTCGACGCGCTCACCGTCAACCACTGCTACCAGTTCATTGAAGCCCTTGGCGATCTTGACGTAACTGCCTACGGCGACATTGCGGACGACATTGCCCTTGTAGAGTAGGTGAGAACTGTTCTTGAGCTTGTCAACTGCGATCCGAACGCGCCGGCCCTCAACCGAGACAACCCTGCCGACACCGAAAACCGCGTCGCGCTGGAGGCGCGCTTCATCGTCAGTCATCACCGGAGATCTCCGATGACTCGCTGAGTTTCAGTTCAATCACATGGTCCGCAGCCGCGGGCGACTCCGCTAGCAATGCCACCAGATAATCGTCGACTACCACATCGATGGCGAGCTTGCGCTCATCCTCGCCTTCTTTCGGCTCGTGGGGTGCGACAAGCAGAATGTTCGCGTTCTTCACCTGCTCCTCGGGGAACAGGGCGCGCATCTCCTCTCTGGCGTCGCGCGAGTAGCAGAACACTATAACCTGCAGTGTGGGGTTGGATCGGGCCGCTCGCAGAACGAGGTCTCGCAGATGCTCGTCGCGGAACGAGAAGCCGTGCACGATGAGCGTGCTGTTTTCCTTCTCAAGTTCATTCGCGAGACGACGGATCAGCTCGTAGTAGGTCTTATTCAGAACTGTCGTCGCGAACTTAGTCTTCTCTGGATTGGCGATACTCAGCCGTTCGTACGCACCTGCGAATGTCTCACCAGCTCTACCGAGCACCTTCCCGGAGGCTGACGCCATGAGGTCGGACGTCTTGACATCTTCTGGCTTGGTGATTGACAGGAAGCTTCCGCCTGCACGGGCAGCGTTGAAAACCTCCTCAACCTGCCTTACCGAAGAGAGTTGATGATCAAAAAATATGTCTGCGCCTTCCTGTTTCCAGGCAGCCGATCCGTGGATGCGGAACAGATTGATCACTGGGATCTCTGACCTGTACTGATAGTGCGCACCTTGGCGCATTCTCAAGGTGCCATACTCGCCGAGATCCAAACGGGGATTCAGTTTCCCCGAGAATCCGTCATTCGCATCGATCTCCAGCATCTCAAGAGCAACTTCAAAAGCTAGATCAACGTTTGTTGTAAAGATACTCGCTTGCTTGCCAAGAAGCGTGCTACGCCGCTTCAGCAGGATACGATTGATTGTGTTGACGAACCGCGCATATGACTTCAATAGCGGTCGAGCGCCGGGGCTGCGCTCCAGCAGCGGCAGATTCGGCAGGATTACTTTCTCGAAGAAGTAGCCCTGTAAAGAAGCGCGCACGAGATTTGCTTCGGGGCGATCGGGAGAATATTCACCGACTTCGGTAAGCACGTTCTCGATGTCTCCGAGTTGCTCGAAGTAGGGGCTGGACGTGCCCGCTCCGATCAGGAAGTTGAGATGCGAGTCCTGCACGATTGTTCGCAGGCGTTCGATCGTCAGACCTTCGGCCGGTTCCGCAGTGGTTGTGGGTGTGCTGACACGCAACTCACTCTTCGTCATATTCTCCACGCTCCCGGTACCGCCCGCGCGTAGTCGTCGATGCCGATGGCCTCGAAGTGGCGCTTGGCGGACTTGATCTTGGCGAGTTCGGTTGGGCGGAGCTTCGAGTCATCGAGCGTGCTCTTCGTCTCGCGGATCATGTAGATCCGGTCCTCGCCGTCCTCCTGCTTGATGATCGCCCAGTCGGGGTTATACGGCCCGACCGGGGTGTCGATCTTGAACTTGGCAGGCAGCTTCATGAACAGCTTGATGTCCTCGCGAGAGTCGAGCAGCTCCGCGAACTGACGCTCCACGTCGGAATCGAAGACTACGTAGTCGAAGTCGGTCTTCTGGGTGTGCTGCACCTTGTACATCTGGTCGAGGAAGCGCTCCTTCTCCTCCTCGCCGTCCCGCTGCAGCTCGCGAAGCTCGTAGACGGAGCCCGCGATCCGCTCGTACTGGATGCCCTCGACCACGATCTTCGCCAGCTCACTCTGCAGTGCGCGCTTCGTCATCGCGATGAAGTCGTTCGGGTTACCGATGAACTCGCCCAGCCGCTCGCTGCCGATCAGGATGTCGACGATGGTCTTGCGGGTGAGGGAGGTCGCCTCCTGTAGTTCCGTGATGATGTCGGGTAGGTCGTAGCTGCCCTTGAGGTCGGCCGAGCGGGTGCCGAGTTCTTGGCCCTTGGCACCGCCTCGCAGTACCTTGACTCCGGCGCGGGTGACCTGGATGCGCAGCGCGTCGATTTTCGGTGCTTCCTGGATCGCCCGGATGGCGTTCTCGATCAGCTCCTTGCGCTCGACCTTGACGCGGTAGGTGGTCTTCTGGCTGATCGTCTCCCAGAACTCCTCGAACTCCGAGGTCGAGTAGAGCTGCTTGTTGAGCACGCGCGGCTGACGCTTGCTGACCGGCTTGACGTACTTGCCGATGTTCGCGCGCTCGACCAGTTCGATGACAAACGGCTCAGCCCAGATGAAATCGACCGGCAGATTGAGGCTGAAGCCCAATTGGTTCGGCTGGAACCGCGATGTGACGACGCCGTCCTTGTCGATAAAGCCGTTGCTCTTGAGGCTCTCCCACACGGCGGAAGAGTTCTGGTAGCCGAACTGATCATCGGTGAGCGCGCCGTTCGCATCTTGTAGCGGGATCTTCGAGAACTCCGCCTTGCGCACAACTCCGATCTCGACTCCGTCCTTCTTGTATTCTTTCTGGAGCGCGTCCGCGAACTTCGTGTACGACTCGTTCGCCACGATCGTCAGCGTCGCGACGCCACGGTCAGCAACACGGGTGTAGCCGTCATCCGTCTTGGCGACGGGGAGGCGCAGGCCACGTCCGAGGGTCTGGCGCCGTTCGGTCTCGGCACCCATCTCGCGCAGGGTGCAGATCTGGAAGACGTTCGGGTTGTCCCAGCCCTCGCGCAGGGCAGAGTGGCTGAAGATAAACCGCACGGGCTCGTTCTCGTCGAGCAGGCGAGCCTTGTCCTGCATGATCAGTTCGTAGGCGTCGTCATCGGCCTTGGTGGTGCCGGACGAGTCCTGGAAGGTCGTCGTCTTGCCGCGTTTGATCTGGGAGAAGTAGGCCCGGCGCAGTTCGCTCGGCGCCTGCGGCAGCAGCTCCTGGTAGCGGGCGGACTTCGCGCGCTCCTCGACGAAGACCTCATCGAACCACTGCAGGAAGTCGCCGTCCGCGTCGTCGTTGTTCGTGCCGTCACCCAAGTAGCTGGCAACCTTGTCGACGAAGAAGAGGCTGAGCACCTTGATGCCCTTGGCGCGCAGCATCGATTCCTTGCGCAGGTGCTCGCGGACGGTCTCGCGGATCATCTCCTTGTAGATCGCGCCGGCCGAGGCGCCGATGCTCTCGCCCTCATAGAGAAAGCCATGCGTGGTGAGGTCAACGTACGCGGGCTCGATGCTCATCTCGTTGATGCGCCAGCCCTCGTAGATCGGATTGTTCGTCAGGCGCGCATCCGACAACTCCTGGTGCTGCTTCACGCTCACGACCCTACGCTCAAGCGAGCCATCGGCCTTGCGGCACGACAGCTCCAGCCGGGCCGACCAGGACGGCTCACGTCGCACCTCAACCAGCTTGATATACGGCGTCGCATCTGCGCCCTGCTGGGCTACCTCGGCCACGACGATCTGCTTCACCAGACCGAGATCGTGGGCGTCGACCGGGTCGAGCCGGTAGACGACGTTGCGCTGCTTCTTGTGCGTCGCGCTGTAGCGCAGCGTGAAAACAGGGTCGAGTTCACCGACCGCTGACTGCGAGAGCTGCGACTCCATGTTCTGCGGCTCGTCCATGATGACAACCGGGTGGGTCGCCTTCAGGTAGTCGATCGGTCGCAGCCCGTTCAGCTTGTCGCGCGTCTGGTGGATGATGCGGGTGTTCGCGTTGCCACGGATCGAGTCGATCGTCATGATCAGGATCTGCACGTTCGTCGACGTCGCGAACGACTGCACCTCCTCAGCGCTCTTGCCACTGTAGATCGAGGCATCGAAGGTGATGCCCTGCGGCTTGTAGAGGGTCTCGAAGTGCTCGCGCATGAGCCGGATGCTCATGCTGACGCCCTCACGGATCGCCACGCTCGGCACGAGAATCACGAACTTCGTGAAGTTGTAGCGGACGGCCAAATCGAAGATCGTGCGCAGGTAGACATAGGTCTTACCCGTACCGGTCTCCATCTCGATGTCGAAGTCGAGCGCGTCACCCGCGAGCGACGGTGCAACCTCAAGCCCGTTCGGATCCTGCACGCGCTGCAGGTTTGCGAGGATCAGGTCGCGATCAAGGACAAGGCTGTTGCCGACGGCGCCGACCTCCTGCGTGAGGTCGATGTCGAGCGCCGCCTGGTCTGAGTCGGGCAGTACCGCCGCACCACGCAGCGTCGTGAACAGCTTCTCCGCATCCTTCGGCTGCCCGTCGAACAGGTCAACCACGGACGCAATCGCCTCCAGCTGATACGGCTGACTGGCGTCGAACTGGAATCCTGAACCGCTCGCTGTGCTGTTCTTCATACTCAGGCCGTCCAGAGCTCAATGCCCTTGGCTCTCGCGAGCTGGGCCAGGTTGGTCTTGAGTTCGTCGTCGCCCTGGAACGCGTCCTCGAGCACGATGATCCGCGTCGGAGACTCGTCAACAAGTGCACGAAGCTGCTCGAGCGTCGGCTTGACATGCTCGTTCAGGTAGGCCAGCACGGCGACATCGCCGTCCCGGTCACGCACAAGACGGACATCGAGGCCACCAACCTCGGCAGGCGCAACCGCTTCGGTCAGCGAGTAGCCCTGCTTGAGCAGGATTTCGGTAAGCAGATCATCAGCACTCGCGTCATCGGTCGCACTGTCACGAAGACTCAGCAGGTGCTGCTGCAGCGCATCCTCCTCGACATCGCTCGACAGCCGCCACTTGGCGAAGTTCGTATCGGAGAGCTTGTAGGAGCGGAAACCTACATCAAGTTTTGTTTCGCGCTCATCGAGTTGATTCTCATACCGCTCGCAAATCTTCTCACCCGCACGGCGGATACGCTCCCGACCAATATCAGCAACCGTCGCATACCCCTCACGGCGGGCTACCGACTCACTTGGAGTAGGCTCGGGAAGTTGCACAGAAATGAACCGGCGCTGACCACCATCACTTGCGTTTGTCATCATCACCGCATGAGCCGTCGTCCCAGAGCCTGCGAAAAAGTCCAGAACGACGCCCTCGGCGCCAACCGAAAGCGCAATCAACTTTCTTACCAGTTCCGTCGGCTTCGGTGTATCGAAAACATTGTCACCAAACAGGTCCAGAACTTCCTTCTTTCCCGCCTTGTTTGTGGACACGTCAGACCAGTAGTTCGACACCGGTTGCCCGCTACTCTCATGCGCATAGATGACGCGCTGCGGCACGCCATCGCCGTTCTTTCCGAAATACACACGGCCACGTGCAACGAGCTCGTCATAGCTCTTCTGAGGATAAGCAAAGAGTCGACGATGGACAGCACCACTCGGCGTCCGTACGTCGTATTCGTAACCGCCCCCCTTAAGCCCCTTCGACACCGTGATCGGCACCGGGCGCCAACGACCATCCGGAAACTCGGCGGTCGGCTCCTTGTAAGAAGACTCCACGTAATCTTTAGAAAGTGGCTCCGGCCTCATTTGCACGTCGAGACTCCGGCCGTACGCGAGAATATACTCGCCCTGGATCGCCACGTTCTTCGAATCGCTCGATATCTCCTTCTTGCGCTTCCACATGAAGGAGGCAATGAAGTTGCCTTCTCCAAAAATCTCATTGCAAAGTTTGCGAAGATTATCTTGTTCGTTATCGTCGATCGAGATAAAGACGACGCCATCATCGGTGAGCAGGTTCCGCGCGAGTTTGAGGCGCGGGTACATCATGTTGAGCCAGTTGGAGTGGTAGCGACCCTCAGTCTCAGCGTTGGTCGTGACCTTCTTGCCCTCCTCATTGACCTGGCGCGTCCATTCGAGGTAGGTGTCGAGGCCTTCCTTGTAGTTGTCCGGGTAGACGAAGTCCTTTCCGGTGTTGTACGGAGGATCGATGTAGATCATCTTGATCTTCGCGTGGTAGTGCTTCTGCAGGATCTTGAGCACTTCGAGGTTGTCGCCCTCGATGAAGACGTTCTTGGTCGTGTCCCAGTCCTTCGAGTTCTCGAAGTCGGGCTTCAGCGTCGCCGTGGTCGGCTCCTGCGCCGCACGGAGGGCGCGCTTCTTGCCAGGCCAGAACAGCCCGAACCGTTCGCTACTGTCGGCTGCGTCGCCGTCGAGCAGTTCCTTGAGCTTCTCGACATCCACCTTGCCATCAGCGATGGCCTCGGGAATCAGATCAGCAAGCTGCGCTGCCAGCTCGGTCTGGAAGTTCGGAGTAGTGGATGGTGTTTCGTAGATCTCGTCAGTCATTCAGGTGATTCTCTTTCATGATTTTAACAATTTGCGTCGGGTTTGCGAATGACCCGTGGTCTATGTGGCGATCCGCCAGCGAATCGTGAACAGGTGCTCGGTCTCCTGGGTGCCCTGGAGTGACTGCTCGATGAGCTCGAGGTACTTATCGGCCTCGGCCCGGAGCTTCTTGCGCGCGTCCCGGAATTCCTCGTCGGCCTCCTCGGCACGCTGCTCCCACTTCCGGGCCTCCTTCTTTAGGCGCAGCTGCTCCATCGGGTCGTCGGCCTGCCTGGCGAGCCTGCGGGCCTCCTTCTCCTTGGCGCGGTAGTCGCGGATGGCACCCTCGTGCTCGGCCTTGCGATCCTGCTGGTTGCGGTAGAGCAGTTCCTCCTGCTGGTCGTAGTAGCGAGAGTTGCGCCCCTGGACTTCCTTCTCCAGCTCAGCC
>Ga0182749_1002211_pt1 | contig 14429 bp, 12 predicted proteins | sample eDN3rd37CKraftMG_FD_128875 | JGI IMG/M metagenome (GOLD analysis project Ga0182749, IMG submission 128875) | Enriched Miracle-Growth compost microbial communities from Emeryville, California, USA - eDNA 3rd pass 37_C Kraft MG (version 2) (version 2) ...
CGGCGTAGTAGCCGGCGAACTGGGCGTCGGCCACCCACTGCAGCTGCAGGGTCACCGGGGTGAGACCCTTCTTGTCGCCGCCGCTGTCGCCGTCACCGCCGCTGCTGCTGCAACCGCTGAGTGCCAGCGCGCCGGCTGCCGCCATAGCGCCGGCGCCCAGGACGATCCGTGTGCTGTGCTTCATGTGGTGCTCCCTCCTGTGGTGCTCTCGTGGATTGCTGGTCGGCCGTCCCGCGGATGCGGGAGGACGCCTAGGACGGAGAGCGGGAATGCCGCGTTGCAAGCCTCTCCATGGCCAGGGTGATGCAGTAGAAGACGAGTCCGAGGATGATCGAGCCGAGCACGAAGGCGTAGGCGAGCGCATAGTTGCTGTAGGCGGCGGCCGAGGTGATCGACCTGCCGAGGCCGTCGGCCGGCCCGCCGAAGTACTCGGCGATGAGCGCGGAGATCACGGCGAGCGATGACGCGATCCGCAGCCCGGTGAACAGGAACGGCAGGGCGCCGGGCAGGGTGACGGCGCGCGTCGCCTGCCACGGCGTCGCGGCGTAGGCGCGCATCAGGTCGCGATGCACCGGACGCACCTGGCGCAGGCCGCGCAGCGTGTTCAGATAGACCGGAACGAAGACCGCGAGCGCCGCGATGAGCTGGCGGCCGGTCTGCACGTCCGAGCCGAACATCGTGTAGAGCACCGGCGAGAGGGCGACGATCGGCACGACGGCCGCCGCGGCGACGATCGGCCGGCTGAGCTCGTCGACCGGCCGCACCAGCGCCGCGATCACGGCGGCGAGGATGCCGGCCACCGCGCCGATGACCAGGCCGATCAGCGCGTTGCCGCCGGTGACCAGGATGCCGGCCCACACCGCGTCGAAGGCCCGGCCGAACTGCTCCCCGATGCTGCTCGGGCTGGGGAGCACGTACGGCTTGACCTTGAACAGCACCACGCAGGCCTGCCAGAGGGCCAGCACCACCACCCCGAGCACGATCGGCGCGATCACGGTGGCGGTGCGCGAGGTCCTCCTCATCTCAGGTCCAGCCCCCGCAGGCCGTCCCCGGCCGGCATGCCGTGCAGCGCCTCGCGCACCGCGCTGACCGCGGCGAAGAACTCTCCGGTCTCGCGCAGGTCCTCGTCCCGGTCGCCGGCCGAGCCGAGCCGCACCGGCAGGATCGTGCGGATGCGCCCCGGCCGCGGCGACATCACCGCGACGCGATCCGAGAGGAACACCGCCTCGGGGATGGAGTGCGTCACGAAGACGACGGCGGCGCCGGTCTCGGCGCAGATGCTGACCAGCTCGTTCTGCATCCGCTCCCTGGTCATCTCGTCCAGCGCGCCGAACGGCTCGTCCATGAGCAGGAGCTCCGGGCTCTCGGCCAGCGCCCTGGCGATGGCGACGCGCTGCTGCATGCCGCCGGAGAGCTGGTCGGGATAGCGGTCGGCGAAGTCGGAGAGGCCGACCAGGTCGAGCAGCTCGGCGGTCCGCCTCCGTCGCGCCGGGCCGCCGACCCCGTGCAGCTCGAGCGGCAGCTCGACGTTTCCGCCGACGGTGCGCCACGGCAGCAGGCCGGCCTGCTGGAAGGCGATGCCGTAGTCCTGGTCGATGCGGGCCTGGCGCGCGGTCTTGCCGAAGACGCTGACGGTGCCGGAGGTCGGCTGGTCGAGGTCGGCGATCAGCCGCAGCAGCGTGCTCTTGCCGCAGCCGCTCGGGCCGATCAGGGAGACGAACTCCCCCGGTGCGACGGTCAGCTCGATCCCGTCGAGCGCGGCGACCGTGCCCTTCCGCTCCGTGCCGAACAGCTTGGACACGCCGCTCACCCTCACCGCGTCGCTCATGCCGTCACCTCCGCCCGCCGGTAGCCCCGCAGGGCGATGCCGATCAGCGCGACCACGCCGGCGGCGACGAGTCCGATCACCACGGCGCCGAAGATCGGGCCCCAGGGCTTGCCCGGGTCCCCGCTGGCGGCCGAGGCGTACTCGAGCATCATCCTGCCCACTCCGCCGCGCAGCCCGATCGAGACCTCGGCGACCACCGTTCCGATCACCGCGTTGGCCGCGGCCAGCCTCAGCGCCGGGAGCAGGTAGGGCACGCTGGCCGGCAGCCGGAGGCGGAAGAAGGTCTTCCACCAGCCGACGGCGTAGCTGCGCATCAGCTCGACGTGGGCGCGCTCCGGGGACTCCAGCCCGCGCAGGGCGCCGACCGAGACCGGGAAGAAGGCCAGGTAGGAGGCGATCACGACCACCGACATCCACGGCTCCCAGCGGAGGTCGCCGAGCCGGAGCTGCGCGCCGAGCCCCGCGACCAGCGGCGCCAGGGCGATCAGCGGGACGGTCTGGCTGAGCACGATCCAGGGCAGCAGTGCGGACTCCGCGGTGCGCAGGCGCTGCATCAGCATCGCGAGCAGCATCCCGACCACGACCCCGAGCAGCCAGCCGAGGGCGGAGAGGCCGAGGGTGAACGCCGAGGCGCGCACGACCGCGAGCCAGAGCGGGGTGCCGTCTCCGGAGGCGGTGACCGGCTCGCCGAGCCTGGCCAGCATGGTCCAGAGGTGCGGCATGGCCAGGTCGCTGGTGCGCGGCAGGACGGTGAGGCCGTTGACGACCACCCCGCCGGCCGGGCCGACGGCCTTGTAGCCTTCCCAGAGGAGCGCGAGCAGCAGCACCCCGGCGACGCCGAGGACCGCCGGACGCGCGCGCCTCATTCGCCCGCCCGCTTGGCGACGATGTGGTCGCGCATGGCCGGGATCACCGTCTCGCCGTAGACGCGGAGCGTCTCCTCCTTGTTGTCGTGCTGGAGGTAGCCGGCGAACTGGTCGACGCCGAGCTCCCCCAGCGCCTTCAGCTTCTCGATGTGCTGCTCCGCGGTGCCGAGCAGGCAGAAGCGGTCGACGATCTCATCGGGCACGAACTCGGCGTGAGTGTTGCCCGCCTTGCCGTGCTCGTTGTAGTCGTAGCCCTCACGGCCGGCGATGTAGTCCGTCAGCGCCTTCGGCACCGCGCCGTCGGCGCCGTACTTGGCGACGATGTCGGCGACGTGGTTGCCGACCATGCCGCCGAACCAGCGAACCTGATCCCGCATGTGCGCTGTGCCCGCCTCAGACGTGTCGTCGCCGATGTACATCGGCGCCGCGACGCAGAACTTGACCGACATCGGGTCCCGCCCCGCCTTCTCCGCGGCGTCGCGGACGGTCCTGATCATCCACTCCGCGACGTCGAGGTCGGCCATCTGCAGGATGAAGCCGTCGCCCACCTCGCCGGTGAGCTTCAGCGCGAGCGGCCCATATGCGGCGACCCAGACGTCCAGCTCGGATCCGGTGCTCCACGGGAACTGCAGGGTGGCTCCGTTGTACTCGACGGCTCGCGAGTTGGCCAGCTCCCTGATGACGTGGATCGACTCGCGCAGCTCGGTGAGCGTGGTCGGCTTGCCGCCCGTCACCCGCACCGCCGAGTCTCCCCGGCCGATGCCGCAGATCGTGCGGTTGCCGTACATCTCGTTGAGGGTGGCGAAGATGGACGCCGTCACCGTCCAGTCCCGCGTCGCCGGGTTGGTCACCATCGGGCCGACCTTGATCCGGTGGGTGCGCTCGAGGATCCGGCTGTAGATCACGTACGGCTCCTGCCAGAGCAGGTGCGAGTCGAAGGTCCAGGCGTAGTCGAAGCCGTACTGCTCCGCGAGCGTGGCGAGGTGCACCGTGCGCGAGGACGGCGGGTTGGTCTGGAGTACTGCTCCGAATTCCATCAGTCCTCTCCCGTCTCCCCCGCCGATTGTCGGCGTTCCGGTCCGATGTGCTCGTTCCGCCGGGCACATCCGACCGGAACAGCGACAGTAGTGAGTGGGGCGCGCATCAGATCAGGTACTGCGAGAGGCCGCGCTTGAGATACCGGCCGTCGCCCTTGGCGCCGAGGTACTCGTCGTGGTCCACGATCACCTTGCCTCGGCTGAGCACCGTGTCGACGTGCCCGTCGATCTCGAAGCCCTCCCAGGCCGAGTAGTCGAGGTTCATGTGGTGCGTCGCCGCCCCGATCGTGGTGTGGCCCTTCGGGTCGTAGACGACCACGTCCCCGTCGGCGCCCGGCTGGATGACGCCCTTCCTGCCGTAAAGGCCGAACATGCGCGCCGGCGTCGTCGACGAGATCTCCACCCAGCGCTCGAGCGAGATCCTGCCGTCGGACACCCCCTTGTACATCAGGTCCATCCGGTGCTCGACGGTGCCGATGCCGTTCGGGATCTTGGAGAAGTCGCCGAGGCCGAGCTCCTTCTGGTCCTTCATGCAGAACGGGCAGTGGTCGGTGGAGACCATCTGGATGTCGTTGGTGCGCAGGGACTGCCACATGTGGTCCTGGTGCCCCTCGTGCTTCGCGCGCAGCGGAGGGGATGCGACCCACTTGGCACCCTCGAAGTCGCCCCACTCCGCCGAGCTCGCGCCGAGCTGGTCCTCGAGCGAGAGGTAGAGGTACTGCGGGCAGGTCTCGCCGAACACGTTGGCGCCCCGGTCGCGCGCCGTCGCGATCTGGTCGACGGCCTGCTTGGCCGAGACGTGCACGAAGTAGAGCGGAGCCCCCGCGACATCCGCGATCATGATCGCGCGGTGGGTGGCCTCCTCCTCGGCCTGCCACGGCCTCGTGATGCCGTGATAGTACGGCGAGGTGTTGCCCCCCTTCAGCGCCTGCTGCACGAGGACGTCGATCACCGAGCCGTTCTCGGCGTGCATCATCATCAGCGCGCCGTTCTCGGCGCCCTTCTGGAAGGCGCGGAAGATCTGGCCGTCGTCGGAGAGGAACACGCCCTTGTACGCCATGAAGAGCTTGAAGCTCGTGACGCCCTCGTTCACGAGCTCGTCCATGGCGGTCAGCGACGAGTCCTGCACGTCGGAGAGGATCTGGTGGAAGCCGTAGTCGATCGCGCAGTTGCCCGCGGCCTTCTCGTGCCACAGATGGTACTGATCGAGCACGTTCTGGTCGGGGTACTGGGTCACGAAGTCGATGATCGTCGTCGTGCCGCCCCAGGCCGCCGCGCGGGTGCCGGTCTCGAAGGTGTCGGAGGCGAAGGAGCCGCCGAACGGCATCTCCATGTGGGTGTGGGCGTCGATCCCGCCGGGGATCACGTACTTGCCCGCGGCGTCGATCACGGTGTCGACGTTCGACTCCAGGTCGAAGCCGAGCAGGGTGGATCCCGGCGCGAGCACGGCGGCGATGGTCTCGCCGTCGATGAGCACGTCAGCCGCTCCGGTGCCGGTCGCGTTGACGACCAGCCCGTTCTTGATCAGGGTCTTTGTCATCGTCGTACTCTCTCTGCGGCCTACGGCTTGGGGATGCTCGTGTACGACTCCGGCCGGCGGTCGCGGTAGAACTGCCAGTCGTTGCGTACCTTGCGGATCATGTCCAGGTCGAGGTCGCGGATGACCACCTCCTCGTGCTCGCCGCTGGCGTAGCCGCCGATGACGTTGCCCTGCGGGTCGACGAACTGGCTGTTGCCGTAGAAGGTCACGGCGAGATCGCCGTACTCGTTGTCCTCGGTGCCCACCCGGTTCGGGGCGGCGACGAAGTAGCCGTTGGCTCCGGCGGCCGCCGGCTGCTCGATCTCCCACAGGCGGTTCGACAGGCCGGGCTTCGTGGCGTTCGGGTTGAACACGATCTCGGCCCCGTTCAGCCCGAGCTCGCGCCAGCCCTCGGGGAAGTGCCGGTCGTAGCAGATGTAGACGCCGATCTTGCCGACCGCGGTGTCGAAGACGGGGTAGCCGAGGTTGCCGGGCCGGAAGTAGAACTTCTCCCAGAACTTGTCGAGGTTGGGGATGTGGTGCTTGCGGTACTTGCCGAGGATCGTGCCGTCGTTGTCGACGACCACCGCGGTGTTGTAGTAGACGCCGGGCATGTCCTCCTCGTAGATCGGAAGCACCATGACGAGCTTCAGCTCCTTGGCGAGTCTCGCGAAGCGCTGGACTATGGGTCCGTCCGCCGGCTCCGCGTAGTCGTAGTACTTCGCATCCTCGGTGATGCCGAAGTACGGACCGTAGAACAGCTCCTGGAAGCAGATGACCTCGGCACCGTCCGCCGCGGCATCGCGGGCGAACTGCTCGTGCTTGGCGATCATCGACTCCTTGTCGCCGGTCCAGGTGGTCTGCGTGATCGCTGCGCGAACGACAGTCATGAGTCCTCCATGGGGAAACTTGTTTTGTTATTGTGCGCCGTAAACATTTCTCTTATATTTCTCTCTGTGACACCGGCGTAAACATAGGATCCGCGCCGGGGGCTGCCGTGGCAAGCCGGGAGGAGGAGGGCGGGCTGTGAAATCGATATCGCTCGCCGTCGAGGAGGTCACCCCTCACGGTATCGCTGCGGCGGTCGCCCGGCTCATCACCTCGGGCGATCTCGCCCCAGGAGACAGGCTGCCGACGGTGCGCCAGCTCGCCGCGGAGCTCGGCGTGAGCCCGGCGACGGTCAGCCACGCCTGGCAGGCGCTCTCCGGTGTCGGCCTCATCGTCTCCCGCGGCCGCAGCGGCAGCTTCGTCATGGAGAACCCGCGCAAGTGGCTCCCGCCGCGCTATCAGGGCCTCGCCGGCCAGCTCGAGGCCACCCGGCTCGATCTGTCCACCGGCACGCCCGACCCCGAGCTGCTCCCGGCCCTCGGCCCCGCCTTCTCCCGGGTCTCCGGCCGAGCCGGCACCGCGAGCTACCTCGACCAGCCCGTCATCCCGGAGCTGGAGGAGCTCCTGCGCCGCAGCTGGCCGTATCGACCGGATGCGGTGACCGTCGTCGACGGCGCCCTCGACGCCCTCTCCCGCGCGATGGAGATCGTGGTGAGGTTCGGCGACCGGGTCGTGGTCGAGGACCCAGGCTTCCCGCCGATCTTCGACCTGCTGGAGCACTTCGGGGCGGTGCGCATCCCGGTCGGCCTCGACGAGCACGGGATGCGGCCCGACCTGCTGGAGGAGGCGCTCACCCTGCGGCCGACCGCCATCGTGCTGCAACCGCGAGCGCAGAACCCCACAGGCCGCTCGCTCACCGTGGAGCGCAGTCGCGAGCTGGCGCAGGTGATCCTGCGCAGCAGGCACGCCAGCGACGCGATAGTGCTCGAGGACGACCACTCCGGGGCCATCTCGGCGATGCCCGACGTCAGTCTCGGCACCTGGATCCCGGGGCAGGTGCTGCACATCCGCAGCTTCTCCAAGTCGCACGGGCCCGACCTGAGGATCGCCGCCCTCGGCGGTCCGGCCGAACTGGTGGACCGGCTGGTCGCCCGCCGCATCCTCGGCCCCGGCTGGACCTCGCGCATGCTCCAGGTGATGCTCCACGACCTGCTCACCGATCCGGCGTCGGTGTCGCACATCGCCGAGGCCAGGCGGGCCTACCGGAGCAGGCAGCACGGGCTCTCCGAGGCGCTGGCCTGGCGCGGGGTCGTGCTCCCGCCGGCCGACGGGATCAACACCTGGCTCCCGGTTGCCGACGAGCGCGCGGCGATCGTGCAGCTCGCGGCAGCCGGCATCAGAGTGGCCGCGGGCACTCCGTTCCAGGCGAGCAGCCCGGGGGGCTTCGTGCGGGTCACCGTCGGGCAGGTGAAGGATGACGTCGACGAGGTGGCCGAGAACCTGGCAGCGGCCTCCCGCGCCTGAGGCCCGTCCGGCTCAGTCCCGCTTGAGCAGCGGGGCCGAGCCCATGTCGCGCCGCACGACCTTCCCGCTCTGGTTGCGCGGGATCGACTCGACGAAGGCCCACTCGGCGGGCACCTTGAAGCCGGCGAGACGCGCCCTGACGAACCTGTGCAGCTCCTCGGTGTCCGGGATCTCGGCGCCCGGCAGCAGCTGGATGTAGGCCTTGAGGGTCTCCCCCAGCCGCTCGTGCGGGATGCCGACCACCACCGCCTCCTTGATCGACGGGTGCTCCGCGAGCACGCCCTCGACCTCGATCGGGTAGACGTTCTCGCCGCCGCGGATGATCATGTCGCCCTTGCGGCCGACCAGCTTGAGCCAGCCGCCCTCCTCGATGCGGCCCAGGTCGCCGGACTCGCGCCAGCCGTCGGCATTGGTGACGACCATGTGCGGCGCCCGCGCCCAGATCTCCCCCACCCCGCTGGAATCGGGGTCGTGAATGACGATCTCCCCGCCGGGCACCGCGTTGCCGACCGTGGTCAGCACCCGGCGATCGTGCTCCAGCGCCCAGCGGTGCTGCTCCGGCGAGAGGTAGGCCATCGGGCTGCCCTCGGTCTGGCCGTACCAGGTGATGAAGTCGACGTCGGGGTTCTCCTCCAGCATCCGCACGATGGTCTCCGGCTTCGAGGCCGATGCCCCGTAGGACACCATCTTCAGGGTCGGCAGGGCGAACTCGCCCGCGTTCATGAGCATCTCGACGACGGTCGCGATGGTGCCGACGTGGGTCACCCCGAGCGCCCTGAGCCTGCGCCACGCCTCGATGCTGAAGTCGGGGAAGCAGACCGAGGTCGCGCCGGTGGCCAGGGTCACCGCCACCAGGCCGAGGCCGGCGATGTGGTGGATCGGGCTGGTCGCCGCGAAGACGCTCTCCGGCTTCAGGTCGTACAGGCCGACCATCAGCCTGGTCCTCGCGGCGAGGGACTTCTGGCCGGTGGGGATGTACTTCGGCTTGCCCGTCGTCCCCGAGGTGTGCAGCACGTAGCCGACGGCGTCCGGCTCGGCGTGCCAGGCGACGGGATCATCGCTGGGCTCGATCTCGTCGACCACCACCACTCGGCATCCCGCGACTGCCGCGACCTCGTTCGCGAGCGCCTCGCTCGACGGCTCGGCGAGGAGCACCGCCGGTCTCATCGGCTCGACTGCGGCCAGGATCTCGCGCGCGGTCATCCGCGGCCCGAGGGGCGCGAGCGGCCGGTCGGTGGCCGAGCCGGCGAAGAGGAAGGCCTGCGCGGTCGGCGAGTTGTTGAACAGGGCGGGCACCGCGGCTCCCGCCGGCGCGCCGATCTCGTCGAGCAGTCTCGCCGCTCCCGCCGACCGGCGCAGGAACTCGTCCCCGCTCCAGCTCTCGCCCGATGCGGCGATCGTGACCGTGTCCGAGCCGGCGGCCACCATCGCGTCGTAGATCATCGTCGACCACTCGCCGCCGCCCGTGATTCCCATCCTGTCCTCTCCTGGTCGAGACCCCGACCGCACGGATCCGTCGACGGCGGTCATTCCGCCGCCTCGTCGCCCGCGACGGCATAGCGCTTGAGGAAGGCCTTCGCGCGATCGGTGCGGGGGTTGAGAAGGAACTCCTCCGGAGACCCGCTCTCGATGATGTTACCGTCGGCCATGAACACGACCCGGTCGGCGACGTCGCGCGCGAAGCCCATCTCGTGCGTGACCACGACCATGGTCATGCCGTCCTTGGCGAGCGCCTTCATCACCCTGAGCACCTCGTCGACGAGCTCGGGGTCGAGGGCGGAGGTCGGCTCGTCGAAGAGCATGATCTTCGGCCGCATCATCAGCGCCCGCGCGATCGCCACCCGCTGCTGCTGACCGCCGGACAGGGTCCTCGGCATCGCCTCGGCCTTGTCGGCGAGTCCGACCTGGTCGAGCAGACCCATCGCCCTCGCGCGGCGGTCGGCCTCCGGCTCGGTGCTGAACAGCGACGGGGCCAGCATGAGGTTGCGCATCACGCTCAGATGCGGGAACAGGTTGAACTGCTGGAACACCATGCCGATGTCGCGGCGCTGGGTCGCGGCATCCACCCGCTTCATCGCATGCAGCGAGCCGCCGCGGTACTCGTGGCCGACGATGGCGCCGTCGAAGGTGACGTATCCGACGTCGGGCGTGGTCAGGCCGTTGGCCATGCGCAGCAGGGTGCTCTTGCCTGAGCCCGACGGGCCGACCACGCAGGTCACCGATCCCTCGTCGACGGTCAGGTCGACGCCGGTCAGCACCTCGTTGTCGCCGAAGGACTTGTGGATGTTGACGAACTCGAGAACGCTCATGCCTGTTCCGCCCTCACCACTGTCTTGCGCCGCTGCTGGGCGTTGCCGCGTCCGAGGCGGCGCTCGAGGTAGCGCTGCCCGACGCTCGCCAGCGAGGTGACGACGAGGAACCAGACTGTCGCGACGAGCAGCAGCTCGATGGTGCGCAGGTTGTTCGCGCTGATGTTCTGCGCCTCGGTGAGCAGATCGGTGACGCCGATCACCGAGACCAGGGCGGTCGACTTGAGCAGGGTGACGAACTGGTTGGCCAGCGGCGGGACCATCACCCTGAGCGCCTGGGGCAGGACGATCTTGCGCTGGCTCTGCCACCAGGTGAGGCCCAGAGCTGACGCCGCCTCCTGCTGGCCGGTGTCCACTGACTGGATGCCGGACCTGATGATCTCGGAGTCGTAGGCCGAGTCGTGCAGCACCAGGGCGATGACCGCGGCCACGAAGGCCGGGATGACGCTGTTGGTGTTCGCGTCTATCAGCACCACGTCGGTGAAGGGCACGCCGATGGTGATCCTCGGGATGAACAGCGCGATGTTTCCGGCGATCAGGATCAGCACCAGGATCGGAGTGCTGCGGAACAGCCACAGGTACGCCACGCTGAAGGCTTGGAGCACCGGGTTGTTGCTGAGCCTGAAGAAGGCGATCACCAGGCCGACGATCAGGGCGAGCACCTGCGCGATCACCGCGAGCTCGAGTGTGACCAGCAGGCCCTCGAGGATGTTGGTGTTCAGCAGATAATGCCCGACCACCTCCCAGGAGATGTTGGGGTTGACCGCGGCCGAGTAGACGATCCAGACCACGATCGCGATGATGACGATCGCGGTGATCCACCGGCCGATGTGGGGCTGTCGTGCCAGCGAGACGTCGCGGGGGATGCCTGCGGTCGCGCCGGAGGCCGGCACCGTCTCGGGTGCCGGCCTGCGGGTCGCGTCACTCACCGGTGATGAGCTTGGGATCGTCGATCGACGCCACCTTCTCGAGACCGTACTTCTTGAGGATCTTCTCGTAGATGCCGTCCTTCTGCAGGGACTTCACCGCGGCCACGAACGCCGAGGCGAGCTGCTGGTCCTCCTTGAGGAAGCCGAGGCCCTGTTCGTCGCTGTCGAACTCGCCGAGCAGCGCCGCGTAGTAGAGGTCAGTGGTCTTCGCGGTGTAGATCGCGACCACGTCCGGCTCCACCATCCCGTCGGAGCGTCCCGACCGCACGGCGGTCTGCGCGTCCGCGGCCGAGGGATAGTTCTCGATCTTCGGTGCGGTCTTGCCCGCGTCGGTGCAGTCCTTGGCGATCAGCTCGGCGATCTGCTCGTCGAGGACCGATCCGGCGGTGTACGAGATGTTCAGACCACAGGCGTCGGTGGGCTTCTCGATCTTCTTCGGGTTCCCCTTGGGGACCAGCAGCGCGGATGAGCGCTGGGTGATCGCCGCGACGTCGATGACCTTGAGGGTCTCCGCCGACGGGGAGCCGGGGCTGAAGAGCTGGATCTTCTTGGTCTGGAGCGCCGGGATCAGACCGGGGTACGGCTGCTTGTTCCACTGGACCTCGAGCCCGAGCTTCGCGCCGGCGGCGTTTGCCAGGTCGACGAAGTATCCGGTGGGATCGCCGCTGGTGGGGTCGGTGAAGTTGATCGGCGGGGTGGCCAGCGAGCTGCCGGCGGTGATGGTGGTCGCATCCTTCAGCGAGTCGGGGAGCATGGCCCGCAGCTTCTTGTCCACCTTGGGGGTGCTGTAGCTCAGATCATCGCTCGAGCCCGACGGGCTGCTGCCGCCCGACGGGTTGCCCGAGTCGCTGCTGCAGGCCGCGGTGGCGAACAGTACGCCGGCCAGTGCCGCAGCCGAGAGCGCCTTGACCGCGCCGCGGGAGAACGTGCTTCTGCCAGTGGATCTCATCCTTGAGACCTTCCCTTGTGTGTGCATGGGTGTCGAATGCGTACCTGGTCGCGGTACGCACGTATCAGCGACGGTACCCCCGCCCCCGCAATGGGGTCAAGTTGCCCGCGCCCCTGCCATCATGCCACGCACAGACCCGTCTCCCCGGCGGGAGAGCGGCCGGCCTAGCGCTGCGCGGACGGCAGCGCCGCCCAGATCGAGCGTGGCAGCAGTGCCGCCCGCAGCCGCGCCCCGCGGGACGCCGATTCCCGCACCGCGACGATGGCCGCGTCGAGGTCCGTGACGATCGACGGATCGGCGGCCAGCCCCTCGCGGGAGTAGCTCTCCCGCTCCACCGCCTCCGCGATCCGCTCCGTCGAGTCCCGCGGGCCGCCGGGAAGCAGCACCGCCGGGACCTCGGCCGGGGTCAGCGTCGGGGGGACCCTGATGCCGAGGTCATCGGCCGACTGGAGCAGCTCTCGCCAGGCGAGGGTCGGCGGGGCGAGGCCGCGGCGCAGCCGCCGCCTGCGCCGTCCGCGCTGCAGGCGGCGCAGGATCGCCGGCGCTCCGATCGTGATCAGGACGACGAGCAGCAGCGCTGCCGGCCAGATCCAGCTCCACCGAGCGCCGGAGGTCGCGCCGGATCCGGCATCCACGCCATCGGCGGCGGGAGGCGGCGCGGACGGCACCGCGGACGGGGTGGGCGCCGCGGAGGCGGCCGGGTCGTCGGCGCCGGGAAGGGATGGTGCGTCCGCGGTCGCCGGATCCGCGTACCCCGGCAGCTCGCCACGGCTCACCGTCGGCTCGAAGCGCAGCCAGCCGAGACCGTCGAAGTAGAGCTCGGGCCAGGCGTGCAGGTCGTGACTGCTCACCGCGAACTCTGCAGGCCCGTCGCCGGAGATCCGGGTTCCCGGCAGGAAGCCGACGGCGATGCGGGAGGGGATGCCGACCGTGCGGGCCATCACCGCCATGGCCGAGGCGAAATGGATGCAGTATCCCGACTTCTTCTCCAGGAAGGTGGCGATCACGCCGGCGCCCGTCCCGTCGTATCCCTCCTCGACCGGAGCGGTCTCCGAGTAGCTGAAGTCCCCGTATCGGAAGTAGTCCTGCAGCGCCACGGCCTTGGCGTAATCGCTGCCCGCATCCCCCACCACCGCTCTCGCCGTCTCCGCGACGACGGGGTCGAGGTCGCCCGGCGTCTCCAGGAAGGGCTCGAGCTGCGGCGGGGTGCTGCCGCCCGCCGACCGCAGCTGCTCGGCGGTCGGATCGGGGCTCAGGCTGGTGACCGTGTACTCCTGGCCGGCCGAGCCGGCGGACTGCCGGGAGATCGACAGGTCCCGTGCGCTCCAGCGCCAGCCGCCGTCGACGCCGCTGACCGAGGTCGGCGGATAGGGGGCAGGCAGCCACGGGCTGTCCAGCGACAGGATGCGGATCCTGCTGCTCTCCTTCTCGGTAGTCACGTCGTCGTTCAGCCCCGGCGGCTCAGGAATGCTGTCGAGGCTGTTCCGCCCATCGGACCGGCTGACGCTCGGCTCCCAGTCCTCGCCCTCGAAGTCGTCGACGGTGGTGAGCCGCAGGTACTCGCCGTCCCCGGACTTCGTGCCGTACTCGAGCACCCGCCGCTCCTCCGATCGGCGCAGGTCCCGGCCCAGGCTGAGCACCGGGTTGATCCCGGTCGACACCCCGGGCCCGTCGCCGGAGGCCTCGGTGGTCACCGGCGGCAGCAGCGGGGGCAGCACCAGCGCCCCGATCACCGCGACGGCACCGATCGCCACCGAGATCGCCCGCTGGCCCGGCGGAGCACCGAGGCGGAGCATCGCGAGGAAGCACAGAGCGACCACGACGAAGGGCAGCGGATCGCTGATCCCCGCCACGATGACGCCGGGCGCGGCGAGCAGCGCGAGCAGCGGCACCCCGGCGAGCGCCGGGGAGCGCAGGGCGACGGCGAGGAGATCGGCGACCATTGCCTCGCCGGCCGCCGCCAGGCAGAGCACGAAGACTATCGGCTGGTTCGCGTCGGCCGGCACCGCCTGCGCCTCGATCGAACGGGCGGCGAGCGTGAACAGCCTGCCGAACTCCGACCAGGTCGCCGGGCCGGGGATCAGCAGCAGGATGCCGCTCAGCGGGGCGAAGAAGACGGTGCAGGCCACCAGCACCGCCGCGGCGGAGACCAGCGGCGGGAGCCAGAGCGCGGAACTGAGGCTGCGCACGACAGCCGACAGCACCAGGACGAGGAGGGCGAACGCGAGCACCGGTGCGAACCAGCCGGCCCCGCTGAAGAGCACATGGAGCCCGCCGACGGCCGCCGCGAAGGCGACGGCGAGCAGGCCGGTCATCCACCAGTCCCGACGGAGCCGCCGGCCGCCGTCAGCTGCCGGCACGCGCCGCCCCCTGCTCGGCGCCCGCGGCGACCCAGGCCTCCTCCACCCCGTCCCACGGCTCCACCCGCACGCAGACCCAGCCGGCGCGCGACATGGCCTCGATGCGATCCCGCGAGCCCGGCGCGACGACGAAGGCGATGGCGAGGTCGAAGGAGCGCCGGTGGCTGACGAGGCGCGCGACCAGCTCGTCGTCGGGCTCGGAGAGGATCGCGAAGATCGAGCCCTGACGGCGATCGGCCCTCGCCCCGGGCCGCAGCACCGAGAAACCGGGATCGGCGAG
>Ga0182749_1002215_pt1 | contig 14402 bp, 13 predicted proteins | sample eDN3rd37CKraftMG_FD_128875 | JGI IMG/M metagenome (GOLD analysis project Ga0182749, IMG submission 128875) | Enriched Miracle-Growth compost microbial communities from Emeryville, California, USA - eDNA 3rd pass 37_C Kraft MG (version 2) (version 2) ...
GCTCCCCGTGGTGAACGTTCTCCAGAAGAACTGGCAAGACCTTATCAAGCCGAACAAGCTCGATGTGGCCTCGGGCCGCGACGGCAGCCGTATCGCCACCGTCGTCGCCGAGCCGCTGGAGCGCGGCTTCGGCATGACGCTCGGCAACGCGCTGCGCCGTGTGCTGCTGTCCTCCCTGCAGGGTGCGGCCATCAAGACGGTGCAGATCGACGGCGTGCTGCACGAGTTCTCCTCCATCCCCTCGGTGCGTGAGGATGTCACCAACATCATCCTCAACATCAAGGAGATCGCGCTGCGCATCCACTCCGAGGGTGTGAAGCGCATGGTGCTCAAGAAGGAAGGCGGCGGCCCGGTTCGCGCCAAGGACATCGAGGCCGGCCCCGACGTCGAGATCCTCAACCCCGAGCACGTGATCTGCACCCTCGACCAGGGCGCTTCGATCCGCATGGAATTCACCGCCGACATGGGCAAGGGCTACGTTGCGGCCGACCGCAACCGTCCCGAGGACGCCCCGATCGGACTGATCCCGGTCGACAGCCTCTACAGCCCGGTGAAGAAGGTTTCCTACAAGGTCGAGAACACCCGCGAGGGCCAGATCCTCGACTATGACAAGCTGACGATGACGGTCGAGACCGATGGCTCGGTGTCGCCTGAGGATGCCATCGCGCTGGCCGCGCGCATCCTGCAGGACCAGCTCGCGGTGTTCATCAACTTCGAGGAGCCGAAGAAGGCCGTCGAGGAGACCCGTCACCCCGAGCTCGCGTTCAATGCCGCGCTGCTCAAGAAGGTGGACGAGCTGGAGCTCTCCGTGCGCTCCGCGAACTGCCTGAAGAACGATAACATCGTTTACATCGGCGACCTCATTCAGAAGACCGAGGCGGAGATGCTGCGTACGCCGAACTTCGGCCGCAAGTCGCTGAACGAGATCAAGGAAGTTCTGGCGTCCATGGGCCTGCACCTTGGCATGGAAGTGCCGAACTGGCCGCCGGACAACATCGAAGAGCTGGCGAAGCGCTTCGAGGACCAGTACTGAGACGACGTGCGAACTCCGGCGCGTGATGCAAATCGCGACGCCGGGGCCACGGATTAAAACCGAAACGAGGTGAGGCCGTAGAACCTCCCCGTCAAACAACCAGAGAGAACCGATATGCGACACAAGAAACTCGGCCGGCGTTTCAGCCGCGACAGCAGCCATCGCCAGGCCATGTTCTCCAACATGGCGGCCGCGCTCATCAAGCACGAGCAGATCGTCACCACGCTGCCGAAGGCGAAGGACCTGAAGCGCGTGATGGACAAGTACATCACGCTCGCAAAGCGCGGCGACCTCAACTCCCGCCGTCTTGCCGCCAGCCGGCTGCGCGACGAGGATATGGTCAAGAAGCTGTTCGACGTCCTCGCGCCCCGCTACAAGGATCGAGCTGGCGGTTACACGCGCGTGCTGAAGGCGGGGTTCCGCTACGGCGACAGCGCCCCGCGCGCGGTGATCGAGCTCGTCGATCGCGACGAGTCGGTGAAGGGCAAGGAAGACCGCGAGCGCCACGAGGCGCAGGTCGCGGCACAGGCCGCCGAGGCCTGATGGTTCGTCCGGGCGCGCACCGAACGCGCCGGACTTCGATATAAAGAAAAGCCGGTGCGGGTATCCGCGCCGGCTTTTTCGTTTCAGGTGGCCTCCATCGCGGGCGCGGACCTATACCCGGCCATCGATCATGCGGCGTCGGCGGTCGCACCCTGAGCTTCCATCAACGCCTTGAATTCGGCCATGCCGAGGGTGGCGATGGTGTTCATGTCGGCGTCGAGAATCTCATAGACGAGGTCGCCGACATTGCGGTTGCTGAAGAAAGCAATGACATCCTGATCGCCGCCGCCTTCGGTGTGGGGCTCGCCATCCCCGGGCGTCGAGACATAGCTCCCGACCGGGCGCACCTCCTTCAGCTCACCGTTCGCGCGGTAGATGCGCAATTCTCCCTGTAGGACCACGGTGACATAATCGCAGCGGTGGCGGTGCAGGGCGATCTTCGCGTTGGCGTCGAACTTGAAGAGAATATCGACGATGCGCTTGTCCGCATCGACCGCGCAGATGAAATAGGCGAGGTGGTCGAAGCCTTCGAGCGTGTGCCAGCGGATGTTTCGCGTATCGAACGGATTGGTGGCCATGGTTTCCCTCCCAGCGGGCTGAAGCTTGCTTGGTGGCCTGACGCCGGTGAAAGCCTGGCCCCATAACGCCAACGTGACTTGTTGGGCTCCCGGCCGCTTGCCATTTTGCGCCAGCATCTCTTCGGTCTCGGACGGCACCTTGCATGGCTCCCCGGCTTTCCGGCTTCACCCGCGCAAGCTCGCTGGGCCCCATTGCCGATTTCATGGGACGGCAGGGCGGCTGCATCCAGCGGGTGCTCGATGATGTCGATCTTCCCCTCGGACTGCTGGAGCACCCCGATACGCTTCTTCCGTTGCGGGAGCAGTTTCGCCTGCTTGAGCGTTCCGCGCGCGAGACGGGCGATGACTGCTTCGGCGCGCGGCTCGGACAAGTGGTGCGCTCCCGCGACCTCAGCCGTTTCGGTGCGTGGGTTTGCGAGGCGCCGACGCTCGGCGGCGCGATTGCCCGTGCGCATGCCGGGATCAACAGGATGCTGCAGACCTCGACGGTGCTGACCCTCGCGCAACACCGGGAAGGTGTGCGATGGCATATCGAGTTCGTGGAGCCTGAATCCGAAGGCCGCCACCACAACGAGCTTCTCGGCGTCAGCTATATGATCGATGTGGTCCGCACCTACGCGGGCCGCGCGTGGCATCCGGACACGGTGTTCACGGCCCTTCCGCGGGGATCGCCGCGCGCTCCGCTCGCAGACATCTTCCGCTGTAACGTTTCCCACGGACACCGCGTGCCCGGCATAGCGTTCGGCGCGGCGCTGCTCGACTGTGCCAGTGCGGCGGCGGCCGGCCCGGGCGCGGGAGCCAGCGCTGAACCGGGTCTGCCGGACCAGCAGGACACGCTCGCATCCGTTGCCGCCATAACCGACCTCGCCCTGCATGAGGGCCTGCCGCGCGTCGACTGGGTCGCCGCAAAGCTTGGCATGACCCGCCGCTCCCTGCAGCGGCTGCTGACGAAGCACGGGACATCCTTCAATCGCCTCGCCGAAGAGGCGCTGATGCGCCGGGCTATTCAGCGCCTCGGCGACGGCGAAGCGGCGATCACCGGCATTGCGCTGGAGCTCGGATACGCGGACGCGGCGCATTTCACGCGGGCGTTTCGCAGATGGACGGGCATGCCGCCGAGCGTATACCGTCATCGCGCCGCCTGACGGCGGCAGACCGGGCGATGTTGCCAACGCTGGCGATCGGAGGCGGGGATGTCAAAGCCGACAGTTCTGGTGACGGGCGCTTCCGGCTTCATCGCCAAACACTGCATCGCCGAGCTGCTGCGCGAGGGCTATCCCGTGCAGGCGACGCTGCGCAATCCCGCACGGGCGGATGAGACGCGCCGCGCCATTGCGAACGCCGGTGCCGATGCCTCGACGGTGAGGTTCATCGCCGCCGATCTCCTCTCCGATACCGGCTGGGACGAGGCGGCCGCGGGCTGCACCTATGTGCTCCATGTCGCTTCGCCGTTTCCGCTCAAAAATCCGCGCAATCCGCAAGACGTGATCCGGCCCGCGCGGGAAGGCGCTCTGCGCGTCCTGAGGGCGGCGACGCGCGCCGGCGTGAAGCGCGTCGTACTGACATCCTCCATCGTCGCAGTGACGTTGCCCTGGCCCGAGGCTGAGCCCGGGCACGTTTTCGACGAGACGGATTGGAGCAATCCCGGGCGTCCGGACGTGACGCCGTACGTCGTCTCCAAGACGGTGGCGGAAAAGGCCGCATGGGATTTCGTCGACGCAACGCCAGGCGCGCCCGAGCTTACGGTGGTCAATCCGGGCTTCGTGCTCGGTCCCGCCGTCGATGCCGACCTCTCCACCTCCCATGAGGTCATCCGTCTGATGGGCAACGGCTCCTATCCGGTGGCGCCGAAGATCGGCTTCCCGATCAGCGATGTGCGCGACGTCGTGGTGACGCACATACTGGCGATGATCCACACGGGGGCAGCGGGCCAGCGGTTCCTGTCGGCCAACGGCTTCCTGCATCTCTATGAGGTGGGGCAGCTGGTGAAGCAGACCTTGCCCGACGTCGGCAAAAAGGTGCCGCGCGGTGAGATGCCGGATTTCCTGGTTCGCGCGCTGTCCCTCGTCGACCGGCGGCTCAAGGCCGTGCTCGCCGACCTCGGCTTCCCGCGCCCGGTGAGCAGCGCCAAAGCGCAGCAGATGTTGGGCCAGAGTTTCCGTTCCCCCCAGGAGGCGGTCGTCTCTGCGGCGAGGAGCCTGCGGGAGCAGGGAATTATCTGAGGCGCCCAGCAAGGGCCCCGGCCGGCCTCCCTGAAACCGCCGAAAACTGGCGCTGCGGCGGCTTTTGGCCCCATTTTTCGCCGCATGCCGTCTGCGGGGCACGGCGGAGGGCGCTACAATGGAGGCGCTGTGCTATCTGTGCGCCGGAAGGCCCGCCGCTTGGACTGGAAAGCGGGGCTATCCCGTTCGACATAACCATCGAGGATCGAAATCATTCGCATGAGCATGCCGACGACAACACCGACCCATGCGGGCTTCAGGTCCGCCGCGCTGGCGCTGGCCGGGCTCGCTCTTATCGCATCGTTTCTTTTCCCGCGCGACGCAATCGCGCAATTGCGGCAAGCGCCGCCCACGCGGGAAGCGATGCAGTATTCGTTCTCGCCCATCGTGAAGAAGGCGGCTCCAGCCGTGGTGAACGTTTACGTGCGCTCGCGCGTGCGCACCGCGGTTTCGCCCTTCGCGAACGATCCGTTCTTCCAGCGCTTCTTCGGCGGCCGCGGCGGCTTCGGCCTGCCACAGGAGCGGATCCAGTCTTCACTAGGGTCGGGCGTCATCATCAGCCCCGACGGCGTCATCGTCACCAACACGCACGTCGTGAAGGGAGGCACCGATACGCAGATCCGCGTCGCGCTTTCCGACAAGCGGGAATATGACGCGCGCATCGTCGCGCAGGACGAGCGCACCGACCTCGCCGTCCTCAAGATCGAGAAGGGCGGCAACGACTTTCCCTTCCTGCAATTCGCCGACAGCGATGAGCTCGAGGTCGGCGATCTCGTGCTCGCCATCGGTAATCCGTTCGGCGTCGGTCAGACGGTGACCAGCGGCATCATCTCCGCGCTCGCCCGCACGGAGATGGCGCAGTCCGACACGCAGGTGTTCCTGCAGACGGATGCCGCGATCAATCCCGGCAATTCGGGTGGCGCGCTCGTCGACATGCAAGGCCGGCTCATCGGCATCAACACGATGATTTTCTCCCAGTCGGGCGGCTCAGTGGGCATCGGCTTCGCCATCCCCTCGAACCTCGTGCGCTTCTATGCGGACAACGCCATCGCCGGACGCAAGATCGAACGGCCGTGGCTCGGCGCGCAGCTTGAGACGGTCACGCGCGAGATGGCGCAGACACTGAAGCTCGATCGCATCTCCGGCGCGGTCGTCGTGCGCCTGACGAACAAGAGCCCGGCCGCGAAGGCGGGCGTGCAGCTCGGCGATGTCATCGTGAAGGTGGACGATTTCGACGTGGCCGACTCCCACTCCGTGCACTATCGCCTGACGACTCGCGGCATCGGCAATCGCGCGCGCCTGGAAGTCATCCGCGGCGGCCGCCACGTGCCGATCGATGTCGAGCTGCTGCCGGCGCCGAAGCCCGGCAAGGACGACGTGCGCAATCTCTCGGGCAATCATCCCTTCGATGGCGCGCGCGTCTCCAACATACTTCCGAGCGTTGCCGACGAGTTCAATATCGACGAGACCGACGGCGTTGTCATCGTTGCGGTCCGCTCCGGAGGCGTCGCCTCCCGGCTCGACTTCCAGCCGGGCGACGTCATCCTCGAGGTGGGTAACGTGAAGATCACCGACGTCATCATGCTCGATGAATTGACGCGCGAGCCCCAGCGGATCTGGCGCGTCACGATCAAGCGCGGCGGCCGCGTGATGAAACTGCAGATGGCAGGCTAGACGTGGCGAATTTGTTCGAAGCTGCCGGATTGGAGAAGGGGGCGCCGCGCCCGCTTCCCGACCGGCTGCGCCCGACGAAGCTCTCGGAGGTCGTGGGGCAGGACCACCTCGTCGGTCCCAACGGTACGCTGACGCGCATGCTGAAAAGCGGCAGGCTGCCGAGCCTCATCCTGTGGGGTCCGCCCGGCTCGGGCAAGACGACGGTCGCGCGGCTGCTGGCGCACGAGACGAACCTCGAGTTCGAGCAGCTCTCGGCGATTTTCTCCGGCGTGCAGGATTTGCGCAAAGCCTTCGACCGCGCCAAGGCGCGCCGCGAGCACGGCAAGGGAACGCTTCTCTTCATCGACGAGATCCACCGTTTCAACCGTACGCAGCAGGATAGCTTCCTGCCGTACATGGAGGACGGAACGATCACGCTCGTCGGCGCGACGACCGAGAACCCGTCGTTCGAGCTGAACGGCGCCGTTCTCAGCCGGGCCTCCGTGCTGGTCTACAATCGTCTCGATGAAGCGGCGCTCGAGACGTTGCTCCAGCGTGCGGAGAGCGAGGAGAAGCGTCCTCTGCCCCTCGATGCGGATGCACGCGAGGCGCTGATCGGAATGGCGGACGGCGACGGCCGCTCGGCGATCAACCTCGCCGACGAAGTGTTCGCCGCCGTGGCGCCAGGGCAGGCGCCGCTCGACCGCAACGCGCTCAGCACGCTCGTGCAGAAGCGCGCCCCCCTCTACGACAAGTCGCGCGAAGGCCATTACAACCTGATCAGCGCGCTGCACAAGTCGGTGCGCGGCTCCGATCCCGATGCGGCGCTCTATTGGCTCTGCCGCATGCTGGATGGCGGTGAGGATCGGCTATTCCTCGCGCGCCGGCTCGTACGCATGGCCGTAGAGGATATCGGGCTCGCCGACCCCCAGGCGCTGGTGCAGGCGCTGGCGGCGAAAGATACCTATGACTTCCTCGGCAGCCCGGAGGGCGAGCTGGCGCTGGCACAGACGACGATCTACCTCGCGACGGCGCCGAAATCGAATGGCGCCTACGTGGCCTACAAGGCGGCCATGCGCGCGGCCAAGGAGCACGGCTCTCTGAGCCCGCCCAAGCACATCCTCAATGCGCCGACCAAGCTGATGCAGCAGGAAGGCTACGGGGAAGGCTATGCCTACGACCACGACACCGAGGAGGGGTTTTCCGGGCAGGACTACTTTCCCGAGGAGTTCGGCTCCAGGCCCCAATATTACGATCCGCCCGATCGCGGATTCGAGCGCGAGCTCCGCAAGCGGCTGGCCTACTGGAGCGATTTGAGAGCCAGGCGCGGCGCGAAGTAGGTTACGGCGCGCCCCGTCATCGGCGCGTCCGAATAGCTATCTATGGGCGTCAGGCGATTGTGATGTGCGCCAACCCTGTGGCGTCTCCGTTGCGCTCGCCATGCCGTTTTACCGCCCCGACCGTTGCGGGTTCACGGCCGTGCGCCGGCAGCCTATAACTGGATGCGCCAGGTGCCGGGAGGGACAGTCCGATGGTGCAGTTCATCGACCTGTGGCGCGGTCACCCGATCAATGAATCGGTGACGGCGCCGTGTGTTGCACCCCATGACCTGACGAACCTCGAAGGCAAGCACGTTGCCATGGGCTTTCCCGTGTTCGCCAACCAGTGCGCGATCCGTATGGGTGTCGCCCTGCGGCGCGCTGGGGTGGTCGACAGCCAGATCGGAGGCTGCGCGGCCTGCTCCGTCCATCCGCGTTCGCAGATGCATTTCATCAACGCGAGCCAGCTCGCCAACGCCATCAGCCGCGCGAACCTGCCCGGCGTTGCGCCGGTGGAGCGCATCACGGGCGCTGCTGCCGCCGACTATTACCCGCGCCTCTTCGGCCGCACCGGCATCATCTATTTCCAGGACTACTGGAAGCGGTCGAGCGATAGCGGCCGGCCGACGGGCGACCACATCGATGTGTGGAACGGCTATCGATCGTCGGCCAAGTGGCTGCTCGAATGGTTCTCCTGGCTCGGCTATTATTCGAACTACGCCAACGCCGGCGAGATCTGGTTCTGGGAAGTGAAATAGCCCGCGGCGCGGCGGGCAGGGGAGCATCCAATGCGCTACATCGTTGCGATGGTGTTCGCGGTCATCGGAGCCCTGCTTGCAACCGTTTTTCTCAGCTCATCCGTTGCCGACTGGGTTGTCGCGCACCGGTCGTTCGAAAGCTCGGACGATGCGGAGAACCTGCACATGCTGGTGTTCCTCGCCTCGAACGTCGCCGGACTCATCGCCGGCTGGCTTGTTGGCTGGGTTATCGCCGGCTTCGGCCGCTCCGAAGCGCCTCCTGCGTGAGACTAACAGCGCGCCGATCTAACCCGGCGCCAGCAGCGTCAGCGGCCACACGTAGGCCTGGCCGAGCACCAACAGGCCCACGAGCGTAGCGAGCGCGATGGAGTGGAAGGCAACGAAGCGCAGGATGGAGCCCTCGTGCCCGTACCAGCGCGTGGCTGTCGAGGCGACGACGATCGACTGGGCGTCCATCATCTTGCCCATCACGCCGCCGGAGCTGTTGGCGGCGGCCATCAGCACCGGGTTGATCCCGAGCTGCTCCGCGCTGACGCGCTGCAGGCCGCCGAACAGCACGTTCGATGCCGTGTCCGATCCCGTGAGCGTGACGCCGAGCCACCCGATGTACGTTCCGAATAGCGGATAGAGCCAGCCGGTGTTGGCGAGCGCGAGGCCGAGCGTCGCATCGATGCCGGAGTACCGGGTGACGAAGCCGATCGCGAGCATGCAGGCGATGGTGAGCAGCGAGTAGCGTACCAGATAGAGCGTGCGTGCGTATGTGCGCACGAGCCCGCTCGGGCCGTAGCCGAGCGCGAAACCGGAGACGATCGCGGCGAGCAGGATGCCGGTTCCGGTCGCGGAGAGTGCATTGAAGTTGAAAACCGCCGCTTCGATCTTCGGGGACGCGACCACCGGCGGCACCTTCTGCACCAGCTCGTGCAGTCCCGGAACGGTGAGCTTCGCCACCCAGACATCGTCGAGCATGGCCCGCACTTGCGGCGTGCCCCAGAGAAACACGAACACGCTGAGGACGATCCACGGCATCCAGGCGCGGCGGACGGCGGACGCGGTGTGCGGGGCGGCGCCGAGGGCTTCGGCAGCAGGAGCGCTTTCTGCGGGCGCGCCCGGCATGGCTGTCATCGGCTGTGCAGGGCGCCACGCCTTCAGGAAGATCGCCAGCGCGGCCATCGACACCACCGCCGCAACGATGTCGACCAGCCAGGGACCGTGGAAGTTTGAAACGAGATACTGCGGGATCGCGAACGCAACGCCGGCAACGAGGATCGGCGGCCAGACCTCGAGCATCCGCCGCCAGCCCGCAAACGCGGTGATGAGCCAGAACGGCACCAGCACGGAGAAGAACGGAAGCTGGCGTCCCACCATGCCGCTCAGCTCGTGCAGATCGAGGCCCGTCACCGCCGAGAGCGCGATGATGGGAGTGCCGAGCGCGCCGAATGCGACGGGCGCGGTGTTGGCGATGAGCGAAAGGCCGGAGGCAGCGAGCGGCGTGAAGCCGAGGCCGATCAGCATCGCGGCCGTGACTGCCACGGGCGTACCGAAGCCCGCCGCACCCTCGAAGAACGCGCCGAGGCAGAAGGCGACGAACAGGAGCTGCATGCGCTTGTCGTCGCTGATGGCGCCGATCGAGGTACGCAGGATTTCGAAATCTCCCCGCTCCAGCGTGAGCTGATAGAGGAAGATGACGTTGAGGATGATCCAGCCGATGGGCAGCAGCCCGAAGGCGGCCCCGTATCCGGCGGCAAGCCCTGCCATCGGGGCCGGCATGCCATAGAAGACAATCGCCACCGCGAGCGCCGCGACAAGGCCGAGGATGGCCGCGACGTGCGCGCGCAACTCCAGAAGGCCTATGCCGCCGAGGAGGACGATCACCGGGATGGCGGCAACGAGGGTGGACAGCAGCATGTTGCCGAACGGGTCGTAGACCTGCGACCACATGCGTTCTCTCCCCCGGGCCCGGTTTATTTGGCCGCAAAGCTACGTTGGTCCGCGCCGGCCGGTCAAACGCTTGCTGTAGCGTTAAAGTCCTGCAGAGAGGCGCTGTTTCGCGGTTTTCATAACGAAATTCAGCCGATTTGACCGCCGCCCGCCCTGGACAGGAATGCCGGCTCACCGTAGGTCATCGCGGGTGTGCGGGCCGTCCCGGCGGCTATACTCGGCAGATGCCCCCGATAGCATGGCGCGGCCCACCGCCCGTCCCAATCAGAGCCCTTGGATGAACGATCGCGTCGAAACCATCGAAGTGAAGTCGACCGAAGCCGATATGCGGCTCGACCGCTGGTTCCGGCTGCATTTCCCCGACGTCGGGTATTCCTATCTGCAGAAGCTGCTGCGTACCGGCCAGGTGCGCGTCAACAGCCGCCGTGCCGAAGCCAACGCGCGCCTCGAAGCCGGAGCCCAGATCCGCGTCCCCGCCATCGTGCGCGCGGCGCCGAAAGCCGCGACCGCCTCGGGCGTAAAACCGGCGATGGGCGTATCGAAGGGCGATCGCGACCGCATCGAGAAGATGATCCTGTTCGAAGATGAGCACGTGCTCGTCCTCAACAAGCCGTTCGGCCTCGCGGTGCAGGGCGGCACAGGCACCCGGCGGCACATCGACGGAATGATCGCCGGAATGGCCGATCGCTTCGGCGGCGAGCGTCCGCGCCTCGTGCATCGCCTCGACCGTGACACCACAGGCGTGCTGCTGATCGCAAAGCACCGCGACGCGGCCGCCAAGCTCGGCCGTGTGTTTCAGACCCGCTCCGCCGCGAAGACCTACTGGGCGCTGGTGAAGGGTGTGCCAAAGCCTCCGCAGGGGAAGATCGAAGCGGCGCTGGTGAAGGCCGCAGGCCCCGACGGAGACCGCGTGCGCAAGGCGCTTCCCGGCGAGCAGGAAGAAGCGATGCATGCGACGACCCACTATTCCGTCATCGACCGGCTCGCTCATAAGGCGTCCTGGGTCTCGCTCAAGCCGGTGACGGGGCGGCAGCATCAGCTCCGCGCGCACATGGCGCTGATCGGCACGCCGATCGTCGGCGACAACAAATACGGCGGCGACGAGAACCTTCCCGCCGAGCAGATCGAGAACAAGCTGCACCTGCATGCCCGCCGGCTCGTGCTGCCCCATCCCTATACCGGCGGCAAGATCGACGTCACGGCGCCGCTGCCAGATCACATGCGCGCCACGTGGGAGCTACTCGGCCTCGATGTCGACCGCTATGAGGAGAAAGGCTGATGAAGCTTATCGTGCTCGATTGCGACGGCACCCTCGTCGACAGCCAGAACGGGATCTGCGAGGCGATGGCGCACGCGTTTTCCGGATTCGGGCTGACGCCGCCGGCGCGCGACGCGACGCTCGCCATCGTCGGCCTGTCGCTGCCGGAAGCGTTGGCGGCGCTGGCGCCCGACCATGACGCGCAGCTCCGCGCCGCCCTCGTCGAGCGCTACAAGTCGGCATTTTTCGAAATCCGCCGCGACCCGGCACTGCACGAGCCGCTCTTCGCCGGTATTGGTGCAGCCATCGAGGCGATGTCAGAGCGCAATGACGTCGTGCTCGGCATCGCGACGGGAAAGTCGCGCAAGGGCGTCGACCGGCTCTTTGCCCGTGAGGATTGGGCGCGCCGCTTCATCACCGTGCAGACCTCCGACAATAATCCCTCCAAACCCCATCCCGCCATGTTGCACGCGGCGATGGCGGAGGCGGGCGTCGGGCCCGACAGCACCGTGATGGTGGGCGACACAACCTTCGACATGGAAATGGCGATCGCAGCGGGCACCGGCGCGCTGGGCGTCGGCTGGGGCTACCATTCGCCCGACGAGCTCCATGCCGCCGGTGCGCACGCGGTCGTCGGCCAGTGCGAGGGGCTTCTCTCCGGGATCGACGCCTATTTCGCCGCGCGGGAGCGGGCCGCATGAGCGAGCCCGACGATACCCCCGGCGCACCGAAGGATGCGCCTAAGGTGCCGGGTCGGGAGGCATTGAGACCGGCGCTGCCCAAGCGTTTCTACAAGGATGTGAGCGTCGGCGAAGCCGACGGCGGCTATCAAGTCCTGCTCGACGGCCGCGCCGTGCGCACCCCTGGGAAACTCCATCTCACGGTGCCGACGCGGCCTCTGGCGGAGGCGATTGCGGCAGAATGGGCGGCACAGGGCGAGCATATCGACCCGGCGACGATGCCGCTGTCGAAACTCGCGATTACCGCCATCGACGGCGTGACCGGGACGATGACCGAAGTTGCGGCCGACATCGTGCGGTTCGCCGGCAGCGATCTCATCTGCTACCGCGCCGAGGCGCCCGAGGCCCTGGCGGAGATCCAGGCCGCCGCGTGGGATCCGGTGCTGCGCTGGGTGGAGGAGACGACGGGCGCGAGGTTCTTCCTCGCCGAGGGCGTGATGCCGGTGACCCAGAGCCCGGAGGCGCTGTCCCGCTTCGGCAATCTGGTGGCGCCGTTCGGAGCCTTCGCGCTCGCAAGCCTGCACGTGATGACGACGCTGACGGGCTCGGCATTCCTCGCCATGGCCGTGGCGCGGGGACACCTGGCGCCGGAGGAAGCCTGGGCCAAGGCCCACGTCGACGAGGATTGGCAGATCGCGCGCTGGGGCGTCGACGTCGAGGCCGCCGACCGGCGCGCCCGCCGCCACACGGAAATGCTCGCCGCGGCCCGGTTTCTTAATTTGCTCGAAGCGGCTTAGCCGAGAAGATCACCGCCTGTTCCGAGCGTAACAGCGCCGGGGCGGGCGACGACCCCATAGTGGGCGACATGCCAACGTCCGCGGAGCAGTGCCATGCTGAGCCTGTTCGACCTCGCCATCGTTCTGATTGTCCTCCTGGCCATTCCCCTGCTGATCAAGGTGGGCCGCTGATGGATACGAGCTTCAACCTACCGATCGCCATTGCGGTGGTGGCGCTGATCCCGCCCATCATCCTGATCAACTATCATTACCGGCTCGGGGGATTATCGGGCTACATCTGGCGCGAGAGCCCGGCCTTCGCCCACATTCTCCTCGCGCTCCTCTTCACCGTCTGGCTCGGGACCGTCTTCGATCTCGTCACCTATTACGGTCTCCTGTCGCCCCGGGCCCTCGAGCTATTCAATCTTCTGATTGGCCCGTTGATGCTGATCTTCTCGGTGTGCGTGCTCGTCTTCGGCACTCGCCTTCTGGTCCGGTATCTGCGGTTCCGCTCCAGGACCTAACCCCGCGGGCGGTGCGGGTGTTCATGCTTTGACCCGGTGCCGGGGCTTACCGGCGGGCAGCCGCCCCGAAACGTCGCACACCAATGGCCCCCCGGCGCGTTCTCAGAGGCAAATCTGCGTGCTATGAGCCCTCCCGTGCGGCGTCCGGCCGCGCGTCCACGAGGGAAGGCACGTAATGAAGGACATCATCGGAGAGCTTGCGAAGCGCCGCGCCAACGCGCGGCTTGGGGGCGGGCAGGCGCGTATCGACGCCCAGCATAAGCGCGGCAAGCTTACGGCCCGCGAACGCATCGAGCTTCTGATGGATGAGAACTCCTTTGAGGAGTTCGACACGTTCGTCGAGCACCGCTGCACCGACTTCGGCATGGAGAAGCAGAAAACCCCGGGCGACGGCGTCGTCACCGGCTGGGGCACCATCAACGGCCGGGTCGTATACGTCTTCGCCAAGGACTTCACGGTGATGGGCGGCTCGCTCTCGGAGAGCCACGCCCGCAAGATGACCAAGATCCAGGACATGGCGCTGAAGAACCGTGCGCCGATCATCGGTCTGTTCGATGCGGGCGGCGCCCGTATCCAGGAGGGCGTGGACGCGCTCGGCGGCTATGGCGAGGTCTTCACCCGCAACGTGCTCGCCTCCGGTGTCATCCCGCAGATTTCGGTCATCATGGGCCCATGCGCAGGCGGCGATGTCTATTCGCCGGCCATGACCGACTTCATCTTCATGGTGCGCGACACGAGCTACATGTTCGTGACGGGTCCCGACGTCGTGAAGACGGTGACCAACGAGACGGTGACGTCCGAGGAGCTGGGCGGCGCGAAGGTGCATACCTCGAAGTCCTCCGTGGCCGACGGCGCCTACGAGAACGACGTCGAGGCGCTGCTGCAGATGCGCCGCCTGATGGACTTCCTGCCCTCGAACAACCGCGAGGGCGTGCCGACGCTGCCGACCTCCGACAGCCCCGACCGCACCGATCATTCGCTCGACACCCTGATCCCCGACAATCCGAACAAGCCCTACGACATCAAGGAGCTGATCCTGAAGGTCGTCGACGAGGGCGATTTCTTCGAGATCCAGGAGAACTACGCAAAGAACCTCGTCACCGGCTTTGCGCGCATGGAC
>Ga0182749_1002216_pt1 | contig 14402 bp, 17 predicted proteins | sample eDN3rd37CKraftMG_FD_128875 | JGI IMG/M metagenome (GOLD analysis project Ga0182749, IMG submission 128875) | Enriched Miracle-Growth compost microbial communities from Emeryville, California, USA - eDNA 3rd pass 37_C Kraft MG (version 2) (version 2) ...
AACTGCGGCGCGATCCCTCGCGCCGCCCGCGCGCTGAGCGCGGCCTCTTCCGTCCGCCCTCCGCCGCGTCACAGAGGGAACCCAAAGCAAAAGCGTTTGTTCTTCCCGGGTTCCCTCTCGGCAGCGGCGAGCGGGCGAAGGATCAGCCCGAAAGGGCACGCGCAGGATGCGCGTGCGTTCGCTGTCAGTACAGGGACGTACGGTCAGCGAACTCCGTAGCCCGCTCGCATAGTTTGCCGGGCGCGGAAGCCCGGCAAACCGCGGCCGCGAGGGTGCCCTTTCTCTTGGTGACTTCTCTTTGGGCAAGCAAAGAGAAGTCACTCGTCGGCCATGGATGGCCGACGAAAAAACACAAGGACGTGAGTCGGCTAACGCGATAGCGCAACAAACCAAAAACAAAGGCACTGGGTCCCCGCCTCCGCGGGAACGACGGAATGAAGGACGATGCCGCGCTTTTGCTCTTACCTCTCCCGGAGGGTGTCAAAAACCCGGGACGCAAAGTCCGCAAAAACCCTTACCCCTCCGGCGGCAGCGAAACCTGCCCCCCGACACCGCGCTGCTGGATTTCCCCGCCTCCGCTCGATTTCGAGCCGACAGTGAAATTTCCCTTCACGCCGTCGGCCGAGATGTCGCCGGAGCCGTCGACGCCGACGGCTGCATCGTGTCCGATGTCGATGAACACGATATCGCCCGAGCTGTCGCGGTCGACGCGGGCGTCGCCTGCGATGTGGCGCAGCGAGACGTCGCCGGAGCTGTCCTCCAGCACAGCGGCGGTGCCTTTCACGTCGTCGACGTTGATGTCGCCCGAGCTGTCGGAATGCACGGTTAAGTCGCCGGCGATGCTGTGCACGTTGATGTCGCCGGACGTGTCCGTCACTTCGACCGCGCCGGCGAGATCGTGCAGTCGGATGTCGCCGGAGCTGTCCTTGAGCTCGAGCCCGTTCGCGAGGCCGGAGACTTCGAGATCGCCCGACGAATCGCGCAGTTCGAGCCGGAGGCCCGCGGGCATGCGCACCGTTACGTCCATGTACGCGTAATCGCCCCCGAAGATGCTCCAGTTGTGTCCTTCGTCGGGGATGCGCGTGCCGATCGTCGACGTCGAGCCCTCGCGCTGCTGCATGAGCTGGATACCCGCGAGCACGCCCTCGTCGCTGGCGCAGGCCTTGCCGCGCACCTCGATCCTGGCGAGCCCGGGCACGCCTTCGACGACGAGGTCGCCGGCGCCGGTGTCGAGCTTGAGCAGGTTCAAGCCCTCGGCGTCGACATCCAGCGAGCGGTCGGCGCGGAACTCGCAGTCATTGTCGGCGACCGCCGCGAGCGGTAGGGCGGTCAGGATAACGGACAGGGCAGCGCGCAGCATGCGAATCCTCCGGTGGTGGAACCCCGATGAAATCCGATGCCGCGCGCCGGCGCAAGGTTTAACCTCGCTCGATCAGGCTTCGAAACCGTCCGCGAAAATGCGGTCGCCGGCCGCGCTGCCGACTTCGACCGCGCCGCTGTCGCAGGCCGCTCCGAACGGCCGCGCGCCGCCGCGCTGATCGAACGGTTCCGGGCACGACGCCAGCGGCACGTGATCGATCGCGGGATTTCCGGCTTGCGGAGGCTGCGTCCGGGTCGGGCCGCCGTTGTCGCCGAGCGGCTGCATCGGCAGCGCCACGTTGTTGAGGTCACCGGGGCCGGTGAACGCGGCGCCGCAGTGCGTGTCGTCGCTGAGGTTGTAGCCGGCCGATTCGATGACGCCGTCGCAGTTGCCCGTCGCGTTGCCGCTGAAGATCGAGTTGGCGACCGTCATGGCGTGGTCGAAGTTGCCGGCGTCCTTGTACACGCCCGCGCCGAAGACGGCCGTGTTGCCGGCCGCGGTGACGAAGACGAGCAGGGCATCGGCCGCATCCGTCTGGTAGATTGCACCGCCGCCGCCCGATGCCGTATTGGCGCTGAACGTCGAGTTCGTGACGGCGAGCGGCGCCTCGCTGTAGATCGCCGCACCGTTCGTGGCGCTGTTGCCGTCGAACGTACTGCCCGAAACGTCCAGCGAAGTGCCGAGATTGCTGATCGCGCCGCCGGACGAGGCCGACGCATTGCCGCTGAAAGTGCTGTCGATAACCGTCGCGGATCCGTAGTTCATCAGCGGGCTCTCCGACGAGGTGTTCTCCGCGAGCGTTACGCGGTCGAGTGTCAGCGTGCCGAAATTTTCGACCGCGTGAACGGCGTTGAACACGCCGTGTCGGAGCGTCAGGTTGCGCAGCGTGACTTGCGCGCTCGCGAACACCTGGAAGAACGCCGAAGAACCGCCGCCGTCGAACGTGATCCGGCCGCCGCCATCGATGACCACGGTGTTCGCGATCGATTTGTAGCTGGTCACCGTGAACGTCGCCGTGCCGCAGTTGAACGTGATCGTGCCGCCGCCGCTGTTGTCGACCGCCGACAATGCGTTCGTGAAGCCGGCCTCGTTGCAGTTGCCCGGGCCGACCACGGCGTCGCTCGCATGGATACTCGCCGCCCAGCCCAGCAGGCCGGCAAGGATGCCGGCGCGTCCGATGTTTCCGATCCTGTACATGCCACTTCCCTCCCGATGCACTGTTCGCCCTCTGGCCGGGCCGTTCCTGTCCTTTCTTCATACGGAGAACGCCACCGGAAACCGACATGCGACATCGCGTCAACCGATCGCCTTCTCCTCGGCCTTTGCCCGGTCCCACAACGCATCCTGCTCCTGCAGCGACTTGCCGGGAAGCGCCTCGCCCGCCTCTGCCGCGAGCGCTTCCATGCGCCGGAAGCGCCGCTCGAACTTCGCGTTCGCATGCCGCAGCGCGCGCGAGACGTCCACCCGTGCATGGCGCGCGAGATTGACACAGACGAACAGCACGTCGCCGATCTCGTCATTGAGCCGATCGGGATCGGCACCGCGCGCGAACTCCGCGCGCACCTCGTCGAGCTCCTCGTGCAGTTTGGCGAACACCGGATCGACCGACGGCCAGTCGAAGCCGACCCGCGCGGCGCGCCGCTGCAGCTTGAGCGCGCGCTGCCATTCCGGCATGCCGCGCGAGATCCCTGCGAGCGCGCTCGTGTCGGCATCCCCTTTGGCGCTGCGCTCCTCGGCCTTGATGCGCTCCCATGCCTGGGTCTGCTCCTCGGCGCTGGCGAACGACGCGTCCGCGAACACGTGCGGATGCCGCGCAATCATCTTGCGGCAGATCGCCGCAACGACGTCGCCGAAATCGAAATACCCCGCCTCTTCGGCCATGCGCGCGTGGAACACCACCTGCAGCAGGAGATCGCCGAGCTCGTCGCAGAGCGCGCCGTAGTCGCGGCGGTCGATCGCGTCGGCGACTTCGTACGCCTCCTCGATCGTGTACGGCGCGATGGTGTCGAAGGTCTGCTCGAGATCCCACGGGCAGCCGCGCTCGTGATCGCGCAGCGTGGCCATGATGCGAAGCAACTCGTCGATCGTCGGTTTCATGCGCGAGTTATATCACCGTCGCTGCCGCGGGATGCGGTGCGAAAGCGGCTTCTCCGGAACGCACCGGCGGCCGGACTCGCTTACAGGCCCGAGAACAGCGCCGACCAGTCCGCCGCGGGATCGCCGATCGCGACGAAATCCGGGTTGATCAGCGAATCGCGCGTGTTGTAGCGGAGCGGCTCGCCCCGCATGTCCAGCACGGCGCCGCCGGCCTCCTCCAGCACGCACTGTCCTGCCGCCGTGTCCCACTCCGACGTCGGCCCGAGACGGATGTAGAGATCGGCCTCCGCGACCGCGATGCGCAGGAACTTCAGCGACGAGCCGAGCGGCAGCTTCGCGCAATGGCCGAGGCGCGCGAGCAGCTCGGCTTCCTGCTCCGACGCGTGCGAGCGGCTGCCGGCGACGACGAGCGGCGACGAGCGTCTGCGCGTCGTCACGCGCCGCGCCTTTTCGCCGGGCCTGCCGATCCACGTGCCGCCGCCGCGCCACGCGGCGGCGAGCTCGCCGCCGACAGGCCGTTGCACGATGCCGAGCACCGGCCGGTGTTCCTCGATCAGCGCGATGTTGACTGTGAACTCTCCGTTGCGCTTGACGAATTCGCGCGTGCCGTCGAGCGGATCGACCAGCCAGTAACGCGACCAGCGCGCGCGGGCCGACCAGGCGATGCCGGCGGATTCCTCGGACAGCACGGGCACGTCCGGCGTCAGCGCCGCGAGGCCCTCGACGATGATGTGATGCGAAGCGAGATCCGCGGCCGTCAGCGGCGAGCGGTCGTCCTTGTGCTCGACGGCGAATTCGGACTCGTAGACGTCGAGAATCGCCGCTGCCGCGCGCTCGGCGAGATGCGCCACCTGCGGCGCGAGCGCGGCGTGGTCGATGCTCACGGCTGGGGCCGGAAGCGACCGGCGAGGTATTCGCGAGCGATGAACAGCGCGGCGATCGAACGGCCCTCGGTGATGTCCGGTTGCTCGAGCAGCGTGTGCAGCTCCGACAGTCTCCACGGCACGATTTCGAGCTCTTCGGGCTCGTCGCCGGGCAGGCGCTCCTCGTAGAGATCGCGCGCGAGCACGACGTGCGTCATCGACGTCATGTAGGCGGGCGACAGCGAAAGATTCGCCAGCACGTGCAGTTGGCGCGCGCCATAGCCGATTTCCTCCTTGAGCTCGCGTTCTGCCCCCTGCTCGACCGTCTCGTCGCGATCGAGCCGGCCTTTCGGAAGGCCGAGCTCGTAGCGCCCCAGCCCCGCGCCGTATTCGCGCACGAGCAGCACGGTGTCGTCGTCCCGCATCGGCACCATGATCACGGCGCCGAGGCCCGAGCTCTTCAGGCGCTCATAGGTGCGGCGCTGACCGTTCGAGAATTCGAGATCTACTTCCTCCGTGCGCAGGAAGCGGCTCGTCGCGGTGGGGCGCGTCGCGTGGACGATCGGGGGCTTTCGCATGGAGCGATTGTAGCGCCTGGGCGTCTGCGGGCCCGCACGCCGGCGGCGCGAATGAGCCGCGGCCGTTCGTCTCCGTCTATCTCTCGCCGCTGGCCCGCAGCACATCGAGAGCGCGCGCGTGCAAGGCCGGCGGTCCGGCCAGGGCGCTCGTCGTGCCGAGCCCGATGTCGCGGCCGTCGAGATCGGTGAACACGCCGCCGGCCTCGCGCACGATCAGCACCAGCGGCGCGATGTCGAGGATGTTGAGGTCGGATTCGATGACGAGATCAATCGCACCGCGCGCAAGCAGGTGGTAGTGCAGGAAATCGCCGAAGCCGCGAGTGCGGCCGCTCCGGCGCACGAGGTCGGCGAGCGCGCTCCAGCGCGGGCCGGCCGCCAGCGATTTGAGGTTGCCGGTCGAGATCGCCGTGTCCGCGCCGAAATCGCTCGCGCCGGACACGCGCACGCGCGTAGCCGCCTTGCCCGCCGACGCGAAAAACGCGCCACCGCCACGTGTCGCCCACATGCGCTCGCCGTACGCGCCGGCCGCGGAGACGCCGACGACGATCTCGCCCGCATGCATCAGCGCGATCTGCGTGGAGAAGAACGGGTATCCCCGCACGAACGATTTGGTGCCATCGATCGGATCGATCAGCCAGAGAAACTCGCCATCGCCCTCGCGGCCTTCCTCCTCACCGAGAAATGCATGCTGCGGAAAGCGTTCGCCGAGCACGCGCTTGATCGCGGCCTCGGCCAGGCGATCCGCCTCGGTGACCGGCGTCGCATCCGCCTTCGCTTCGACTGTGAAATCGCGCGCATGAAAGCGCGGCAGCGTGATCGCCTCCGCCGCATCCGCGGCGCGTTGCGCGGCGTCGAGTGCGGCGGCGAGCTCGGTCGGGCTGAGTGACATGGGCGTGAAGCCGGGGTTGGGGAGCGGATTCGGGATTGGTGAAGGCGGACACTGCGCGCGAACGTGCTCTACGATTCCCTGTTCTCCATTCCCTATTCCCTTGTTAATCAATACAGCTTGAACATTCTTCCGCGCACGACGAGCTTCGACGAGCCGTCAGGCTGCGGCTCGCCGACATGGCGCAGCGTTTCCTCGACCCGCGGATCGCCGTCTCTTGCACTGAGCCGGATCTCGGCCTCGAATCCGTCGATGCCGGCGTGAAACGTCGCGTTGACCGCGAGATTGCCGCTACCGTCGTCGTGCGCGGTGCCGGCAATGCCGCCGCCGGGCTGTGCCGAGAACTCGCCGACGATATCGGCGAAGTGCGCGTCCGCGCTGCCGCTCAGGCCGGCTTCACTCCAGCGTGCGTCGCCGGTCGCCGATTGCAGGAAGCCGTCCTTGAGCGTCGCCTCCGCGACCACGCCGCTGACCGTGCCGAGCAGGTTGAGGTCCGGAATGTCGAGCACCGGCGCGAGCAGTTGCGCTGGGAAACGGAAGCGCACATCGCGCACCGTCAGCGCGCCCGCGTTCACGCGCTCGACGACGCCGGCCGCGTCGACGTCAGTGCCCTGGATGCGCACGTCGGCTGCCATGCGTCCGTGCAGCAGCGCGATCTTCGCCATCCGCCAGTCGATTTCTCCGAGGTCGCGCCCGAACACGCTGATGCCGTCGGCATGGCCGTCCCAGAGGGTGCCGCGCACGCCGCTCAGCACGACCGGCCCGAGATACTTCGCGCCCTGCCGGTATGCGACATCCGCCGGCAGCGTCCACAGCAGCACGCCGCCGACGACGAGCAGCAACAGGACAAAAATGAGGACGTATTTCAGGATTCGCATGAAATCGAAACGGCGACTGCGTACAAGATGCTAGCCGGAAGAACACGCGCGACGACGAAGGACCTTCCGACGTGCGGGCATCGGAAACCACGTCCCTCCACTGAGCCTCACGGCGCGTCCTGCAGCGTCACACGCGCGTTGACGAGCCCGACACCGTCGGCGCGATCGGCGGAGAAATCCGTCGCCACGATACCGTAATCGCGCGTCAGGCCCTCGATCCAGTCGATCAGCGCATCGAAACTCGCGAGCTCGAAGCTGACGCGCACACTCGCGGTGCCGACCGGCTCGACGCGCCGCAACGCGCTCTCCAGGCCGTGCGAACGCGCGGTCGCGTCGGCCAGGGCGAGCAGCGAGCGTCCCTGCCGATCCGCGCGCGAGCGCGTGCCGGCCGCGCGCAGGCGCTCGACCTCGGCGGCGGCCACGCGCACGTAGGCGAGATCGCGGCGCTGGGCATCGACGGCCTCGCGCAGCTCGGCACGTTTCGCGGCGAGCGGATGCCATACCAGCGCCCAGCCGAGCATCAGCGCGACGACGACGGCGCCGATCGCGACGACGCGCTGCTCGCGCGGCGCAAGCCCGGTCCACCACGCGCGGATCACGGCGCACCTCCGCCGTCGCTGCCGACACGGATGCGGCCGTCGATGCCGCTCTCGCCTGGATTCGCGGCCGTGACGGCGACGTGCAGACCCGGCTGCGCCGCGAGCCGCTCGCGCACGGCGTCGAGTGTCGCCACGTCCGGCGCGCGCAGGCCGAGCTCGAGCACGCCGTTGCGGAACTCCATGCCACGCGTCTGGATGCGCGTCGTCGTGCCGAGCACCGGGGCGATCGCAGCGACGACGCGCAGGAATCCGCTGCTCTCCGCGCCGCCGCGCAGGCGCTCGATGCGCACGCGCGCGAGGTCGACGGGCGACGAGCGCGCGAGCTCCGCGTCCTCGACATCCGGAAACGCCTTGTGCACGGCGTCCTGCGCGAGGGCGTCCAGGCGCGCGGAGGTGCGCGAAAGCTGCATGACTTCGAAGCCGAGATCGAGCACCGCGAGCACGAGCACGGCCGCCGCGAGCGCCGCAGCCACGCGCCACCAGCGCGCACCGCGCGCGACCCGATGCTGCGGCGCGAATTCTCCGTGCAACAGGTTGATTGGTGCCTTGCCGAGATGACGCGCGAGAAATGCAAGCGGATCGCGCTGCCGTTCCTCCGTCGCAACCGGATGGACCCCGATCGGCGCCGCCGGGCGCGCGGGATCGCGAAAATCGAACACATCCAGCGGCTGCGCAGGCCGGCCGGCGCTCGCGCGCGCCAGCCACGCGGCAAGATCCGACGGCGCGCAGGCGAAGGCCGACCATGGCGCATGGCGCACGACCGCGCGATCCTGCTCGATCACGGCCGTCGCGTGGCCGGGCTCCAGCGGCAATGCGAGCGAATCCGGCAACAGCACATCCGGCCGGATGCCCGCGGCAGCGAGCCGGTCCAGCCAGGCCCGCAGCGTCGTCTTCGCGACGACGGCGACGCCGACTGTGCCATCCGTGGCTGCGGTCGCCGCGAACTGCAGCTCCTCGATGGGCGCGAGCAGTTGATCCTCGATCGCGAACGGCAGGGCCTGGAGCAGTTGGGCGCGGCTCTTCGCCGCGATGCGCGCCTCGGTCAGCAGGACGTCCTCGGCCGGCACGAGCACGACGATCTCGCTCGCGTCCGAGACCGCCGACGCAGGTGGCCATCCGCGCGTCGATGCGGCCGGCGCGCGGCTATCCGCCTGGCGCAACCAGGCCGGCTCGCCGGTGGGATTGAGGCGCAGCAGAAGACGATCGGGCATTGCGCGGGCCGGAGGAAAACGCCGGGATTGTAGTCGAGAAACGGGCGCGGGACGTGCCGGCAACTTGCGCTTCGACCCGCGCCTAGCGGCTGCCGGTTTCGACGGACAGCACGCCCGGCGCCATGACGGCATCACCGCCACGGCTGCGCTCGACCACTTGCAGGCCGTGCTCGCGGTCGATCAGGCTGTAGAACGTGAACGGAATGCCGTCGAGGCGGATGTCGGCGCGTGCGAGGAAATAGCCGCTGCTCGTCGCAAGCACCGCATCGGGCACGTCGATCTCGATGAGCTGCTGGGCGCACTGCTGCCGAAACTCACGCACGTCGCCGAAGTGCGCCTGTCCGTTCTGCCAGAGGCTCTCGGCCTGCGCCTGGGAAATCGGGCCGAGCGTCTGCAGCACCGGCACGCTCGCCGTGTTCACGTTGATCTTCGTGCCCGGCGGCAGCGCGCAGACATAAGGCGCGAGCCGGGCGTATGCATCGCGCGTGACGCCCCGCACCAGGCGCAGCTCCGAAACGTGCACGAACGCGCGCTGCGCGCTCCGGTACGGGACCGGCTGCGCGAGATAGTAGCCATCGACCACATCGGAGCCGTCGCCGGTGCCGAGCCAGTCGCGCACCGCGGTCGCGATGGTGGGATCGAGGCCGCGCGCCTCGAGCAGGCGGCCGAACATCGCGAACCACGTTCCGCCCGCGTCGCCGGCGAGGTTGTTGAGATTGAAACAGCCGTTGAGATCCTGCATCGAGGCCGTGATGACACCGCCCGGCACCTGCTGCGGCGGCAGCGGCGCAGCCCAGATGTCGGCGTTGGTGTCGATGCCCGGATCGTCACCGAGATCCTTGAGCAGCACTTGCGCTGCGTACGCTTCGAGGCCCTGCGCATACGCCTGCGCCTGCTCGGCGCGCAGCGCGTTGCGCGTGCGCGCGAACGCAAGCTCGCCGCGATCGAGCAGGCCCGCGATGAGTATCGTCGCGAGCGCGACGGTGAGGAGTGCGATCAGGAGCGCTATGCCCCGCTGCCGCTGCGGTGCGGACATCACAGCGGCTCCGCGCCGTTCGAGGGCGGCGGTGCGCAGGATGCGCCGGCCGCGCATGCCGGCATCGTCGAGGGCAGCTCGACGACTCGGCGCAATTCGCCGAGATCGTCCGTCTCGATGCGGAACTCGACGGCGCGCGGCAGCAGCGTCTCCTCTTCTTCCGCCCGCCCGGACGGCGGCCATGTGTCGCGCCAGACTCCGCCGGCACCGAGATAGCGCAAACGCAATGTGTCGACGCCAGTCAGCAGCGTGGTCGTCGCGGGCACGGAACCCGGCGCGCGGTCGAGCACGACGTAGCGCCCGCGCTGGAGCGCGCGCGCGTCGACGGCGTAGACGACGCGCTCCAGGTTGCTGCGCGGTTCGGCGAGCGGATTGGCAAAGCCGAGCCGCGTCAGCTCGATGCGATCGGCTGCGCCGACGAGCGCCGGCAGCGTGTCGCCGCGCCCGTTGCCGCGCACCGGCCGCGACGAAGCCTGACGCAGGTCGCGCTCGATCATCGACACCGCGCGCACGGCTGCCGCGAAGCGATCCTGACGCTCGGCGAGCGCGCCGCGCGTGCGCGCGACGGCCGCAAGCCCGCCGTACGCCGCCGCCGCGAGCGCCGCGAACACCGCGAGCGCAACGAGCAGCTCGATCAGCGAAAAGCCGCCTGCGCGATTCGAGCAGTGCGGAGCGGAAGCTTTGCCGCTCACGGCTGCAGCACCGCATCGGCGAATCCGGTGAGGCTCGCCGCCGGCTCCTTCGCATCGCCGGGGAACACCCGGACCTCGATGCGCCGGATCGACGGATCCGGCGTCGCGCGCACCTCGCGCGTCCAGCGCCAGGTGTGCGCGCCGAGCTCGACCTGCCCGTCGCTGCGCCCCGTCGGCGGCAGCGCCGACGCGAGCCGCGTCTCGGCGAGCACATTCGCGGCGACCCAGCCCGCCAGCGTGCGCTCGCGCAAGGCGTCGAAATCGCGCACCTGCAGGGCGGCGACGCGCGTGAGCCCGAGCAGCGCGAGCGCGACGACGGCAAGCGCGACCAGCACTTCGACAAGCGTGAAGCCGCGGCGGGCGCTCATCGTCCCGCCCCGACGCGCTTGACTTCGACGGTCGCGTCCTCGGTGCCGCTCACTCGATAGCGCATCGGGGCATCGCCGAGAGCCAGCGTCAGCACGAACGGCGTCAGCTCGCCTGACGAGAAGCAGACGAGCTGCGGCGCTCCGTCGGGCGTCGAGGACAGATCGGCCGTGCGGCCTTCACGCGCGAGCTCCGCGTGCAGCCCTTCGGCCCACGTGCGCGGCCGCAGCTCGCCATCGGCGGGAAAGTCCAGCCAGTCGGTGCCGGCCAGCCGGCGGAACGCATAGCCGCCGGAGTCGACGACGATGCCGATCTCGCGCCCGCCGAGTTCCGCCTGCTCGCAGGCTTGGCCGACCAGAGCCGCGAAGCGCTCGGCTTCGCGCGAAAGCCTGCGCTCGGACGTGCCGCGTACCGAGAGCGTGACGCCAAGCGCCACGACGCCGACGATGACGACGACGACGAGCAGCTCGACGAGACTGAATCCCTGCCGCTTCGCCATCGCGGGACTCGTGCCGGTCAGGAATCCCAGTTGCCGATGTCGGCGGCCTCGCCCTCGCCCCCCGGCTTGCCGTCGGCGCCGAAACTGTAGACGTCGATCTCGCCGTGCTGGCCGGGATGCTGGTACTGGTACGGGCGCCCCCAGGGATCCTTCGGAACGCGGTCGAGGCGCTGCGACCAGTTCGGCGCATCGGGCTGGCCGGACGGCTTGGTGACCAGCGCTTCGAGCCCCTGCGCGGTGCTGGGATAGACGAAGTTGTCGAGCTTGTAGATGTTGAGCGCGGCGACGATGCTGGCGATGTCCTGGCGCGCACGCACGACGCGCGCGCGGCCGGGTTCTTCCATGACGCGCGGCACGACGATCATGGCGAGGATGCCGAGGATCACGACGACGACGAGGATTTCGATCAGCGTGAATCCGCGCGAAGTGCTTCCGATCTGTGGCAGCGCGGGCCCGGGCGCGCGGCGCCACTCCGGGATCGACGTCGCAGCGCGATGTTCGGGACGCGGGACTCCGGTTTCGTTTGCAGGACGCATGGCGAGCTTGTGCAGCGGCGGGTCAGGCCCGGATCATAGCAGCGATGATCCCGTCCAATGCCGCCGCTCTGGCCGCACGCGACCTTGCCGTCGTCTGGCATCCGTGCACGCAGATGCACGACCACGAAACCCTGCCGATGCTGCCCATCGAGCGGGCCGAAGGCGCCTGGCTGTACGGTTACGACGGCCGGCGCTGGCTGGACGCCGTCAGCTCGTGGTGGACCTGCCTGCTCGGTCACCGCCATCCCCGCATCGTCGCCGCGCTGAAGGACCAGCTGGACCGGCTCGATCACGTGATGCTGGCCGGCTTCACGCACGAACCGGCCATCGAGCTCGCCGAAACGCTGGTGAGTGTCGCGCCTCGCCCTACTGACGCGGCCCGCGCACTTCGCCGCGTGTTCTATGGCGACAACGGATCGAGTGCCGTTGAAATCGCTCTGAAGCTCTCCTTCCACTACTGGAGAAACGCGGGCCGAGGCGAGCGCACGCGGTTCGTCGCGCTGACCGGTGGTTATCACGGCGAGACGCTGGGTGCGCTGTCGGTCACCGATATCGCGCTGTACCGAAAGACCTACGCGCCGCTGCTGCTCGAGCCGATCTTCGCGCCTTCGCCCGACGCCTACGAAACGATGCCGGGCGAAAGCGCGGCCGAGTGCGCAGCACGGCGCCTCGGCGAGCTGCGCGCCATCCTCGAGCACGGCGCGCGCGAAATCTGTGCCGTCATCGTCGAGCCGCTGGTGCAGTGCGCGGCCGGCATGCGCATGCATCACGCGAGCTACGTCGCGGGCCTGCGCGCGCTGTGCGACGAGTTCGGCGTGCACTTCATCGCCGACGAGATCGCCGTCGGCTTCGGCCGCACCGGAACATTGTTCGCCTGCGAGCAGGCCAGTATCGCGCCCGATTTCCTGTGTCTTTCGAAAGGACTCACCGGCGGCACGCTGCCGCTGTCGGCCGTGCTGACGACACAGGATGTGTACGATGCGTTCTACGCGGACTACGTCAGCGGCAAGGCGTTCCTGCATTCGCACAGCTACACCGGCAACCCGATCGCCTGCCGCGCGGCGCTGGCCACGCTCTCGGTGCTGCGCGAAGAGCCCGTGCTCGAACGCAACCGCAGCCTGGCCGCGTACCTCGCAAAGCGCATCGCGCCGCTCGCGGATCATCCGCACGTCGGCGACGTGCGTCAGACCGGCATGATCGCGGCCATCGAGTTGGTGAGGGACAAGGCAACGCGCGAGCCGTTCCCGGCATCCGAGCGCCGCGGCCTGCACGTCTACCGGCACGGCCTGGAACGCGGCGTCGTGCTGCGCCCGCTCGGCAACGTCGTGTATTTCATGCCGCCTTATTGCGTGACGCCGGAGGAGATTGATCTGATGGTGGGCGTGGCGGCTGAAGGTGTCGATCGCGCGAGTATCTGAAGGCGGTTAGCCGTAACTGACCTGAGACGTTTCTTGTAGCCAATTGGCCTGTGAGTTCTCTTACCCTACGGCAGGAGTACTCGATGAAGAAGCGGCACAGCAAAGGACAGATCATCCGCATCCTGCGCGAAGCGGAACGGAACGAGACCTCGGTCCGCGAAGTCTGCCGGCAGCACCCCATCACCGAGCAGACGCTCTACCGCTGGCGCCACAAGTACGGCGGCATGGAGGTTGCCGACACGCGGCAAGGATCTGGAATCGGAGAACACCAGGCTCAAACGCCTGGTCGCCGAGCAGATGCTGGTGATCGACGGCTGAAGGAGTTCAGCCGAAAAAAATGACGACCCCGTCGGGACGGCGCCAGGCGCTCGCGCACCTGACTCGCCGGGGCGCATCGCAACGCAAGGCGTGCCGGTATCTGGGCCTGAGCTGTCGGGTGACGTGCGACACGCTGCGCCAGCCGGAGAAGGATCGCGTGCTCGGTGATGCGGTTGATCCGCGCCTGGCAGGAGGTACCACGCTTCGGCTACCGGCGCATGGCGGCGTGGGTGGCCTTGGGCAAATCGCGCGTGCGGCGGATGTGGCGCCGGCTGGGGTTGAACATCCCGAGATGACGTCCACGCCGGCGTCGCTCGGGCAGCGACATCCGGTTGCCGGGCGCGGTGCGGCCGAACGCCGTCTGGAGCTACGACTTCGTGCACGATCAGCTCGTCGATGGCCGCGTGCTCAAACTGCTCTGCGTCGTCGACGAATACACGCGCGAAGTGCCTGGCCATCGAAGTCGGCGGCAGCCTGCGTTCGCAGGACGTGATCCTGACGTTGTCGCGCCTGATGCGGCTCTACGGCAAGCCCGCCTACGTGCGCTCGGACAACGGTGCCGAGTTCACCGCGGCCAGGGTCATGCGCTGGCTGCGGGATCAGGCGATCGGACCCGCGTTCATCGCGCCGGGCAGTCCTTGGCAGAACGGTGTCGTCGAGAGCTCCAACGGCAAGCTGCGCGACGAGTTGCTCCACCGGGAATGGTTCCGCAGTCGTGCCGAGGCGCGCGTGCTGATCGAGCGTTGGCGGCAGTTCTACAACGAGCGACGACCGCATAGCTCGCACCGCTATCAACCGCCGGCACAGGTGCGCAGAGCGTGGCGCGAACCGGCTAACATGACCCTCCGGACTCACATCCTGAGTGGCTACCAAAAGACGCCGCAGGTCAGATGCAGATGATCGACACCGTGTTGCAACAGCAACAAGCGGGCCGCTAAACAAAAGGTAATTCCTAAGCAAACCGGACCAACTTTAGACTGGTCCGATCATGAAACGATGCCCACGGTGCGCGAGCTCGCGCGCCTATCGATTAGGGGATGGACGCTGGAAGTGCCGCAGCTGTCG
>Ga0182749_1002218_pt1 | contig 14390 bp, 14 predicted proteins | sample eDN3rd37CKraftMG_FD_128875 | JGI IMG/M metagenome (GOLD analysis project Ga0182749, IMG submission 128875) | Enriched Miracle-Growth compost microbial communities from Emeryville, California, USA - eDNA 3rd pass 37_C Kraft MG (version 2) (version 2) ...
AAGCGCCTGGTCGAGCACGGCCGCGACGTGGTGATCCTGCTCGATTCGATCACCCGCCTCGGCCGCGCCTACAACACCGTGGTCCCGTCCTCGGGCAAGGTGCTCACCGGCGGCGTCGACGCCAACGCGCTGCAGCGGCCCAAGCGGTTCTTCGGCGCCGCGCGCAACATCGAGGAGGGCGGCTCGCTCACCATCATCGCCACGGCGCTGATCGACACCGGCAGCCGCATGGACGAGGTGATCTTCGAGGAGTTCAAGGGCACCGGCAACTCGGAGCTGATCCTGGACCGCAAGGTCGCCGACAAGCGCACCTTCCCGGCCATGGACATCACCCGCTCCGGCACCCGCAAGGAGGAGCTGCTCACCCCGCCCGACCAGCTCAAGAAGATCTACGTCCTGCGCCGCATCCTCAACCCGATGGGCACCATGGACGCCATCGACTTCCTGCTCGACAAGCTGCGCAATACCAAGAACAACGCCGAGTTCTTCGAGTCGATGAACACGTAGCGGATCGCTGCGGGTCTCGATTTCTTCATTATGGCCGGGCTCGTCCCGGCCATTTCGTTCTCAGGCGGCGGGCGCGCGCATGGCATCGACCGCGGCGGCAATCCCCGCCGCATCGGCCGCCGGCAGCGAGCAGCGCTCGCCGACGCAGACGAAGGCCGCCGCCGCGCCGCCGGCGGCCGCGATCTTGTCCCGCGCCGGATGGGCGGCGGGCAGGGCCTCGGCCCGCGGCGCGCGGACCACGATGCGGTCGAGGAACGGCAGGGCGAGCGCCGCCGCGACGAGGGCCTCGGCCGCGGCGCCCTCGCCCGTCACCACGATCTCGGCGGCGCGCAGCCGCAGGTCGAGCGCGTTGAGCGGGCTCACGTGGGCGAACAGGTTCTCCGCCGCGAGCGGCAGCAGGCCGTCGAGCAGCGCGTCGGCCCGGGCCCGGAATGCGTCGTCGCCGGCGAGCGCTGCAAGCCGCACGAGATTTTGCGCGATCAGCCCGTTTGGGTTGGGAATCGCCTCGTCGAAGGTCGATTGGGGGCGGACCACCAGCCCCTCGGCGTCGTCGGCGGTGAGATAATAGCGCCCGGTCTCGGGCTGGGCGTAACGAGCCTCCAGCATCGCCTGCCAGGCGATGGCGCGGTCGAGATCGTCCCGCCGGCCGGTCGCCTCGTGGAGCGCCAGCGCCGCCCGGATCATGGCCGCGTAGTCCGAGGCCAGTCCCGGCAGCACCAGCTTTCCCGCCCGGAACGCATGGCCGAGCCGCCCGTCGCGCTCCATGTTGCGCACAATGGCCGCGAAAGCCCGCCCGGCCATGGCGACCCAGCCCGGCTCGCCGAAAGCCACGCCGGCGTTGACCAGCGCGGCGATTGTCAGCCCGTTCCAGTCCGCCAGCACCTTGTCGTCGAGGCCGGGCCGTACCCGCTTTTCGCGCTCCTGCTGCAGCATGGAGCGCAGCACGGCCAATCGGGCCTCGTCTTCCATGCTGCGCGGCAAGTCCTTGAGCCGGTTGAGGATATTTTTGCCCTCGAAATTGCCCTCGGCGGTCACGTCGTAATTCGCAGCAAAGAACGCAGCATCGTCAGGCCCGAGGACCCGCTCGATCTCGGCCAGGGTCCAGACGTAGAACCGGCCCTCCTCGCCTTCGGAATCCGCGTCGAGGGATGCAGCAAAGGCGCCGTCCGGCGTGGTCATTTCGCGGGCCAGCCAGCCCACGGTCTCGGTGGCGCGGCGGCGGAACAGGTCATCGCCGGTGTGCCGCCAGGCGAGCGCCAGGAGCTCCAAAAGCTGGGCATTGTCGTAGAGCATCTTCTCGAAATGCGGCACCAGCCACCGCTCGTCGACCGAGTAGCGGGCGAAGCCGCCGCCCAGGTGGTCGTAGATGCCGCCCTCGCAGATGCGGTCGAGCGTCCGCGTCACGATGTCGAAGAACCGCGCGTCGTTGCGCCGCCGTCCGGCCCGCCACAGGTTTTCCAGCATGACGCACTGGGGGAATTTCGGCGCGCCGCGCAGCCCGCCGTTGACCGGGTCCATCATCCGGGCCAGCGCCGCGGCGGCCTGGTCGAGCTCGGCGGGTCCGATGGTGACTCGGCTCGAAGGCCGCGCGGCCTGGGCGAGCCGCTCCATCAGCGCGGCGCGGCTTTGCCCGATGCGCGCCGGCTCCTCGCGGAACAGCCGCGCCACCTCGCGCAGCACGTCGACGAAGGCCGGCCGGCCGTAGCGCGCCTCTTTGGGGAAGTAGGTCCCGCCCCACACCGGCTCGCCGTCCGGCGTCAGGAACATGGTCAGCGGCCAGCCGCCCTGCTCGCCCAGGAGATGCAGCGCGTTCATGTAGATCTGGTCGATGTCGGGCCGTTCCTCGCGGTCCACCTTGATGTTGACGAACAGCTCGTTCATCACCCGCGCGGTGGCTTCGTCCTCGAAGCTCTCGTGCGCCATCACGTGGCACCAGTGGCACGCGGCGTAGCCCACCGACAGCAGGATCGGCCGGTTGCTGCGCCGGGCTTCGGCCAGGGCCTCCGGTCCCCACGGCCACCAGTCCACCGGGTTGTGCCGGTGTTGCAGCAGGTAGGGTGAGGTCTCGCGGGCGAGACGGTTCTCGCGGGTCTGGGAAACGGGGGCCATCGACCATTCTAACGCGCGAGGCGCCGCCGAGGCCATCGCCGCCGAGGCGGCGGAAGGGCTGAACGTCAGGTGCCGATGCGCCGCGGCGCGCCGATCGGCCGCCGCACCACGCGGCGCTCGACCACCCGCTCCACCACCACGGACCGCGTGCCGCCGGCCGCGCTCGCCGGCGCGCGCACCTGCAAGGTCGTGGTGTGCTTCTGCTTCATGGCCTCGCCGCGCACCTGGTCTTCCGGCAGGCCCATGAGCGAGGCGGCGATCTCGATCTGCTGGTTGAAGTCGTCGGTGATGCCCTTGGCGGCGAACAGCGCCTCCTCCAGCGTCGGCGGCGCTTCCTTGACCCGGCGCTTGCCGTACTTGGTGTTCCAGACCCGGCCGTCGCGGCTGGCCTTCGCGCCGCTCGTCTTGGCCTTGGCCTTCGCGGGAGCGTTGCCGGCCGTGGTCTTGGGTTCGGAAGGTGCCATGGAGTTTCTTCGGTCGCTGTCTGGATGGGTTACTTACCGGCTTCCGGGTCGGACGGAACGATTGTGCATCGCAACGCAGCTATGCGCCAGTCCGGGCTCACCCGCAGAAGCCTATATCCGAATCGTGACAACCCGAAAGCAGGGTAAAAAGTTTGGCGCCCGCGGTGGAATCGGTTTCGCTTTACCAAGCATGGAGATAAGGCGCGCGGTCCGCGGCCTGCAATGGCGCGCGGCTGCGGCGGCGCGCCGCAACGCGCGGCAGGCGCTGCCCGTAAAAAGATCACGACTTTGCCGATTCCTTTCGGCGCTGCGCCAACCTTTTGCCAAGGGATGTGTTAGCCTGTTGCTCGGGCTTGGGGGCTCGCTAGCGAGGAGACCCTCACCATGTGTGACTACAGCCTCATGCACGTCCAGTCGCGGCCTGCGAAGGTGGGTGACAAGCTCACCATGCGCGACTTCGGAACCGGCACCCGCGGTTTCTCGGCGCCGGAAAATCGGTCTGTTGCGGTCTGTCTCATTCCCGGCACGGAAATCGCGTTCGCCGAGCCGGTGACGGTCGCGGCGCCGCGCTTCCTCGGGTTCGGCTTCAAGAAGACTCAGTATCAGACGGCGATCTTCCGTCAGATCAACAAGGACGCGCCGGCCGCGCATCACGACGCGCTCGAGTTCCCGGACGGCCGCATGGTTCTCCTGACCAACGTCTGCGAAGGCCAGGAAGCCACGGTGTTGCAGCTCCCGGTCGATCCGGAAACCGAGGCCGAGAAGGAAGAACAGAAGCGTGTGGAATACATCGGCTGAACGCCGGCGAGTCCGCGTGCGTCTGGATCGAATGACGGCCTGAAAACGGGGCGCTGTTTTCGGGAATGGGAAGAGTTACGAGTGGAGGCCCGAAGCCGCCCGCCGCCGCGGACGGCTTCGGTGTGTGTGAAAGGGTTTTGATTTATTCCGCAACGATCAAATTTACGCGCGAGTGATGGGCGTAGGTTTTCCACGTTGGACGATAGCGTTCGTTTGCTTCGTTGCCCCAGGTTGTCCATCCCCGCCGCGTGCCGCGTGCGAAAAGTTCGATGAACGGGCCCGGGCTGCATGATTCGATGATGGCATATTGTTCGTCGGGCTTGCGCGAGTGTTCCCGCTTGCGGGTCGCGAGAAAGTTCACCTGCCGCCTGCCCGGTGCCAGCGTGCGGGCGTTTTTGCCGCGCACGCCAAACAGCAAAAGCTCCGTCACGTTGCGGAAGTAGAAGCCGACGCCGCGGCCGTCCGGCCCGCCGTCCTTACGCACTTTGTGCCAGACGATGTTTGATTTGTAGTTGAAGCCCCAAGCCTGCATCACGGCGAGGCCTTCGGGAAGCAGGGCGTTCGGGCACCAGAGATAGAGATGAGCGACCGGCGCCGCGATGGCCGAAATGGGCAGCGCGGCAATCTCGTCGAGCTTCATCGTGCCATAGCGCGACAGGCGCTTATGCTCGGGGGCGACCTTGCCGGTCTTGTTGGTGAATTGCCATGGCGGATCGGCCAGGATCGTCCGGAAGCGTTCTTGTCCTGCGAAGCGCAGGAGATCGGCTGCAGCGGTGGGATCAGTCTTCGACATAGCAGGCTGCCTTGATGCCAAATACGACGACCGGACAGCCACCGCCGCTTCCGCCATCGAGCCGCGGAAGCAGTTTGGCCATATGGGTCGTCGAGTTTCCAAAACTCGGGCCTCTCCCGAGCTTGTTGAAGATTTGCTGAAGCTCGGTACAGCGGGTGACAATGACGCCGACATCGATAGCGCGCAGATCGAACAGCAGACGGAAGTTGTTGAGGTCGCGATCAAAGAACGGATCCTTGTTGTTCCACTCGACTTCGAGCGCGACCCGATTCTTGTAGCAATCAACCTTGTGTGTCGGCGCGACATATTCGTCAGCATCCACGACAATCTTGGTATCGAATTTCTTTTCCCTCCAGCCAAGCTTTGTGAAATGGGCGTCGAGCTTGCTGGAGATCAGGCCCTTTGATCCGCCAGGCTTGAGGATGTCGGACTTGAGAAGCACGAAGCCGCGAAGGACTGCGAGAATATCGGCCCATTCATCGGGATGGGCTGCGCTGAGAATGGCAAAGCCGTTGCGCCATTCGTGCGCTTCGTAGCGAGCAGCAATGTCGTCGGAAATCGATTGATTCGACATTGCGCCATTGTTTCCGAACGAGCCAGTTTGATCACGCCTGTTTACAATGTTCTCTATATGTTCTCAAGACCGCCTTTGTGGAGATGAGCTAATAACCACCCGTGATCACCACGCCGACCATCTACGCCCTCTCGTCCGGCCGTCCGCCGGCGGCGATCGCGGTGATCCGTATTTCAGGGCCGCGCGCGGGCGACGCATTGCGCGCGCTCGCCGGCCGGCTGCCGCAGCCGCGCCAGGCCATGTTCGCGGTGCTGCGCGATCCGCAATCGGGCGAGCCGATCGACGAGGCGCTGGCGCTGTGGTTTCCCGGGCCGCGCAGCGAGACCGGCGAGGACACCGCCGAGCTTCAGATCCATGGCGGCCGCGCGGTGATCGCCGCGACCTTCGCGGCGCTGGCGCGCATCGAGGGCCTGCGGCCGGCGGAGGCAGGCGAGTTCACCCGCCGCGCGTTCGAGAACGGCCGGCTCGACCTCACCCGGGTCGAGGCGCTGGCCGACCTGGTCGGCGCCGATTCGGAGATGCAGCGGCGTCAGGCCCTGCGGCAGATGCGCGGGCTGCTCGGCGGCCGCGCCGAGGCATGGCGGCAGCGGCTGGTGGCGGCGCTCGCGCTCGCCGAGGCGCAGATCGACTTTCCCGACGAGGGCGACGTGCCGCAGGACGCGATGCCGGCGGTGCGCGCCGAGGCGGCCGCGCTGCGCGAGGAAATCGCGGCGGTGCTCGCCACCGCGAAGCGCGGCGAGCGGCTGCGGGACGGCTTCGCGGTCGCCATAGCGGGCCCGCCGAATGCCGGAAAATCGAGCCTTCTCAACCGGCTGGCGCGGCGCGAAGCGGCCATCGTGTCGCCCTTCGCCGGCACCACGCGCGACGTCATCGAGGTTCATCTCGACATCGACGGCTATCCGGTCGTGCTGCTCGACACCGCGGGCATCCGCGACAGCGACGACCCGGTGGAGCAGGAGGGGGTGAGGCGCGCCCGGGCCCGCGCGGCGGAGGCCGACCTGGTGCTGTGGGTGGTCGATGGCGCGGCGCCGGTCGCCCCGGAGCAGCCGGAGGCGGCCGGAACGGCCGTCGAGACCTGGACGATCCTGAACAAGGCCGATCTGCACCCGCCGGCGCCGCGTCCGACGGGCCGCTGGTTCGCCGTCTCGGCGCTGCGCGGCGACGGCATCGACGATTTGGTGACGGCCCTGGCGGGGCATCTCGCCGCGACGTTCGGGGCGGCGGAGCCGGCGCTGGTCACGCGGGAGCGCCAGCGCGGCACGCTGGCCGACGCCGCGTCCGCACTCGGGCGGGCGGCCGCGGCGAAAGCCGACGAGCTGGTGGCCGAGGAGCTGCGGCTGGCGGCGCGCGCGCTCGGCCGACTGACCGGACGGGTCGATGTCGAGGACGTTCTGGATGCCATCTTCCGGGACTTCTGCATCGGCAAATGAGCCGGCTGTTTCACGTGAAACACTGTCCGCGAGCTTTGGGAGGTTTTGTTTCACGTGAAACTGCGCTAGAAGCCGACATCCGGGAATTCGAGCCATGTCAGCGCGCTACGACGTCATCGTGATCGGCGGCGGCCATGCCGGCTGCGAGGCGGCCGCCGCGGCGGCCCGTCTGGGCGCGCGCACCGCCTTGATAACGCATCGCTTTTCGACCGTAGGCGCGATGTCCTGCAATCCCGCCATCGGCGGGCTCGGCAAGGGCCATCTGGTGCGGGAAATCGATGCCCTGGACGGTCTCATGGGCCGCGTGGCGGACGCTGCGGGCATCCAGTTCCGCGTGCTCAACCGCCGCAAGGGCCCGGCGGTGCGCGGGCCCCGGGCCCAGGCCGACCGTAAGCGCTATGCCGCCGCGATGCAGGCGGCGATCCGGGACACCGCCGGCCTGACGGTGATCGAGGGCGAGGCCGACGACCTGACGCTGGCCGGCGGCCGGGTCACGGGGGTGCGGCTGGCCGACGGCCGGGAGATTGCGGCCGGCGCTATCGTATTGACGACAGGAACCTTTCTGCGCGGCCTGATCCACATCGGGGGGCGCCAGATCCCGGCCGGCCGGGTCGGCGAGGCGCCGGCGCTGGGGTTGTCGGCCACCCTGGAGCGGTTCGGGTTTGCGCTGGGCCGGCTCAAGACCGGGACGCCGCCGCGGCTGGACGGCCGGACCATCGACTGGGCCGCCCTGGAGATGCAGCCCGGCGACGAGCCGCCGGAGCCGTTTTCGATTCTCACGGATAAGATCGATTCCGCGCAAGTCCAGTGCGGAATCACCCGGACAACGCGGAACACGCACGACATCATCCGCGAGAACGTGCACCGCTCGCCGATGTATTCCGGCCAGATCCAGAGCCGGGGGCCGCGCTACTGCCCGTCGATCGAGGACAAGATCGTGCGCTTCGGCGATCGCGATGGACACCAGATTTTCCTTGAGCCGGAAGGACTTGACGACGACACGGTGTACCCGAACGGGATTTCCACGTCGCTGCCGGAGGAGGTCCAGGCCGCGGTGGTGGCGAGCATCCCGGGGCTCAAACGGGCGCGGATCGTGCGCCCCGGCTACGCCATCGAGTACGATCACGTCGACCCGCGCGAGCTGCGGCAAACCCTTGAGACGAAACGGATTTCCGGCCTGTTCCTGGCCGGCCAGATCAACGGCACCACGGGCTACGAGGAAGCCGCGGCCCAGGGACTGGTGGCCGGGCTCAATGCGGCGGCCAGGGCCGGGGGCGGCGCGGGCATCGTGGTCGACCGCGCCCAAGGCTATCTCGGCGTGATGATCGACGACCTGATTACTCGTGGAATTTCAGAGCCTTACCGCATGTTCACGTCGCGCGCCGAATACCGCCTGACGCTGCGCGCGGACAACGCCGACCAGCGGCTCACCGGGCTCGGCCTCGCCATCGGCTGCGTCGGCCCGGAACGGGCCCGCCGCCACCGGGAAAAAATGCAGGCGCTGGAAGAGGTTAGAGCTTTCGCGCGGAGCGTCTCGGTGACCCCGAACGAGGCGGAAAAACACGGGCTGCAGCTCAACCGGGACGGCCAGCGCCGCACCGCGTTCGAGCTGCTGTCGTATCCGGACGTCGATTCGGCGCGACTCGCGGCGATCTGGCCGCGATTCGGCGTGATTCCGCGCAAAATCGCCGAGCAGGTGGAGATCGACGCCAAGTACGCCGTCTATCTCGACCGGCAGGCGGCGGACGTCGCCGCGTTCCGCCGCGACGAGGCGCTGGTGCTCCCGGAGACGCTGGATTATGCAACGATTCCAGGGCTTTCCAACGAGGCACGGCAGAAGCTCGGCGCCGCCCGGCCACGCACGGTCGGCCAGGCCGGACGGATCGACGGCATCACCCCGGCGGCGCTCACCCTGCTCGCGGCCCATGTCCGCCGGCACGGCCCCCGCGCGGCGGCCGGCTGATGCGGAATTCCGAAACGACGACGCGATTCCAGGCCTTTCGCCGGTCGATTCCGGCCTGGAATCCTGCGAGTCGGATTTGGCGACAATGAGTGCGGCGGCGGACGAGCGGCCGGCCGGCGACGGGGCGCGCGACCGGGCGCGTGCCCTGGCGCTCACCCCTGTTTCACGTGAAACACTGGCCCGGCTCGACGCCTTCGTGGCGCTGCTGCTGACATGGCAGGCCAGGACCAACCTGGTCGCGCCCTCGACCCTGCCCTACCTCTGGACCCGCCACGTCGCCGATTCGCTCCAACTCCTTCCCCTCGCTTCGCAGGCCCGGACCTGGATCGACATCGGCTCGGGCGGCGGCTTCCCCGGCCTCGCGGTGGCCATCGCGGCACCGCCGGGCACGGCCGTCCACCTGGTGGAGAGCAACGCCAAGAAGGCGGCGTTCCTGCGCGAGGCGGCGCGGGCGACCGGCGCGCCGGCGCAGGTCCACCCCGTGCGCATGGAGCGCTTCGTGCAGGAGTTTCGGGGCGCAGCGGACGTGGTGACCGCCCGCGCCGTCGCGCCACTGGCGGACCTGTTGGCTTATGCCGAACCGTTTCTTAAAAGAGGTGCACAAGCGCTGTTCCTCAAGGGCCAAGATGTAGAGGCTGAATTGACGAAAGCCGCTAAATGTTGGACGATTGAGGCTACGCTGATCCCGAGCAGGACGGACCCCGCGGGCCGGATCGCGGTTGTCCGCAAGGCCGAGCGCCACCGCTCGTTGTGACGGAGCAGAGAGGCCAAGGACCATGAGCGACGCCGGACCCGACGACCACGAGCCCATCGACCTCGACGCGGACATCATCGACCTGCCGGCGCGGCCGCAGGCGCCCGCCGCGCCGCCGCGGGTGCTCGCCATCGCCAACCAGAAGGGCGGCGTCGGCAAGACCACCACCGCCATCAACCTCGGCACCGCCCTCGCCGCCATCGGCGAGACCGTGCTGATCCTCGACCTCGACCCGCAGGGCAACGCCTCGACCGGCCTCGGCATCGACCGCAAGAGCCGCACCCACTCGACCTACGACGTGCTCACCGGCGAAGCGCCGCTGCGCGACGCCATCCTGCCGACCGCGGTGCCGCGGCTCTATCTCGCGCCGTCCACCATGGACCTCTCGGGCCTCGAGCTCGAGATCGGCCAGGAGCGCGACCGCGCCTTCCGCCTGCGCAATGCGCTCGCCGCGCTCAACGCCGCGCCGGCCGACCTGCACTATTCGTATGTGCTGGTCGATTGCCCGCCGTCGCTCAACCTGCTCACCGTCAACGCCATGGCGGCGGCGCACGCCATCATCGTGCCGCTGCAATGCGAGTTCTTCGCGCTCGAAGGTCTCTCGCAGTTGCTGAAGACCGTCGATCAGGTGAAGCAGTCGCTCAATCCCGATCTCACCATCCACGGCATCGTGCTCACCATGTACGACGCGCGCAACAACCTCTCCGGCCAGGTGGTGGCGGACGTGCGCGAGTTCATGGGCCCGAAGGTCTACGACACGGTGATCCCGCGCAACGTGCGCGTCTCCGAGGCGCCGTCGCACGGCAAGCCGGTGCTGATCTACGATCTCAAGTGCGTCGGCAGCGAAGCCTATCTGCGGCTCGCGACCGAGCTGATCCAGCGCGAGCGCGCGCTGAAGGAGCTGAAGGCGGGCTAGTATGGTGGTTCAGAATTTCGCTTCATCGAGACACTAGCGCATCGTGAGATCGCAGGGTGGGTCGAGCGCGGCGAACCCGCCATGCCACGCGCGTGATCGATGGGTTTCGCTGCGCTCAACCCATCCTACGAACTGACTACCAACGACCAATAACGACGAACAAACAATTTACCGAACGGGACGTGCGAGAATGCGCTTGTTGAAGGAGGCTGCGATGGCCGAGGAACGCTCGCGGCTCGGGCGGGGGCTTGCGTCCCTGATCGGCGACGTCGGCAACGAGAACGCGGCGGCCGAGCGTGGCCGCGGCCAGCGCCGCGTGCCCATCGAGCACCTGCGCGCCAATCCGAACAACCCGCGCAAGCATTTCTCCGACGCCGAGCTCGCCGACCTCACCCACTCGATCGTCGAGCGCGGCATCATCCAGCCGATCGTCGTGCGCGCGGTGCGCGGCGCCGACGGGTTCGAGATCGTCGCCGGCGAGCGGCGCTGGCGCGCGGCGCAGCGCGCGGCGCTGCACGAGGTGCCGGTCGTCGTCGTCGAAGCGAACGACGCCGAGGCGCTGCAGCTCGCCATCGTCGAGAACGTGCAGCGCGCCGACCTTGATCCCATCGAGGAGGCGGCGGGCTATCAGGCGCTGATCGACCAGTTCAACTATTCCCAAGACGACGTCGCCAGGACCGTCGGCAAGAGCCGCAGCCATGTCGCCAACACGCTGCGGCTCCTCAAGCTGCCGGACTCGGTGAAAGCCTACCTGCACGACGGCCGGCTCTCCGCCGGCCACGCGCGCATGCTGGTCGGCCAGCCCAACGCGGAGCAGATCGCGCGGGAGATCGTCGAGCGCGGCCTCAACGTGCGGCAGGTCGAGGACATCTCGCGCGACCGCGCCCGCAAGGCCGGCAAGGCGCCGCGGGCCAAGGACGCGGACACCGCCGCGCTGGAGCGCAGGCTGTCCGACGCGCTCGGCCTCAAGGTCGTCATCGACCATCGCGGCGAGGGCGGGGCGGTACGGGTGAGCTACGCCGATCTCGACCAGCTCGACGAGATCGTAAGGCGTCTCACCGGCGAGTCGCGCTGAGGCGGGACGCAAAAGGCCCGACAAGGCGGAATCGGGCCTTCCGATTCGCGGGACTCGCCTGCGGCGGGAGTCTGACCATTCCTTGGGCAGCGGGCGCTGCAATACCATCATACCCGATGGTATCGACCCACCCTGCATAAGATTAACGGAACCTTTCCGTTGTCTTAATAGAATGTAAAAAACACAAATAAGTGAAGCATTTAGTGTTGCAGCAAAGCATCGCCTCCCAGCAATCGGACGGGCGCGCGACGGTATGCCTGGACGATTGGCAGTGCTGCGCCTACAAGTGCGTCGCACACAGCAGGTCGCGGTCCTGCACATCCACATTGGGGCTTCTTATGAAGAAAACATACACTGCACTCCTGGCGGCAGCCTCGCTGTTCGCCCTCGCCCAGGCCGCGTCCGCGGCCGATCTGGCCCGCCCGATCTACAAGGCTCCGCCGGCGGCCATCCCGGTCTGGAACTGGACCGGCTTCTACGTCGGCGGCAACATCGGCGGCGCCTGGTCCACGACCGACGTGACCGGTCCGTTCGGCGGCACCGCCAGCGTCGACAACAGCGGGTTCATCGGCGGCGGTCAGGCCGGCTACAACTACCAGTTCGCTCCGAGCTGGCTGGTCGGCATCGAAGGTGAAATCGACTGGACGTCGAACAGCGCCAGCCGCACCGTCGGCGGCGTGACGCTCACGGCCGATCCGAACTGGGTGGCCGCGGTTTCGGGCCGCATCGGCTACGTCGGCGGCCCCTGGCTGCTCTACGGCAAGGGCGGCGCGGCTTGGATGGACGTCGATTACACCGCCTCGGCGGGCGCTCTGTCGGTGACCAACAGCCAGACCCGCGACGGCTGGCTGGCCGGCGTCGGCCTGGAATACATGTTCCACCCGAACTGGACCGCGAAGATCGAGTACGACTACATGGACTTCGGGTCGGCCAACCTCGCCACCACGCTCGGCGTCAACGTCGACACGACGATCAACGTCGTGAAGGGCGGCATCAACTACAAGTTCTGATCGCTTCCGCGCGTCGGACGGTCGAAGCCCCGGGGGCAACCCCGGGGCTTTTTGCGTCCGGCGTCCGCGTCAAACGGGCGCAGCCCGGCGTATGGTTACTAAGTTATTGAAGAGGAAAAGAAAGTTCAGATAAAAGGAACCGCGCCGGTTCCCCGGCGTTATCCCGGCAGATACCGCTGTGAGTCCTGCCCATGTCCCGCGCCTCGGACCATCGTGCCCACGCCGCCGATTGCTTCCGCCAGTCGCTGGAAGCCGGCGACCCCGACACCCGCAAGTTCTACCAGTCCCTGGCCCAGATGTGGCTGATCCTGGCGGACGAGCAGTCCCGCGATCCGAAGCCCGGTTCCGGAAACCGTCACCGCTGAGAAAGCCTTTTCGCAGGGGCGCGACCGCGGCCACGCGCTTATCTCGACGTATCACGCAGACAATCAGTCCCGCCGTCGCGCCGCCTGAGCGGTCGCGAGCAGCGCGCGCTCGACGATGGCGTCGGCAAGCGGCGCGGTGCGCCGCGCGTCGAGCACCGCGTCGGCGAACTGGCCGATGGCGCGCAGGAGCCGCGGCGCGGTCCATTGCCTGAGCGCCGTCTCCACCGCCGGCTTGCGGCGGAAATGCACCGCGGGGCGGAAGCCGCCGAGCGCGGTCTCGAGCGTCTTGCCCGCATCCATGTCGGTCCGCGCGCGGTGAAGCTGCATGGCCTGGCGCAGCGCCGCGCCCGCCACCGCGTCCGGCCGCGTGCCGGCGGCGCGCGCCTTGGCGTACTGGGTCCCGGCCTCGGCGGCCTTGCCGGCGAAGGCCGCATCGACAATGGCGTCGAGCGCCAGCGCCGAGGCGTCGGCGGCCACGGCGAGCACATCGTCCTCCTCGATGCGGCCGCGGCCGTGGGCGTAGAGCGCGAGCTTGCGGATCTCGCTGCGCGAAGCGAGGCGGTCGCCGCCGACCAGCGCGGCCAGCGTGGCGCGGGCCTCGGGCGCGATGGCGAGGCCGGCCTGGCGCAGCTCCTCGTCGATGACGCGCGCGACGTCGCGCTCGGTGTCGGCGTAGCAGGGGATGGCGGCGACCGCCGCGGACTTCTCGCAGATCGCGCGCAGCGGCGCGTTGCGCGCGAGGTCGCCGGCCTCGATCACCACCAGGCAGTCCTTGGCCGGCGGCGCGGCCACGAGCCGCTCGACCGCGGCGGCGATGCTGCGCGAGCCGGCCTTCACCCACACCGCGCGGCGGCCGCCGAACAGCGGCACCGTGTGCGCGTCCTCCACCAGCCGCTCCGGCGTCTCGGCGAGCGCGTCGCCGTCGATGCGCGCCAGCGAGAACGGGTCGCGCGGGTCGTCCACCGCGGACGCGACCAGCGCATCGACGCGCTCGCGCACCAGGCCCGCGTCGGGGCCGAACACCAGCGCGACGGTCTGCCGGCGCTGGCGCGCGGTCAGATAAGCGTCAATGTCCGATGTCCGCAGCGCGGTCATGTGGGGCCGTATCCCGGCGAGGCGACGGCGCCGCCGCCGCGCTCGCGCAGGAGGCGGCAGTCCGGGCCGAACACCAGCGCGATGGACTGCCGGCGCTGGCGCGCGGTCAGATAAGCGTCGATGTCGGCGGGGCGCAGCGCGGTCATGTGGGGCCGGTCATGACTCGGATCGGGGGCCTGCCGGTCCGGCTGTTTTGCGCATGATCTTGTCCGAGACGCCCGCGGCTTTTCGGGATCGTGCGCCGCGTCAGGTGCCGGCCACGAAATAGGAGGCGAGGCGGTTGCGGATGTTCTCGGCGATGGCCTGGGCGGCGCGGACCTCGGCGTCGCGCAGGCCGCGCTGGCGCGCGAACCGCTGCTGCTGGCCGGGAATGTCGTAGGAGACGCGCGAGAACGTCTGGTCCTTCACCACCACCTTGCCGGTGCGCAGGTCGACGAGCTCGTAGGCGGCGTTGATGCCGTAGTTCTCCACGTCGGGCCGCGCGGTGTTGACGTCGACGATGACCGACAGCCGCGTCGTGGTCATGCGGATGCGCAG
>Ga0182749_1002222_pt1 | contig 14376 bp, 10 predicted proteins | sample eDN3rd37CKraftMG_FD_128875 | JGI IMG/M metagenome (GOLD analysis project Ga0182749, IMG submission 128875) | Enriched Miracle-Growth compost microbial communities from Emeryville, California, USA - eDNA 3rd pass 37_C Kraft MG (version 2) (version 2) ...
AGGCTCGGTGATCCTGGAAGTGGAAGCGGCCGAAGGCGGCGCCGCGGCGGCCGCGCCGCAAGCGCCCAGGGCCGAGGCCGCCCAGCCGCAGCCCGCCCAGGCCGCGCCTGCCGCGCCGGCCGCGGCCAGTTACTCGGGTTCGGCCGATCTGGAATGCGACATGCTGGTGCTGGGCGCCGGCCCCGGCGGCTACTCGGCCGCCTTCCGCGCCGCCGACCTGGGCATGGCCACCGTGCTGGTCGAACGCTACGACACGCTGGGCGGCGTCTGCCTCAACGTGGGCTGCATCCCGTCCAAGGCCCTGCTGCACAACGCCGCAGTCATCGACGAGGCCCGCGAACTGGCCGCCCACGGCATCAGTTTCGGCGAGCCCAAGATCGACCTCGACAAGCTGCGCGCCTACAAGGACAGCGTGGTCGCCAAGCTGACCGGCGGCCTGGCCGGCATGGCCAAGGCCCGCAAGGTCACCGTGGTGCGCGGCGTCGGCGAATTCGCCGATCCGCACCACATGACCGTCACCGCCAAGGACGGCAAGACCCAGACGATCCGCTTCAAGCAGGCCATCATCGCCGCCGGCAGCCAGTCGGTGAAACTGCCGTTCCTGCCCCAGGACGACCGCATCGTCGACTCGACCGGCGCGCTGCTGCTGCGCGAAATCCCCAAGAAGATGCTCATCATCGGCGGCGGCATCATCGGCCTGGAAATGGGCACCGTCTATTCCACGCTGGGCGCGCGCCTGGACGTGGTCGAAATGCTCGACGGCCTGATGCAGGGCGCCGACCGCGACCTGGTCAAGGTGTGGCAGAAGAAAAACGCCGGCCGCTTCGACAACATCATGTTGAAGACCAAGACCGTGGGCGCCGAAGCCAGGAAGGACGGCATCTACGTCAGCTTCGAAGGCGAAGGCGCGCCCAAGGAGCCCCAGCGCTACGATCTGGTGCTCCAGGCCGTGGGCCGCAGCCCCAACGGCAAGAAGATCGGCGCGGACAAGGCGGGCATCGCCGTTACCGACCGCGGCTTCATCGAAGTCGACCGCCAGATGCGCACCAACGTGCCCCACATCTACGCCATCGGCGACATCGTCGGCCAGCCCATGCTCGCCCACAAGGCCGTCCATGAAGGCCACGTCGCCGCCGAAGCGGCCGCCGGCCAGAAGTCGTTCTTCGACGCCCGCGTCATTCCCTCGGTGGCCTACACCGACCCCGAAGTCGCGTGGGTCGGCCTCACCGAAGACGAAGCCAAGAAGCAGGGCATCAAGATCGAGAAGGGCGTCTTCCCCTGGGCCGCTTCCGGCCGCGCCATCGCCAACGGCCGCGACGAAGGCTTCACCAAGCTCATCTTCGACGCCGAAACGCACCGCATCCTCGGCGGCGGCATCGTCGGCACCCACGCCGGCGACCTCATCAGCGAACTGGCCCTGGCCGTGGAAATGGGCGCCGACGTCGTCGACATCGCCAAGACCATCCATCCGCACCCGACCCTGGGCGAATCCGTCGGCATGGCCGCCGAAGTCGCCGAAGGCGTGTGCACGGATTTGCCGCCGATGAAGAAGAAATAAGTCCGCGGGCAAGCCGCAGGGTGCAACGGAAAACGCCGGTTCCTCCAAAGGGCCGGCGTTTTTCTTGATCGGCTGGCGCTTGTGGCGAGCGTGACGCGCTTATTGCGGCGTCCGACAGGCTGTGGGCGGGCGCAGGCGCTGCCGGTCGTCGCGGCCGGTCAGGCGTAGGTGTCGATGCGCGACCCCAGCGTTGCGTCCACGGCGAGCACCGGCAGCGATTGCATCAGGGTCAGGGCCGTATCGGCCTGCGCATCCAGGGCCTTTTTCAGCACCCGGGCCTGGATCTCCTGATTGACGTTCGCGCCCTGCAAAGCCAGGGCGGTGTCGACGGTGCTGCTGAGGGTAGCGTCCATATTCAGGAGTTCCTGTGCATGAGGGGCGGCGCAAGCCGCGGTTGCGCATTATGGCGCGGACCGGGCGCGGCGCAAAGCCAAAGCATTCCGCGGACGCGGCGTCGCAGCGTCATGCGGCGACGGAAATGCCGCGTTTGCAGGACCGGCGTGCCGGCGCCACCGCGATCCCGGCATGCTGGTCCAGCGCCACCAGGGGCCGCATCAGGCGTTCCGGCGAAATGTTCCGCAGCTTGCAGCGGCGGACCCGGGGACGTTGGATTGCGGCATGCCGGCGATGGCGGCGGCCTCGGCCTGGCTCAGGCCGCGACGGCCGGTGGGTTCATTGAACTTCGATTCGGGCGCATGCCCGCTCAAGGCCGGTCCGGGCACTCCTTGACCGCGCCCCAGGCGCGATGCGGCGCGCAGTACCGTTCGCGCGCTTCCCAGGCGCATTCCGGGCGCTCGAAGAACCCGCGCTCCGCGCAGGCGTCCAGCGCCTGGCGCAGTTCGCGCAGCCAGGCCCTCGGGTCCTGCGCCGGGATCTCCGTAATGCGCAGGGTGGACTGCGGTCCGGCAGGGGAAGGAACCGCCGCCTGCGTTCTGGGCGCGTCTTGGTGCAGGGCTTGCGGCGTGTCGGCGGGCTTGGCGGCGGGGGCGGGGCTGTCCGGCATGGTCGGGGCCGCCCTTTTCTCGCTGGCCGGCTCCGAAGGCGGCGGCGTGGGCGGCGCTTCCTCGCCGGCTGCCTCCGGAGCCGGCGGCGGGGGCAGCGATTCGGCCTGCAGCGCGGGCAGGGCCTGCAAAGGCAGCGGCACCGGATGCGCGGCGGGCATGGCCACCCGGCTGACGTTGGGCGTGCTCCAGTAGACCACCAGCAGCACCAGCGCGCCGTAGATGGCCAGGGTGTACAGCACCGTGACCGTGGCGCAGCCCAGCTTGCGCCCGGTAATCGGCGGGGTTTCGCGGCGCAAGGTCCGCAACCAGCGCGCCGCCGCCGCGCCGGGCGCGGAAATCAGCCACCAGCCCAGGCGCTTGAACGGGTGCGGCGCGCGCGCTGGCGGCAATTGCGCTTGCACCTGCGCCGCAAGCAGCTCGCGCAAGGCCTGGTTTTCTTCCTGCAGGCGGCGGGTCTGCTCGTCGATTCGCGCCCCGTCCTGGGTGGAAGAGGATGCCGGTAGTGAGGAGTGCGGATCAGGAGAAGTGCCGCTCATGATTAGAAAAAAATAGATACAACTATGTGCGGCGCCATTATGGCGCACGGCTGGCGCCCGGCAAATCTGGAATAGCGAGGAAAAAGGGTGCGATTTGAAAAGGTCGCGCAGCGGCATTGTCCTATGGCCGCAGACGAACCGCGTTTGCCCGCCCGACTGCGATGCGGGTCTGGACGACGCGGCCGGAGTGGATGCGGGAGCGGGCGGCTCCCCCCGGCAAAGAGGCCGGGTTACGCGGGTTCGCCGGTGTTTTCCCGTTGCCCCAGCCGCCGCATCGGATTGCCGCCCTGGATTGAGTAGGCCTCGACCTCGCCGCGCACGACAGTGCCGGCGGCAATTACGCAGCCCTGGCGCAGCACCGCACCGTCGAGCAGCACGCAATTGGCGCCGATCCAGACGTCGTCTTCGACCACGATGCCGCCTTTGCCGGGCCGGAACCCCTGCTGACGGATGGGCAGGTCTTTGCGGCGGAACTCATGGTTGGTGGGCGCGAAAGTGCAGTTGGCCGCCACCGCCACGCCGCGGCCGATGCGGATGCCGTTGCCGGTGTAGAGCACGCAGCCGGAATTGATGACGCTGTTCTCGCCGATGACCACGTCTCCCGTGCCGCCGGCCGGCTTGATCTTCACGAACGCGTCCACCACGGCGCCGGGACCGATCTCGATCACGGTTCCGCGGACGGAGTCCTCGATATCGGCCAGGGGAGACACGCGCGCCGAGGCGTCGATGCGGATCATGGCGGCGGCCCCGTTCAGGCCTTGCGGCGCAGGAAGCCGTCGGGCGCCGAGGTCACCAGCAGGCGGTCCTCGACCGAGCGGTCGATTTCGAACTCGGGGTGGCTGCGCAGCCATTCCCATACCGCTGTCTTGGGGTTGTTGCCCTTGCCCCAGTCACGGCCCGGCCATTGGTAATCGGCCGGCATGTCTTCCACGAAGGTGTCGAACACCACGCAGTAGCTGCCCGGGCTCACCAGGTCCGCATAGGCGTTGAGTTCGGCGAGCACGTGATCGTGGGTGTGGTTGGAATCCAGGCAGACCAGGACGTTCTTCTTGCCCTCGGCATGGGCGCGGACCCGGGAAATGGTGGCGGGGTCGATGCTGGAGCCTTCCACGAGATGGATGCGGCGGGCCAGCGGATGCGCTTCGATGGCCTGGCGGTTGTGCGGACGGATCTCGATATCGACGCCGACGACCTCGCCCCGGCCCAGCAGCTCCAGCATGGAGGCCGACAGCATCAGCGAGCCGCCGTGCGCGATGCCGGTCTCGATGATGAGATCCGGCTTGACTGCCCAGATGATCTCCTGCATGGCCATGGCGTCCATGGGAAGCTGGATGAGCGGGCGGCCCAGCCAGGAGAAGTTGTTCATGTACTTGCGCTCCAGCGCCATCTGGCGCCAGGCCACGGAAAGGGCGCGGAATTCTTCATCGGCGGCGAAGGAGGCGATGCGCGCCGCCTTCTCTTCGCGGTACTCCGGATGCGCGTCGGGCGTGGTTTCGAGGTAGGACATTCAGATTCCTTTGTGCTGGCGGTACTGATCGAGATACAGGGAAAAGGCGTCGTCGAAGGGGCGGGGCGGCATGCCGAAGCGCGACTGGAAGCGCCCGACGTCGATGTCGGGGAAGTCCCAGCGCGCCGCCGCGTCGCAGACCTCGATGCGATAGCCGAGCTTGCGGGCGATCCATTGCGCCACCTGGCCGTTGCTGGCGCCCGCGCCTTGCGCGATGTTGAAGATGCCGGCCTCGTCGCTGAGCGCCAGGGCCAGGATCTGGGCAACGGCATCGTCGACGTGGATATAGTCTTTGCGTGAATCCAGTGTGGTGCGCAGCCGGATCACGCCATGGCGCGCGCCTTCGTCGAGCAGTTGGTCGATGAAGCTGTCGGGCGTATCGCGCAAGCCCACGACGTTGGACAGGCGCGCAACCTTGGCCGGCCGGCCGCCATGCAGGCAGAGGGACTCGCCCATCAGCTTGGACAGGTTGTACAGGTCGCCCGGGGCCGAGGGATCGACGTGCAGCCGGGCGGTTTCCCGCGTGTCGCCGCCGCCCGCATATACGCGGGTGCTGGACAGATAGGTGAGGCTGTCGAAATCGGCGCGCGCGAGCAGCTCGCGCAGTACGCAGACGTGGGCCTCGACCGTGTCCAGGGGACGGGTCCGGAAGTCGGATGTCAGGCCGATCGCGTAGACCACGTGGCCCAGCGGGCGCGCCAGCACGGCGTCATCGCCGCGCGAGGGAACGTAGACATCCATGCCCCGGCCCCGCAGCGCGGCCGCGAGGTGGCGGCCGATGAATCCCGTGCCGCCCAGCACCGTGACCCTTGCCGCTTTCACCCTTCGTGCTCCGGATCGACACGCAGCTCCGGCACGGCGGTCGCCAGCCGGGCGCCCCAGCCGCGGCGCGCGTACTCGAGCTGGGCATGCACCTCGGAGCGCAGGTTCCAGGGCAGCACCACGATGTATTCCGGGCGGTCTGCGCTCAGGCGCTCCTCGCCTACGATGGGGATGTGGCTGCCCGGCAGAAACCGCCCCTGCTTGGCGGGGTTGCGGTCCACCACATAGGGCAGCAGGTCGGGCCGGATGCCGGCGAAATTCAGCAGGGTATTGCCCTTGGCGGCCGCGCCATAGGCGGCCACCCGGCGTCCTTCGCGGCGCATGTCGAGCAGGAAGCTGAGCAGGCCGTTCTTGACGCGCTCGGCCTGGGCCTGGAAGCCCTGGTAGAAGGCAGCGGTTTCCATGCCGGCCGCGCGTTCCTGCTCCAGCACGTCGCGCACCGCATGCTGGCGTTCGCGCGCGCCGGTGTCGCGCCGCTGCGCATACACGCGCAGGCTGCCGCCATGGGTGGGCAGCGCTTCCACGTCGAACACTTCCAGGCCATTGGCCCGGAATACGTGGGCCACCGCCGTCAGCGAGAGATACGAGTAGTGTTCGTGATATGCCGTGTCGAACTGGCTTTCCTGCACCATGCGCAGCAGATGCGGGAACTCGAAGGTGGCCACGCCCTGCGGCTTGAGCAGCGCCGCGAAACCGCTCACGAAATCGTTGATGTCCGGTACGTGCGCCAGCACGTTGTTGGCGGCGATCAGGTCGGCGCCGCGTCCCGAGGCGGCCAGTTCCCGCGCCAGGTCCACGCCGAAGAAGCGCTGCACGATGTCGATGCCTTTGTCGCGGGCGGCGCTGGCCGTGCTTGCCGTGGGTTCGACGCCATAGCACGGCACGCCCGCCTGCCGCACATATTGCAGCAGGTAGCCGTCGTTGGCGGCCACTTCGCACACCATGCTGTTTCCGTCCAGGCCGAAGCGGCCGATCATGGCCTCGACGTAGCGCCGCGAGTGTTCCAGCCACGACACGGAGTACGAGCTGAAATAGGCATAGTCGTCGGTGAACAGGGCTTCGCGGCCGGCATGGTCTTCCGTCTGCACCAGCCAGCACGACTCGCAGGCCAGCAGGCGCAGCGGAAACCACACTTCCGGGGCGCGCAGCGCGGCCGCGTCCAGGTAGGCGTTGGAGGGCGGCGCATGGCCGAGATCGAGAAAGGGCAGGCGCAGTTCGGCCTGGCAGTGACGGCACTTCACAGTGCGACTCCGGTGAAATCGGCGCCCAGCGGCGGATGCGCCAGGTCGCGTTCGGAAACGAGGACAGGGGGCAGGGGCCAGGCGATGCCCAGGCGGGCGTCGCCGAAATGCACGCCGGCTTCGGCCTGCGGGACATAAGGCGCGCTGTGGCAGTACACCAGTTCCGCGTCGTCGGTGAGCGCCTGGAATCCATGCGCGAAGCCCTGCGGTATGAGCAGCGCGCGGCCATTGCGCGCCGACAGCCGCTCGGCGTGCCATTGCAGAAAAGTGGGCGAGCCGGCGCGCAGGTCCACCGCCACGTCCCAGACCTCGCCGCGGATGCAGCTCACCAGCTTCTGCTCGGCGTGAGGCGGCAGTTGGTAGTGCATGCCGCGCACCGTGCCGGCGCGGGCGGTGTAGGTATGGTTGACCTGCTCTATGGCCGCATGCCAGCCGCAGGCGCGCAGCCCGGCCGCGTCGAAGATTCTCGCCAGGAACCCGCGCGCGTCGCCGCGCGGCTGCCGCACGACGATTTTCAGCCCGGCCAGGGAAGTCTCCAGAATCTCGAAGCTCATGCGGCGGCCTCGTAGGCATCGATGTCCGCGTCGCAGAGCGCGCGCGCGTCGGCGCCTTCGGCGTGGGCGCGGTACCAGTCCATGGCGCGCCGCACGGCCTGCGCCAGCGGCCAGCGGGCGCGCACGCCCAGCGCGGACCGGGCAAGCGAAGGATCCAGCATCAGCAGCCCGGCCTCGTGCGGGCCCTCGGCCTGCGCCGCGTAGCGCACGGTCCCGCGCGCGTAGACGTTTCGCGCCAGGTCGACCACCTGCCGCACGGTGGCGGCCTCGGCCGCGTCGGGGCCGAAGTTGTAGGCGCCGGCGAGCGCGGGCTCGCGCCACAGCGTCTCCGCCAGCGCCAGATAACCGGCCAGCGGGTCCAGCACATGCTGCCAGGGACGCACCGCCTGCGGCCGCCGGATTTCCAGCTCGCCGCCGTCGCGCCAGGCGCGCACGGCATCGGGCAGCAGGCGGTCAGCGGACCAGTCGCCGCCGCCGATGACGTTGCCCGCGCGGGCGCTGGCCACGGCGAGGCCCTGTTCCGCCAGGAAGGCGTCGCGGTACGAGGCAATGACGAGTTCGCTGGCGGCCTTGCTGGCGCTGTACGGATCGTGGCCGCCCAGCGTATCGTTCTCGCGGTAGGGATGGGGCCATTCCCGGTTGAGATAGACCTTGTCGGTGGTGACCATGACGGCCACGCGCACGCCGTCCTGCCCGCGCAGCGCGTCCAGTACGTGCGCTGTTCCCATGACGTTGGCGGCGTAGGTTTCCAGCGGCTGCGCGTAGCCTTGCCGCACCAGGGCCTGGGCCGCCAGGTGCAACACGATCTCGGGCCGCGCGCGGCGCACGTGATCGCGCACGGCCCCGGCGTCGCGAATGTCGCATTCGCGGCTGTCGACGAGGGAGCCGATGCCGGCCTCCGCGTACAGGCTGGGCCGGGTGGCGGGAGGCAGGGCCAGGCCCGTCACGTCCGCGCCCAGCCGCCGCAGCCACAGCGCCAGCCAGCTTCCCTTGAAGCCGGTGTGGCCGGTCAGCAGGACCCGCTTGCCGCGCCAGAAGCCGGTGTCGGGTTTCACCACACCTTCCATGGCGCCTTGCCCGTGCTCCACAGCGATTCCAGCAGGTTCTTCTCGCGCAGCGTGTCCATGGGCTGCCAGAAGCCCAGGTGCTCGTAGGCATGCAGCTCGCCCCGGTGCGCCAGCGTTTCGAGCGGTTCGGCCTCCCAACTGGTGGAATCGTCCTGGATCAGCGGCAGCACGCTGGGCGAGAGCACGAAAAAGCCGCCGTTGATCAGGCCGCCGTCGCCGCGGGGTTTCTCGGTGAATCCCGTCACTTTGCTGCCCTCGCGGCGCAAGGCGCCGTAGCGGCCGGGCGGCTGGACGGCGGTAACGGTGGCGGCCTTGCCATGCTCGCGGTGAAAGCGGATCAGCGCGCTGATGTCGATGTCGGCCACCCCGTCGCCGTATGTGAAGCAGAACGCCTCTTCGTCCTTGACATAATCGGCCACACGCTTGAGGCGGCCGCCCGTCATGGTGTTCTCGCCGGTGTCCACCAGCGTCACGCGCCAGGGCTCGGCCTTGCGCTGGTGCACTTCCATGCGGTTGTCGGCCATGTCGAACGTGACGTCGGACATGTGCAGGAAGTAGTTGGCGAAATACTCCTTGATCATGTAGCCCTTGTAGCCGCAGCAGATCACGAAGTCGTTCACGCCGTGCGCGGAATAGGTCTTCATGATGTGCCAGAGAATGGGCCGGCCGCCGATCTCGATCATGGGCTTGGGGCGGGTGTGGGTTTCTTCGGATATGCGCGTTCCCAGCCCGCCGGCGAGGATGATGGCTTTCATGGTTGGCTCTCGCACCATTGCTTGAACATTTCCCGCAGCGCGGCCTCGAACTTGCGCGCAAAGCCCGGTTCGTCCATGAGCGGGCTGGCGCGCATGTCGTCGCGCAGGCCGGCGCGGATGCGCGCCAGCGCGGGCAGATCGCTGGCCAGGGCCACGACCTTTTCCACGTATTCGAGTTCGGTCTGGGCTATCCATTCGGAATGGCCCACGCCGTGCAGCACCGAGCTGCCGATCCGCCCCACGCTGGGCCGGTCCGCCAGGGTGACGTAGGGAACCCCCATATAGAGCGTTTCCACCAGCGTCACGCCGGAGTTGTGCGGAAAGCAGTCCAGGCCGATGTCCATGGAGCGCAGCAGGTCCCACGGAGGGCTGTGGCAGCCGATGAGCAGCCGGTCGGGCCGGATGCCCTGCGCGGCAAAGCGCGCCGCGAGGGCGTCGCGCATCGACTTGTCGCGGTAACTGTTGCTGTCCACGATCAGCCGCGCCTGCGGCAGCCGGCGCAGGATCTCGGACCAGACGCCGACCACCCGGTCGTTCATGCGGATGGCGCGGGTAAGGGTGCCCAGGGTGACGTAGCCGTTCGCCAGGGCGGGCAGCGGGCTGATGTCGCCCATGCCTTGCCCCGGCCGGTAGACGAAGTTGGTGTCGGCCAGCCGCCAGGGCCGCTCGGCGAACAGGTTCTCGCTGCCCTCGGGGGCCATGGCCGCATCGCTCATGATGTAGTCGATGGCCGACACCCCGGTGGTGTATCCGAAGCCCAGCCAGGTCAGCGACACGGGCGCGGGCTTGCGCGCAAATACCGCGAGCCGGTTGCCCCCGGTGTGGCCGGCCACGTCGATCAGGATGTCGATGCCGTCGGCGCGGATGCGGTCGGCGAGCTGCTGGTCCGTCATGGCGGCCGTCGGCACCCAATGGTCGAAGTAGTTCTTGAACCGCTTCGTGGTGGCGTCTTCCGCCACCAGCTCGGCATAGGCCGTCACTTCGAACGCCGTGCGGTCGTGGTGGGCCAGCAGCGGTTCGATGAAGTAGTTGCCGGAGTGCTGCCGGAAGTCGGGCGATACATAGGCGATCCGGAGCTTGCGCCGCGTGTCGCGTGAATTCGTGTGGGGGCGCCAGGCGCTGCGCAGCGGCGCGCAATGGGTCTGGTCGTAGGCCCTGTAGGCCCGGAACACCTCTTCCGCCGTCGCCGCAGGGGCGTAGTTCATGACGAAGAGCAGGTTGGTGCTGGCCGTCAGCGACTTGGGAGCGTGCGCCACGGCGTCGCGCGCGGCCACGATGGCGTTCTGCACGTCGCCGCTGTCGATCAGGATCTTGGCGAGATTGGTGCGCGCTTTCTGGTGGCCGGCGTCGAGCGCCAGCGCGTTCAGGCAGGCGGTCTTGGCTTCGTCGTAGCGGCGCTCCGTGTTCAGGGCATCGGCCAGGGCGGAATGCGCGTGCGGGTTGTCCGGCGCGAGTTCCACCGCCCGGCGGCCCGCGGTAATGGCTTCGGACGTGCGTTCGAGCTGCGCCAGGCAGGTGGAAAGCACGATGTAGCCCTGGGCATTCAAGGGGGCGATGTCCAGCATGCGCAGCGCGGGCGGCAGGCCTTCTTGCGGGCGGTGCATGTTGCACAGGGCGACGGCCAGGGCTTCCCAGGCGTCGAAGAACCGGGGGGCCAGCTTGGCCAGCGCGCGCGCCAGCGTTTCGGCGTCGCCATAGGATTGCCGCAGCATGGCCTGGTTCAGCCGTTGCGCCTGGTTGAGCATGGCCGGTGACAGCACGAACGGCGGGCCTTCGTCCGGCGACGGGGCATCGAATGCCAGGCGCGCCAGTGCGCTGACGTAGAGCCCGGTGTAGTGCCCACGGCCCTGGCTCGCGTTCAGGCCATCCTCGAGGAGCCTGTGCCACGACCGGGCCGACCCTTCGTGAAGCGCGTAGCGCTTGAGCAGCGAGAGCACTTCCGTCACGGCGTAGGTGGAGGGCCCCGAGGTGCCCGTCTCGTCCACGATGCGCTGCAGCGGCTGTTCATCGGCCAGTTGCCGCAGGACGCCCAGCTGCTGCTCATTGAAGACCAGGTTCAGGGTTTCGTGCCACAGGTTGAAGAGCGGAGCGGACAGGCCGGGCGCGGTGAGGTTCGGAAGCGGGCGGAACGGTTCGTTATCGGCCCGGTCGTAGGGCCCGGGACCCAGGCTGTAGTGCGCCAGGTCGGCCTGCAGCAAGGTCTTGAGCCGGGAATCCAGCGCCCGGCGGAGCTCGGCATCGCCCTTGGGAGCGTCCGGCTGGCGGGCCAGGGTGTCGAGCAGGGTCTGATGAGACACCGTTCCGGGCCAGGCATGGCCGAGCACACCCAGCAGCGCCATCATGCTCCGGTCGGTGGTGGAAAGGCCGCGGCCGGTGTTCGTGACGTAACTGGCGCCGTCTTCCTGCCCATTGGCGCTCAGCCGGACCAGGCCGCTGGCCCACCGGAGGTCGGCCAGGCGTTCCAGGTCGGGAGCCGGCCGGATCTGGACCGCGCGCGCCTCCGGAACCAGCAGGCTCTGCCGGAACCCCCGGCCGGTGGCAAAATCGAGATACTGCTGGCGGACGGCTTTAGCCTGGCCCAGGGTCAGCAGGCTGTGGGACAGCGATACCTTCTGCCCGAACTCCAGGGGCACTTCGCTGAGCGGCATCGCGTCGCCCACATAAGACAGTCCGGCTTCGGCCGCCTTGTTCGCGAATTCGACAAAGTAGGCGGGGGAGCAGGCAAATGCGCGGAATGCGCCGCCGGACGCCAGCCCGCGCTGAAAGCAGGCGGCATTCGCGCCCAATGCCTGGGCGAGCGGGTTCTCCGCGGCCAGTCCTTCGGTGAACAACGTCAGCGCCGCCTGGGCGCTCGCCTTGACCTCCTCGTCGGTGCGGGCGGCGTGCGCATGCAGCAGCATGGCGTCGCGCATGACTTCCAGCGTCTTGGCGCCGGGGTAGACGTGGTGATCCACGTAGAGCAGGCCCAGCGCCGAGAGGGCGCGCCCGCATTGCTGCATCAGGGCAGCGGCCGCCTCGGCCGGCAAATAGCTGTATACGCCGGAAACGATGATGTAGTCGAACGGCCCCAGGTCTTCCGGCAGGGGTTCTCCCGGCTCGGCCAGGCGCAGCGCCACGTTCTCCAGCCGCAGGGCTTTCAGCGACGCGTTGGCCGCCTCGACGTGTTCCGCGCTGGAGTCCAGGCCGACGATCCGGGCGCCAGGGTAGGCCAAGGCGTGGGGCCACAGGCTTGCGCCGGTTCCGCAGCCCACGACCAGCACCTTGGCCGCCTCCAGGGGGGCGGTCGGGATTCCATAGAGATGGGCCGTGGCGCGCAGGTGCCCCGGCGAGAGGCTGGGGGCCGGATGCCCGGGTTCGGCTTGCGCCTGGCGTTGTGTATAGGCCGAATTCGACATGGCTGCATCAGGGGCGGACGTATGCCCGCAAGAAACGATGCTGGCATTCTAAGAACCGGGATCCTTCTTCATTTCCCGAATCAGCGTCGGAATTCCCCTCCAGTTTGAGCGACACCGTTCTCCGGCGCGAGGGAGCGCGCGACATGCCGCACGCCGTGCCCGCGATGCGGGTTGGCGGCTCCGAAGCGGGAGCGTTTCAGCGTCTCGAGGCGGGGGCAGATGCAAAAAAACCCGCCGTGAGGGGCGGGTTGTCAGGCCGGAACGGCGCGAAGGACCGTGTCCGGCCTGGTTCGGAAGAAGAGGCGGGGAGCCTCCCTTCCGGCCTTGCCGTCTCTGCGGATTAACGCAGCAGCGACAGCACGGTTTGCGGCACTTGGTTGGCCTGGGCCAGAACCGAGGTGCCAGCCTGTTGCAGGATCTGCGCCTTGGACATGTTCGACACTTCCGTGGCGTAGTCGGCGTCCTGGATACGCGAACGGGCGTTGGACAGGTTGTTGACCACGTTGTTCAGGTTGGCGATGGTCGATTCCAGGCGGTTCTGCACGGCGCCCAGCTCACCCGTCAGCTTGTCCAGCTTGGTGAAGGCGGCGTCCAGCGTCTTCAGCGGATCGCTGGTCTTGGTGCCCTTGCTGGTGTCCTCGGTGGTCAGCTTGCCGGAGCTGTTGACCTTGACTTCGGCGCCGACGTCCGGAGCGTAGTCGCCCGTGCCGGTGCCGCCCTTGACGGTGACCTTGCCCGTGTCGGGATCAACCTTGTACACCGTGTCGAAGTTGGCGGTGCGGGTCAGATTGCCGGCGTCGTCCACGTAGGCGATGCTGCCGCCAGTCGAGGTGCCGCCGGTGAAGGTGACAGCCGCGCCGGTGATGCCGGAGCCCAGGTTGACGGTGTTGCCGTCAGTGGTGCCATTGGCCTTGAACTTGGCCAGCAGGGCGTCGCTGCTGATCGTGTCGGTGTAGTCCAGTTGGCCGGTCGTGGTGTTCTTGTAGGTCTTGCCGCCGATCTCGACGGAAGACTGGCCCGCCGCGGCGCTGGCGGCTGCCTTCATGACGGACTCCAGCGTGGCGGCCGTGGCGCTACCGCTGGCGTTGTTGGTCGTGAGGTTGCCGGCCGCATCCAGATAGGCTTGTTGGCCGTTGACGGTCACGTTGCCGGTGGCGTCGACCGTGAAGTCGGTCGAGCCGGTGCCGTTCTGGTTGTTGTACGTGCCGCTGATCGAGCCGGTGGCCGGCTTGATGTTGTTGGCCAGCGTCGTGATGGCGGCGTCGTCGGTGGCCTTGGCGGTGTACGTGAAGTTCTTGTTGGCGGCGTCGTAGGTGTAGGTGACGTCGTCGGTGGCCGAGGCGCTCACGCGCACGGTGTTGCCGTTTTCGAGGCGGCCGAAGATGTCGTCGGCGGTCACGGCGGCGTGCGTCGTGGTGACGGTCCATTCGTTGGCGCCGGTGGTGGTGCCGCCGGCGGCAGCCAGGTCGGTCACGGTGGCCGAACGGTTCTGCGTCACGCCCGTGCCGTTCACGTTGAAGCCGTCCAGGCCCAGCGTCTTGACGCTGATTTCGGTCAGGTTCAGGGTGATGGTTTCGCCGTCGTTGGCGCCGACTTGCAGCGTCAGGGGCTTGGCGGAGTCGGACAGGACCTTCACGCCGTTGAAATCGGTCTGCTGCGAGATGCGGTCGATGTCGGCCAGGCGCTGGTTGATTTCGTCCTGGATCGAGTTGAGCTGCTCTTGCGAGTAGCTGCCGTTGGCGGCTTGCACGGCCAGTTCGCGGACGCGCTGCAGGTGGGTGTTGACTTCCGAGGCGGCGCCTTCGGTGGTCTGCGCCAGCGAGATGCCGTCGTTGGCGTTGCGGGCGGCCTGGGTCAGGCCCTTGACGTTCGCCGTGAAGCGGTTGGCGATGGCCATGCCGGCGGCGTCGTCCTTGGCGCTGTTGATGCGCAGGCCC
>Ga0182749_1002223_pt1 | contig 14373 bp, 12 predicted proteins | sample eDN3rd37CKraftMG_FD_128875 | JGI IMG/M metagenome (GOLD analysis project Ga0182749, IMG submission 128875) | Enriched Miracle-Growth compost microbial communities from Emeryville, California, USA - eDNA 3rd pass 37_C Kraft MG (version 2) (version 2) ...
ATGTACTCCGCCTCGGCCGCGCAGGTGCCGCTGCCGCCCTTGCTCACCGGCGTGGCGCACTCCGGGAAGGGCTCGGCACGCAGGTTGTGCGGCGTGCTGTCCTCGGCGATCAGCGAGGTGTAGCTGAACTCCCCCATCACGTACTCGGCGATCAGCACGCTGTCGCGCACCCGCTCGAGGGCGCCGCCGAGGGCCCCGACCAGGTCGGCGGAGAACCCGAGCATCTCCTCGCCGCTGTCCGCGAGGTCGTCGGTGTCCCCGATGTCGTCGCCGTCCGGCACGCTGTCCGAGGCGTCGGAGCCGTCCCCGCCACCGTTGCCCGCGCTCGGCAGCTCGCTGCCGAGCCCCGACTGACCGAGGTGCGCGCTCGCCTTGTCGTCCGCGAAGGAGGAGTACAGGTCGCCCAGCGCGGTGAGCTTGCTCTTGATCTCGCCGAGCACGTCCGAGATCTTCGCGTCGAACTTCTCCTTGACCTTGTCCGCGATCGTCGACGACACGATCGCACCGGCCTTGTCGACGGCGTCCGCGACGTCCTTCTCGATCTTGTCGAGGCCCGCCTGGGCGGTCTTGCCGATCGCGGCGACGAGCGCGGTCTTCGCATCCTTGAAGTCCTGCTCGAAGCTGTCGGCGATCTCGTCGACGTCGTCGGCGGTGATCGAGTCGAGCGCCGTCTGCCCCAGGCGGTCCAGCAGGTCGTCGATCGCGTCCGAGACGTCCTGGCGCATGCCGGTGACCGTCTGCTCGACCGTGTCGAGCGTGCTGTCGCGCAGGTCCTCCAGCACCTTCTGCAGGTCCTTGAGCCCGTCGGTGTACTGCGTGATCTCGGTGTTGCCGTCCTGCGTCGCACCCTCGTCGCTGCCGTCACCGACGCCCGAGGACCCCTGCAGGTCGTCGATCGCGTCGCGGTAGGCCTTCTGCTCGGGACCGGAGACGAGGTCCTTGCAGGCCGCGATGAGGTCGTCGATCTCGTCGCCGTCGGCGAGGTCGGAGTAGGCCTCCTCGGCGGCGTCGAGGCGGTCGTCGAGCGTGTCGACCAGCTCGCCGAGGTGCTTGAGCTCCTTGGCGATCTTCTTGGTGTCGAGCTCGTCCGCCTTGGACAGCTCGACGAGGGTGTCGACCGACGTGCTGATGTCCTCCATGCCGGCCAGGACGTCCTGCAGCGCGTCCCGCAGCGCGGTGACCTTCTTGAGCACGTCGGTGGCCTTCTCCAGGACCTCGGAGACCTTGTCGAGGTACTTGATGCGGGCCTTGACGAGCGCGATGCGCTCCTTGAGCTTCGTCAGCCAGCCCAGCGACTCGGCCAGGTCCTCCGCGAAGCCGAGAGGGGCGCGGTACTTCATGAACTCGACGATCTGGTTGGCGAGCACCGAGGGCTCGCCGAGGTTGGCACCCGCGACGGGCTCGAGGCTCTGGCCGTCCCCGTCGAGGACGACCTGCAGGATGTCCCCGCCGTCGTCGGACGAGAGGCTCGAGGCGAGGGTCTCGTAGGCAGCGTCGTCGAGCAGGCCCTCGTCCTTGACCACACCGAGCAGGCCGAAGACCTGGTGCAGCTCGGAGCTGTTCTGGGACAGCACGTCGTTGAGGGCGAGCTGCTGCGCCGAGGTGACGACGGGCTGCGCGAGGACGACCCGGCCGCCGTCGACGAACACCGAGACGATGAGCAGGACCGGCACGAGCAGGGCGGCGAGGACGACGGTGACCGATCCGTGGTCGCGCGCGGCGCGCGCGCTGCGGGTGCCGCGCCGTCCGGGGGGCCGGTTCAGCACGGCACGACCCCGCACAGCGTGTCGTTGAAGCCCTGCACGGCGTCCCCGAGCCGGGTGAGCGTGTCGGCCACGTCGCCGAGGCCCGCCTCCTCCTTCGCCCGGCGGTAGTAGTCGTCCACGATGTCGGTGTTGCGGATGGTCTCGCCCGTGCTCAGGATCGGGGCGATCGCCGAGGAGTCGAGGTTCACGTCGTAGGAGCCCTTCTCGTCCACGAACCGCGCGATGCCCAGGGTGAAGCTGTACCTCACGCTCACCGTGTAGTCCGAGTACAGGAAGCCGGAGCTCGCCTTGGCCTCGACCGACTCGATCGTCGGCGCCAGGCCGAGGATGCTGCCCTCACCGTTCTCGATGCGGTCGCGCAGGGCGTTCTTGCGCTCGCCGACGGTGTCGCCGCGGCCGGTCCCGAAGATGAAGCGGTACGGGTCGTTCGGCACCGGGGTGTGCAGCGTGCCCTTGCCCGAGGCCTCGCCCACTGAGATGTTCTCCACCTGCGAGTCGCCGAGCGCCTGCGCGCCCTCGACCGCCTCCTGCTGCACCGCCGCCTCGATCCACGCGCGCTGGTAGAACATGTCGCACACGAGCAGCAGGAAGATCAGGATCGCGAAGACCACCGGGTAGATGAAGGCCGCCTCGACGACGACGAGCCCGGACTCGTCACGCCGCAGGCGCCGCGTCGACGTCCGCAACCAGCTCATGCCCAGGGATCACACGCCCTCGGCGTCGCCGGAGATCTTGTCCATGAGGCTGTTGAGCAGGTCGGTGAGCTTGTCCTTGAAGATGATGACGAGCCCGATGGCGACGATGATCAGCAGCACCGTGGCGACGATGTTCACCTCACCCTTGTCGTCGCGCAGCGAACGTCCGGCATCGAGCAGCATCGCACGCACCGTGAGGAGGGAGCGCAGGTACAGGTCGGTCATGAGGGTCATCCTTTGCGGGAAGGGGTGATCGGCTTGTCGGTGCGTCGGTCAGAAAGACGCGGTTCAGGAGGGCACGGTTCAGGAGGGCACGGTTCAGGAGGGCACGGTTCAGGAGGGCACGGTTCAGGAGGGCACGGTTCAGGAGGGCACGGAGCCCGGGTCGAAGTCCTCGGGGTTCTTCACGAGAGAGGGGCCGTAGCTGGCGACCACGAACTTCACGGCCTTCGTGAAGTCGGACGCCGGGTCGTGACGCCAGGTCGAGCCGTCGCCCCAGGCCTGCAGGTCCGTCGTGAACGGCTTGCCCTTGGTGTACGGGCCGACCTCGGCGCCGGTGGCCGCCACGACGTCGCCGTTCTCGTCCAGGCCGTTGACGACGACGTAGAAATGCTGGTCGTCGCCCGGCTCGGGCCAGCCCGCGTTCTCGCCGTCGTTGGTGATCGTCAGCGGCAGGACCTGCTTGTTCGGGTCGGCCAGGGTGAGGTTGCCGGTGTCCTTGACCTCGAGGTCACCGAACTCGAAGGTCGCGTCGAAGAACGTCGGCGTCGCGATCTCCTTCGTGACCGAGGAGACCTCGACCGACACGGGGTCCGCGGGCGTCGTCCCGTCGAAGCTCGTCAGGTCGTCGAGCGAGAAGGTCTCGCCGAGCCACTTCTGGCCCGGGTCGAGGGCGACCACGATCTTGTCGTCGTCGCTGTCGCTGCCCGCGGTGACCTTGAGCGTGACGATGAAGAGGCACGCCTCGTCCGAGGTGTTCGTGATCGTCATCGGGTAGTAGTGCCGCGACGCGATCCCCATCTCCGTGGCCCACTCGTCCTTGGCCTCGGTGATCGTGTCGCTGATGTCGACGGCGACGTCGTCGGTCGCGTCCTGCGTGGTGAAGGAGCAGCGGGAGTCCGCAGCCGGCTCGGTGGTCCCGTCCCCGGAAGGATCGGACTGCGAGGTCGTCGGCGTGGTCGGGGTCGACGTCGGCTCGTCGTTGCCGGAGCACCCCGCGAGGAGCACGACGGCGAGCGCGAGGACGGCGGCAGACTTCACAGGCACCACGGGACAGACCTCTCCTCAGTCGACGGTCACCGGTCACCCGGTGCCGTGGGAAGGCTACCGAGCAACTGCCCGCTCCGCGCGTCGAACGGGTGAATCGTGGACGCGCCCGCCGCGGGCTGGTCCGTGACCTGGGCAGACGCTGGACATCGTGATCTTCCCCACTTCGGCGACGCTGGCGGTCCCCGACCCGCTCGTGCGCCCGCTCGCGCGAAGGGGGCGCGTGCAGGGCCGAGGGACGGGGCAGACGCCGCCGCCCCACTGCCTCCCTCAGGCCTCTCAGCTCTCCCGGCCGGCGCCGTCGGCGGCGCGCACGGTGAACGTCGCCGGCTCCCGGAAGCCGGCCTCGGCGAAGGCGTCCACGACGGCCGAGGCCACCGCGTCGACATCCTGGCGGCGAACCAGGGCGATCGCGGCTCCCCCAAAGCCGCCGCCGGTCATGCGGGCACCGAGGGCGCCCGCGGCGCGGGCGGTCTCGACCGCCAGGTCGAGCTCCGCGCAGGAGATCTCGAAGTCGTCCCGCATGGAGGCGTGCGAGGCGTCCAGCAGCGGCCCGATGCCCGTGGGGCCCGCCGTGGCGAGCACCGTCTCGGTCTCCAGGACCCGTCCGTCCTCGGTGACGACGTGCCGCACCCGGCGGAACGTCTCGTCGTCGAGCAGTCGCTGCGCGCGCGGCAGGTCCTCCACCGAGACGTCGCGCAGCAACTCGACGCCGAGCAGGCGGGCGCCGAGCTCGCACGAGGCCCTTCGGGAGGCGTAGCCGCCGTCGGCGTGGGCGTGCTCCACCCTGGTGTCGATGACGAGGACCTCGAGACCGGCCTCCTCGAAGCGCAGGGCGACGCTGCGGCTCGTCAGGTCGCGGCAGTCGAGGAGCACGGCATGGTCCCGCTCGCCCAGCAGGGAGGCAGACTGGTCCATGATGCCCGTGGGCGCGCCGACCGCCTTGTTCTCGGCGAGCTGGCCGACTGCGGCCAGCGAGCGCCGGTCGCGCCCCAGGCCCCACAGCTCGTCCAGGGCGACGGCGACCGCGCACTCGAGAGCGGCCGACGATGACAGGCCGGCACCGACCGGGACATCAGAGGCGACGTAGAGGTCGAGCCCGGGGACCGCGGAGAGGTCAGCACCCTCCGCGTCCCGGAAGGTCGACTGGCCCAGGGCCCAGGCGATCCCGAGCACGTAGGCGCTCCAGCCGCTCAGTCGCTCGGGCGAGAGATCGTCGATCGCGATCTCGACCACCTCGTCCGAGAAGGAGGTGGCGGCCCGCAGCACGCGGTCCTCGCGCAGCCCGACGGCGACGGCGGTACGACGGTCGATCGCGAAAGGCAGCACGAAGCCGCCGTTGTAGTCGGTGTGCTCGCCGATGAGGTTCACCCGGCCGGGCGCCGTCCAGACGCCCCTCGGCTCGGCCTCGAACGCCTCGCGAAAGCCCGCCGCGGCCGTGCGGGACGTGGCGGTGGCGACGGCGGTCATACAGGGTTCTCCACGTCAGCCCGGGCGATCGCCTGGCGGATGTTCTCCGCGGCGACCTCGGGGACGATGTCGCCGATCCATGCCCCCATGGCCGCCTCGGAGCCGGCCAGGTACTTCAGCTTGCTCGCCGCGCGCCGGGGGGAGGTCACCTGGAGGGTGAGTCGGATCTCGTCGCGGTGCAGGCGCACGGGGGCCTGGTGCCAGGCGGCGATGTACGGCGTCGGGGTGTCGTAGAGCGCGTCGATGCCGCGCAGCAGCCGCAGGTACAGCCCGGCGAGCTCGTCGCGCTGCTCCGTCGTGGTCGCGGCGAAGTCGGGCACGTGCTCGTGCGGCATCATGTGCACCTCGATGGGCCAGCGGGCCGCGAAGGGCACGTAGGCGGTCCAGTGCTCACCCCGCAGCACGACGCGGTCCCCCGCCTGCTCGGAGGCGAGGATGTCGGCGAACAGCGTCGGGCCGTACTGGTCGAGGGAGCGGATGAGCGCCTGGGTACGTGGCGTGATGTACGGGTAGCCGTAGATCTGCCCGTGCGGGTGGTGCAGCGTGACGCCGATCTCCTGGCCACGGTTCTCGAAGGGGAACACCTGCTGGATCGACTCGACGGCGCTCAGCGCGGCCGTGCGGTCCGCCCAGGCCTCGATGACCGTGCGCGCGCGGGTACGGCTGAGGCTGGCGAAGGAGCCGTGGTGCTCGGGGCTGAAGCACACGACCTCGCAGCGCCCCACGGAACGGCGCGTGCGTCCGATGCCGATCTCGGCCAGGTCCTGCAGACCCTCGGGCTGGTTGGGGTCGGTCTCGGCCGGCCCGAAGGACGGGGACCGGTTCTCGAAGACGGCGACGTCGTAGTTGCTGGGCACCTCGGACGGGTTGGTGGGCGACGCCGGCGCGAGGGGGTCGAGGTCGTCCGGCGGGAGGAAGACCCTGTTCTGCCGCGCGGCGGCGACGGAGACCCATTCGCCCGTGAGCGGGTCGAGCCGCATGGTGGCCGTCGGGGGGCGTTCGTCGAGGATCCGCGCGTCAGGTGCCCGGTCCGGGTCCAGGGTCGTGTCAGGATCGTCGAAATAGATCAGCTCACGACCGTCTGCGAGGACGTGCGCACGCTTGGCAACGGCTTGCTCACCGCGGGTGGTCGATCCCATGACTCCAACTCTCTGTGTCCTTCGAAGGCTACGGTATCCGAGGGTAGCAGATATGCTTGTGCAAGCGAAACATTTCGAAAGCAACTGAAAGGTGGAGCTGTGGCTGAGGACGAGCTCGCGAATCTCCCCGCGGAGGTGCGTCGCGAACGCATGACCTCGTACATCGAGGCGAGCGGGTTCACGCGGGTCCTGGAGCTGGCGACCGAGTTCGGCGTCTCCGAGGTCACCGTGCGGTCCGACCTCGGCGCGCTGGCGCGTGCCGGCCTGCTCAAGCGCGTCCACGGCGGCGCCGTGCCCGGTCGCATGCGCCGCGAGCCCACGCTCGAGGAGGCCTCCACGTCGGCCGCCAGCGAGAAGGACCGCATCGCGCGGCACGCGGCACGCCTGGTCGAGTCGGGCCAGAGCGTCGCGATCGACGTGGGTTCGACCACGACGGCGGTGGCGCGCGCCCTGCTCGACCGGTCGGACCTCGAGGACGTCACCGTCATCACGAACGCCCTCAACATCGCCCTGCTGCTGGAGCCCGCCACGCCCCGGTTCACCATCGTCGTGACGGGTGGGACGCTGCGCCCCCGCCAGCACTCGCTCGTTGACCCCTTCGGCGTGGACCTGCTCAACCAGCTCAGCCCCGACGTGGCGTTCGTCGGGTGCAACGGCGTCGACCTGGAGCGGGGCGTCACCAACGTCAACCTGCCCGAGGCGGCGATCAAACGGACCATCCTGCGGCGCACCGAGCGCCCGGTCATCGTCGCCGACTCCTCGAAGCTGGGGCAGGTGCACCTGGGCACCGTGTGCTCCCTGGAGTCCATCGACACCTTGATCACCGGGCAGCGGCCCGACGACGGGTTCGTGGCCGACGTCGAGACGGCCGGGGTCACGCTCGTCGTCGCCGAGGGGTGACAGACATGGGACGTCAGCCTGGGCGCTGGGCAGGAGCCTGGGGCACGAGGTCCCGCTCGAGCGGTCCGCCGCGCCACGCAGGTCGCACGCGGCGCAACCGATCCCTGGTGAGGAAGGCGCGCTGAAGGCCCTGGGGCATCACCTCGTAGGGTGAGACCTGGGAGGCGTGGGCAGCGATCGCCCGCCACCGCACCTCGAGGTGAGTCGCGGTGTCGACGACGGTGGTGATGTCCGCGTCGTCCGTCCCGAGCTCCCGCAGCGCGGCGAGCGCGAGGTGCTCGCTGCCCGGGGTGCGCTCGGCGAGAACCTCCACCCAACGACGCATGAGCGTGCGCGGCAAGCAGCTCAGGTACGCACGCGGGACGTCCCACGCGGCGAGGTCGAGCGCCGCGAGGGTCGCGTCCCGCATGCGCTCGTGGTCACGGTGCCCGTCGGAGCCGTCGAGCGTGACGACCACGGCGGGACGCACCTCGTCCATCACGTCTGCGAGGCGTCGGGAGAGCTCAGCGAGATCGCAGGCGACGAGCGTGTCCTGGCCGGGCTCCCCGCCCATCCCGGAGTCGGTGAGGCCGAGCAGCCGGACGCTCTCGACCCTGAGCACCGCTGCTGCGGCACGCAGCTCGCCCTCCCGGATCGCACCGACCTCGTCCAGGGACAGCGCCCCCTCCTCGCGTCCCGGCGGCAGCGCGGCTGCTACGACCTCACCGGCCTCACCACGCGTGGCGCAGCACACGACCGTCGTCATCCCCCGCGTCCGTGCGTGCGCGAGCAGCGACCCGAGCCCGAAGCTCTCGTCGTCGGGGTGCGCCACGCAGGCGAGCAGTCGTTCCCCGTTCACCGCAGGATCCGCATCGCCGTGTCGAACACCGCCATCGCCTCGGCACGCCAGCTCTCCGACGCGCTCGCCGTGTCGTCCCACCCGTTCACCTCCTCGGTGGCCCACGTCGCCCAGTCATGAAGAAGATCGGCCTGCCTGACGGCGAACTCCATGGCGAGCGCGTTGACGTGCGCGCGCTGCGGGTAGCGCGCCTGCGGCCCGACCGCGCTCAGCGCGAGCTCCGCGAGCTCGCGACGCTGCTGAGCCGCGACCTGGCAGACGCCCTCGAGAGTGCCGAGCAGCGCCTCCTTGCCGCCCTGCTCCGCGAAAAACACCTTGACGACCGCCTCGACCTCGATGGCGGGGCCCCTCGCCGGTTCGCGCAACCACGAGGCGAGCGCTCCTCGCCCGGCGTCGGTGATCGCGTACACGGTGCGGGTGCGTCGTCCGAAGGTCTCCTGCGCGGCCGTCGCGTAGCCGGCCATGACGAGCCGCCTCGGCTCGTCATAGATCTTGCGCTCGGCGCGCGACCAGAAGAACCGCAGGCTTCGACGGACCTGCTTGGCCAGCTCGTACGGGGTCGCAGGCCCCAGCCCGAGCAGACCGAGCACGGCGTAGGACGTCGTCGTGAGGGCGGGAGGTGTCGTCACCTTCCCATCATAGGTGGTGCTGTGGTTGGCACTGTGTTCTACTGTCTTTGGCAGTACGTACCCGGTCGACGAAAGGCGTGCCATGCTCCGTCACCTCCGCGCGGCAGTCGCGGTGCTCGTCCTGCTCGCCCTCGTGGCCACGCCGGCGCGAGCCGCCGACCGGACAAGGGCGCACGCCCTTCTCGGGGTCTCCGCGAGCGCCACGGGCGGGGGTGGCGTCACGCCCGCGGGCGCAGCCCTCGGGACGATCGTCTTCGTCCGTCGGGGGGACGTCTGGGTGGCGAGGGCGGACGGGACCGGCGCGCGGCCGGTCACGTCCGACGGCACGGTTGCCGATCCCTACCGCACACCGACGCAGGACGACGGCGGGAACGTGTACGCGCTGCGCGGCCACGGGGCCGGCGCAAAGGTGAGCCGCATCGCCCAGGACGGCACTCTGCTCGGGCGCTACACCGTGCCTGTGCCCTCCTTCGGCCCAGACTTCGTGGCAGTCTCGCCCGACGGGACGACCCTCGCCTACGAGACGATGTTCGCCTCGACGGACTGCAGCTTCACGCCGTGCCACACGTTCTTCGCCCACTCCGTCGAGTACGCCGTGGCGGCCACCGGCGCGGCCCTGCCGGGGGCGCACGGCGTGATCGACGCCCAGTTCGCGAGCTGGGCGGGCAGCGGCCGGACCGTGCTGCAGGCGACCTCGGAGGACCGTGTGCTGCTGCACCGCCCTTCCCAGCCGTCAGCCGTGGAGTGGTTCGCGAGCTGCCTGTCATACCTGGAGGGCTGCAACGACACCGACACGCTGAACTTCGAACCCGCCGTCAACCGCCAGGGCACGCGGCTCGCGCTCGCGCGCCTCGAGCAGTCGACCACGAGCAGCGCCGCCTACCTGCTCGTGCTCTCGGCCGCGGGAGCGACCACCGTCGACGTACCGCCGCTGCCCGGCGCCGGTTGCGCCGTGCCCGTCGGGGTGCCGACGGCGGACTTCCCCGGCCGCACCGATCTCATGGTCTCAGCGCCCTCCTTCTCGTCCGACGGCGAGACCGTGCTGTTCGCCGAGCTGTCCGGGAGCACCTGGACCACCCGCTCCTACCGGCCCGTGATCGGGAACTGCGAAGCCTCCGACCCTGTCACGGTCCTGAACGACGCCGCGGAGCCCTCGTGGAGCCCGGCGGCACTGGTGCCCGCGAGGACCGTCCCCGGGAAGCGGGGGACGACGCAGGCGCCGCTGCGCTGGACGGCGAAGAAGCCCCGCGTCAGGGGCAAGGCGAAGGTCGGTGCGAAGGTCCGGGTCGTGGTCAAGAAGAAGGCGCTGAAGAAGAAGGCGGCGCGCAAGCGTTTCGCGCCGCACGCCACCACCGTCGCGTACCAGTGGCTGCGCGACGGCAAGCGGATCAAGAAGGCCACCACAGCCACCTATCGGCTGCGCAAGGCCGACCGCCGCACACGTCTGACCGTGCGGATCACAGGAAAGCGCAAGGGCTTCACCAAGGCGACGGTGATCTCGCGCGCACGACGAGTCAAGTGAGAGGAACACCCGTGAGGAAGAACCTTCGAGCCGCGGCCGGCGTCGCCGCTGCGACCCTCGTCGCGGCCGCCGCCGCCGCGCTGCCCGCCGCACCGGCCCACGCGGCTGACGTGTACACCTGGGTGCAGGGCTACGACGGCGACGGTGACGCGATACCCACCGCCGACCACGTGTCGTGGTCCAACCCGGCGAACTGGTCGCCGCAGGGCGTCCCTGCCGAGGGCGACAGCGTCGTGCTCACCAACGCGCCCCATCAGTCCGCCACGACCCTGACGACGCCGTCCGGCCTGCGCCTCAAGAGCTTCTCGATGTCCCAGCCCGGGGCCGGGAACGTCTACCTCGTGGGTTCGCCGCTGATGGTCACCGACGGCTTCGACTGGACCGGCGGGTCGATCGCGGTCCCGCTCACCGTCGCCGGGCAGGGCAGGGTGGGCGCGGGCGCGCTGAAGTCGCTCACCGGCATCGGCTCCGGCCTCGGACGGCTCGAGGTCACGGGAACCCTGACCCTGGACGGCATCGGCGACGGTGACAGCAGGGTGCTGGTGACGCCCTCCTCCGACGGCGCGCCGGACGGCATCCACGTGGCGGCCGGCGCGACGCTCCGGGCGAGCGGCACCAACGTCGTCGCCGGCGCGGGGTGCTGCGTCGCCCCTGCCCGCATCGTGGTCGACGGCACGGTCGCCGTGACGAGCGGGCGCACCACACTCACCGCGCTCGAGCTCGACCTGCGCGGGACTGCTGCGGTCTCCCCCGGCGCCGTGCTCGGCAGCACCATCGGGCCGGCGCGTCTCGGCGCCGGGGCCCGCTACACCGGCGGCGGCACCGTCGAGCTCACCGAGACCGCGTCGATCCGGGCCTACCCGGACAAGGAGCCCTTCCCCGGAGGGGCGCTCATGGAGGGCACCGGGCGGTTCGAGGGCGGGACGACCCTCCACCTGGGCGTGGGTGCCAAGCTGACCGGCACCGGCGGCTTCACGGGTCCGGGCACGGTCGACGTCTCGGCACCCGCCAACCCTGCGCAGAACAGCGCGACCGTCTACGGCGAGCTGACCATCGGGGCGGGCACCCTGCTCCGGCTCGGCGGGGCGGTGCCGTCCCGGCTCAGCGCCTGGAACCCGGACCTGCCGGGGTACCGTGGCGCGCTGCACCTCCTGGGGACCGCCTCGCTCGCCGCAGGCTCGACCTTCGTGGCGCAGGGCGGCACGCAGACCACGATCGCCAAGGGCGGGACGCTCCAGCTGACCGCCGGCTCCACGTGGGGCACGGGGGACTGCTGCACGCGGCCGGCGAGCCTCACCAACCTCGGCACCCTCCGGGTCGCGGGCGGGACCGGCGGCGCGGCGCAGGTGGTCCGCGTCGACCTGCGAACCCAGGGAACGCTCGCTCTCGCCGCAGGCAAGCGACTGGCGACCTCGGGGTACCCGGTCCACCTCGGCGGCACCCTCGCCGTGGCCGACCGCACCCGACCGGGCAAGCAGCGCACCGCGGTCACCGCGCAGCAGCTGACCGGGACCTTCGCGTGCGTGTCTCCGCACGGCCAGGTCGCCACGTACACGGCGACGCAGGCCCGGGTGACCGGTGTCGTGGGCAGCACCAAGAGGTGCCTGACACCCGGCAAGGGGAAGCGGATCGCCAAGAAGTCGCTGGCGCCGCGCAAGACGCTCCGTGCGAAGGCCGCGAAGGGGGTGGCGAAGAAGACCAAGAAGGTCCTCCTCGCCGTCACCGTGGCCAAGGTCCGCAAGCCCGCTCCGATCAAGGTCTCGGGGGCACCGGCGTTCAAGGCCCAGCGCGGCACCAAGACGACGCGCTACGTCGTCGCCAAGCGCTCCGCTGCGAAGAACGTCACGGTCAAGAACAAGGGCAGGAAGGCGGTGAAGATCACCGTCAGGCTGCTCGGCAAGGCCTGAGCAGCGGCTTCACGCGGCGGCCCGGTCGGACGGGTGACGGACCGTCCCCACCGGGCCGCGCGATGCCGCGCCGGGACGGAGCCGTCTCGCATTCCGATACGTTCCCGACGTGCGTTGACCCGTCTGCCTCGGGCGGGAATGATCGACCCAGGTCATGAGCGCCTGCGCGAAGCCCCGGCTCGCAGGCCGGCAACCCTCCAGCTGCGGTGGGGTGCTCCGGGTGACGACCTGACCGGCGCCATCCAGCACCGGTAAGCGCAGACCGTGCCGGCCCGCCCGTGACGGCCGCACCCTCGGGAGGAACCATGTCGGTACACATTATCGAGAAGAAGCCCGGCGCGAGGGCCCTGGGCTCGCCGCTCCTCGACGTCGTCGGGGCCGGGACGCCCGTCCCCCTCGTCGACGGCTCGCACGTCACCTACGTGAACCTCGACGCCGCGGCGAGCGCCCCTGCGCTCGCCTCGGTGGCGGCCCGCGTGCAGGAGGTCCTGCCCCTGTACGCGAGCGTCCACCGGGGGGCGGGCTACCTGTCCCAGGTGTCCACGGCGCTCTACGAGGCGAGCCGACGCACGATCGGCGCGTTCGTCGGTGCGCGCGCGGACGACGTCGTCGTGGTCACCCGGAACACGACCGACTCCCTCAACCTGCTCGCGCGTGCCGTGCCCGCCGGAGCGGACGGCCGGCCCGGCCACGTGCTGCTGCTCGACCTCGAGCACCACGCGAACCTGCTCCCCTGGGCGCACCGCGGCGGTGCCGCGGGTGCTCCCGGGGCCGCCGTCCCGCACAGCCAGGAGCACGCCACGGTCCTCACCGCCGAGCCCACGATCGCCGCAACCCTGGACGCCGTCGAGCACGAGCTCGCCCGCCAGCCCTACGCGCTCGTCGCCGTCACCGGCGCCTCCAACGTCACCGGCGAGTCCCTGCCGCTCGACGCAGTGGTGCGTCTCGCCCACGCGGCAGGCGCGAGGGTCTCCCTCGACGCCGCGCAGCTGCTGCCCCACCGCCCCTTCTCGCTCGCCGCCTCCGGGGTCGACTACGTCTCCTTCTCCGGGCACAAGCTCTACGCGCCCTTCGGGGCCGGGGCGCTCGTGGGACGCCGTGACTGGCTCGACGCCGCCGACCCCTACCTCGCCGGCGGCGGCGCGGTGCGCGAGGTCACGGCCTCCGACGTCGCCTGGGCACCCGCCCCGGCGCGCCACGAGGCGGGCTCGCCCAACGTGATCGGTGCTGCCGCGCTCGCCGCCGCGTGCGAGACGCTCGCCGGCCTGCCCGACGGCGCCCTCGTGGCGCACGAGGCCGCGCTGCGCGCGCGGCTCGTGTCCGGGCTCGAGACGATCCCCGGCGTCCGGGTGGTTCGGATCTGGCACGACTCCACGGACCCCGTGGGCGTGGTGACCTTCACCATGGCAGGCCACGACCCCGGCCTCGTCGCCGCCTACGTCTCCGCCGAGCACGGCATCGGGGTGCGTGACGGGCGGTTCTGCGCGCACCCGCTGATCGCCCGGCTCGGTGTGGGCCCCGGCGCGATCCGCGCCAGCATCAGCGGTGCGACGACGGACGACGACATCGACCGGCTGCTGCACGCCCTGCGCACCTACCTGGACGAGGGTCCGCGAGTGCGCTACGAGGTCGTCGACGGCTGCTGGGCGGTGGCCGACGACCCGCGGCCGGCGCCGGCCGTGGCCAGCGCGCTCGGGCTCACCCCGACGGCCTGGGCCGGGCTGGCCGGGACCGCGTCCGCCTGCGCGACGCCGGTCGACGAGGGCTGAGGCCGGAACACGAACGTGCGCTGCGCGGCGTAGCTGACGGCGAACAGCACGATCTCGCTGAGCACCTTGGCGACCACGAGCGGCACGGCCGCCGCGGTCAGCAGCCACAGCACCGCATAGCTCGCCCCGAGCAGCCCGACGGCGAGCGCGTAGTACCGCACGGCCGCGGCCCGGAGCCGTCGCTCCCGGCCGTGGCGGAACACCAGGTGGCGGTTGACCAGGAAGTTCACGCTCGAGCTGAGGACGCGTGCCGTGACCACGGACAGGAGCAGCGACCCCGTCGCGGCGAACAGCGCCAGCAGCGCCACGGCGTCCACCAGGAACGACGAGAACGACGACACGGCGAACCGCAGCAGGGGCGCGTAGATGCGCGCCGAGTCGGCGATCGGGCGGAAGTGCGACGAGGAGTTGCCGTCCAGGTACACGGTCGCGATCCCCACCTCGACGATCCGTCGCCGGGTCTCGGCGGCCC
>Ga0182749_1002224_pt1 | contig 14362 bp, 11 predicted proteins | sample eDN3rd37CKraftMG_FD_128875 | JGI IMG/M metagenome (GOLD analysis project Ga0182749, IMG submission 128875) | Enriched Miracle-Growth compost microbial communities from Emeryville, California, USA - eDNA 3rd pass 37_C Kraft MG (version 2) (version 2) ...
GTGACGTTCGCGGCGAAGATCGCGACCGAGTTCCGGCAGAAATTCCAGAAGCCTGTCGTTATCGACATGTTCTGCTATCGTCGGCACGGCCACAACGAGGGCGACGAGCCGTCGTTCACCCAGCCGCTGATGTACAAGACGATCCGCCAGCATCCGACCACGCTGGAGATCTACGCCAAGCAGCTCGAAGGCGAGGGCGTCGTCGCCGCCGGCGAAGTGGACGAGATGAAGGCCGCGTGGCGCGCCAAGCTCGACGTCGAGCTCGATGCCGCGCAGTCCTACCGCGCCAACAAGGCGGACTGGCTCGACGGCCGCTGGGCCGGCATGTCCGTCGCCGACGCCGCCGACGACACCCGCCGCGGCGACACCGGCGTCTCACTCGACACGCTCGCCGACATCGGCCGCAAGATCACGGCGGTGCCCGAGGGCTTCCTGGTCCACCGCACCATCCAGCGGTTCCTCGACACCCGCCGCAAGGCGATCGAGGAGGGCGGGCCGATCGACTGGGCCACCGCCGAGGCGCTGGCGTTCTGCTCGCTGCTGCTCGAAGGCCACCCGGTGCGCCTGTCCGGCCAGGACAGCGAGCGCGGCACGTTCTCGCAGCGCCACTCGGTGCTGATCGACCAGCAGACCGAGGCGCGCCACACCCCGTTCAACCACCTGGCCGAGAACCAGGCGCGCTACGAGGTGGTGAACTCCATGCTGTCGGAGGAGGCGGTGCTCGGCTTCGAGTACGGCTACTCGCTGGCGGAGCCGAACGCGCTGACGCTGTGGGAGGCGCAGTACGGCGACTTCGCCAACGGCGCGCAGGTGATCTTCGACCAGTTCATCTCCTCGGGCGAGCGCAAGTGGCTGCGCATGTCCGGCCTCGTCTGCCTGCTGCCGCACGGCTACGAGGGCGGCGGGCCGGAGCATTCCTCCGCGCGGCTCGAGCGCTACCTGCAGATGTGCGCCGAGGACAACATGCAGGTCGCCAACTGCACCACGCCGGCCAACTATTTCCACATCCTGCGCCGGCAGCTCCACCGCAACTTCCGCAAGCCGCTGATCCTGATGACGCCCAAGAGCCTGCTGCGCCACAAGCGCGCGGTCTCGCACCTGAGCGACATGGGCCCAGGCACCACGTTCCACCGCCTGCTGTGGGACGACGCGCAGCAGCTGCCGAACGAGAAGATCCGGCTCGTCGCCGACGACAAGATCCGCCGCGTGATCCTGTGCACCGGCAAGGTCTATGTCGACCTCTACGAGGAGCGCGAGAAGCGCGGCATCGACGACATCTACCTGCTGCGCGTCGAGCAGCTCTATCCGTTCCCGACCAAGACGCTGGCGCAGGAGCTCTCGCGCTTCAAGCAGGCCGAGGTGGTGTGGTGCCAGGAGGAGCCGCGCAACATGGGCGCGTGGCGCTTCGTCGAGCCCTACATCGAATGGGCGCTCAACAATATCAATGCCAAGCATCGCCATACGCGCTATGCCGGGCGTCCGGCCGCCGCGTCTCCGGCGGTCGGGACCATGCCCAAGCATCTCGAGCAGCTCAGGACGCTGCTCGACGAGGCGCTGGGTTAGACTTTCAATCAGGCATGCCCGGTCCCGCGCCGGGCATCCGCGCCTCCGGAGATCGGGGGTGCGGATGGCCGCAGCCGCCGGCCATGCCCGCCGCGAGGATGAAACGCCATGACCGAAATCCGCGTCCCGACGCTCGGGGAATCCGTCACCGAGGCCACCATCGGCCGCTGGTTCAAGAAGCCCGGCGAGGCCGTCAAGGTCGATGAGCCGCTGGTGGAGCTCGAGACCGACAAGGTGACGGTCGAGGTGCCGGCGCCTTCCGCCGGCGTGCTCTCGGAGATCGTGGCCAAGGACGGCGAGACCGTCGCGGTCGGCGCGCTGCTCGGCCAGATCAGCGGCGACGGCGCCGCGGCGGCGGCCAGGCCTGCGGCCGCCGCAGCCCCCGCGGCCGCGAAGCCCGCGCCCGCCAGGCCCGCCGCGCCGGCCGAGGCTCCGCTCGCGCCCTCGGTGCGCAAGCTCTCCGCCGAGTCGGGGATCGACGCCGCCACCGTGCCCGGCACCGGCAAGGACGGCCGCGTCACCAAGGGCGACATGCTCGCCGCCATCGAGCGCGCCGCCGCCGCGCCGACCCCGGTGCCGCAGCCCGCGCCTCTCCAGATGCGCGCGCCCTCGCCGCCGGACGACGCCGCGCGCGAGGAGCGCGTGAAGATGACGCGGCTGCGCCAGACCATCGCGCGCCGCCTCAAGGACGCGCAGAACACCGCCGCGATGCTCACGACCTTCAACGAGGTCGACATGAGCCACGTCATGGCGCTGCGCGCGCAATACAAGGACCTATTCGAGAAGAAGCACGGCGTGAAGCTCGGCTTCATGGGCTTCTTCGTGCGCGCCTGCGTGCAGGCGCTCAAGGAGATCCCCGCCGTCAACGCCGAGATCGACGGCACCGACCTCGTATTCAAGAACTACTACCACATCGGCGTCGCGGTCGGCACCGAGCGCGGCCTGGTGGTGCCGGTGGTGCGCGACTGCGACCTCAAGTCGATCGCCCAGATCGAGCAGGAGATCGCCGCCTTCGGCCGGCGCGCCCGCGACGGCAGCCTGAAGATCGAGGAGATGCAGGGCGGCACCTTCACCATCTCCAACGGCGGCGTCTACGGCTCGCTGATGTCGACGCCGATCCTCAACGCGCCGCAGTCCGGCATCCTCGGCATGCACAAGATCCAGGAGCGGCCGATGGTGGTCGGCGGCAGGATCGAGGCGCGGCCGATGATGTATCTCGCGCTCTCCTACGACCACCGCATCGTCGACGGCCAGCAGGCCGTGACCTTCCTGGTGCGCGTCAAGGAATGCCTGGAAGACCCGGCGCGGCTGGTGCTCGACCTCTGATTGCTGTTATTCCGTCCGGCAGGCGTGGATGGCCGGGGCAGGCCCGGCCATGACGTGCGGATAGTCTGGAGCTGCCCTCATGGCTTACGACCTCATCGTCATCGGTTCTGGCCCCGGCGGCTATGTCTGCGCCATCCGCGCGGCGCAGCTCGGCATGGCGGTGGCCGTGGTCGAGAAGGAGAAGACCTTCGGCGGCACCTGCCTGAACATCGGCTGCATTCCCTCCAAGGCGCTGCTGCACGCCTCCGAGCTGTTCGAGCAGGCCGGGCACTCGTTCGCCAAAATGGGCATCGGCGTCGGCACGCCGAAGCTCGACCTCACCGCGATGATGAAATTCAAGGCCGAGGGCGTCGACGGCAACGTCAAGGGCGTCGCCTTCCTGTTCCGCAAGAACAAGATCGAGACCCACCAGGGCGTCGGCCGCATCCTCGGGCCCGGCAAGGTCGAGGTGAAGGCCGCCGACGGCAGGACCGCGACGCTCGAGACCAAGGCCATCGTCATCGCCACCGGCTCCGACGTGGCGAGGCTCCCCGGCATCGACATCGACGAGAAGCGCGTCGTCTCCTCCACCGGCGCGCTGAGCCTGGAGAAGGTGCCGAGGAGGCTGCTCGTGGTCGGCGCCGGCGTCATCGGCCTGGAGCTCGGCTCGGTGTGGCGGCGGCTCGGCTCGGAGGTCACGGTGGTCGAGTTCCTCGACCGCGCGCTGCCCGGCATCGACACCGAGCTCGGCCGCCAGGCGCAGCGGCTCCTGGAGAAGCAGGGCCTCGCCTTCAGGCTCGGCGCCAAGGTCGCGGCCATCGACAGGAGCGGCAAGACGCTCAAGGCGTCGGTCGAGCCCGCGGCCGGCGGCGCGGCGGAGACGCTGGAGGCCGACGTGGCGCTGATCGCCATCGGCCGCGTGCCCTACACCGCGGGGCTCGGGCTCAAGGAGGCCGGCGTCGCGCTCGACGCCCGCGGCCGCGTCGTCGTCGATCCGCACTACGCCACCAACGTCAAGGGCATCTACGCCATCGGCGACGTGATCGCCGGGCCGATGCTGGCGCACAAGGCCGAGGACGAGGGCGTGGCGGTGGCGGAAATCCTCGCCGGCCAGGCCGGCCATGTGAACTACGACGTGATCCCGAACGTCGTCTACACCTACCCGGAGATCGCCTCGGTCGGCAAAAGCGAGGACGAGCTGAAGCAGGCCGGCATCGCCTACAACGCCGGCAAGTTTCCATTCACCGCCAACGGCCGCGCCAAGGCCAACGGCGAGACCGAGGGCTTCGTGAAGATCCTCGCCGACGCCAAAACCGACCGCGTGCTCGGCGTCCACATCGTCGGCACCGACGCCGGCAACATGATCGCGGAGGCCGCCGTCGCCATGGAGATGGGCGCGGCCGCGGAGGACATCGCGCGCACCTGCCACGCCCACCCGACGCTGTCGGAGGCGGTGAAGGAAGCCGCGCTCGCGGTGGACAAGCGCGCCATCAGCATGTGATTCAAAAGCCTATGGAATTCTGCCAACCTGCTTGACTCTGGAAAATTTCTTGATCCTTAAGACTGATTCTCTATATTAACCTCATATCACCCCTGCCGCTTCGGTGGCAGGGCGCGCGGCCATGCAGTCCCCGGATTGCGTGGCCGCAGCTATGTTCGGGGGAGGAAAATTTGAGTGCGGACCTATCTCTACGTTGACGGATTCAATCTCTACTACGGGGCTCTTCGCCGGACGCGGCACAAGTGGCTCGATATCGAAAAGCTGTGCGGGCTCATTCTGAAAAGCACGCCCATTGCCAAGATCAAATATTTCACCGCCCGCGTCACTCCGCGCAGGAACGATCCCGACCAGGCCGTCCGGCAGGACCTCTACATTCGAGCCTTGAGGACGAACAAAAAGGTCGAGATACACTTCGGCCATTTCCTCAGTCACGTGGTCAGGATGCCGCTTTGCGATACCGAAGGCGAGCCGACCGGCCAGTTTGCCCATGTCCTGAAGACCGAGGAAAAAGGCTCCGACGTCAATATTGCCGCGCATCTGCTGCTGGACGCCCATCACTCGTCGTTTGACCAGGCGATCGTCATCTCGAACGATTCCGATCTGCTGACGCCGATCAAGTTCGTGCGCCGTGATTTCGGAAAGCGCGTCGGCGTGCTGAACCCGCATCCGCGCCCCAGCCAGGTGCTGTTGCGCGAGGCGGACTTTCTGCGTCAAATTCGGCCCGGCGCTGTGGCTGCGGCGCAGTTTCCCGATCAACTCACCGATCAAAATGGCACGTTCGGCCGACCGGCCAGATGGCGCTGACTGGACAGAAAGGGTTCGATTCATGGCGCGAGGACACAAGGACAAGGTCGCCGTCATCACCGGCGCGGCGGCGGGCATCGGGCAGGCGTTCGCGCGGCGGCTGGCGCAGGACGGCGTGCACATCGTCGCCGCCGACATCGGCGACGCAAGCGAGACCGGCAGGCTGGTGAAGGCCGAGGGCCGGCAGTTCCTCGCCGTCGCCTGCGACATCACCTCGCCGGAGGCGGTCGCCACGCTGGCGCAGGAGGTCGAGCGCGCGTTCGGCCGCTGCGACATCCTGGTCAACAACGCCGGCATCTATCCGCAGAAGAAGTTCGAGGACATGACCTTCGCCGACTGGCGGCACGTCATGGCCGTCAACCTCGACTCCATGTTCCTCACCTGCTCGGCCTTCGTCCCCGGCATGAAGCAGCGCGGTTGGGGCCGCATCGTCAACATGGCGTCGAGCACCTTCGCCACGGTGGTGCCCGACCACGTGCACTACATCGCCAGCAAGGGCGGCGTGATCGGCTTCACCCGCGCGCTCGCGACCGAGTACGGCAACGCCGGCATCACCGTGAACGCCATCGCCCCGAGCCTGACGCGCTCGCAGGGCACGCTGTCGCGCTCGCCGCGCGCGGGGTTCAACAGCATGGACTCCGAGTTCGAGGCGCTGGCGCGGCGCCAGGCGATCCACCGGCCGGAGGTGCCGGACGACCTGGTCGGCGCGCTGTCGTTCCTGACCAGCGACGACGCGGCCTTCGTCACCGCGCAGACGCTCTACGTGGACGGCGGCTTCGTGCGGGCGTGAGTGTCTGTGGTGTCACCTCCTCCTTTCAGGGGAGGGAGCACAGGCGCGCGTCAAACGATGTGCACGGCGTGCGGCGCGAACAGGCCGATCGCCGTGAACACGAGTCCCAGCACGCCCACGCCGCCGGCGATCCAGGCCAGCGCGACGATACCGGTGATGATGGTGGCCGAGGCCAGCACGATACCGATCTGGAACGCGGCGGAGGCGACCTCATAGTGGTGATAGCGTGCGATCGCGGTGTCGCGCTCGTGCTCGTAGTCCTCCGCCTGCTCGCGCAGCTCCTTGCGGCCGTCCTTCTCCTTCGGGTCGGATTCGTAGCGCGCCGCCGTCTGCCGCCAGTCCTCGACCTGCCTGGTCATGGCCGCTTTCGCGGCCGCGTCGGCGGCGCCCGACGCCTGCGCCGCCAGCGCATCGGCCGAGGCGCGCAGCACGGTCTGCCGGATGGTCTTGGCCTGGAAGAAGCTCCAGGTGTCGGATGCCTTGATGTTGAGCGCCAGCCCTTCGGTCTGCGCGCTTTTGCCGAGCGTCTCCGAGAGCGCCAGGAACAGCGCGAGGATCGCGATCAGCAGCGCGATCTGCTTGTTGTGCCCGGCGGCGTGGCCGGCGTGCTCGGCGTGTTCCATGGATTCGTGGGCGCTCATCGGTCGTGGTCCGGTTGCGGGTCACGCGGCCACGATTGAACGGCGCCGCCATGGCGCGCAAGAGACAAAGCGCAGTTATGCCCGGGGATGCGCGCTGCGGTAGATTTCCAGCAGCCGCTCGGCGTCGACCGCGGTGTAGATTTGCGTGGTCGAGAGCGAGGCGTGGCCGAGCAGCTCCTGGATCGCGCGCAGGTCGCCGCCGCGCGCCAGGAGGTGCGTGGCGAAGGAGTGGCGCAGCGCGTGCGGCGTCGCGCTGTCGGGCAGGCCGAGCGCGCCGCGCAGCCGCTCCATGACGAGCTGCACGATGCGCGGCGACAGCGGGCCGCCGCGCGCGCCGACGAACAGCGGCCTGTCCGCCGGCAGGTCGTAGGGACAGGCGGCCACGTAGTCCGCGACGAGGTCGAGCACCGGCCGCAGCACCGGCACCATGCGCGCCTTGTTGCCCTTGCCGATCACGGTGACGACGTCGCCCTCGCCCGGCGCGGGCACGTCGCCGCGCTTCAGGCCGAGCGCCTCGGAGATGCGCAGGCCCGAGCCGTAGAGGAGGGCGAGCACCGCGGCGTCGCGCGCCAGGACCCACGGCTCGCGCTCCTCGCCGGCGCGAATATCGGCGTCGCCGAGCTGCTTGGCGGCGGCGACGGGGAGCGGCTTGGGCAGGGTCTTCGCCACCTTGGGCGCGCGCACCGCCGTAAGCGCGGCCACCTGGCCCTTGCCCTCGCGCTCCAGGAAGCGGGCGAAGGAGCGCAGGCCGGCGAGCGCGCGCATCAGCGAGCGGCCGCCGACGCCGTCGCCGCGCCGCGCCGCCATGAAGGCGCGCACGTCCTGGGGCGTCAGCTTCGCGAACTGCCGCAGCGTCACCCGGCCGCCGAAATGCCCGCCGAGGAAGGCGAGGAACTGCAGCGCGTCGCGCCGGTAGGCTTCGACCGTCTTCGCCGACATGCGCCGCTCGGCGCCGAGATGGCCGAGCCAGCGGACAAGCTCGCGCGCGAGGTCCGGCGCGGCGAAGGACAGGTCGGGGGCGGGCGTTCCGGGTGCGCTTGACACGCCTGCGATAATCCCACCCCCTGCTTGTGCAATCCTTAACCCCGCGACTCGTGGACCTCCATGGCCAGGCGTGCGGTCGATGTGCTGATCCCGGTCGCCATCGACCAGCTTTACTCCTATCGCGTGCCCGACGGCGCCGACCTCGCCGACGGCGACATGGTCAGCGTGCCGCTCGGCGCGCGCGACGTGCTGGGCGTGGTGTGGAACGCCCATGCTGCGCCCGATCCGCGGCTCGACAACCGGATGAGGGAGGTCAACGGCAGGCTCGACTACCCGCCGCTCAAGGCGGAGCTGCGCCGCTTCGTCGACTGGGTCGCGACCTACACGCTCGGCGCGCGCGGCATGGTGCTGCGCATGAGCCTGCGCATGGGCGAGGGGCTCGGGGCCGAGCGCGTGCGCGTCGGCGTGCGGCTCGCCGGCCCGCCGCCGCAGCGCATGACCGCGGCGCGCGCGCGCGTGCTCGCCGTGCTGGCGGACGGGCTGCAGCGCAGCAAGCGCGAGGCCGCGGAGGAGGCCGGCGTGTCGCCCGGCGTGATCGACGGGCTGATCGACGACGGCGCGCTCGTCGCCGAGCCCATGGCGGCCGAGCCGGTGGCGCGGCCGCCGGACCCGGACCACGCCGCGCCCGATCTCGCGGAGGCGCAGCGCGCGGCCGGCGACGCCCTGCGCGAGACGGTGGCGACGGGCGGCTTCTCGGTCACGCTGCTCGACGGCGTCACCGGCTCCGGCAAGACGGAAGTGTATTTCGAGGCCGTGGCGGAGAACATCCGGCGCGGCCGGCAGACGCTGATCCTGATGCCGGAGATCGCGCTCACCGGCCAGTTCCTCGACCGTTTCGCGGCGCGCTTCGGCGTGCGGCCGGCGGAGTGGCACTCGGAGCTGTCGTCGCGCAAGCGCGCCAGAACCTGGGCCGCGGTGGCGGCGAACGAGGCGAGCGTCGTCGCCGGCGCGCGCTCCGCGCTGTTTCTGCCCTACGCCGACCTCGGCCTGATCGTCGTCGACGAGGAGCACGACGGCGCCTACAAGCAGGAGGACGGCGTGCACTACCACGCCCGCGACATGGCGGTGGTGCGCGCGCGCATCAACCGGATTCCCGCCGTGCTGTCGTCGGCGACGCCGTCGGTGGAGACCGAGGTCAACGCGCGGCGCGGCCGCTACCGCCGGCTCACGCTGCCGGAGCGGTTCGGCGGCCAGCGTCTGCCCATGATCGAGGCCATCGACCTGCGCCGCGAGGGCCCGCCGCGCGGCCGCTTCATCGCGCCGCGGCTTGCCGAGGCGGTGAAGCTCGCGCTGGAGCGCAAGGAGCAGGCGCTCCTGTTCCTCAACCGCCGCGGCTACGCGCCGCTCACGGTGTGCCGCGCCTGCGGCTATCGCTTCGCCTGCCCGAACTGCGACGCCTGGCTGGTGGAGCACCGCTTCCGGCGGCGGCTCGTGTGCCACCACTGCGGCTACTCGGTCGCGACGCCGCAGCAATGCCCGAACTGCGCCGCGACCGACACGCTCGCGGCCTGCGGGCCCGGCGTCGAGCGGCTCGAGGAAGAGGTGGCGGCGCTGTTTCCGCAGGCACGCACCATGGTGCTGTCGAGCGATCTCATCGCCACCATGGAAAAGATGCGCGAGGAGCTCAAGGCCGTGGCCGAGGGCCGGGTGGACATCGTGGTCGGCACCCAGCTCGTCGCCAAGGGCCACCACTTCCCCATGCTCAACCTGGTCGGCATCGTCGACGCCGACCTCGGCCTCGCCAACGGCGACCCGCGCGCGGCGGAGCGGACGTTCCAGCTGCTCAACCAGGTCGCGGGCCGCGCCGGCCGCAGCGAGGGCCACGGCATCGGCTACCTGCAGACCCATCAGCCGGAGCACCCGGTGATGCGCGCGCTGATCGCGCAGGACCGCGACGCCTTCTACGACGCCGAGATCGCGGCGCGCGAGAGCCAGGGCTACCCGCCGTTCGGCCGGCTCGCGGCGCTCATCGTCTCGGGCGGCGACCGGCACTCGGCGGAAGCCTATGCGCGCGCTCTCGCCGCCCGCGCGCCGCTCGCGGAGGGCGTGCGCATCCTCGGCCCCGCGGAGGCGCCGCTCGCGGTGGTGCGCGGCCGCCACCGCTTCCGCCTGCTGGCGAAGGCTCCGCGCGCCTTCGACCTGTCGGCCTATCTGCGCCACTGGCTCGCCGGCGCGCCCAAGCCCAAGGGCAAGCTCGCGCTCGAGATCGACGTCGATCCGCAGAGCTTCTTTTAGGGCATGATCCCGAAAAGTGGATGCCGGCTTTCGGATAAGATCATGTCCTAGAACTAGGTGTGTTCCGGCTGCCTCCGGGTCGGCGCGCCGGGCTGCAGCAGCACGCAGGCCGAGGCGGAGAAGATCAGCACGAAGCCGACGATGTCCGGGACCGTCGGGATTTCGCGGAGCAGGATCGCCGACGACACCACGCCGATCACCGGCGCGGCCAGCGCGCCGAGCGAGGCGGTGGCGACCGGCATCAGCCGGATCACGCTGAACCACAGGAAATAGGCGGCGCCGGAGCCGAACAGGCCGCTGAACAGCAGGCCGGCGAGCGCCGGGGTCCTCACCTGCGAGAAGCGGAACGACGCCTCGAAGACCGGGACGAAGCAGCCGATGACCACGGCGCTGACGGTGAACTGCCACACCGCCAGCGCGATCGGGTCGAGCGCGATGCGCCGCCATTTCAGGTAGACCGTGCCGATGGCCCAGCTCACTGCCGCCGCGAGCGCCAGCAGCAGGCCGGCCGGCACGCCCGACGCGGCGAGCGGCGCGATCAGCACCACCATCCCCACGGCGCAGAGGAGAAGCGCAATGGTGCGCGCCGCCGTGAGCCGCTCACCGAGCGCCACGCGCGCGAGCAGGCTCGCCCAGATCGGCATGGTGTAGGTGAGGACGGCGACGCGGCCGGTGGACGCCAGGAGCTGGGCGAACGTGATGCACATGCTGAAGATCACGATGTTGAACAGCGAGATCACCATCACGTCGGGCCACGCCCGCAGCGGCAGCATGCGGACCCGGCGGCCCGCCAGCCGCGCCAGCGCGAACACCGCGCCCGCGCCGATGGCGGCCGAGATCGCCCGCATCGCGAACGGCGGAATATCGACCAGCGCGAACCGCATCGCCGGCCAGGACAGCCCCCAGGCGAGGCTCAGGCCGGCCAGCATCATCCGCCCCTTCACGGCGTCCGAGTGTCGGCTCATGCGCGGACCGGCTTGTGGCGGTTGCTGAGAATGCTGCCGACCACGGTCATGGCCAGCGCGCAGCCGAGGATCGGCAGGAAGGCGAGCCGCGGCAGGCCGGTCCAGTCCCACAGCGCGCCGCACAGCGGCGGGATCGCCACCGAGAAGCCGTAGGCGATGGTGAAGGTGCCGGCCGCGGTGCGGTGCACGTCCTCGAAGCTGCTCAGCGCCGGCGGCAGGGCGAGCGTGATGCCGAAGGTGATCGCGGCGGCGAAGCCGACCACCGCCGACGCGCCGATCAGCGGCCAGCCGTCGAGATAGATCATCGCCACCATGCCGGCGATCGTCAGCAGGCCGAACACCACGAACGGCCAGGCGCGGTGCAGCAGCCTGTCCGCGACCCACAGCAGCACCACGAGCGAGACGAGCTGCGCGGTGTTGACCGCGAGCAGCGACGGGCTGATGAGGTCGCCGCGGCCGGTGGCGTTGAGGTATTCGGGCAGCACCGCGTTGAGCGAATAATACATGCTGTTGTTGGTGCCGAAGGTGAGGCCGAGCATCCAGGTGAGCGGGCTCAGCCAGTCCGGCCACCAGCGGTCCGGCGCGCGCTCGGCCCGCTCGTCGTGGGGCAGCGCCGGCAGGGCGAGCGCCAGGACCGCCGTCATGGCCAGCACCAGCGCCGACCACACCACGAGATCGCCGCGCCAGCTCTGCCCGACCAGCGGCATGACCACCGTGAAGGTGAGGGCGATCGGCGTCACGGCGCCGACCAGCATGCCGTTGGTATAGACCGCGGAGCCGAGGCCGACCCGCTCCGGCACCCACTCGCGCACCAGCCGCGGCAGCGCCGGCTGCACCACGGAAATGCCGGCACCGACCACGACGGTGGCGAGATAGAGGGCGGCGATGCCCTCGGCCCAGCCGCGCGCCGCCGAGGCGAGCCCGGCGATCGTCAGCCCGCCGATCAGTGTGGTGCGCGCCCCGAGCCGCGACACCAGCAGCGAGCCCGGCACCGCCGCCAGCGCGAACAGGCCGAGCGGGATGCCCACCAGCGCGCCCACCTGGGCCTCGGTCATGGCGAGGTCGGCGTGGATCAGCGGCAGCAGCGGCGGCACCGCCAGGATCGGGATGCGCAGCGCGATGCCCGACAGCGCGAGCACGGCAAGGGCGAGCCAGGGCCGCGCCTCGGCCTGGCGCCCGACGGTCGATGTCATGAAGCGAGATCCCGGCTACGCCATCAATTTCAGGCCGACGATGCCCGAAAGGATGAGGCCGATGCAAGCAAGCCGAAGGGCGGAGGCCGGTTCCGCGAACAGCAGCATCCCGAGCAGGGCCGTGCCGCAGGCGCCGATCCCGGTCCACACCGCATAGGCGGTGCCCATCGGCAGGTCCCGCAGCGCCAGCCCCATGAACGCCATGCTGGCGACGATGGCGGCCACGGTCACCGCCGAGGGCCACAACCGGGTGAACCCTTCCGTGTATTTCAGGCTGACGGCCCAGACGATCTCGAACAGGCCGGCGACGAGCAGGTAAGTCCACGACATGACAGCCTCGTTGGTGGCAAGGCCGTCCCCGCCCGTGACCATCGAGGCGCGGGGCCGTCCCCGCGCCGGAATACGCCGATTCCCATGAAAGACGTTTGGGGCGCCGGCGCGGCCGCGCCCGCCGGCGGCTGCGCGGCGGATCGGCGCACCGCGTGGGCGCGCCTCGCCTTATGCGCATTGCAGCGTGTTGCGCGGTGCAGCCCCGTATGTTAGCAAACCCGCGATCTTCGTGGGGCCGCGGCCTTCAGCAAGGCCCTCGGAATTTCAGAATTCCCTTGACCATCCAAGGGCTTGCGCGGGCCTTACGGCCGGCCGCAGCCGTGCGGTGGGCGGCTCGAAAAATGCGTTGTCAGGCGTCGGCGGCTTCCCGCGCGCCGTCCGGCAAGGCGATAACGTGGGCGACGGCGACGTGGCGGGTGAACAGACGATCGTTTCCGGAATGGCGGGCCGCTATGCGACCGCCTTGTTCGAACTGGCGCTCGAAGCCAACGCCATCGACGCGGTGGCCGGGGACCTCGACGCTTTCGACCGCCTGATCGGCGACAGCCCGGACCTGGCGCGGCTGGTCCGCAGCCCGGTGTTCAGCACCGAGGAACAGGGCCGCGCCGTCGGCGCCATCCTCGACAAGGCCGGCATCTCCGGGCTCGCCGCCAATTTCGTCAAGCTGGTGGCCGCCAACCGCCGCCTGTTCGCGGTGCGCGACATGATCCGCGGCTACAAGGCGCTGGTCGCCAGGCACAAAGGCGAGGTGACCGCCGAGGTCACCGTGGCCGAGCCGCTCAACGACGCGCGGCTCAGCGAGATCAAGGCGGCGCTCAACGCCGTCACCGGCAAGGACGTGGTGGTGGACGTCACGGTCGATCCGTCGATCATCGGCGGACTGATCGTGAAGCTCGGCAGCCGCATGGTCGACAGTTCGCTCCGCACCAAGCTCAATGCGATCAAGTTTGCGATGAAAGAGGCCCGCTGATGGACATTCGCGCCGCTGAAATTTCTGCGATCCTGAAGGACCAGATCAAGAATTTCGGCCAGGAGGCCGAGGTCTCCGAGGTCGGCCAGGTGCTCTCCGTCGGCGACGGCATCGCCCGCGTCTACGGCCTCGACAACGTCCAGGCCGGCGAGATGGTCGAGTTCGAGAACGGCGTGCGCGGCATGGCGCTCAACCTCGAAACCGACAACGTCGGCATCGTGATCTTCGGCAACGACCGCGAGATCATGGAGGGCCAGACCGTCAAGCGCACCCGCGCCATCGTGGACGTGCCGGTCGGCAAGGGCCTGCTCGGCCGCGTGGTCGACGCGCTCGGCAATCCGATCGACGGCAAGGGCCCGATCGCGGCCGACACCCGCATGCGCGTGGACGTGAAGGCGCCCGGCATCATCCCGCGCAAGTCGGTGCACGAGCCCATGGCCACCGGCCTCAAGGCCATCGACGCGCTCATCCCCATCGGCCGCGGCCAGCGCGAGCTCATCATCGGCGACCGCCAGACCGGCAAGACCGCCATCGCGCTCGACACCATCCTCAATCAGAAGCCGCTCAACGCCTCGGGCGACGAGAAGATCAAGCTCTATTGCGTCTATGTGGCGGTCGGCCAGAAGCGCTCGACCGTCGCCCAGTTCGTGAAGGTGCTGGAGGAGCAGGGCGCGCTCGACTACTCCATCGTCGTCGCCGCCACCGCCTCCGACCCGGCGCCGATGCAGTTCCTGGCGCCGTTCGCCGGCTGCACCATGGGCGAGTATTTCCGCGACAACGGCATGCACGCGGTCATCATCTACGACGACCTGTCGAAGCAGGCCGTAGCCTACCGCCAGATGTCGCTGCTGCTGCGCCGCCCGCCGGGCCGCGAAGCCTATCCGGGCGACGTGTTCTACCTGCACTCGCGGCTGCTCGAGCGCGCCGCCAAGATGAACGACGAGAAGGGCGCGGGCTCGCTCACGGCGCTGCCGGTGATCGAGACCCAGGCCAACGACGTGTCGGCCTACATCCCGACCAA
>Ga0182749_1002225_pt1 | contig 14357 bp, 12 predicted proteins | sample eDN3rd37CKraftMG_FD_128875 | JGI IMG/M metagenome (GOLD analysis project Ga0182749, IMG submission 128875) | Enriched Miracle-Growth compost microbial communities from Emeryville, California, USA - eDNA 3rd pass 37_C Kraft MG (version 2) (version 2) ...
GAGCCTTTCGGCTCGCTAGATGCGCAGACCAAGCTGACCATGGGCAAGGAGCTCCTTCGTATCTGGAGCACCCACCGGAGGAGCGTCATCTTCGTGACCCACGACATCCAGGAGGCTGCCTATCTGGCGAGCCGGGTGATCGTGATCAGCGGCAGGCCGGGCACCGTTAAGAAGGAATTCGTGGTCGACCTCCCCTATCCGCGCGATTTCAACACGATTCGCACCATGCCCAAATTCTACGATCTCTGCTCCGCCATATGGGACGAGATCACCGACGCGGCGGAGGTGCCGGGTGTCAAGCAGCCGCCTGCCATGGCTGCCAGCGCATAGAGTTCAACAGGCTACAATCCCGTAATGTGATGGTCCGCCACGCAGACAAAAGGCTGATGAAGATGATGAACAACAATGAAACGCCGCTTTCTCAGACCGAAGGCGCCCCTTCTCCCCAGAAGGTCGTGACGGAGAACCTTCGCGGTTTCGTAGAGCGGTTGCGGACGGCAGGTGAGTTGGTGGACCTGCATCAGCCTGTCGATGTGCGCCATATGGCAACGCTTGTCGACCAGTCGGACAAGGCTCTGCTGTTCCACAGCCCTATCGGCTTCAAAATGCCGGTGCTGTCGGGCATCCTGCGCTCCACCCGTCGAGCCTTCATGGCCATGGGCTGCGAGAGCTATCGCGAGATCGAGGACATGCTGACGCGCGGCGTGGCGAACCCGATCCCGCCGACGCGCGTACCCACCTCGACCACCGAGGAGATCGTGCTCACCGGGGACGAGGTGAACCTGTTCGACCTGCCGGTGCCGGTTTTCTCCGTCCATGACGGTGGGCCGATGATCACGGCTGGCATCGTGATGGCACGCGATCCCGAATACGGCATCATCAACACCGGCTGCTACCGGTTCATGGTGAAGGAAAAGAACCTCACCGGTATCGACATCGTTACGCCGAACAACTTGAAGCATTACGCCCAACGTGCCTTCGAGGCCGGGCGGCCCCTGCCGATTTCGATCTCGATTGGGACGCATCCGATCGAGATGATGGCGGCTAATTTCCGCGCGCCGATGGAGCAAGAGGAGATGTCGCTCGCTGGCGGCATCCGGGGCACGGCCCTTCCGCTCGGCCAGTGCCGGACGATCGACCTGCCCTACATCGCCGACTGCGAGATCGTCCTGGAAGCCGAGATCCTGCCGGTGGGCTGGACGCAGCCGGAAGGCCGTTTCGGCGAGTTCACGTTCCTGATGGGCGGTCTGCACTGGAACCCGAACGTCAGGGTCAAGGCGGTGATGATGCGCAAGGACGCCATGTACTGGGCGCTGCACATGCCGTTCGAATACACCTATCTCGGCGCGGCCGCCCTGCACCAGCCCATCCGCACCGCTTTGACCAACACCGGCATAAAGGTGAAGGACATCAACGTCACCGTCGGCGGGTCCGCCTACTGGCACGCTGTCATTTCGATCAAAAAACAGGCTGGCGAAGGAAAGTCGGCCTTGCTTGCCGCCCTGTCGGTCGGCGATCTCAAGCATGTGGTCGTCGTCGACGAGGAGATCGACGTCTACAACCCCATGGAGGTTGAATGGGCGATCGCGACGCGCGTTCAGGGCGACCGCGACGTGCTCATCATCCCGGGCGCCCGCGCCAAGCCGCTGGACCCAAGCCTGCCCTTCACGCCGGGCCGGGGGCCCGCAACGGGCGCCAAGGTCGGCATCGACGCGACCATCAGCGAAGGCATTCCGCACGAGCGTTATGAACGCGTGGCCTACGCCTACAACAAGGATGTAAGCGTTGCGGACTACATCGCCGGCAAGACCGACCCGGTGCAAAAGCATGACACGGAAGCGGTCGGTAAGATTGGCGCAGAGATCCTCAAATTGATCGAGGAAGAGCCGAAATACTATATCGAGATTGACCGGGCGCTCTCGGAATACGACTTCCCGACCGTGGCCGCCGCCTTTGGCAAGCTGCATAGCGAGGGCAAGCTGTGGAAGGACCCCTATGGCCGGGTCTGCATCCGAGGCTCCAAGTTCGACGCGAAACCGTAGGCGGAGCGGCTGGGTGAAATGCTGACAGATCCAGTGAACCTTGGTGATCTGATCGACCGGTCGCAGGATCAGAACCGGATCGCGATTATAGATCTGCGGTCTCCTGAGCAGCCGCGCGAATATTCCTACGCGGAGATGGACCGGCTATCGGACGGGGTGGCGCAGTATCTGACCGGCCGCGGCTTCGCCCGCGGCACGCGAATAGCCATAGCCTCGCTCAATCGTGCCGAGTACATCGCATGCTATTTCGGAATCATGCGCGCAGGCATGGTCGTGGTGCCGGTCAACGTCAAGCTGCCGCAGGACATCATCGATTTCATCGTCGATGATGCCGAGATCGCGCTGGCCTTCACCGACCAAGCCAACCGGCAAAAGCTCGCGAGCTTGGTGGAAACCATCGATTTCGACGACCAGACTCCGGATGGCTTTCACGCAGTCGTACGGCCTTCGGAATTCGAGACGGTCACACCGGAGTCGCAGGAGCTCGCCCAGATCCTTTACACCTCCGGCTCGACCGGACGGCCGAAGGGCGTGCTCTTGAGCCATGCGGGGCAGCTCTGGGTGCTTAAGGCCAAAGCCCTGCCGCCGGAAATGGCCGAGGAACGACAGATCCTCGCCCAGCCTCTGTTCCATATGAACGGGCTGATCGTCACCAAGTGCATCTTCCTCAGCGGCGCTTCGCTGGTGGTGATGCCGAGCTTCACGCCTACGGCCTATACCGAGGCGCTGGCGAAATACCGCGTCACCAGCGCCTTCGCCATTCCCACCATGTTTGCACGCGTGGTGAAGGAGCTCGCCGGCCGCGCTGACCTCGATCTTTCTGCGCTCAAGCAGATCATCCTGGCTTCCGCGCCCTTGACGCTGGCGATGATCGAACGCGTCCGCAACGCCATTCCCAGCGCCACGGTAGGGAACAGCTACGGCACCACGGAAGCAGGTGCCGCTGTCTTCGGGAAGCATCCGGACGGCATTCCGACACCCGATCTATCGCTCGGTTACCCGGTCCCCGGAAGCGAGGTGAAGCTGGTCGACGGCCCGAACGAGAACGAAGGCACGCTGTTGATGCGCAACCCGGCACTGATGTTGGGATACAACAAGTTGCCGGAGAAAACAGCACAGGTGATGCGCGACGGCTGGTACGTCAGCGGCGACGTCATGCGCCGCGATGAACAAGGCTTCTTCTTTTTCTTCGGCAGAGCCGACGACATGTTCGTCTGCTCGGGCGAGAACATCTACCCGAATGAGGTCGAAAAGATGCTCGAGCGTCATACGCAAATTCAGCAGGCGGTCATCGTTCCCCTGCCCGACGACGAGCGTGGCCATGTGCCTGTCGCCTTCATCGTGACCGCTCCCGGTGCCAGCCTGACGGTCGATGAGATCAAACGCTTCGCCATCGAGAACGGGCCGGCATACCAGCACCCGAGACGAGTGGAGATAAGAAGTGATCTTCCGCTTGCGGGCACGAATAAGATCGACCGCACCCTGCTGACGCAAAGGGCGCGCGTGCTGGAGGCTTCCGGCAAGTGGTCACAGTGAGCGCCCCCGGCTATCAGCCCTTTCAAATACGACAGAGATCAAGACAAAAAGGCAGCTTCGAATGAATGGTTCGAGTATGACCCGCGGCGATATTCAGAAGGAGCTGGACTCATCTCCCTTCATCTCGTTCATGCAGATGACCTGTACCGAGATGGACACCGATGCCGGGACCATGACGATAATCATGCCCATGCGCCCGGAACTGGAACGAGGCGCCGGCACGGGCCAATTCCATGGTGGAGCCATTGCGTCGCTGATCGATACCGTCGGTGATTTCGCCGTGGTGATGGTGACGGGCGGCATCGTTCCCACCATCAATTTCCGCGTCGATTACCTGCGTCCGGCCTTCGGCAAATATCTCACGGGCAAGGCACTCATCCGCAGGGTGGGCAGGACGATCGGCGTCATCGACGTCGACGTCTACGACGAGAGCGGCAAACTCACTGCAGTCGGCCGCGGCTGCTACGGCACTTCGAACTCCTGAGCGAGACAATATGAAAGCAATAATCATCCGTCAGCATGGTGAAATCGACGACCTGACGTACGAGAGTTCCTGGCGCGATCCCGAGGCCGCCGAGGGGACTGTCGTCATCGCGGTGAAGGCCTGCGCGCTCAATTATCACGACCTCTTCACGCTGCGCGGCATGCCCGGCATCAAGGTGCCGATGCCCATCATAATGGGCATCGACGTGGCCGGCGAGATTGCCGCCGTCGGTCCCGGCGTGACCGAGTGGAAGGTCGGCGACCGCGTCGTCGTCGATCCGCTCGACCTGGAAACCGGAAAGCTGCTTGGCGAACGGATGGACGGCGGGCTTGCCGAATACTGCCAGGTTCCAGCTCGCATGCTGATGCGGCTGCCCGACGATGTCGAGTTCGCCGATGCCGCGGCGTTGCCGGTCGCGTACGGCACCGCTTACCGGATGATGATGAGCCGGGGCACGATAAAGGAAGGCGAGAAGGTGTTGGTCCTCGGCGCTTCCGGTGGAGTGGGAACCTGCTGCGTCCAGCTCGCTAAGCTTGCCGGCGCACACGTCATCGCCGCCGCCTCTACGGAGGAGAAGCTGGACAAACTGCGCGAAATCGGCGCCGACGAAGGCATCAATTACAAGACGGATGATTTCATGAAAGTCATCCACAACCGCTACGGCAAGCCGCGCGTCTACGGGCCGGGCGGCGGCAAAGGCGGGGTCGATGTCGTCGTCAACTTCACCGGTGGTGAAACATGGGTGCCATCGCTGCGCTGCCTGCAGGCCGGCGGGCGTCTCCTGACCTGCGGCGCGACGGCCGGCTTTGATCCCAAGACGGATCTTCGCTATATCTGGACTTTCGAGCTAAACATCATGGGGTCGAATGCCTGGCAGCGCAGCGATCTTTTCTCGCTGATCGAGTTGGTGCGGGAGCGCAAACTCGTTCCGTCCATCGACCAACGGTTCACCCTTCAGGAAACGCCGGATGCGTTCCGCCGGCTAGCCGAGCGAAACGTTTTCGGAAAAGCTATCATCGAGCCGTTCCGCTGACGATCCGGCATTCCGGAGAGCAAGCGTAGGCACTGGGATGCGGAAATTGGCCAGACAGCCGACACAGTTCAGTCAGAAACGACCAAAAGCCGGCGACGCTTTGACCGCCAAGACGAAGGAGGGCGTTGCCAAGCAGAGCGGTTTCCGTCAGAGCGATGTTGCGCTGCAGACGATCTGGCGGGCTATCGCGCGTTGCGAGCTGATGCCCGGCATCATGGTGTCCGAAGCAGATCTGGAAAGGCGGTTCGGGTTGAAGCGCGCGGCCACACGCAGTGCCCTCGAGCGCCTTTCGGTTTATGGCCTGGTGCACCCCGTCCATCGGCGGGGGTATCAGATCAAACCGATCACCCTTCGCGATGTGAACGATCTCTACCAGATGCGCGAGATCGTGGAACGGGCTGCCGTGCGTCTCGCCGCAGGGCGGGTGGATGAGGTCAGCCTGCGCCGCCTGGACAGGGTTTGCACGGAAAGCTACACGCCTTACGACCGCGGGAGCGAGGAGCGGTTCCTACTGGCCAATTCTGAGTTCCACATATTGATCGCCGCAACGACCGGCAATGACCGCCTCGTTGCGACCGTTCGCGATATCCTCCAGGAGATGGAGCGCATCCTGCATTTCGGCCTGGCGTTCCGAAATCGCACCGAGGAAATGCGGCATGAGCATGAGGCGCTCATCACCGCCCTCGCCCGTGGCGATGCGGATGGAGCGGAGAAGGTGATCTGTGAGGAACTGGTTTCTTCCAAGACGATGGTTATGGATGCCTTGATGTCCTCTCCAAGCCTGCTCGACGTAAACATCATGAATGTCTTTCCCAAGGAAGGCACGGGAGTGCTGGGCGGGCTTGCGTCCGGCAAGCGCGGCTCTTCTCTGCCCGCCAGCCACCGAAAACGCGTTCGGCATCTGCCATGAGTTCGGATCAGTCGTTTTCCGGCCGGGTCGTCCTCGTCACTGGGGCTTCGCGCGGCATCGGCGAGGCGGCGGCGTTCGCTTTCGCCAAGGCCGGTGCCGAAGTCGCAGCGGTCGCGCGAACGATCGATGCCTTGGAAGCGCTTTCGGAGCGCGCCTCGCAAGCCGGCGGAACGGTGATCCCGTTCGCGGTGGACATGCAGGACGTCGAGAGTATCGAACGCCTCGGCAGCATTCTCGGCGAACGCTACCGTCGGCTCGATGTTTTGATAGGCAGCGCCGGTGTGCTTGGTTCGGGATCACGCCTGGAACGTCTTGACCCCGCCGTCTGGGACAGAACTATCGGCGTCAATCTGACGGCGAACTGGCACTTGATACGCGTGATGCATTCTTTGCTCATGCGCTCCGATGCCGGGCGTGCGCTGTTCATCACTTCAGGACTGGCCTGGCGTAAGCAACCTCTTCTGGGAGCCTATGCGGCCAGCAAGGCTGCCCTCAATGCGTTGGTTGAAGCCTATGTGGCCGAGAACGTCGACACGGCTCTGCGGGTGAATCTCTTCAGCCCTGGCCCCACGCGAACCAAGCTTTATGCCGAAGCGTTTCCTGGTGCCGACCTTGAGAGCATTCCGACACCGGAGGAGGTGGCGGAAAAAATGCTGGAGGCCTGCATGCCGACGACTATGCACAACGGTAAAGTGTATGAATTCCGCGATGCCTGTTGGAAGGCTCTGCAACCACCAAAACCCTTGTGATCCTGCGCCGCCACGCAAATTCACAGCAAACGAAGCAATGATGCTGTTATCGGACGAAGGTGGGTTCCAGGATCGCCGCCGGCTCGATGGTGATGCGGAAGCTATAGCTGTCCTCATAGGCCTGGAGAGATCCAGGATCGGACCGAACATCCAGCCATGTCCTGGCAGGCGCTCTATCCCCACTTCATTCGAGCCGAGCCGGTATTTACCGGGACGAAAGCATCCGGCTGCTTTGCAGCAGACGCTCGAGCAACGCATCGGTGTGATGTCTCGATAGATCAACCGGCAATACCAGGCAGATCGTCGCCTCGACATTGCCGTCCGCGCCGTAGATCGGAGCCGCTAGGCATTGCGTCACCGCATCGACCAGACCCCTGGTCAGGCAATAGCCGTCGTTGCGCGCCTTGCCGATGGCCTCGATGAATTCGTCCATGTCGATGCGCCGCCCGTCCGGCAGCGTGAGATCCTCGTCGGCGATCAGTTCTTCGATCTCGGCGCGGCTGCGGCCGGCGAGCAGCAGTCGGCCCGACGCCGTCCAAGGGATCGGAATCTGGAGCCCCACGGCCGAGCTGATGCGAAAAGGCCTGTTTCCCGGGCGCATGTGCATGATTGTGTAGCGGCCGTTCTGCAGCATGCAGAATTCGCTTGTCTCGCCCGTTTCCTTGGCGAGGCGGTCGACCTCCATGCGTGCGCGCTTGGCTAGCGAATTCTCGCGAATGTAGTTCAGGCCGTAGAGATACATGCGCTTGCCGAAGAAAATGCGGGAATCCTCCGGCGAAATCTCCAGCAGGCCCGCCTGGGTCAGGTCATTGACAAGCGTGTAGGTGGAGGAGCGCGGCGCGTTTAGCGCCTTCGCCAGCGCGCCGATTCTGATGCCCTCCCCGTGCCCGTGAAGGAACTCGAGGATCTGAAGGATTCGATCAACGCTACGTTCACGGCGCTGGGGGCGCTCGATCTCTGTTGCCGGCGAGCTGGTGTCCATATGCGACTTTCTCTTGCGCATTCGCAGGATATTGCTATTGTGTCTCTAACACAAGACGATTGTCCTGTATATTGGACATTTCGGCAAAAAGACATCAAATTGCCCGGACGGATGAGGCGGGCGGGGTTTTCCGGGCGCCTGCCCGGAATGAGGGAAGATTGTTGCCATGAGTGACGCGCCCAGGATGAGCCATCAGGAAATACGCGAGCGTATCGCGACATTGCCCCGGCTCGACATCGCGCTCAAGAACACGCCTCTCGAAGAGGCACGCAATCTGAGCCGCGCTCTGGGCGGGCCGCGCATCTTCGTCAAGCGAGACGACCTGACGGGGGTGGCGCTTGGCGGCAACAAGCTGCGCAATCTCGAATTCCGCCTTGCACATGCGATGAGGGACGAGCCCGACACGGTGATCGTGGGGCTTGACCTGCAGTCCAACTCCGCGCGCCAGACGGTCGGCGCCTGCAACAAGCTCGGCCTACGCACGATCCTCGTCCTGGAGGGCCGCAAGCCGAACAGCGTACAGGGCAACCTGCTGGTCGACTACCTGCTCGGCGCGGAGGTCCACTTCGCCGCAAACCAGCGTGAGCAGCGTACAATGCTGGACAACCTCGCCGACGAAGTGCGCTCGCAGGGCGGCCGGCCCCACATCCTTAACGACAATCCGATGTTCGACGTCGCCTCGGCGGTAGCCTACCTGGAGGTGACGCTCGAGGTCCTGGAACAGCTCGACCAGCGCGGGCTCAAACCCGATTATTTCTACATGTCTTCCAGCGGCAAGGGCTCGGCCGGCATCATGCTGGCGCAGAAGCTGATCGGCGGCTTTGCCATGCACGCCGTGTGCGCTACCGACGAATTCCACCTGCCTTCGCGTACGGCGAAGATCGCCAACGAGACGATCACCGCGCTCGGCCTCGACATTGCCGTCACCGAGGACGAGGTTATCAACACCGAGGCGTTCGTCGGCAAGGGCTATGGCATTCCGAGCGAAGCCGGTAACGAGGCGGTGCAGCTTTTCGCCCGTACCGAAGGCATCATCCTGGATCCCATCTACACCGGCAAGGCGGCGGCCGGTCTGGTGGCCGACATTCGCGCCGGCCGCTTCTCACAGGACGACGTGGTGGTGTTCGTCCACACCGGGGGCACCCCGGCGATCTTCACATGGAATGAGCTTTGGCACTGACGCGGCGGCGTGTTCGCGAACCCACCGCATTCAATAATAAAAGGGGAGTATCGAAATGAGACGCAGGGAATTCTTGATGGGTGCGGCCGGCGCCGCACTGCTTTCAACCTTGCCGGCTGGCGCGATCCGTGCCTTCGCGCAAAATGCCGCAGGAGTGATCACGTTCGGCCAGAGCACGTCCGTGCTCACGCTGGATCCCGCGCACGGAGCCTTCACCGGCTACCCGGGCGGCTACGAGGCCGCGTTGCTGCTCTTCGATCGCCTGCTCGATTTCGATGCCGACATGAAGATTGTGCCGCAGCTCGCCGAGTCCTTCACCATGAGCGCGGACCTCAAGTCGTGCGAGCTGAAGCTGCGGAGCGGCGTGACCTTCCATGACGGCACGCCCTGCGATGCGGCGGCGATCAAGTTCAACATCGAGCGGATGATGAACAAGGAGATCAACACGACCAACAGGCCGTTGTGGGATCCGATCGTCGGCGCCGACATCGTTGACGACAAGACGCTGGTAATCCGCACCTCAGCGCCGTTCGCGCAGCTGCCCAACACGCTGGCACATGGCTCCGGTGCCATTGTCTCGCCGGCTGCGATAGAGAAATTCGGCGAGGACGGTTTCGCACAGAACCCGGTTGGTGCTGGGCCGTATATGATGGAAAGCTTCAATGCCGGTCAGGAACTGAAGCTGAAGGCGTTCGATGCTTATTGGGGCGAGAAGCCGGGCGCCTCAGGCGTCGTTTTCCGCTTCATCGCCGAGCCCGCCACGCGTATCAATGCGTTGACGACGGGTGCCGTGGACGTGATCGACTCCGTGCCGGTCCAACTCGTCAGCCAGCTCGAAGGCAACGCCGACATCGAGGTGGTTCGCCGCCCCGGCCTTCGCCCAATCGGCCTTGCGCTGAATCTGACGCATCCCGCGCTTTCGGATGTAAAGGTACGCAAGGCGCTGAACCTTGCCGTCCCTGTCGCGACCATCGCCGAGAAGGTTTTCTTCGGCTTCGCGAAGGCTCCCGACTCGCCGCTCGCCTTCGATGCGATCGGTCACAAGAGCGTTGGCGAGACCGTGTTCGATCAGGAGCAGGCCAAGGCATTGCTGGCCGAGGCGGGCTACAATCCCGGCTCCGACGGCGTGCTCGAGAAGGACGGAGCGAAGCTCACGCTGAAACTCTACGCGCCGGAAGGCCTGTTCCCGGGCGATGTTGCGGTCGCCGAGATTGTCGCGGCCTCGCTCAAGCAGGTCGGCGTCGACGCCCAGATCACCAAGATCGAGAAGGGCGCCTACTGGGATCATCTGCGGCAGGATAAGGCCAATCTCGCCTGGGACCTGGCGATGTTCGGCTTCAACCCATCCAATGCGTCGGGCACGTATCACCTGGCTTCGCTGTTCAAGTCCAACGCTGACGACAATGCCAAGCCGGACGTCTGGAACGTCGGTCGCTACCACAATGCCGAGGTCGACGAACTGCTGGTGGCCGCCGACAGCGCGCCGGAGGAATCGGCGCGGCTTGAGGCGCTCGGCAAGGCGCAGGAGCTGATCTGGGCCGACGCACCCTACCTTTGGCTGCAGATCAACGAAAACGTCTCGGCCGTGCGCAAGCCTGTCACCGGCGTGAGCGTGATGCCGATCGTCTTCACGAACCTGCGCAACGCGGCCAAGGCCTGACGCGAGCGCATCGATGATAAGATTTGTGGCCAGACGCTTCGCGACCATCCCGCTTGTGGTGCTCGGCGTCGTCACGATCCTGTTCATCATCTTCAAGTCGGTGCCCGGCGACGAGGCTGCTTTCGTCGCCGGCGCCACTGCCACCCAAGCCGAAATCGAGGCGGTGCGCGTGCAGCTCGGTCTCGATCAGCCGCTGATCGAACAATATGTGCGGCATGTCTCCGGGCTGCTCGTCGGGGACTTCGGGTATTCGACCACCTTCAGGGGAAATCCGCTGCCACACATCATCAATCGGCTGCCGGCAACGCTGGCGCTGGCGGCGGCCGCCATAGGGTTGACGATTGTTGTCGGCATCCCCGCCGGTGTCGTGGCCGCCGCCTATCGCAACCGGCTGCCGGACTATTTGATCTCGCTGTCGGTCGTCGGCTTGCTGGCCATTCCGAATTTCTGGCTCGGTATGCTTTTGATCGCATGGCTCTCGGTCGATCTTGGGCTGCTGCCGAGCTTCGGCTCCAGCGGTCCCGTCTCCTTGGTCATCCCTACGCTGGCGCTTGCGGCGCGATTGATCGCCCTCGTCGCACGGATGACCCGGGGCGTCGTCATCGAAGAGCTACGCAAGGATTACGTCCGCACGGCGCGTGCCAAGGGGCTTTCCAAGGGGCTGGCGCTACGCCGCCACGTGCTGCGGAACGTGATGATCCCGACAGTCACGGTGATTGGCCTGCAGGCCGGATATCTGCTTGGCGGCTCGGTGGTGGTCGAGCGGCTCTGCGCCTGGCCGGGCATCGGCGACCTGCTGCTCACCGCCGTCTCGGTCCGCGATTACACACTGGTGCAGGCAATCGTGCTGATCTTCGTGGTGTCGTTCCTCACCATCAACATCGCTGTCGAAGTCATCTACCGCTTCGTCAATCCGAGGCTGCGCTATGCCTGAGGCCGTTCTGCGCCGCAGGCGCCGCTCGGGGCGCCGCATCAACCTGTTCCTGTGGCTGGGCGCCTTGCTTCTGGCGGCCTTCGTCGTGCTCGCTGTGCTGGGCGCGCGTCTTGCGCCCTACGATCCCAACGCGCAGGACCTCTTCGCCATGCTGGAGGCGCCGACGTCGGCGCATCTGCTTGGCACCGACAATGTCGGTCGCGACATCCTCTCGCGCATCATCGTTGGCACGCGGTTCACGCTTTCGATTGCGCTGGCCTCGGTGCTCTTCGCCGGTATCGGCGGCATCGCCCTGGGCTCGATCGCCGGCTATTTCGGCGGGTTGACCGATCGTATCGTCACTGGCGTCATCGATCTCCTGCTGACCGTGCCGAACATCGTGCTCGCGATCGCCATAGCATCGGTTGCAGGCGCGAGCGCGACGGGCCTGACCATCGCCATCACCGCAAGCTTCATCCCGCCGCTCGCCCGCCTGGTGCGCAGCCGCGTGATCGAGCTGATGGCGGAAGATTTCGTCGCTGCGGCCGTCACCGTCGGCATGGGCCATACGCGCATTCTGCTCCGCCACATCCTGCCCAACGCGGCGACCGTCATCATCATCGAGCTCAGCCTGAATGCCGGCCAGGCGGTGCTCATCGGCTCAGCCCTCGGCTTCCTCGGCCTCGGCGTTCAGCCGCCAGCGCCCGAATGGGGCACGATGCTGGGCGCCAGCCGCGAATATCTCACCCTCGCGCCCCATCTGGTGGTCGCGCCGGGCATCGCCATCTCGCTTCTCGTGCTCGCCTTCAACGCCTTGGGCGACGGCCTGCGCGACGTCTTTGATCCAGCTTCGACTACATGACAGGCCCGACATGGATTATGGCATTATAGACTGCCACGCACACATCTTTCCGCCTGCGGCGAGCGCCGCGGGCTTCCCCGACGAAGCGACGCATCTGCTGCATCAGCAGAGGTCGATGCACATGCATGGCAACCAGCCCTATCGTCGCTTTCGCGATCATTCGATCGTGACGGAGAGGCCCCTGTGGGACGCGAACGATCCATCGCCCGCCGGGCGCCGGGAGGTGAATTTCCGCGTCGGCGCACACGGCCGCTACGAGTGGACGGTCGATGGCGAGGATCAGTATGTTCAGTTCCTCCCGCCGTGGATGGCAAACCTTGAGATGACGGCGCAGACGCTGGTCGCCTATATGGACTACGCCGGCGTGGCCACGGCCGTTCTCCAGAACGACCATATCTACGGCAACCTTGCGGCGGAATTTGCCGCGGCCTCGAAGGCGTACCCGGGCCGCTTCCTGGGACTGGCGCAGGTGGAGGAGGCGTTCGCCTATCAGGATCATGAATTGCAGCGTCTTGAGGACGAGATCGGCCGGCTGGGTATGGCGGGCTTCTATTTCACGACCACGGGCATGTTCCGCAGCGGCTACAAGCCGATGCATTCCGACCCGGCCTACGATCCCTACTGGAAGCTGGTGGAGCGGAGCGGACTGCCGGTCTTCTGGGTGCAGTCGGGCAGTTCTCCGGTTGGAACCTATGAGGACGAGATGCAGCACCTTGCCCGCATCGTCGAACGTTTCCCTGGAATCCGCCACGTGTTGGTGCATGGCGTGCCCACCGCGCTCTATTCCGACGAGAATGACAGGCTCAAGCTGCCGTCGATCATCGACACTCTGCTGACCGAGGCGCCAGTCTTTGCCGAGATCCTCTACCCGATCGCATGGGGCGGAAAGCAGGAATACCCCTATCCGCGCGCGCACCTGCACATCCGCCAACTCGTGGAAAAGTTCGGCGCGTCCCGCTTTCTGTGGGGTTCCGATACGCCCAATGTCGACCGCTACTGCACCTACGCGCAGTCGCTGACCTATTTCACCCGCTACGCCGACTATCTTTCAGAGGCTGAAAAACGCGCAATCCTGCGCGACAATGCAGTCACCCTGCTGCCAGCGCTCGTACGAATGGACAGCCGCGAGGGATGAAGCCGCTTCTCTCCATAGAGGGATTGACGGTCGAACTCGCGACCCGCGACCGCACCTTCGACGCCGTGAGCGATCTCACCTTCGGCGTCGCGCGCAATGAGGTGCTGGCGCTGGTGGGTGAATCGGGATCGGGCAAGAGCATGACTGCGATGGCGATCATGCGGCTGTTGCCCGAACCGGTCGCCGAGATCGTTTCGGGAAAGATACTCTTCGACGGGGTCGATCTTGCGCACGCAAACGAGGCCACGCTGCGCGGCATCAGGGGAAACCGCATCGGCTTGATCTTCCAGGAGCCGATGACCTCGCTCAATCCATCGATCCGGGTAGGACCGCAGGTCGCCGAAGTGCTGCGATTGCACAAGGGGCTCGATGCGACCGCGGCACGCAGGCGCGTGGAGGAACTCTTCGAGCAGGTGCGTATCCCCGATCCGAAGCGGCGCTACGACGACTATCCGCACCAGATGTCCGGCGGCATGCGCCAGCGCGTGGTCATCGCGTTGGCGCTTGCCTGCGATCCCGATGTGCTGATCGCCGATGAGCCGACGACGGCGCTCGATGTCACCACGCAGGCGCAGATCCTGGAGACGTTCCGCGATCTGCAGGCTGCGGTCGGTGCCGCGACGATCCTGATCACGCATGATCTCGCCGTGGTTGCCGAGACCGCAGATCGCGTCGCCGTCATGTATGCCGGCCGCATCGTCGAGGAGACGACGACGGAACAGCTGTTTGCCGCCCCGCGCCATCCCTATACGCACGGCCTGCTCGGCTCGATTCCGCATGTGGCGGAAGCGGGCGAGGTCGGCACGCGGGGGCGGTTGCCGGAGATCAAGGGCACCGTGCCGGCGCTCTGGGCGCTGCCGCCGGGCTGTCC
>Ga0182749_1002226_pt1 | contig 14356 bp, 16 predicted proteins | sample eDN3rd37CKraftMG_FD_128875 | JGI IMG/M metagenome (GOLD analysis project Ga0182749, IMG submission 128875) | Enriched Miracle-Growth compost microbial communities from Emeryville, California, USA - eDNA 3rd pass 37_C Kraft MG (version 2) (version 2) ...
CCGCCCTTGCCGCGCATCAGGCCGTTGTCGCGCTGCATCAGCTCGCCGAGCACCTTCTCGATCGGCACGCCGCGCGCCAGCGTATGGGCGTGGCCGCGGTAGGTGCAGAACGAGAGGTCGCCGGGCCGCATCGCGGCGGCGAAGCCGGCGGCGACCGCCTCCTGGCCGAGCGACAGGTGGCTGGTGCCCTTCACCAGGTTCTGCAGGAACAGGTCGTAGGCGCGCTGCTCGGCCTCGCGGATCACCACCTGGGTCTCGTAGAGCCTGAGCCGCAGCGCCTCGCCGATGTCGTCGTTGGCGGCGGAGGCGGCGACCGCCCGGGCTGCGCTGTTCACCATGAGCGTTTCCTTGGAATCGGACGTTGCTTCTTGGGGCGGGCGCCCGGAGGATCGGCGTATCTGAAACCAAGGACGGCCGGCCCGCAAGGGCGGGACAGTCACTGCGCCCTATGACGGCGAAGGCGGCTCACGCCGCGTGCCTGGTATCCGTCGTCGGGTCGAACGCGACGCCGATCTTGAGCGTGGAGCGCCAGATCACGCGGCAGGGGTGGGACACGCCATCGACCACGAGCACGAACGACTCCGGGATGCCGTAGTGGTTGTCGGTCTGCACGCAGGCGCCGCCCGACGAAAGATTGCGGACCGTGCAGGGAATCCCCGGCGTCTTCTCGCTGAGCACGATCTTCCCGGTCTTCAGGACCCGCATCCGCGGGGCTTTGCGGCGCTCTTCCATGGCCCTCTCCATGGCCGTCCCCCGACGGCCGGATTACATCCAGGTTGATTACCCATGGCTTAAGGCGAGCCCGGCATCCGCGTTCATGGAACGGGGGATATGCGGCGGGACCGGGGCGGGCGAGCCGGCCGCATGGCTCGCCGGACGGGTTATGGCGCGGGCCGGTCCGAGCGGGTAAAGAATCCGGCGAAAGCCGCGCGGCCGCCCGAGGGGCCGGCCGCCCATGCGAGGGAGCCCGAGGAGAATGGCCGACATCGTGTTCGGATTTGGAACGTCCCATGGTCCGCTGCTGGCGACGCCGCCGGAGGAATGGGACCTGCGCGCCAACGTGGACCGCAAGAACAAGGAGCTGGCGTTCCGGGACGGCACGTTCGACTTCCCCGGGCTCTACGAGCTGCGCAAGGGCGAGCGTTTCGAGGCGCAGAACGCGCTCGACGTCCGCGCCGAGCGCCACGCCCGCTGCCAGGCGCAGCTCGACGCCATCGCGAAGCGGCTCGACGCGGTCGATCCCGACGTGCTGGTGATCGTCGGCGACGACCACCACGAGTGGTTCCTCAACGACATCCAGCCGGCGTTCTCGATCTTCCACGGCAAGCAGGTGTTCAACCGCGCCCTGACGAAGGCCGAGGAGGAGCACAAGATCGCCAACGGCAACGGCTACTCGATGAAGATCTACTATCCGCAGAAGGACGAGATCTATCCGTGCCCCTCGGACCTCGCGACCCACGTGGTCCGCGACACGGTCCGCCAGGGCTTCGACACCACCTCGCTCGCCGAGCAGCCGGCCGACGCCGGCCAGCTTCGCCAGCTCGGCCATTCCTACGGCTTCGTCTACCGCCGCATCCTCAACAGCCGGCCGGTGCCGCTCATCCCGATCCTGGTCAACACCTACTATCCGCCGAACCAGCCGACGCCGAAGCGCTGCATCGAGTTCGGCCGCGCCGTGGCCCGCGCCATCAAGTCGTGGCCGGGACAGGAGCGCGTCGCGGTGGTCGCCTCCGGCGGCGTGTCGCACTTCGTGGTGGACGAGGATTTCGACCGCCGGCTGCTCACCGCGATGAAGGCGCGCGACTACGACACGCTGGCGCGCGAGCCGGACGTGCATTTCCGCTCCGGCACCTCGGAGACCAAGAACTGGCTGGTGGTCGCCGGCATGCTGGCGGAGACGGACCTCGCCATGGACCTGCTCGACTACGTGCCGTGCTACCGCTCCGAGGCCGGCACCGGCAGCGGCATGGCCTTCGCGACCTGGCAGTAGTCAGCCGTCGCGCGTCACCGCGCTCTCGTGCCAGCGCCGCAGGGCGAGGTGCGCGACGAGCGACAGCGCGAAGAAGATGGCGATGCCGGCGAGCGACAGCAGCAAGAGCGCCGCGAACATGCGCGGGATGTTGAGCCGGTAGCCGGACTCCGCGATGCGGTAGGCGAGGCCGGAGCCGGCGCCGGCCGAGCCCGCGGAGATTTCAGCGACCACGGCGCCGATCAGCGACAGGCCGCCGGCGATCTTCAGCCCCTCCAGGATGTAGGGCAGCGCCGCCGGCAGCTTGAGCCGAAGGAGCATCTGCGCGCGCGTGGCGCCGTAGAGGCGGAACAGGTCGCGCAGGTTGTGGTCGACCGAGTTGAGGCCGAGCGTGGTGTTCGCGAGCACCGGGAAGAACGCCACGATCCAGGCGCAGGCCAGCACCGCGAGCGGCTGCGGCAGGTAGATGAGCAGGAGCGGCGCGACGGCGACGACCGGCGTCACCTGCAGGATCACGGCGTAAGGGTAGAACGCATACTCGACGAGCCGCGACAGGTTGAACAGCACCGCGAGCCCGACGCCGCCGACGAAGGCGAGGGCGAGGCCCTCGAACGTGGTCGCGAGCGTGACGAGGAGCGAGTCGCGCAGGATCGGCCAGTCGGCGACGAGCGTGCGCGCCACCAGCGCCGGGCTCGGCAGCACGTAGGGCGGGACGGCGTAGGCCACGACCGCGTGCTGCCACAGCGCCACGCCCAGCGCGAGCGCGACGAGCGGCAGCGCGACGCGCGCGACATGCTCCCGCGGCGTCATGCGGCCTCCATGGCGGCGGTGAGCGCCTCCGACACGCGGCGGCAGTGTTCGGCATAGGCGACCGAGGTGCGGAAGCCCTCGGGCCGCGGATAGGGCGCGTCGATGGCGATGTCCGCGAACACGCGGCCGGGCCGCGGCGTCATCACCAGGATGCGCCGCGACAGGAACACCGACTCGAACACCGAGTGGGTGACGAACACCACGGTCGTCCCGAGCCGGTGCGCGAGCGCCATCAGGTCGTTGTTGAGCCGGAAGCGCGTGATCTCGTCGAGCGCGGCGAACGGCTCGTCCATCAAGAGCAGCGCCGGGTCGGTCACCAGCGCGCGGGCGATGGAGACCCGCATCCGCATGCCGCCGGAGAGCTCGCGCGGATAGGCTCCGGCGAAGCCCGCGAGCCCGACCTGGTCGAGCGCCGCGGCGACGCGGCCCGCCACGGCGGCCGGCGCGAGGCCCTTCAGCCGGAGCGGCAGCGCGACGTTGCCGGCGACGCTCGCCCACGGCATCAGCGTCGGCTCCTGGAACACGAAGCCGACCTGGCCGGGCTCCGTGCTGCGCCCGCCGGGCCACGCCACCGTGCCGGCGGTCGGCTCGCTCAGCGACGCGATCAGCCGCAGCGCCGTGGACTTGCCGCAGCCCGACGGCCCGAGCAGGGTGAGGAACTCGCCCTCGCGCACCGCGAGGTCGAGCTTATCGAGCGCCCGCGTGCCGTTGGCGAAGACCTTCCCGACGCCGCTGAGGGTGACGATGGCCTGTGTCACGGTCTACTGGGGCGGCCGCAGGTCGAGCCCGACCGTCTTGTTGACGAACCGCAGCGTGTAGGACTTGCGATAGTCGAGGCCGGCCGGGACCACGCCGGCGCGCACCATCTTGTCGTAGAAGCTCGCCATGCGGTCGTCGGTCATGGCGCCGACGCCGAGCGTCAGCGCGTCGCCGGAATCGACGATGCCGTACTGCTTCATCTTGGCGACGGAATAGGCGAGCAGCGCGTCGCTCATCTCCGGGTTCGACGACTTGATCAGCGCGTTGGCGGCGGAATTGTCGCCGTAGATGTAGTTGTACCAGCCGACGATCGAGGCATCGACGAACCGCTGCACCAGCCCGGGCTTGTCCTCGACGAGATTGCGGCGCGTCTCGATCAGCGTCGAGTAGCTGTTGAAGCCCTGGTCGGCGAGCAGGAACACCCGCGGGGCCACGCCGGTCGCCTGCTCGACGGCGAACGGCTCGGAGGTGACGTAGCCCTGCATCGCCGATTTCGGATCGGCGATGAACGGCTGCGGGTTGAAGGTGTAGGGCTTCACCTTGGCCTCGCTGAAGCCGTAGTCCTTCTTCAGCCACTGGAAATAGGTGGCCATGCCTTCCTTGGAGACGAACAGCGTCAGGTTCTTGAGGTCGGTGAATTTGTCGACGCCCTGGTCCGGGTGCGCGATCAGCACCTGCGGGTCCTTCTGGAACATGGCGGCGACGACCACGGTCGGCACGTTCTGCGCCACCGCGTCGAAAGCCTGCAGCGTGTTGGCGCTGAGATAGAAGTCGAGCTTGCCGATCGGCAGCAGGATGCGGTTGTTGATGTTCGGTCCGCCCGACACGATGGTGACGTCGAGCCCGTATTTCCGGTAGGTGCCGTCCGCCACCGCCTGGTAGAAGCCGCCGTGCTCGGCCTCGGCCACCCAGTTGGTGCCGAACGAGACCTTGTCGAGCGTCTGCGCCGAGGCGGCCGTCGCGGCCAAGAGGGCGGCACAGGCGAGGCTTGCGCGAAGCGGCGTCATGGTCTCTATCTCCGAGGCCGGGCGGATGCTTGTCCCATCCTGCTTACCCATCCTAGCTTGGGCTTCGCAAACGGAAACTGAAGAGCGCCATGCTGCCGAAACGCGACTGGGCGGACATGACCTGGCAGGACTTCGCCGGGAGCGACGCCGGACGCTGGATCGCGGTGCTGCCGGTGGCGGCGACGGAGCAGCACGGACCGCACCTGCCGACCGGCGTCGATGCGGTCATCGGCCGCGCCTACGTGGCGCGCGTCAAGGCGCTGCTGCCCGCGGACGCGCCGGTCACGTTCCTGCCGCTCCAGGACGTCGGCGTGTCGGCGGAGCACACCGCCTATCCCGGCACGCTCACCGTCTCGGCCGAGACCGCGATCCGTGCCTGGACCGAGATCGGCGACAGCGTGGCGCGCGCCGGCGTGCGCAAGCTCGTCATCGTCACGAGCCACGGCGGCAACGTGCCGACCATCGGCATCGTGGCGCGCGACCTGCGCGTGAAGCACGGCATGCTGGTCGTCACCTGCGCCTGGCAGAACTTCGGCTATCCCGACGGCCTGTTCGCGGACGCGGAAGTCCGCCACGGCATCCACGGCGGCGCGGTCGAGACCTCGCTGATGCTCGCGGCGGCGCGCGACCTGGTGCGGTCCGGCGAGGCGGCGAACGCGGTGCCGGCGACGGTCGGGATGGAGCGCGCCTACACGTGGCTGCGGGCGTCGCGGCCTGCGGGCCTCGCCTGGATGACGCAGGACATCAACCCCACGGGCGCGGTCGGCGACGCCACCGCGGCCTCGGCCGAGCGCGGCGAGGCGGCCTTCGCCCACGGCGCCAGGGCGTTCGTCGAACTGCTCGACGACGTGGCGCGCTTCGACCTCAAGCAGCTCGGCGCGGGGCCGCTGGGCCCAAGCGCGCCGTAGCCTGCGCCGTAGCCCGGGTGGAGCGAAGCGAAACCCGGGAAAGAGTCCGCCGCTGGTTCCGCTCCCGCATTGCGCTTCGCTCCATGCGGGCTACCTCTCATGAGGAGCCGCTACGACAGCGGCTCGATCTTGGCGAGCTTCACGTAGCCACCCCAGTCCTTGATGCCCTGCTCGATCTCGTGCCGCGCGACGGTATGGTCGCCCGGGAAGGGATCGCTGCCGTTGTTGGCGAGGAACGCCTTGGTGTCCGGCGCCACCGCGATCTCGTTGAAGATTTTTTCCAGCCGGTCCCGGATCGCCTGCGGCGTGCCCTTCGGCGTGTGCACGGTCCACCACGAATAGATATTGGTGTTGGCGATGCCGGCTTCCCGGGAGCTCGGAATGTCGGGCAGCGCCTGCACCCGCTGCGCCGTAGTCACCACCAGGGGCCGCACGCGGCCGGCTTTGATGTGCGCCGCGCTGCCGGCGGGATCGGCGTAGATAAAGGAGAGGTTGCCGCCGATCAGGTCGCCGATGCCGTCCTGCGAGTTCTTGTATTTCACCTCGACGGTCTGCAGGCCGAACTGCTGCTTGTAGAGCTCGGCGGAGACGAGGCTCACGGTCGAGATCGAGCCGTAGGACGCCTTGTCGCCCTTGTCCTTGAGATAGGCCGTCAGCTCGGCGACGGATTTGAACGGGCTCGACGCCGCCACCACCATGATGAACGGAATCTTGAACAGCGTGGTGATGTGGTCGAAGTCGTTGAGCGGGTCGTAGGCGAGCTTGGTGTAGATGTGCGGCGCGATGGCGAGCAGGTTCGCCGGCGCGACGTAGATGGTGTAGCCGTCGGGCTTGGAGCGCGCCACGTATTCGTTGGCGATGTTGCCGAACGAGCCGACCTTGTTCTCGACGATCACGGTCCTGCCGACCGCCTGCTGGAGTTTGTTGGCGTAGAAGCGCACCAGGATGTCCGCGCCGGAGCCCGGCGGGAACATGCAGATGCTGTGGATTTCGCGCGACGGCCAGGCGTCCTCGGCGAACGACGGGGCGGCCAGCCCGGGCGCGGCCAGCGCGGCGCCGGCGGACGCTTTCAGCAAAGCGCGGCGGGTGAGCATGATGGTTCCTCCCAAGGGGGCCTTTGTCGGCCTCGAGGGAAGGTTAGACCAGAACGGCTTCGATTTGAATCGCGGCGACTTCCCACCGGGACCGCGCTTTTCATGCGGCACGGGGAGGGACGATTCACCGCTCCGCGCGCGCCATGACGTCCATCAGTTCCGCGATCTTGCGGCGCTGCTCCGCCTTATTGCCCGAGGCGATGGCGTGGCTGTCGCAATGGCCGATGTGGTCGCGCGGCGTCACCGCTCCGCGCGCGCCATGACGTCCATCAGTTCCGCGATCTTGCGACGCTGCTCCGCCTTGTTGCCCGAGGCGATGGCGTGCTCGACGCAATGGCCGACGTGGTCGCGCAGGATCTCCTCCTCGGCGCGGCGCAGCGCGGCGCGCACCGCGGAAATCTGCGTGATGACGTCGATGCAGTAGCGGTCGTCCTCCACCATGCGGGCGACGCCGCGCACCTGGCCCTCGATGCGGCCGAGGCGCTTCAGCATGGCGGACTTGAGGTTCGCTTTCATGGCCGCTATATACCCCTACCGGGTATAGGTTTCAAGCGGCGAGGCGGCGATGGCGGACGGCGGCCACGGACAGCATCATCACCATGGTCACGGCGGTCCCGATCGCGCGGCGGCCGGCGTCGTCCGCGACCCGGTCTGCGGCATGACCGTCGATCCGGCCACGGCGAAACATCGGGCCGAGGCCGGCGGCGAAACCTTCTATTTCTGCAGCGCCCGCTGCCGCGGCAGGTTCCTCGCCGATCCCGATCGCTACCGCCATCCCGAACCGGCTGCACCCGCCGGGGCGCCGGCGGCCGCCGGCACGATCTACACCTGCCCGATGCACCCGCAGATCAGGCAGGTCGGCCCCGGCCATTGCCCGATCTGCGGCATGGCGCTGGAGCCGGAGGTCGCCGCCGCGGAGACCGGCCCCAACCCGGAACTCGCCGACATGACGCGGCGATTCTGGGTGTCGCTCGTGCTTACCGCGCCGGTGTTCGTGCTGGAGATGGGCGGCCACCTGACGGGCGGCCACGGCCTCATCGACCCGACGCTCTCCAACTGGATTGAGCTCGTGCTGGCGACGCCCGTGGTGCTGTGGGGCGGCTGGCCGTTCTTCGCGCGTGGTTGGCAATCGCTCGTCACGCGCAACCTCAACATGTTCACGCTGATCGCCATGGGCACCGGCGTGGCCTATGTCTACAGCGTGGTGGCGACGCTGGCGCCCGGCCTTTTTCCAGCGGCGTTGCAGATGCACGGCGGCGCGGTCGCGACCTATTTCGAGGCGGCGGCGGTCATCACCGTGCTGGTGCAGGTCGGGCAGGTGCTCGAGCTGCGCGCGCGCGAGCAGACCTCGGGCGCGATCCGGGGGCTCATCGACCTCGCGCCGAAGACCGCGTGGCGGATCGACGCGGCCGGCAACGAGAGCGAGGTTTCGCTCGACAGCGTCGCGGTCGGCGACCGGCTGCGGGTGCGGCCCGGCGACAAGGTGCCGGTGGACGGCACGTTGGTCGAGGGCCGCTCCTCGCTCGACGAGGCCATGGTGACGGGCGAGTCCATGCCGGTGACCAAGGAGCCCGGGGCCAAGGTCGTGGCCGGCACCATCAACCGCACCGGCTCCTTCGTCATGCGCGCCGAGAAGGTCGGCCGCGACACGCTGCTGTCCCAGATCGTGGACATGGTCGCCAGGGCGCAGCGCTCGCGCGCGCCGATCCAGCGGCTCGCCGACCGGGTCTCGGGCTGGTTCGTGCCGACGGTGATCGCGGTGGCGCTCGCGGCCTTCGCCGCCTGGTTCGCGTTCGGGCCGGAGCCGCGGCTCGGCTTCGCCGTGGTCGCGGCGGTGAGCGTGCTCATCATCGCCTGCCCCTGCGCGCTCGGGCTCGCCACGCCGATGTCGATCATGGTCGGCGTCGGCCGCGGCGCGCACGAGGGCGTGCTGGTGAAGGACGCGGCGGCGCTGGAGCGCATGGAGGCGGTCGATACGCTGGTGATCGACAAGACCGGCACGCTGACCGAGGGCAAGCCGAGCGTGACGGCGGTGGTCGCGGCGCAGGGCTTCGACGAGGCGACGGTGCTGCGGCTCGCCGTCGGCGTCGAGCGCGCGAGCGAGCATCCGCTCGCGCAGGCCATCGTCGCGGCGGCCAGGGCGCGCGGCCTCGCGCTGCCGGCGGTCGAGGACTTCTCGTCGTCCGCCGGCAAGGGCGCGGCCGGCACGGTGGAGGGACGGCGCGTCGCGGTCGGCAACGCCGGCTTCATGGCCGAGCAGGGCGTCGCGACGCAGCCGCTGCACGGCGAGGCCGAGCGGCTGCGCGGCGACGGCGCCACCGCGATCTACGCGGGCGTCGACGGCAGGACGGCCGGCGTCATCGCCATCGCCGACCCGGTGAAGCCGGCCGCCAAGGCCGCGCTCGACGCTCTCGCGGCGGACGGCCTGCGCATCGTCATGCTCACCGGCGACAACAAAACGACGGCGCAGGCGGTGGCGCGCTCGCTCGGCATCCGCGACGTCGAGGCCGAGGTGCTGCCCGAGCAGAAGGGCGCGGTGGTGGAGCGGCTGCGGCGCGAGGGCCGCGTGGTCGCCATGGCGGGCGACGGCGTCAACGACGCGCCGGCGCTCGCCGCCGCAGACGTCGGCATCGCCATGGGCACCGGCACCGACGTCGCCATCGAGAGCGCCGGGGTCACGCTGCTCAAGGGCGACCTCACCGGCATCGTGCGCGCGCGGCGGCTGTCGGCGGCGGTGATGGGCAACATCCGCCAGAACCTGTTCTTCGCCTTCGTCTACAACGCGGTCGGCGTGCCGGTGGCGGCGGGCGTGCTCTATCCGCTGTTCGGCATCCTGCTGTCGCCGGTGATCGGCGCGGCGGCCATGGCGCTGTCCTCGGTCAGCGTGATCGGCAACGCGCTGCGGCTGCGGACGCAACGGCTGTAGGCCCGCTGGACTCCGGGTTTTGTTACACTATAACGTTTGGCGTCATGACCCATCATCACCACCCCGGCCATATCCATCCGCCCGCGGCGATCGCGCCGTCCATGCTGCGCGCGTCGTTCGGCGGGCGGCTCGCGCTCGCCGCCGCCGCCGCGGTGCTGATCTGGGCCGCCGTGGCCTGGGCGCTGTGGTCATGACCGCGCTCGTCGCCTTCAAGGATGTGACGCTGGGCTACGACCGCCACCCGGCGGTGCATCACCTCAGCGGTACGGTGAATGCCGGCGACCTGCTGGCCGTGGTCGGCCCCAACGGCGCGGGCAAATCGACGCTGTTCAAGGGGCTGGTCGGCCTCATTCCGCCGCTCGCCGGCACGATCGACCGGGGCGCGCTCGGACGCGCCGTCGCCTACCTGCCGCAGGTCGCCGAGATCGACCGCGGCTTTCCCATCGGCGTCTACGACCTCGTGGCCATGGGACTGTGGCGGCGCGCCGGCGCGTTCGGCGGCATCGGCCGCAAGGCGCGCGACGCCATCGAGGGGGCGTTGGCGGCCGTCGGCCTCACCGGGTTCGAGGGCCGGCCCATCGGCACGCTCTCGGTCGGCCAGATGCAGCGGGCGCTGTTCGCGCGGCTGCTGCTGCAGGACGCGCGGATGATCGTGCTCGACGAGCCGTTCAACGCCGTGGACGACGTCACGGTGACTGACCTCGTCGCCCTGGTGCGGCGCTGGCACGGCGAGGGCCGCACCGTCGTCGCCGCGCTGCACGACCTTGGCCTGGTGCGCGCGACCTTCCCGGCGACGCTGCTGCTCGCGCGCGAGCCGGTGGCCTGGGGCGCGACCGCGGACGTGCTCACGGCGGACAATCTCCTCAGGGCGCGCCGCATGTGCGAGGCCTTCGACGAAAGCGCGCCGGCCTGCCGCGCGGACGCGGCCTGACGCCATGGTCGCGCACGCGCTGCTGGCGCCGTTCCGGGACGAGACGCTGCGCCGCGCGCTGGTGAGCGTCGCCGCGCTCGCCGTCGGCGCCGGGCCGGTCGGCGTGTTCCTGATGCTGCGGCGGATGGCGCTGATGGGCGACATCATGGCCCACGCCATCATGCCCGGCGTCGCCATCGGCTTCCTGGTGGCGGGGTTCGACACCGTGGCCATGACCCTCGGCGGCCTCGTCGCCGGCGTGGTGGTGGCGGTACTGGCGGGGCTGGTGGCGCGCGGCACGCAGCTCAAGGAGGACGCCTCGCTCGCCGCGTTCTTCCTGATGTCGCTCGCGCTCGGCGTCGTGATCCTCGCGGGCGAAGGCCGCAGCGACGACATCGTGCACGTGCTGTTCGGCGACGTCACCGCCATCGACGGAGGCAGGCTGGTGCTGATCGCCGGGGTCGCCACCGTCTCGCTCGCGGCGCTGGCCGCGATCTGGCGGCCGCTGGTGATCGAATGCGTCGATCCGCAGTTCCTGCGCGCGGTGTCGGGGACCGGCGGCGCGGTGCATGTCGCGTTCCTCGCGCTGGTGGTGCTCAACCTCGTCGCCGCGTTCCAGGCGCTCGGCACGCTGCTCGCCGTGGGGCTGATGACGCTGCCGGCGGTGGCGGCGCGGTTCTGGGCGCGCGACCTCACCGCCATGGTGGCGGTCGCGGTCGGCATCGGCATCCTCAGCGGCTACATCGGCCTTGCGGCCGCGCCGGCGGCGAGCGCCGGTCCGGCCATCGTGCTGGCGGCGGGCGCGATCTACGTGGTGTCGCTGCTGTTCGGCCGCGTCGGCGGCATGCTGTGGCGCGCCTTTCCCGGCCGACACCTGGAGGCATGAGCTAGACGCCGGCCGCGCCGCCGTCGGCGCGCGGATCGTGGCCGGCTTCGAGCGTGCCGTTGGGATGCACGACCGCCGCGCCGGCGTGGCCCATCGTATCGGAATAGGCCTCGGGCAGAACCTCCACCTCGTGGCCGGCGGACATGAGCCGGTCGATCAGGTTGCCGTCGAAGCGCGACTCCAGGCGCAGGCTGGTCGCGGCCGAGCCCCAGGTGCGGCCGAGCAGCCAGCGCGGCGCATCGAGCGCGCGGTCGAGCGGCTGGCGATAGGTGACGTGGCGGGTGAACACCGCGGCCTGCGACTGCGGCTGGCCGTCGCCGCCCATGGTGCCGTAGGCCATGACGCGGCCGTCGCCGAGCACCGCGAGCGCCGGGTTGAGCGTGTGGAACGGCAGCCGGCCGGGCGCCAGCGCGTTGAGCGCGCGCGGGTCGAGCGCGAAGCTGGCGCCGCGGTTCTGCATCAGCACCCCGGTGCGCGGCAGCACGCAGCCGGAGCCGAACTCCCAGTAGATCGACTGGATGCAGGAGACCACGAGGCCGGAGGCGTCGGCCGCGCCCATCCAGACGGTATCGCCCTCGCCGGACGGCGCCGGCCATATCGCCGCCTTGCGGCGGTCGATGGCGAGGACCTCGGCGTCGAGGAAGGCGGGGGTGAGGAACGACTCGGGCTGTGCCGGCAGGCGCTTGGGGTCGGTGACGACGCGGTCGCGGACGCGGAACGCGCGCTTCGTCGCCTCGACGAGGCCGTGGACGTGGTCGAAGCCCCCGGCCTCGGCGACGCGCAGCCGGTCGTAGAGCGCGAGGATGACGAGCGAGGCGAGTCCCTGGGTCGGCGGCGGCGCGTTGTAGAGCGTGCCGGCGGACACGGCGACGCTCAGCGGCTCCGCGACAGAGGCCGCATAGCTTTCGAGGTCGGCGCGGGTCACCGGGCTGCCGATGCGCGCGAGGTCGGCGGCGATCTCGCGCGCCACGTCGCCGCGGTAGAAGTCCGCGAGCCCGGCGTGGGCCAGTTGCTCCAGCGTGGCGGCGAGCGCTTCCTGTCTCAGGGTCGCGCCGGCCTGCGGCGGCTTGCCGTCCACCAGGAACGTCGCGGCGAAGCCGGGCACGTCCTTCAGCTCCGCGAGCTTGTCGTTGGTCAGCGCGGCCTGGCTGCGGGTGACGGCATAGCCGTCGCGGGCGTGGCGGATGGCGTGGCCGAGGATGGCGTCGAGCGGCAGCCTGCCGCCGAACGCCTTCGCCGCGTCCAGAGCGAGCATCCAGCCGCCGACCGCGCCGGGCGCCGTGAGCGCGGCGAGCGGCCCGCGCGCGGGTATCTCGTCATGGCCGTGGTCGCGGTAGAAGCCGGCGGTGGCGCGCGCGCCGGCCGGGCCCGGCGCCATCAGCGCGCGCACGCGGCCGGACGGCTCGCGGACGAGCCAGAAGCCGTCGCCGCCGACGTGGTTCATGTGCGGATAGACCGCGGCGATGGCGGCGGCCATGGCCACCATGGCTTCGAGCGCGTTGCCGCCCTCGGCGAGGACGGCGCGCCCGGCCTCCGCCGCCGCGGCGTGAGGGGCGCAGCAGACGCCGATGCGGTGGCCGGCGGTGTGAAGGTCCATGATCTGAAGTCCCTGTCAGGCTCCGTCGATGCGACAGGCGTTATGCCATGCAATGCGTGGGCCGGGGATGTCCGCGGTCACGGTCCGAACAGACGCCGGTCGAGCGCGACGGCCGTCTCCGGGCCGACGGAAATCCGCGCGGCATCGGGGTGGGCCGGGTTGACCACGACGTTCATGTCGCGTCCGGCCGTGACGACCGAGGGAACCACGAGCAGGGCAGACCGCCGGCTTTGAAGCCAGTCCCGGCCGGCTGCCTGGGCGACCGAGACGTCGTGCGGATCGTCCCAGCCCGGAGCCGCGCGCAGATCGAGCGTTTCGCGGGACACGTCGTCGGGAACGACCGCCTCCACGACGCGCGCGGCGCTCGGCGGCGTCTTGCGATTGGCATGCACAAGCATCTCGACCAGGCAGAGGGCGAAGCTCGTGCCGGCATAGATGGCCGGCAGGCCCGGCGGGTTCCAACGCTGGCCGAACAGCCGGGCTCCCTCGCCGGACCAGACCGGATGAGGACCGGTGGCGATGCGCCAGAGCCGGAGCGGCATCGGCCTCTCAGATGGCCAGGCCGTATTCGAGCGCGTTGAGAATCTGCTCGGTGCGGCGGGTGCCGAGGTCCGTCTTCGCGGCGTCGAGCGGACTGCGGCCGCCAAGCTCGGGATGCGGCGCCGTCATGAACGCGCGCGCCTCGGCCTCCGTCCCCAGGGCGCGGCGCGCATGGACGAAGAGGCGCGCGACACGCTCCGTGCGCTCGCTCTCCTGGGGGGAAAGCTTTTTCTCGCGGCGCTCAAGCGTGGTCTTGGGGACGATGCCCCATTCCAGAGCCGCGATTTTGGCGTTGTCGTTGCCGGCGATCCGCGCCGCGACGTGGCGGAGCGCCTTGCGCGGCAGGCCGCTCTCCACCGCCTTCTCGATGAGGGCGGGAGAGGGCGACGAAAAACCGAGCCCCAGGATTTCGGCAACGGCCTTGGCATTGTAATTCGGAAGCATGGCGCGGTCCTCGCCCAGATGGGGTGAAATATAACCCCATTTGGACGAGAATCAACGGCGGCGGGCCGTTACGCGGCGTCGGCCAGGCCGCGCTTCTTCAGCAGGGCGTCCGGCGTGGGCAGGCGGCCGCGGAAGGCGATGTAGGCTTCGGCCGGGTCGCGGCGATTGCCGGCGGCGTAGATGGTGTCGCGCAGCCGGCGCGCGGTCGCCGGGTCGAAGTCGTCGCCCGCTTCGACGAAGGCCGCGAAGGCGTCGGCGTCCATCACCTCGGACCACATGTAGCTGTAGTAGGCCGCGGCATAGCCGCCGCCGGAGAACACGTGGGTGAAATGCGGCGGCCGGTGGCGCATGGCGATCTCCTCCGGCATGCCGATGCGCGCGAGCGACGCCGTCTCGAACGCCGCCACGTCGAGGTTCTCCGCCGACGGCAGCTCGTGGAAGTCGAGATCGACCAGCGCCGAGGCGACGTATTCCACCGTGGCGAAGCCCTGGTTGAAGGTGCGGGC
>Ga0182749_1002227_pt1 | contig 14355 bp, 14 predicted proteins | sample eDN3rd37CKraftMG_FD_128875 | JGI IMG/M metagenome (GOLD analysis project Ga0182749, IMG submission 128875) | Enriched Miracle-Growth compost microbial communities from Emeryville, California, USA - eDNA 3rd pass 37_C Kraft MG (version 2) (version 2) ...
GGCCATGCCGCAGGCGGCGGCGACGACGAAGCGCGGCTGGCGCAGGATCGTGCCCATCGGCCGCACCTCGTGATGCGGCTGCGGCTTGAGCTGCGGGATGCGCACGAACTGCAGCACGACGGCGGCGAGCAGCGCGCAGACCGACTGGCCGATGAAGCTCGCCGCGAACAGGTGCGGCGACAGCATGTCCTTGGTCCAGATGACGAGCTGCGGCCCGATGACGGCGGCGAAGATGCCGCCGGCGAGCACGTAGGAGACCGCCTTGGCGCGGAAGCGGTCGCTCGCGGTGTCGGCGGCGGCGAAACGGTAGGACTGGTGCGCGGCGGCGTAGAGGCCGCCGCAGAAGGTGCCGGCAAGCAGCAGCCAGAACGAGCCCTGCATCACCGCGGTGTAGGAGACGAAGCCCGAGAGGATGCCGAACAGCGAGCCGGTCTGCAGCGCGAAGCGGCGGCCGTAGCGGCGGGCGAGCGCGCCGACCGGCAGCGTGCCGGCCCACATGCCGAACACCATGAAGGTGATCGGCAGCGTGGCGAGCCCTTTGTCGGGGGCGAGCACGGCGCCGATGATGCTCGAGGTCGAGACGATGACGGTGTTGTTGCCGCCGGCGAGCGCCTGCGCGGCGGCCAGGATCAGCGCGTTGCGGCGCGCGAGCCGGTCGTCGTGGACGGCGTGAGGAACGGTCTCGGCAACGGCCGACATGCGCGGAGCTCCGGGTGAAAACGTGCTCCTGTTACCCGGTTTCATAGGATGGAGCTACTGGCCCGGCCGCAGGGCTGGTGTGTCGCCCCCTGTCCCGGGCGCGGTGCAAGGTGCAGCCATCGGCGCGTTGAAGCGCCATGGCGGAACGGTGTGCCGCAGAACCGGGACCGCCACGAATGCCATCGCCCGTCTCGGCCCCGGATCGGCGGTGCAACGCTTCGCGCCGCACCGCGTCCGGGGCACGGACCCCTCAATAGCTGATCGCCCCCGGGTGCAGGATCTTCGCGTTGCGGGCGTCGGCCACCGACAAGGCGCCGATCTGGCCGAGCGAGGCGCGCAGCTCCTGGATGTAGAGGTCGATCAGTTGGTCCGGCCCTTCGTCGCCGAGCGCGCCGAGCGCCCATAGGAAGGTCTTGCCGGCGAAGGCGGCATGAGCGCCGAGCGCGAGCGCGCGCATCACGTCCTGGCCCGAGCGCACGCCGCTGTCGATGAGGATCGTCGCCTTCTGCCCGACCGCCGACACGATCGCCGGCAGCGCATCGACCGACGGCACCAGCGCCTCGATCTGGCGGCCGCCGTGGTTCGACACCCAGATGCCGTCGATGCCGAGCGCCACCGCCTTCTCGGCGTCCTGCGGATGCATGATGCCCTTGAGCGTCATCGGGCCGTCCCAGGCGTCGCGATAGCGCTTGATCTCCTCCCAGTTGAAGGCGCCGCCCATGCGCTTGCGCGCGAAATCGATGATCTGATTGGTGCTCGAGCGCGGCGGCGCGTATTCGCTGACGGTGGCGAAGCGCGGGTAGCCGTTGCGCAGGAGCGCGATGAGCCAGCGCGGCCGGATCATCATCTCCCAGATCATGCGCGCATTGGGGCGGAACTCGTTGGCGAGGCCGGCATAGGTCTCGCGCGAGCGCGTCGTGCGCACCGGCACGTCGAGCGTCAGCGTCAGCACCTTGGTCCCGGCCGCCTTGGCGCGGCGCACGAGGTCGAAGCCGATCTTGTGATCCTCGTGATAGAAGCGATAGAGCTGCAGCCAGAACACGTCGGGCGCGGCCTCCGCCGCTGCCTCGATGGTGGCGCCGCCGGCGGCGCTCAGCGTGTAGGGGATGCGGGCGCGTTGCGCCGCCCTGGCGCAAAGAAGATCGGCGCCCGGCCAGACCAGCGACGGCCCGCCCATCGGCGCGATGCCGATCGGCGCCGCATAGCGGGTGCCGAACAGTTCGACATCCACCGGCGGCAAGGTATTGGTGACGCCATAGCGCGGCACGATGGTGATGTTGTCGAACGCGGCCCAGTTGTGATCGATGCCGACGTCGTTGCCGGCGCCGGTGTCGCCATATTCGAAGGCGAAGCGCGGCACGTGGCGCGGCGCCTCGCGCCGCATCCAGGCGGTCGTCGGAAACAGCTTGTGGTAGCGGGCGAAGTTCGGATGCGGCGCGACCGCTTCGAGCGCGGCTTTCTTGGCCGTCATGTCGTGCATGGCGTTTCTCATCCCGGTTCTTGTTGGGCACGACTATAGCGCGCGGCGATTGCGGCTGTCATCGCGGCCTTTCCCGTTCGTCCCTGCGAAAGCGGGGGCCAGCCGGTCAGAAATGCGAGAACGACAGCCGTTTGAACGCCAGTTCTCGCCCGTCATCGAAGAAGTGCGCGCCCGCGCCCGCTTCGATCGCGCCGATGTCGGTGACCGCGACCTTTGCCGCCGCGGCCGCGGCGCGGAAGGCGCCGGTCAAGGAGTCCGGGACGGTGCACAGGATCTCGAAGTCGTCGCCGCCGGTGAGCGCCGTCTCGCGCAGCGCCGGATCGGCGGCAATCGCCGCACGCGCGGCGTCCGAGAGCGGCACCGCGGCGGCGTCGATGCGGGCGGCGATGCCGGACACACGGGCGAGCTTGGCGAGATCGCCGGCGAGCCCGTCCGACACGTCCATTGCCGCCGACGCGTAGGCGCGCACCGCCTCGGCCAGCGCGTTGCGCGGCTGCGGCCGCAGATAGCGGGCCTCGAGATGCGCGCGCTGCGCCGCTGACAGCGGCCACGTCGCACCGTGACGCAGTTTCAGACCGAGCGCGGCGTCGCCGATCGTGCCGGTGACGAAGACGCGGTCGCCGGGGCTGGCGCCGGCGCGGCGCACCATCGTGCCGGACGGCACGCTGCCGACCATCGCCACCGAGACGGTGATCGGCCCCGGCGTGCGGTCGGTGTCGCCGCCGAACAAGGGGCAATTGAAGGCGTCGGCATCCTCGCGCAGGCCGCGCGCGAAGGCCTCGAGCCAGCCGGCGCCGATCTCCTTCGGCAAAGCGAGCGAGACGAGGAAGCCGAGCGGCGTCGCGCCCTTGGCGGCGAGATCGGAGAGATTGACGCGCAGCGCCTTGCGCGCGACGTCGGCCGCGTCGTCCTCGGGAAAGAAGTGCACGCCGCCGATGACGGCATCGGTCTTGAGCACGAGATCGGTGCCGGGCGCGGGCGTCAGGAAAGCGGCGTCGTCGGTGAGCGCGAGCGCGCCCGGATGCGTCGCGACCGGCTTGAAGTAGTCGGCGATCAGCCGGTCTTCGGCGGAGAGTTTGTCGTCGTCGGACATTCGTCTCTGCTCCGCCTGCTCCACCCCCGTCAGGACCGGGCGTAGCCCGCCGAAGACGGGCTTGCCCGACTTCCGCTTTTGAAGTGCGCAAGTCTGGTAAACCAGACTTGCGATGACAAGCCCGGCGACGACAGCGGAAAGGCTGTCAGCCCGTAAACTCCTCCGCCCGGAGCTTGCGCGCCAGCTGGTCGAGCACGGCGTTGACCATGCCGGTCTCGTCACGGCCGACGAAGGCGGCGGCGACGTCGGCATATTCGGCGACCACGACACGCGCCGGCACGTCGCGACGGTGCGCGAGCTCGTAGACGCCGGCCCGCATGGCCGCACGCAGCACGGCCTCGATCCGCTTCAGCGGCCACGATTTCTCGAGCGCCTCGTCGATCATCGGATCGAGCGCGCGCTGCTCGCGCAGCACGCCCGAGACGATGTCGCGGAAGAAGGCGGCCTCGGCCGGCAGGTATTGCGCACCCTCGACCTCGCGGCCGAGCCAGTGGCTTTCGAACTCGGCGAGAATCTCGTTGAGGCCGGTGCCGGCGAGATCCATCTGGTAGAGCGCCTGAACCGCCGCCAGCCGGGCCGCGCCGCGCTTGTTGGCCTTGCGGGCCTCCTTGTCGTCGCGTTTGGCGTCGCGCGCCATTATTTGCCCGCCAGGCTGCGCTTGAGGCGCGCCATCACCAGCGCGGCGCGGGCGGCGTCGACGCCCTTGTGGCCGTGATCGCCACCGAGCCGGGCCTTCGCCTGCGCCTCGTTGTCGACCGTGAGGATACCGTTGCCGAGCGGCAGCTCGCGCGCGACGGCGAGCTGCATCAGACCGCGCGCGGATTCGTTCGCGACGAGATCGAAGTGATAGGTCTCGCCCTGGATGACGCAGCCGAGCGCAACGGCGCCGTCATAGGGCTGCTTCTTCCGCTCGGCGGCGGAAACCGCCATTTCGATCGCCGCCGGAACCTCGAGCGCGCCCGGCACGGTGAGGACGTCATAGGTGACGCCGGCCTCATCGAGCGTCTTCCTGGCGCCGGACAGGAGCTCGTCGGCAATGCCGACATAGTAGCGCGCTTCGACGATCAGCATGTGCAGGCCGTCGCGCGTGTCGCCTTTGCCGCTCTTGCCGCTTTTGCCGCTGGTTTTGGTCGTGCTTTTCGCGCTGGTTCGCTTCTTGGCCATTCTGTCCGGGTCCTGATCGCGGCGGGGTCGTAGCAAGCGCGGACGGTGCGAACAAGGGGCTCGCGTGCCCCGGACGCGGCGCAGCGCGCAGAGTATCGCAAGACGCGCTTAAACGCGCCGATGGCGCTGCGACGCAGATCCGGGGCCGTCGCGACGTCCGCGTCTCCGGCGGTCCCGGGTCTGCAGCGCAGCGTTGCACGCCGCACGGCGCCCGGGACAGGCAGCTACCTGGCTTCCATCAGCCGCGCCGCGTAGCGGGCCATGGTGTCGATCTCGAGATTGACGTCGTCGCCCGCCTTCAGCGCGCCGATGCTGGTGGCCTTGAGCGTGTGCGGGATGATCAGCACCGTGAAGTCGTCGTCGGCGACCGTGTTGACGGTGAGCGAGACGCCGTCGAGCGCGACCGAGCCCTTGGCGGCGACGAAGCGGGCAAGCTCGTGCGGCGCGCGCAGGGTGAAGCGCGCCATGTCGGTCATGTCGTCCCGGGCGAGCACGCGGGCGAGCCCGTCGACATGGCCGGAGACGATATGGCCGCCGAGTTCGTCACCGACCTTGAGCGGCCGCTCGAGATTGACGCGGGTGCCGTGACGCCAGCGGCCGACGCCGGTGACGCGCAAGGTCTCGTCGGCGGCATCGACCGCGAACCAGGTGCGGCCGTCCTGCACGCCGGTGTCGACGACGGTGAGGCAGACGCCGGAACAGGCGACCGAGGCGCCCTCGACCAGCTCGGCGCGCGGATAGCGCGTGTAGATGGTGATGCGCTGCAGGTTGTCGGCGCGCGCCTTGATCGACCGCACCTCGCCGAGATCGGTGACGATGCCGGTGAACATTACTGGGCCTCGTTCCCCGGATGCGGCGCAGCGTGAGCGCGGCGAACGGTGCGCCGCTGATCCGCGGCCTTCCCGAACCGGGAGCGTTGTACGACCCCGGGTCCGCAGCGCACCGCTGCGCGCTGCGCTGCGCCCGGGGAACGTGGAACGGCTGTGCGCGTGGCCATTCAGCCGCGCCCGTAGAATTCGAGCGTGTCGACGCCGAGCTTTTCGCTGCCCAGCGGCGTCATGCCCTCGGTGAGCCTGGCGAGCGGCATGCCGGCGAGCGCGTCGATGCCGGTCGCGCCGATCTCCTGCGGCCCGCGCAGCAGCGCGACCTCGTCGACGAGGCCGGCGGCAACGAAGCTCGCCGCCACCGTCGGCCCGCCCTCGACCATCAGCCGGGTGATGCCTTCGGCGTTGAGGGCCTTCAGCACGGCGTCGAGGTCGAGTCTGCCGTTGGTGTCCGGAACGCGGATAACGCGGACGCCCTTCTGCTCGAGGATGTCGGCGGCCACCTCCGAAGCGCCCTCGGCGCAGAACACCCAGGTCGGATATTCGCGCACCGTGGAAATCACCGACAGCGACAGGGGCGTGCGCAACCGCGCATCGAGCACGACGCGCACGGGCGAGCGCTCCAGCATGCCCGGCAGGCGGCAGGTCAATTGCGGATTGTCGGCGACGACGGTGCCGACGCCGACGAGAATGGCGTCGTTCTGCGCCCGCATGCGGAAGACGCGTTCGCGCGCCTCCTCGCCGGTGATCTGCACGGTCTTGCGGCCGGCGAGCCCCGCCTTGCCGTCGGCGGAGACCGCGAGCTTCACGAGCACGCGCGGGCGGCCTTGCGTGACGCGGGCGATGTGGCCGGCATGCGCGTGACGGGCTTCGTCGGCGAGCAGGCCGACGTCGACGGCGATCTTCCGCTCGCGCAGGCGCGCGTGCCCCTGCCCGGCGACCTCCGGGTTTGGATCGTCCATGGCCGAGACGACGCGCGCGATGCCGGCCTTGATGACGGCATCGGCGCAGGGCGGCGTCTGGCCCTCGTGCGAACAGGGCTCGAGCGTGACGTACATCGTCGCGCCGCGCGCGGCGCGCTTGGCGCGGCCGAGCGCCTCGACCTCGGCATGCGGGCGGCCGCCGGGCTGCGTCCAGCCGCGGCCGACGATGACGCCGTCCTTGACGATGACGGCGCCGACCGCCGGGTTCGGCGCGGTGCGGCCGAGGCCGCGGCGGCCGAGCTCGAGCGCCAGGCGCATGTAGCGGAGGTCGTCACTCGAAAAGTCATTCCGGGACGCGCCGTCAGATGCGGATCCGGAATCCAGTTCAACAGAGTTCATCGGCGTTCCCGTACATTTCTGGATTCCGGCTTCGCGTGCTGCGCACGCGCCCCGGAATGACAGAACACTATTTCTGAACCTGGCCGATCGGCTTGCCGTCTTCCGACAATTCGGCGAGCGCGGTCTCGAAATCCTTGGCCTCGCGGAAATTGCGGTAGACCGAGGCGAAGCGCACATAGGCGACGTCGTCGACCTCGCGCAGCTCCTCCATCACCGCCTCGCCGATCGTCTCCGACGAGACCTCGTTCTCGCCGAGGCTTTCCAGCTCGCGCACGACCTTCGAGACCATTTGCTCGACGCGCTCGGGATCGACCGGGCGCTTGCGCAGCGCGATCTGCACCGAGCGCAGCAGCTTGTCGCGGTCGAACGGCACGCGGCGGCCGTTGCGCTTGATGACGGTCAGTTCGCGCAGTTGCACGCGCTCGAAGGTGGTGAAGCGGAAATTGCAGGTCAGGCACACGCGGCGGCGGCGGATGACCGCGGAGTCCTCGGTCGGCCGGGAGTCCTTCACCTGGGTATCGAGACTACCGCAGCTCGGACAGCGCATGAGACATCCCCCTACTCTCCCCCCGTCATGCCCGGCCAACCGGGTCCGGCCTTCGGCCGGCCCGGTCGCAAGCTTGTGCCGGGCATGCACCTCTTGGCCACAGACAAAGGCGTGGATGGCCGGGACAGACCCGGCCATGACGCTGAATGTGTGGCCCGCGCGCTCACTGATAGATCGGGAAGCGCTTCAGCAGCGCGCCGACCTTGTCACGCACCTTGCCTTCCACCAGCGAATCCTCCTCGGCGTGCTTCTGCGACAGCACGTCGAGCACCTCGGCGATCATGTCGCCGATCTGCTGAAATTCACCGACGCCGAAGCCGCGCGTCGTGCCCGCCGGCGTGCCGAGACGGATGCCGGAGGTGACCGTCGGCTTCGCCGGATCGAACGGAATGCCGTTCTTGTTGCAGGTGATGTGGGCGCGGCCGAGCGCCAGTTCGGCGACCTTGCCGGTCAACTGCTTCGGTCTGAGATCGACCAGCATCAGATGCGTGTCGGTGCCGCCGGAGACGATGTCGAGGCCGTGCGCCTTCAGGTTCTCGGCGAGCGCCTTCGCGTTCTCGACGACGTTCCTGGCATAGACCTTGAAGCTCGGGCGCAGCGCCTCGCCGAAGGCGACCGCCTTGGCGGCGATGACGTGCATCAGCGGGCCGCCCTGCATGCCGGGGAAGACGGCGGAGTTGATCTTCTTGGCCAGCTCCTCGTCGTCGGTGAGGATGACGCCGCCGCGCGGGCCGCGCAATGTCTTGTGCGTCGTGGTGGTGACGACATGGGCGTGCGGGAACGGCGAAGGATGCGCCCCGCCGGCGACCAGGCCTGCGAAATGCGCCATGTCGACCATGAGATAGGCACCGACCTCGTCGCAGATCTCGCGGAAGCGCCGGAAGTCGATGATGCGCGGATAGGCCGAGCCGCCGACGATGATCACTTTCGGCTTGTGCTCGCGCGCCAGCCTGGCCACCTCGTCCATGTCGATGCGGTGGTCGTCGGGACGCACATTGTACGGCACCGGTTTGAACCACTTGCCCGACATGTTGATCGCCATGCCGTGCGAGAGATGCCCGCCGGCGGCGAGATTGAGCCCCATGAAGGTGTCGCCGGGCTGCATCAGCGCGAAGAAGACCTCGGCATTGGCGGAAGCGCCGGAGTGCGGCTGCACGTTGGCGAAGCGGCAGCCGAACAGCTTGGTGACGCGCTCGATGGCGAGCCGCTCGGCGACGTCGACGAACTGGCAGCCGCCGTAATAGCGCTTGCCTGGCAGGCCCTCGGCGTACTTGTTGGTCAGCACCGAGCCCTGCGCCTCCAGGACCGCGCGCGAAACGATGTTCTCCGAGGCGATGAGCTCGATCTCGTCGCGCTGGCGGCCGAGCTCCTTGCCGACGACGTCGGCAATCTCGGGATCGGCCTCGGCAAGCGACGCAGAGAAGAAGGTATCGAGGTGGCCGGGGGCGGCTGTCTGGCTCACGGACATCAGGGTCTCCTGGCGCCGGTGGCGGCGCCGAACGGGTCGAAAGGCTCAAGGATTCCGCCGTCGCATAGCATAGCCGCCGACAGGGGCCAAGCAATGGGGCGCTTCGACCTATCGGGCCGCAATATCTGGGGTTTTTGCGGTCATCGCCCTCCCCGCAGGCGGTGCGGGCGCGGGCCGGCCGGGGCTCAGCCCTTGGAGGTGTCGGCGTACTGGCCGAGGCCGTCCTTGTTGTAGATGTCGTCGCGGAACTGGACGACGCCGTCCGGGGTCGCCCAGGCGGTGACGTAGACCCAGTAGACCGGCACCGCCTTGACGAGCCTGGCGTCGACGCGCTGGCCGGACTTGATGGTGGCGTCGATCTGCTCGCGCGACCAGTTCGGCGTGTCGCGCAACAGCCAGTCGACGAGGTCGCGCACGTTCTGCACCCGCACGCAGCCCGACGAATGGAAGCGCATGTCGTCGCCGAACAGGCCCTTCTCCGGCGTGTCGTGCATGTAGACGCCGTCCGGGCTCGCGAACTGGATGCGCAGCGTGCCGAGCGAGTTGAAGTCGCCGGGGTCCTGGCGGAATCGGTAGTTCACCGCCTCGTTGCTGTTCCAGTTGATCTGCGACGGCTGCAATTCGTTGCCGCGCATGTCGTAGATGTGGATGTGCTCGCTGGCGAGGTAGTTCGGATCCTTCTGCATCAGCGGCACGAGATCGCGCCGCACGATCGACACCGGCACGGTCCAGTACGGGTTGAAATTGATCTCGGTGATCTTGCTGTTGACGTCGGGCGACGGGCGGCTCGGACGGCCGACCACCGCGGTGTAGCGGCCGACGGCGACGCCGTTCTCGACCGCCTCGATCTGCGCCGCCGGGATGTTGCACATCACGTAGCGGTCGCCGAGATTGCCGCTCATCGCCTTGAGCCGGCCGACATTGGTCTTGAGCTGCGCCAGGCGCACCTCGCACGGGATGTTGAGCCGCCGGAAGGTCTCGGCGCGCACGATGCCGTCGATCGAGATGCCGTGTCGCGCCTGGAAGCGGCGCACCGCCGCCTCGACGTAGGAATCGAAGATGTCGCTCTCGCCGGCGGCGCCCGCGCTGGTATCGAGATCGCCGGAGATGGCGAGGCGCTTGCGCAGCGCCACCACGCTCGGATGCCGGTTGCCGAGGCGCAGCCGCTCGACCGGCGGCACGACCGGCCAGCCGCCGCGGGCGAGGATGCCCTCGTACTGGCCCACCGCTTGAGCCGTCGTATCGGCAGTCGAGGCCGACAAGGTCGGCAGCGACGACTTCGGCATGTGGATGGTGCGCGAGGCGCTGTCGAAGTCCTGCCCGAGCTCGCGCCGCTGGTTCTGGTCGATCAGCGCCTGCAGCAGCCTGTCTTCGCCGGCGGCGTGCGCGGGGCGCAGCAGACCGGGCGCGACGAGCGCACCGGCCCCCATCAGCGACAGAAAAGCGCGACGATCGGGGCCATTGGCGGCCCGGCGAGACTGGTCGGACATCGTAGATCTCGGACGTGACGTCGGGTGTCGCCCCCCGGTCGCGGCGACATAGCGGAAAACGAAGCGCCCGACTACCCGCCGCTGCCGGCGAATTTATGGCTGCCGCGCACGAAGCCGTGATCGCGCGACGGCGACGCCGCATGCAGACGCTTGACGTCGCGGCCGGATGACGCGACCAGAACGGTCATGGCCCAGAACATCTACGACGACCCCGCCTTCTTCGGCGGCTACAGCGAGCTCCCCCGCTCCGTGCACGGCCTCGACGCCGCACCGGAATGGCCGGCGCTGCGCGCTTTGCTGCCCGCGCTTGCCGGCAAGCGCGTGGTCGATCTCGGCTGCGGCTTCGGCTGGTTCTGCCGTTACGCCGCGGCCGAAGGCGCGCGGGAGGTGCTCGGCCTCGACGTGTCGGAGAACATGCTCGCGCGCGCGAAGGCGCAGACCTCACAGGCGTCCGTCGGCTACCGGCGCGCCGACCTCGAGACGCTCGATCTGCCTGCGGCCGCCTTCGACCTCGCCTACGCCTCGCTCGCGCTGCATTACGTCGCCGATCTCGGCCGGCTTCTGGCGACCGTTCAACGTGCGCTCGTGCCGGGCGGACGCTTCGTGTTCTCGATCGAGCACCCGATCTTCATGGCCTCGCGCCAGGCGGGCTGGATCGCGCATGCCGGCGGCCGCGCCTGGCCGGTCGACAGCTATTTCCGCGAGGGGCCGCGCACGACCACCTGGTTCACCGACGGCGTGGTCAAGCAGCACCGCACCATCGGCACCACGCTCACGCTGCTGATGCGGCACGGCTTTACGATCGCGCATGTCGAGGAATGGCGGCCGAGCGACGCGCAGATCGCGGCGCAGGTGGCGCTCGCCGAGGAGCTCGACCGGCCGATGTTCCTGATCGTCGCCGCCGACCGCTGAGGCGCAAACGACAAGACCCCGGCCGGGAGGTTGTCGGCCGGGGCAAGTCTTAACGCCAGGTACGGCCCTGGACGTCCTAGAGGCGATACAGGATCTGGTCGGTCCAGAAGCGCTCGAGCCGGTGCAGCGATTTGTTGAGCGTGGTGAACTCGTCGGCATTGATGCCGCCGACCTGCTCAACGGTGCGCACGTGCTTCTGATAGAGCGCCTCGACGATGTCGCGCACCTCGCGGCCCTTGTCGGTGAGCTTGATGCGCACCGAACGACGGTCCACGCGCGAACGCTGGTGGTCGAGGAAGCCCATCTCGACGAGCTTCTTCAGGTTGTAGGAAACGTTGGAGCCGAGATAGTAGCCGCGCGTGCGCAGCTCGCCGGCGGTCAGCTCCTTGTCGCCGATGTTGTAGAGCAGGAGCGCCTGCACCGAATTGATATCGGAGCGCCCGCGCCGATCGAATTCGTCCTTGATGACATCGAGAAGGCGGCGATGCAGCCGCTCCACCAGCGTCAAGGCTTCGAGATACAGCGGCCGAATATGCTCGAAACGCTGCTCGCGCTCCGGCTCAACGACCGTTTTCACAACGGCTTTCATGTCAACGCCCCTGTTTGCGTCTTTGTTTTTACGTCCCTGGTAACGAGGCCCTGTTTCCCCGCTCCGGATGACGCCAACCTAAAGGGGCCGATCTAAAATCCGCTTAAATAACTACATAAACCAATGGTTTATTTGATGCCGCGAATTCTCGTCTCATTCGCAAGGATCGGGGCGCGCGCGGCAAGAAAGCGTTCACCCTGACCGCGCGCGGACGCGCCATTCAGCCTCGAATGAAGCGGATAACGCCGGAAAAATCGCGGGAACCCTCGCCGGACTCGACGTAGCGTGAATAAATGCTTGCGGCGTTCGCGCCCATTTCGGTAACGGCGCCGGCAGCCTTGGCGGCGTCCTGCGCGAGCTTGAGATCCTTGAGCATCATCGCGGCGGTAAAACCGGCCGCATAATCGCGGTTCGCCGGCGAGGTCGGCACCGGGCCCGGCACCGGGCAATAGGTGGTCAGCGACCAGCACTGGCCGGACGACTTCGAGGCGATGTCGAACAGCTTCTGGTGCTCGAGGCCGAGCTGCTCGGCCAGCACGAAGGCCTCCGACACCGCGATCATCGAGATGCCGAGGATCATGTTGTTGCAGATCTTGGCGGCCTGGCCGTTGCCGGCGCCCCCGGCGTGCACGATGGTCTTGCCCATCTGCTGCAGGATGTGTTCGGCGCGGGTGAAGGCCTGCACCGGGCCGCCGACCATGAAGGTGAGCGTGCCGGCGGTGGCGCCGCCGACGCCGCCCGACACCGGCGCGTCGAGCATCAGCAGCCCCCTCGCCTCCGCCGCCTTCGCCACCTCGCGCGCGGTCGCGACGTCGATGGTCGAGCAGTCGATCAGCAGCGTGCCGGGATTGGCGCTCTCGACGATGCCGCCGGGCGAGAGATAGACGTCGCGCACGTGTTGGCCGGCCGGCAGCATGGTGATGAGGACATCGGCGCGCGCGGCGGCGACCGCAGGCATGTCGACGACGGTGCCGCCGGCCGCTTTCAGCTTCTCGACCGCCGCGGGATTGACGTCGACGCCCTCGACCGTATGCCCGGCCTTGATGAGGTTCTGCGCCATCGGCAGACCCATGTTGCCGAGGCCGATGAATCCGATGCGCGCCATCCTGGGCTCCCCTGAGGTCGTGTTACGGCGGATGTTCCTGCGCCGCCTTCACCGCAAGATAGAGATACAAGCAAAGCAGCGCGCCCTCGAGCAAGCCGGTAATGAGGCTCGCGCCGAAGACCTGCGGGAAGAACACTTCCAGCGCCAGCATCGAGGCGATCGACATCAGCCAGATCACCGCGCCCCAGGCGGCGGCGAGCCACAGCCCGATCGCGGCGACGAGATCGAGCACGGCGAAGAACACCGTCGCCGCCTGCCAGGCGATCGAATGATATTCGAACAGGTCGCCGCCGGTGCCGATGCCGAGCAGGCGCGACCAGTGATAGAGCCCCTTGAGGATCGCAACGCCGGCCATCACCCGCAGGAACAGGACGAGCCGGCGCGTCCACAGGCTCGCGCCCTCCTCGCCGTCGCGCTCCTGCACCGGCTCGAGATTGCGCAGGTCGTCTTCATCGCTTTGCGTGGTCCCGATCATGGCAGCGGCAGCTCGCCCTCGGCGCGGGCTGCGAAATGGCGCTCGACCTCGGCCGCGGTGACCGCGGCGAGGCTGTCCGGGCGCCAGCGCGGCGCGTTGTCCTTGTCGACGATCACGGCACGCACGCCCTCGTAGAAATCGTGGTCCTCGATGATGCGCGACACTATGCGGAATTCGGCGCGCATGCACGTCGCGAAGTCCCACGCCTTGCCGCGGCGCACCTGCGCCAGCGCAAGCTTCAGGCTGAGCGGCGATTTGGTGCGGATCGTGGCCGCGGTCTTGCCCGCCCAGTCGGCATCGGCGCCGCCCGCTACCGCCTCGGCGTCGAGCGCGGCGAGGATCGCTTCGACGCTCGAACCCGCGAACAGCCGGTCGATCGCGCGTCTGCGCGCCATGACCGGCCCCTCCCCGGCCGGCTCGGCGAAGGCGGCAAGCACGGCGTCGACCGAGACGGTACCGGCGAGCCCCTCGATGAGCGCCGGAAAACGCGCCGAGGGGATGCGGTGCGTGGCGATGCCGGCGGCGAAGCCATCGGCGGCGTTGAAGCGTTCGCCGGTCAGCGCGCAATAAGTGCCGAGCTCGCCCGGCATGCGCGGCAGGAACCAGGTGGCGCCGACGTCGGGGAAGAAGCCGATGCCGACCTCCGGCATGGCGAAGGAGAAGCGGTCGCCGGCCACGCGATGCGAGCCGTGCACGGAGACGCCGACGCCGCCGCCCATGACGATGCCGTCGATCAGCGACACGTAGGGCTTGCGGTAGTTCTTGATGAGCGCGTTGAGCGGATATTCGTCGCGCCAGAACGCCAGCGCCTCGGCGCGCCGGCCGGCCTGGCCGAGATCGTAGAGATGGCGGATGTCGCCGCCGGCGGAGAAGGCGCGCTCGCCCGCAGCGGTCACGACGACGCGCGTCACCGCATCGTCGCCGGCCCAGGCCTCGAGCTGGGCGCGCAAGGCGTGCACCATGCCGTGGGTGACGGCATTGAGCGCCTTCGGCCGGTTGAGCGTGACGAGGCCCGCCGCGCCGCGGCGCGAGAAGAGGATCTCGTCGTCCATTATGTCATCGCCCAGAAATAGGCGACGACAGCCAGCAGCCCGAGGGCGCTGCGCACCGCGTGCAGGCGTCCCCACTGCTCGACGAGGCCGCGCGTCACTTCGTTGGCCGCATCCGGCGCGGTGCCGTCCAACAGA
>Ga0182749_1002232_pt1 | contig 14322 bp, 9 predicted proteins | sample eDN3rd37CKraftMG_FD_128875 | JGI IMG/M metagenome (GOLD analysis project Ga0182749, IMG submission 128875) | Enriched Miracle-Growth compost microbial communities from Emeryville, California, USA - eDNA 3rd pass 37_C Kraft MG (version 2) (version 2) ...
ACGCTGGATGTCAGCGACGAGGACGGTCAACGGGTGTGGCAGGCCACCTACAAGGCCTGAGGGGAAGTGGAAAGCTATGCGACAGAAGAGATCGAGCAGAACCTGAGGTTCCAGGGGCAGTACTTCGATGCGGAGACGGGGCTGCACTACAACACCTTCCGGTACTACGATCCGGTGGTGGGGCGGTTTGGCTCCCAAGATCTCATCGGACTGATTGGTAGCGAGAATTTATATTCTTATGCACCCAGTCCCATTACATGGGTGGACCCATTTGGGTTATCGCCCAGTCAACAACTTGCGGCAGCAATGGCTAAAGCAGGGAACCCGGTTCCTAGTGGTTACGCTGCGCATCACCTAATTCCCACTAACGTAGCCAATCGCTCAAACCTCATTCAAGAAGCAATAAACCGAGGGATATATAATCCAAACGGAGCAACTAATGGTACAGCGCTACCAATGACAGCAGCTGAGTCTCTTGCAACCGGCAAGCCTCTTCACAGCGGTGGCCACTTAGGCTCATATTATGATGCCGCACGCACAAGGCTTCTTACTGCGGAGCAAAAAATAGGTAATCTTGCTGCCGCATCCGACAAACAAATACTTAGCAAAATAGGCGCTGACGTCAGCGACGAGGACGGCCAAATGGTCTGGCAGGCCACCTACAAGGCCTGGGGGGAAGTGGAAAGCTACGCGACAGAAGAGATCGAACAGAACCTGAGGTTCCAGGGGCAGTACTTCGATGCGGAGACGGGGCTGCACTACAACACCTTCCGGTACTACGATCCGGTGGTGGGGCGGTTTGTGGGGCAGGATCCGATTGGGTTGGCCGGAGGAACAAACATATATCTATATGGGCAAAATCCCGTTCAGTGGATAGATCCACTGGGATGGTGCTCTACAAAGCTTGGCAACAATATGGGGGCACGGCCAGGAGATGGGATGGCCAATCACCATCTTATCCCTGAAGAATTAATGAAACATGCAGATTATGCCCCTATGTTTAATCGTCTAAAAAGCATGGGCTTCGATGGAGATGGAGCATCTAATGGTATCTTCTTACCGGGCAGCTCTGATTTGGCCAAAAAACCGGGCTTCCAGGGCACTGGTCAAACCACTCAAACTATACTGGATCAGTAAAAAATGAGCTAGATAAACTAAACAGGCTATTCAGCACCGGAAACCTGAGCGATACCCAACTAGCCTTAGGGATAGGTAGAATTCAGAACATGGCGAGAGAAGGCTTAGAAAGTGGCAAGTTCGTCATCGACAAGATAACTGGAAGACTTCTATGAGCAATACTAATTATTACTTCATAGCTTACGCTGCAGACAAAGGAAGCCCTGAACATATTTCCATGGAGATAAACCACCCAGAATGGGAGTGGAATACATACGAACCTAACCCAGATGCAATCAGAATCGAAAAAGACTACGCAATAAAAATCACAGACAAGAACATAAAAGAAATTAGATTAGATCTCTATGGCACCAACACTTACTTCGTATCAGATAAATTTATAAATGCCTGCGACGAGCTAAATGTAAAATATAGAAAAATCCCTATAGAGATCATTCTTTACAATGGAGAGCATATCCCGAAAAACTATTACATACTTTTGCCAGCTCAGAGCCTTGCCCTTCTTGACACAGAAAAATCTATTTTTCAAACTGAGGAGGATATAGAGACCGGCAAGCCGGTAATAAACAAGCTATTCCCCCACACACATGTTTACAGCTGGATAAAGAAATTCTCTCCAATAGATACAAACCTAGACCTATTCAGATGTACGGAAACGATGGAGCTCGCTTGCAGCGAGAGATTTAAAAAAGCATTAGAGAAACGACAAGCATCGAATATAAAGTTTCGACCAGTAGATGAAAGCTATCGCTATGATCCATGGGGTGACATTTCTGAATAGACCGTCAGTTGAAAGGACTTCATTAATGAAATGCCCTCACTGCTCCACTCCCATCAGTCCCTTCTCCCCCGCCATCATGGGCCCATCCAGGCCCGACGGGGCAGGGGAATGCAAACAGTGCAACAACAAGTTCAGTATCACCGCTGACCGAAAAGAGGAATTTGATAGCTTCGCCAAGCTCTTGGCTCACATTTTTCAGGAGATCAGCCATGACCGATAGAAGCAAACTGACAACGAGCCTGGAGCAGGAATTCTCTGGGCGTTCTATCTATACCTCTCCAGATGAAGTTCCGGCAGACTATCCGTACCCATCGTGCTGGCAAGGATTCGGAATAAGCCCAGAAGCTGAAATCTGGCTTCCTGCACAGTGGAGTGAGTATAAAGACCTCCTTCCAATAACCTTGACTCTACTGCAGAGATGTCTAATAGGAACAGTGCTTCTTGCGGAAAGGGAGCCAAGCCTGATCTATATTTTCGAAGACACAGAAGACTATTACTACTATATTGGAGGAGCTCCGCTCTCGACTAGAAACTCCACCCCCACTCAAACCCATAAACTACCCAGAGATATAAGAGAATTATATTTAAATCTACATAACGGTTTTACCTTCCACCCGTCCAACTCCATGGGTCCACTTCCTGTCGAGCAACTGGCAGAAATATTGGATCTGTATGATGGGAGCAACCCAGGCTTCCCCTCAGGGCTAACAGGAGTGCTCCACAATGGAGCAGGTGACTATCTCTGCATAATTCCGGACACGGACAGTGAGCATGCTGCAATCTGGTGGCATGAATTGCCCGACAGGCTAGAGAGTGGAATTGACTTTTGGGATGTAATGGACACATGGATATCTATATTTTTGGAAGACATCATTATTCAACGAACACTGTAGCCCATGTCAAAATCTCCTCTCTTGTAACAGCAACCATCGAGACCTACCAAGATTGAGGATCTAAAAAATCCCCCTCATATGAGCCAGGATTTTTAAGAGATTTTACAGGAAAAAGAATTAGACACTTTCTAGACAGAACGCGTCCCAGTCTTCAGATAGACATCTCGACCAATACGAAAAGAGTGCGGCAACAGCCAGGAACAAGACATCGGAAACCTCCTGACAGGAAAGAATTGAATGCTCGCGCCTCATCCAGACCGTTTTTTCAAACAACTGCTTTCCGGCATGCTCTGCTGGAGCAGCCGCTGACCTGATGCCCCTTCTTCTACTGCCCTACCTGTTGATTTGCGTGTGGGCCTTGGTGCGATTTCTGCGAGTATCCTGCATCAGCGATGCGCTTTCTCGACTTCGCCAATACCGCAATCATCAACTGGCTCGCTATCACCTCGATGCTAAGTCTGGTGATGGGAATCGCGGCATTTCAGCGCTTGGGCGGGCTATTGCAATTGCAGGCGCTCGGTCTAGCCCTCATCCCCTGCGGCCTGACGGCGGCGGCCTATTGGCTGGCAAGCCGTCGCAGCAACTTCACTTCACCGTTTCAGGTTCGCCACGATCAGGTCAGCTATTCTGAAGAGGGCGGCAAAGGCATCAGCGCTCTGGCCGGCGGTGTCTTGGCCGCGCTTTCCGCCACTGCGATGACAATGCTGGGCGAAACCGTAGACAAGGTCCGTATAGCGCTCTGGCTCTATGGATTCTTCGCCGTCGTCTCCCTGTATTACGTGTACTGCCTGCGCAACGCGATTCCTGCGCTCAAGTCGCTGGCCAATCAGGAGCGCAATAGCGGAAAGCCATTCACCTTCGACAACCTGCAGCAGATTCGCGAGTGGCGCCAACGTTTCTGGCTGGCCAGGCTGCTTGCCAGGCTGTCGCGGCCACTCGGCTAGGAACATTCATGGGCCCATGCCAAGCCTGATGGGGCACGGAGTACACGCATCGCCAAGCTGACTTATTGGCTGCTTGATACTGCACACCCGCCTCAGCGTTCAATCGAAGGCCTTTAATCAGGATGGTCATCCCTGCGCATCCAGCAGGATTGGAGAGTTGCCTCGTTCGGCAATATGCTGACGCTCACTACAAACGTTGTGAGTTTCCAGCCATGCCAGGGATTGCAGTCTTCGAAAAGCCACGCTGGTTGCGCGATCTTCTGCGCTTTCTGCCTCTGAAGAGCCAGTTCGTCCTGTCGGGGAACATCCGTGACCTGCAGGCCTGCGAAGTGATGCCGGGGACCGTCACCGCGCAGGGCTTCAGCCAGACCCTGTGCGATGCGCTGCTCGATGCGGGTTATGCCCAGGTGCTCGCCTGGGACCCGCTGGCGGGTTTCCGCGTGCTGGGGCGGCCGGGTAGCGACCCGAATGCCGGCCAGCAGGTTCTCGGCGAACTGGGCCTTACCCCGGTGGACGGCGCGGCGCCCGCCGGCATCGATCTGCTGGGCGCTACCCTCCAGCGCCTGGTGAATCGCAACGGCGAGCCCGTCGCCCTGATCGTCGACTTCGCATCCCGCCTGGTCGTGCGCAACGATTCGCTGAGCGCGGCGGAGCACCAGTTGTTCACCCAGGCCCTGGTGCTGTCCCACCAGGCCCGCAGCCGGCCGGCCGGCGAGCAGCGCAAGCCGTTCTTCAACACCGTGCTCTGGGTGGTGGAAAAGGAGGGCGACCTGCCCGACTGGCTGCTGGTGGACAACCCGCGCCTACGCCACATTCCGGTGTCCAGGCCGGACCAGATGGCCCGGCGCGCCCTGGCGCCGGCGCTGCTGAAGGGGCTCGGCGGCAACCAGGGGCTCAACGACGGGGCGCTGCAGCAGGCCGTCGACACCTTCGTGGAAAACACCGAAGGCCTGTTGCTGCTCGACCTCAGCGCCATCGTCCAACTGGCGCGGGTCGAAGTTGTGCCCGTGGAGCGAATCGCCGACGCCGTGCGACGCTACAAGGTCGGCGTCACCGAAGACCCCTGGCTGAAGATCGACCGCCAGCGCATCCGCCAGGCCGACGAGATCGTGCGCCGGCGGGTCAAGGGCCAGCAGCATGCGGTGACCCACATGCTGGACATCGTCAAGCGGGCGATGACCGGCGTCGGCGCCAGCCGCAAGGGCAACCGCCCCAGAGGCGTGGCGTTCCTCGCCGGCCCTACCGGGGTGGGCAAGACCGAACTGGCCAAGACCATCACCAGCCTGCTGTTCGGCGACGAGGGCGCCTACATCCGCTTCGACATGTCGGAATTCAGCGCCGAGCATGCCGACCAACGCCTGATCGGCGCGCCACCGGGCTACGTCGGCTATGACGTCGGCGGCGAGTTGACCAACGCGATCCGGGAAAAACCCTTCAGCGTGGTGCTGTTCGACGAAATCGAAAAAGCCCATCCGCGCATCCTCGACAAGTTCCTGCAGATCCTCGACGACGGCGTGCTCACCTCCGGCCGCGGCGACCGGGTGTACTTCTCCGAGGCGCTGATCGTCTTCACCTCGAACCTGGGCATCTACCGCCAGGGCGAAAATGGCGAGCGGGTCGCCAACGTGCTGCCCGGCGAAGCGTTCGAGGCTGTGCAAGGCAAGGTCCACAGCGAAATCGACCGCTACTTCAAGCTGGTGCTCAATCGCCCGGAAATCCTCAACCGCATCGGCGAGAACATCATCGTCTTCGACTTCATCCGCGAAGACGTCGCCAAACAGATCTTCGAGCAGATGGTCGATGCCACCTTCGCCGACCTTCGCGAGCAGCAACTGACCATCGAGTTGGCCGAGAGGGCGCGCCAAGTGCTTCACGACCTCTGCCTGCAGGACCTGTCCAACGGCGGCCGCGGCATCCGCAACCAGCTCGAGGCCCGCCTGCTCAACCCTCTGTCGCGGGCGCTGTTCGACCAGGATGCGCGACCGGGCGAGCGCTTCCTGATCAGCGACCTAGACGCCGCCGGCCTGACCCTGAAACGCCGCTGACATGGAGCTGAGCCTGTCCCGCGTGCACTTCCCGGTCACCACCCTCGGTCCGGGACGGCGCCTGGGCATCTGGTTCCAGGGCTGCAGCATCCGCTGTCCCGGCTGCATCTCCACCGACACCTGGGGGCCGGGACAGCGACGTATCGCGCTGCACCAACTGCTCGCCGACATCCTCCCCTGGCTGATCGAGGCCGACGGCATCACCCTATCCGGCGGCGAACCCTTCGACCAGTTCGACGCCCTGCTGCTCCTGCTGCGCGAACTACGCCAGCTCAGCCGCGCCGACATCCTGGTGTACAGCGGCTACTCGCTGGAAAGGCTGGAACCCAGGCTGCGCGAGGCCGCCGGGCTGATCGATGCGCTGATCAGCGATCCCTACCAGCAACACACCAGCCAGTCGCTGGCCCTGCGCGGCAGCGACAACCAGCGCCTGAGCCTGCTCACCGAACTGGGCCGGGCGCGCCTGGGCGACTACGAACGCCAGCTGGAATCCGCGGACAAGGCCCTGGACCTGATGTTCGACAACGACGGCAGCGTCTGGATGGCGGGCATTCCCCGGCGCGACGACCTGCTTCGGCTACAGGACCTGCTGCGCGAGCAGGGCCACCAACTACGCCTCAGCGCCCACCGGCCGCGGCCTCGTTGAATGGATCGATACCGATGATACGTTTCTGCCCCAATTGCCAGAGCGAACGCTCTCTTTCGGAAATCTTCTGCGAGGGGTCGGTCCAGGGCCAACCCTGCGGCTGGGACCTTTCCGGCGAAACCGTCCATCCCGCCGGCTGGCGCCCGCAACCGGTGGTGACCCAGGAAGCCATCGCGCAGCCCTCCTCCACAGCCCCGGCGTCCGCTCCAGTTTGCGCGAACGGCCACCCGATGGATGCCGGCGACCTGATGTGCCTCGAATGCGGCAGCCCGCCGGCCGATACCGCCGCAGCGACGCAAGCAGAGCCCGAGGCCGGTGCCGCCGCCACGGCGGAAACGCTCATCGACGGCTGGCGCCTGCTGCGGCAGATCAGCAGCACCGACGGCGTGCGTGAACGCTACCTGGCCGAACACGCGGAAAGCGGCCAGCAGGCCGTCCTGACCCTGTACCGGCCGGGCGCCGAGCCGGACCCGGCGATCTACGACGTGATCCGCCGGCTGCCGCGGGACCACGTACCAGAAATCCTCGCTACCGGCCGCTGGGACGAGCGCGCCTACGAGGTGGCCGAGGAGCTCACCGGCGGAACGCTCGCCGACCTCGGCATGGTGGTCGGCGACAGCCATACCGTGCGCCACGTGGTACGCGAGCTGGGCCAGGCCCTGCATGCCTTCAACGAAGCCGGCCTGCGCCATCGCGACCTGCGCCCCGGCACCCTGCTGGTGCGCAGCCGCGAGCCGCTGGACCTGGTGATCAGCGGTTTCGGCTCGGCCCGCCTGTCGGAGTTCGACCTGGACATCGTCTCGCCACTGGAGACCAGCCGCTACATGGCTCCCGAGGCGATCGCCGGCGGCGTCGCTGCGGCCTCCGACTGGTGGAGCCTGGGCATGATCCTGCTCGAGCAGCTGACCCAGGGCGCCTGCTTCGACGGCATCAACGCCAATGCCTTCCTCATCCACGTACTCGCCAACGGCGTTCCCATCCCCGACGACCTCGACCCGCAACTGCACCTGCTGCTGCGCGGCCTGCTGGCCCGCGACCGCCACCAGCGCTGGCAATGGCCACAGGTGCAGGCCTGGCTGGACGGCGAAGCGGTGGAGGCCCCGGCCTCGCCGGGCAGCGAGAAGGACGACGACGAAGGCGCCAGCATCACCCTGGGCGACCGGCGCTTCCGCAAGCCGTCGATATTCGCCCTCGCCGCCGCCCAGGCGGACAACTGGACGCAAGCGCTGGACCACCTGCTGCGCGGGGTGATCGTCACCTGGGCCGAATACATCGGCCTGCCGCCGCGCCTGGTCGCCGGCCTGCGCCAGGTAGCGCAGCACGAAGGCCTGGAGGACGACTTCCGGCTCATGCTGGCGCTCAAGCTGCTGAATGCGGAAATCCCCCTGATCCAGCGCGGCGAAATCGTCACGCCGGGCTGGCTGCTGGAGCATCCCCAGGAAGGCTATCGGCTGATCAGCGGCTCGGTCCCCGACCTGCTCGAGCAACTGCAGACGGAGAGCTGGCTGTCGCGGCTGAAGAGCCGCGCCGAGAACGTCCGCCAGCGCGCCTTGCACCAGCACATCGAGCTTGCCGAGGAACAACTGCGCATCTACCTGCTGTCGACCTCTCGGGCCCGCCTGGCCGCGCAATGGCAGGAACGCCAGCGGCTGCTGCCGGACACCGATCATCCGGGCCTGCAGGCATTGTCGGAGCGCCGGGTGATCGCCGAGGAAGACCTGATCGTCCTGCTCGGCGCCACTATCGGCCAGTTCCGCTCGGCCGCCGCCATCCTCGACGAAGCCGCCGCCCTGGCAGGGCACGCCGAGGTCCAGGCTTTCGACACCGAAGCGGCCAGCGCCTTGCTGCAGCACTCGCGACAGGAGCTGTACCGCGGCGTCGACGAACGCATCAGCGGTTTCGCCCGCAGCGGCGTGCCGCTGGTGGACGAATGGGCGGAACAGTTCCGCCTGGAACGACGCATGCCGCTGGCCAGGGTCCTGGTTCTGCTGGCGATCCCGCCGGAGCAGTGGCTGGAGCCGCAGAAGCAGCAATACGTCTCGCAGATCCTCGATTTCTTCGAGAAGAAAGTGGTCACCGCCGTGATGCGCGGGCCGCTGGTGCGCATGAGCATCGGCAAGACCACCGCGCGCATCGACCTGAACGAACTGGACAGCGAGCGCCGCCCCGCCGCCGCGCTGCTGGACCACCTGCTGCAGCGCAACGCCCGCTCGGTGGGCCTGGACCCGGCATGCTTCCTGGCCAACCCGCAGCTGGAATCCCGGCTGAACGCCCTCTACCGGCAAAGCTCGCTGTACAAGCGCGACACTGGCATCGACGGCCTCTACCTGGGCTTCCCCTTCCTGCTCAACCGCGACCCGCGCGGCACTACCCGCACACGGATAGTCCCGCTGTTGCTGTGGCCGCTGAAGCTGCTGCTGGAAGTCGGCAGCCGTGGGCAGGTGGCGCTGGCCTTCGATGGCGAGCGCGAGGAAGTCCGCCTCAATCCGGCGCTGGAAAGCCTGCTCGGCCCCGAGCCCTGCAAGCACTGGCGCAAGGCCGCCGACGAACTGCTCGGGCGCTCCTCCATTCGCGCCGCCGACGTGATGGACGCCTTCGGCATGCTCGCCACGGCGCGTGGACGTGCGCTGGGCGCCCTGCCGCCGACCTCGGTCGAGGTCGTCCCCTACCAGGACGAACTGGCCTGCGCGGCTGTCCTGTTCCACGTCACCTTCATGGGCCAGGCCATCGGTGAAGACCTGCGCCAACTGAAGACTCTGCCCCCTTCCGGTACCGGCCTGGAAACGGCGCTGCGCCTGAGGGAGACCGGCGAAGCCGCGCCTCTGGAGGCCACGCCGGAGCTGCAACGCTACTTCACTGTGGCCAGCGACCCGTCCCAGGAAGCCGCCGTGCTCCAGGCCCGGCAAAGCCCGGGCCTGCTGGTGGAAGGCCCGCCCGGCACCGGCAAGAGCCAGACCATCGTCAACATGGTCGCCGACGCCATCGGCCGCCAGCGCAGCCTGCTGATCGTCTGCCAGAAGCACGCGGCGCTGGAAGTGGTGCACAAGCGCCTGGTGGCCGAAGGGCTGGGCCAGCGCATCGTCATGCTCAACGACGTCAACCGCGACCGCGAGCCCGTCATCCGCAGCATCCGCGAGCAACTCGAGGCGCTCTTCCTCGATGGCGACAGCGCCCAGGCCTGGGCGCGCCAGCGCGAGCGCCTGGCCGCACGCATCGAGGCCCTGGAAGGCGAGCTGGACCGCTTCCACCAGAGCCTGCACCGCCAGGACGAAGCCACTGGGCTGAGCTACCGGCGCCTGCTGGGCGAACTGATCGAACTGGAAAAGGGCCCCGCCCCGCTCGACTTCCCGGCGCTGCGGCAGCGCCTCGCGAGCCTGGACATCGCCAGCCTGACCCGCCTGGAGGAAAACTGCGCACCGCTGATCCGCCTCTGGTTGCCCGCGCGCTACGAAGGCAGCCCGTTGGCGCAGCTACGCCCCTTCGCCACCGACCAGGCGACCTTGCAGGCGTTCATCGATAGCCTGCGCGGCTTCGGCGAAGCGGAAAACGCCCGGCAGAAGGCACTGGAAGAACACCCGGCCAGCTTCGAAGTCGACGACCCGACCCCCTACCGCACCTGGCTGGCCGGCCACGTGGGCACGCTGTTGAACCTGAAGGAAGAGCAACGCCAGCGCCTGGCGCACTGGCTGCCGCTGTTCCGCGGCAACGAGCCGGGCCAGCCGGTGCGGGGCGATGCGCTGCTGGCGGAGCTGGAGCAGCTTGCCCAACAACTGCGCCAACTGGGTACGGACCACTACGCGCCCCTGCTCTCCCCTGCCCTCGGCGCGCTGGAGGAAAAAGCCCTGGAGCGCTTCCAGTCGCACGCTCGTCAGGTGCTGGAGGCACGCTCCTGGCTGGCCCGGATCAACCCGCTGCGCCTGCTGCGCCGCAGCCGCCTGCGCGGCTTCCTGCAGGCCCACGGGGAAGCCGACGACGATGCGCGCCTGGCGGCGCTGCTCGCCGCCACCGGCCTGGAGCGCCAGTGGCGCCCGCTGCGCAGGCAACTGGCGAGGCTGCACCAGGCGCTGGGCCTGGACGAAATCGCCGGTAACGCCGGGCCGGAGCTGACCACCGCGGTGGGCAGCGACATCCAGCATCTGCGCGAAATACAGACGCTCGCCTGGGAACTGGCGCAAGCCCCGCGCGCCGAACAGCTCGACGCGGTGATCCTCACCGGTGAAAAGCAACGCTTCGAAGCGCTGCTCAACGACCTGGACGCCGCCCTGATCCGCCAGGCCGCGCGTCAGCTCAGCTTCGACAGGCTGAAGTCCCTGGCCGACTGGCTCGGCGACGAACTGCTGGAACAGCTGCACAAGGCCATCGCCAGCAACCAGAGCAACCTGCCGGCCCTCGGCCGCCTGCGCGAGGCCTTGCCGCACCTGGTCGCCTACCAGCGCTTCCGCGGCCGCGCCGGCCAGCTCCAGCCGGCCGACCTGCAACTGCTCGCCCTGTTGCGCCAGCGCCAGGAACAGCTGGACGCCATCGCCCCCGAGCAGCTCGAAGCCACCGTCCGCCGCCTGCTGAATCGCGAAGCGCGGCTGGGCTGGAAGCACCGCCTCGAACAGGCCAACCCGGAATTGCTGTTCAGCCAGGACGAAGCGCAGGCCAAGGTCGCCAGCCTGGCCGAAACCGACGTGCAGATGCGCCGGCTCAACCGCGAGCTTTTGGGCAAGGGGATCGACCTCGCTCGCCTGGGCAGCCGCAAGCAATGGGAAGACGTGACCCGCCTGACCGGCAAGCGCTCGCGACGGCTGCGGGAGTTCATCGAGCTGGGCGCCGACCTCGGCCTGATGCACCTGCGCCCGGTCTGGCTGATGAACCCCGATGTCGCCAGCCGCGTGCTGCCGCTCAAAGCCGGCCTGTTCGACATCGTCGTCTACGACGAGGCCTCGCAGATGCCGGTGGAGTTCGCCCTGCCGACCCTCTACCGAGGCCGGGTGACGGTGGTCAGCGGCGACGAGAAGCAGATGCCGCCGACGGCCTTCTTCTCCAGCCGCATCGAGAGCGACGAGGCCGAACTGTTCGACGGCGAGGCGCCCGACGAGGACGCCGACGAAGAGCAGCGCGAAGCCTTCGAAGACACCTGGAACCGCCGCGAGATCAAGGACTGCCCGGACCTGCTGCAACTGGCCCGCAGCGCCCTGCCCAGCACCACGCTGCAGATCCACTACCGCTCGGCCTATCGCGAATTGATCGGTTTCTCCAACGCCTCGTTCTACGGCAACCGCCTGAGCGTGCCGGTACGCCACCCGCAGGCCAACATCCTGCGCATCAAGCCGCTGGAACTGATCCAGGTGAACGGCCTGTACCAGAACCAGAGCAACGAGCAGGAAGCCGAACGGGTCGTCGACTACCTGGCCGAACTCTGGCAGCGCCCCTATGAAGAGCGCCCATCGGTCGGCGTGGTCACCTTCAACCGCAAGCAGGCCGACCTCATCGAGGAACGCCTCGAACTGCGCGCCGAGCAGGACGCGGCCTTCCGCGCCGCCTACAGCGAGGAACGCGACCGCAGCGAGGACGGCGAAGACATGGCGGTGTTCGTCAAGAACGTGGAAAACGTGCAGGGCGACGAGCGCGACATCATCGTCTTTTCCTCCACCTTCGGCCGCAACGGCCAGGGCAGCTTCCGGCGCAACTTCGGCGTCCTCGGGCAGACCGGCGGCGAACGGCGGCTGAACGTGGCGGTGACCCGCGCACGCAGGAAGGTGGTGATGATCACCTCGATGCCGATCGCCGATATCTCCGACATGCTCGGCACCCAGCGCGCGCCCAGCAGCCCCCGCGACTACCTGCAAGGCTACCTGGAATACGCCCGGGCGCTGTCGTCCGGCGAATTCGCCAGCACCAGCCACCTGCTGGACCGCCTGCAGACCGATCGCAGCGACAACCGCCGGCAGCAGTACCTGCAGCGCGACGGCTTCACCGAGATCGTCGGCGAGTTCATCAAGTCGCTGGGTTGGCCCGCGGCCCCCGCCAGCGAGGGAGACGCCTTCGGCCTCGACTTCGCCATCGAGAACCCGGCCACCGGTCTCTACGCCATCGGCATCGAATGCGACGCCCCCTGCCACCCCCTGCTGGGCCGCGCCCGCGCCCGGGAAATCTGGCGCCCCTCGGTACTGCAACGGGCGATCCCGCACATCCACCGGGTTTCCTCCCAGGGCTGGTACCACGACGGCGACAACGAACGCGCCCGGCTGCGCGCCGCCATCGAGAAAGCCCTGGCGCCCATCGCGCAACCCCAACCGAAAGCACCAGCGGAAGCCTCCCAATGAGCGGACCGAAAGTCGTACGCATCGTCACCCGGGAAGAGATCGTCGCGCTTTGCGAAAGGCATCTGCAGCGCCTGGAACAGGCCATCGAGCGCTGGCAGGCACAGGCGCGGAAAATCGGTGAGCTCACCGACAGCGAACAGGCCGCGACCCTCGCCCGCCGCGACCGCCTGCGTGCCCTGCTCGCCGAAGACCGGCTGGCGCAGTTGCAGAAAGAGGTGCCCATCGAGATCGACTACCTGAAACGCGACCTGGCCGAACGCGAAGAACGGGCCATCGCCCGCGCTGCGGAAAAGCGCCGGCAACGACGCCGGTGCCAGGAGAACGCGACGGCCTTGCTCCAGGCGCTGCAGGCCAGGCCGGAGCTCGCTACGGCGGAGCTCCGGCATGCCCTTGCCACACTGTCCGAAGGCGCCCAGCGCGACGACGCGGAAACGCTGCTGGCCCAAGGCTTCGCCACGCTCGCCAGCACGCCCGCCGATGAAGTCCTCAGCGATGCACAACGCGACCTTGCCCGCAGCCTGAAAGGCGACGAGGCCCCGGTCTCCCTCGAACCATGGATCGCCAACCAACAGCAGGACGCCCCACGCGAGCAGCGCCTGGCCCGCATCGACCGGCACATCGCCGAACTTCAGCTGTTGCAGGGCCCGGAGGGCGCCCAGTCGTTTCTGGAGCGGCTGGCCAGGGCCGAGGCCGAACAACGCACCCAACAACGCAACCTCCTGCTCGACAGCCTGGTCCTCGACCTCGCCCAGGCCACCCGCGACCATCAGCAACAACGCGAGCGTCTCCAGCAGCTGCAGGACCTCGCCAGCGAGGTCGCGGCGCTGGCAAACGCCGAGTACGCCGAACTTCTCCAGGAAGCAGCGGCCTGCCAGGCCAGCACCGAGCCACAGCGGATATCCGCCCTGGCGGAGCAATGCAATTCCGTCCTCACCCTCCACCTTCAGCAACAAGCCGCCCTCGCCCGCCGCCAGGCAGTCCTCCAGGGCCTCGCCAGCCTGGGTTACGAAGTGCGCGAAGGCATGGCCACCGCCTGGGCGGAAACCGGCAAGGTCGTCCTGCGCAAGACCGCCACCCCGGGCTACGGCATCGAAGTCGGCGGCAAGGCCGACAACGGCCGCCTGCAGCTACGCGCCGTAGCCCTCACTGCCAACCATGATGTTCAGCGCGATCGCGACATCGAGACAATCTGGTGCAGTGAACTCCAGCGCCTGCAGGCACTGCTGAAATCCCGGGGAGAGGACTTGGAAATCGAGCGGGCGCTGGCCGTTGGCGAGGTTCCCCTGAAGGAAGTAGCCATCGAGATCGAACAGTCGGGAGCAGGCACAGCGCAACACAGGACGGTCTGAGCGTTTTAGCTGCAGATCCGCCAGCCTCTTAAGAGCCAGGCGTTGAATGACTCACTGGCCCGAGCCGTCGACTAGACGCTGGGCGGCAGCTTCGAGCGCATCGCCTTGCGCCGGTCGAGCTTCTCGCCATCCACCACGAAGGTGCCGTCGCCGACCGCGTGCAGGGTACGGCGCTCCTCGCGTTTGGAATCGACGTAGGCGGCGATGCCGTCGAGC
>Ga0182749_1002234_pt1 | contig 14313 bp, 13 predicted proteins | sample eDN3rd37CKraftMG_FD_128875 | JGI IMG/M metagenome (GOLD analysis project Ga0182749, IMG submission 128875) | Enriched Miracle-Growth compost microbial communities from Emeryville, California, USA - eDNA 3rd pass 37_C Kraft MG (version 2) (version 2) ...
CACGCGCCGCTGGAGCAGGTGGCACCAGCCCGCCTCCGCCAGCCGCCAGGCGTAGCCCGCGACGGCGTTCAGCTCGCACCGCTGCGCCTCCGTGAGCTCCGACGCGACCCGGTCGCGGTCGCGCACCAGCAGGCCGAGGTGGTAGACGATCGCCTCGCCGGGCGCCGCCGCCATGACGCGCTCGCACAGCGCGCTCGTGTCGCGCGGGATGTCCCGCATCGATGCATGTGCGCCGGCGGCTGGTGCGGTGCCGTCGCGGCCCAATAGGAGAGTCATCGGCAGGCTGTCCTCTCGTCTTTTCGTCCTGCTCCTCATCTACCGATCGACCCCGCGCTTCTTCCCACGCGCCCGACGCGCGTCGACGAGCCCGGAGGCGAGCAGCCACAGCCGCAGCTCCTGGACGTCGCGGTGGAAGGCGGACGAGGAGCGGCCACTGGTGTGCCGCGCCGCCGCCGGCTCGCCGTCGGTCCGCAGCAGCACGGCGAGCGTCGCCCGCTGCGTCGGCGGCAGATCGCCAAACAGCGCATGCAGGTCGATGCGCAGGGCGATGGCGGCCGCCGCGTCGCGCCGGTCGGCCGACCACGCCGCCGCGGCATCGGCGTCGACCTGGTCGAGATCGAGCGGGATCATCTCGACGGCGCGGCGGCGCCGCTCGGCCTGGCGCCGGCCCGCCACGGCGTGCCGGGCGAGCAGCGCGACAAAGGTCGCCCAGCAGGCGCAGGAGGGATCGAATCGGCCCGCGCGCTCGACGACCGCGAGCAGGATGTCCTGGCGGAGATCCTCCTCATCCGGACGCTGGCGGCCGAGCCGGCGGGCCCATTGGGCGGCGTGGTGGCGGGCGGCGGCCAGCGCCACCCCCATGTGATCGTTGTCCCACCGGACGGCCGGCAGGGGCTTCCCGCCGTGAAGCATGGACATGATGCGGAACACCGGTGATTCGCGGTTGCGGTGGCCATAGGGCACCACCACCGCGGAGGGTGCCGCCAGGGCGCAAAGGTGCCGAAAGGTGCCGAAATGCCCGTCCGGATTTCGGCACCGCCGTTGGTTTTCAGGCACTTGGTGCGTTCGGGGCGGACGGGACGGCGGCGGGGGTGCGGCGCGGCCGCGATTTCGGCACCCCCTCGCCGTGATGACCCTGGACTTATCGCGTAACGCGAACATAGTGTGAACAACGCGCGCCGCAGCACTCCCGATTCTAGGAACATCGTCCGATGGCACTCGTCGTCCGCTACCCCTGCCAGCCATCGTCCGGCGCGGCGCGTCTGCTGCCGCTCGCCACCGTCCGCGCGGTCGCCGCGCAGGTGCGCCGGCAGCTGCTACCGGCCGGCGACGCCCTCGCCGTGCCGCTGCCGCGGCTGCTCGCCGAGGCGCGCGAGATCGCGGTCAACGGCCGCGCCTTCTCCGTGCAGTGGGACCTGACCCGGGCGCTCCGCGACCAGCACGGGCGGCCGGTGCTGGGCATCTGCGACGTCGATCCCGACGAGCCGGACTGGGCCTACGTCTCCATCGACGCACCCGCCACAACGAACCGCCCCGACCTCGCCCTGAGCACTGCCGCCCACGAGCTCGGGCATCTCGTCTTCGACGTGCCCGCCGCGCTCGGCGGCGGCCTCCGCCGCTACCGCGCGGTCGCCGCGTCGTCCGAGGCGCTCGAGCGCGCCGGGCGCGGCGCCGAGGGGCGGGCGAACGAGTTCATGGGGGCGCTGCTGGCGCCGCCGGTGCCGCTGCACACGCGCCTGCTGGCCCTCGCCCGCGCCGAGGGGCTCCGCCTCGCGCGCGCCCCGCACGAGGGACGGCCGGCGAGCCCGGTCGTCGCGCCGGGCAACCCACCCGACCTCGTGGCCGGCGTCCTGGCGGCGCTCGCCGCGGAGTTCGGCGTCACGGAGCGGTTCATCGCCGTGCGCGCCGCGCGCTACGGCCTCGTCCGGGGAGGGGTGTGATGGCGTTCGGCGAGGTGATCCGCGCCCGGCGCACCGAGATGCGCATCGGGCTCAACGACATGGCGGCCCGCCTCGGCATCTCGGCGGCCTACTGGTCGCGCGTCGAGCGCGACCTGGAGAGCCCGCCGCGCGACGAGCTGATCGAGAAGGCCGCGGCGATCCTCGCGCTGCGGCTGGACGACCTGTTCGTCGAGGCGCGGCGGCTGCCGCCCGACATGCAGAAGGACATCGGGCGCGTGGTGCTCGCCTACCGGCGCCTGCGCGCGACGGGTGGCCGGTGAAGGGAGGAGGCGCATGCCATCGCGCAAGAGGAAGAAGGTGTTCTACACCCTCAGCGACATCGCGGTGCGGCTCGACCTCGGCTTCGTGGACATCGGGGCGCTGCTCGCCGAGAGGCACATCCGGTTGTGCACCCCGGTGGCGGCGCTGCCGGTCGAGGTCGGGCTCTGGGAGAACGAGGGCGAGCCCGACCAGTACGCGGTGGCGGAAGACCGTCAGCTGCTCACCGGGCTCGTCGACCTCCGGCCGCAGGACGCCCTGGCCATCGTGCGCCATGGCAGCGGGACGCTGCTGTGGCTCGACGCGCCGTCGCCGGGCTTCCGGCGGGTGATCGGCTCTCATCCGGAGCGGCCGGGCCACGACGTGACCCGCGACGACCTCGGCATCCGGCACGAGGACCTCGAGCGCCTGACCGCCATGCTGGGCGGTGATGAGGCCCCGGCGGCGCAGCCGGCGGCGCGGGGCCGCGGCGTCCAGCCGACGCACGACTGGGACGCGTGCCAGCTGGAGGTGTTCCGGCTGTTCTACTTCGAGGGGGTGCCGGAATCGAAGGCGGCGCTGATCCGGCACGTGCAGGCCTGGTTCGCGGCGAAGGGGCGGAAGGTGCCGGACGAGAGCACCCTGCAGAAGCGGCTGAAGGACCTCTGGGCCATGTTCGCGCCGGAGGCCCGCCGGAAGACCGCGTAGCCGGCCCGGCGGCGCCGTGGGCCGGGCGCGGGAAGGATCGGCGGCACGATCGGTAGATGAGGGGCAGGACGACGATGAAGCGCGATGCCCCAGCCACCGAACCTCCACCTGCCGCCCCACCTCCGCGAGGTCTGCGCCCTCCTGGCTGCCGGCCTGCTGCGGCTGCGCAGCCGCGCCGCCGAGGAACTGGCGCGCGACGCCGAGCGGGCCCGGGACCAGGGAGAGGTTCGCCTACACTCCGCGCCCCGGCAGCGCCGTCATGCCAACCCGACTCGTCGGAGACAGGCATGACGAAACGCTCCATCCGTAATGTGCAGCCCGCCGCCGCGCCGGCCGCGGTGGTCACCGGCATCCCGCCGGCCAGCGTGCTGCCCCGACTGGCGGCCCTGAAGACAGCCGACATCGCCGACCTGAAGCGGCAATGGCGCGAGCTCTGCGGCACCGAGCCGCCGCCCTACAACAGGAAGTTCCTGGAAAGCCGGCTCGCCTATCGCATTCAGGAGTTGGCCTACGGAGGCCTGAAGCCCGAGACGGTCGCGCGGCTCGAGGCCCTGGGCGAGCAGCTCGACGGCGGCAACGTGGTGCTGCGCCGGATCCGCGCCGGCGAGGACCGGCCAGTCGCCGGCACCCGGCTGGTCCGGGAGTACCAGGGCGTCCAGCACACCGTCACCGTGCTGGCGGACGGCTTCGAGTACGAGGGCCGGCCGTACCGCTCCCTCTCGGCCATCGCCCGCGCCATCACCGGCACGCGCTGGAACGGCTGGAGCTTCTTCGGCCTGAAGAACCAGCGGGGGCAGGCATGAGGCGCAAGGCCACCGCCGCGGCCGAGACCGCCACGGTCAGGAAGCTCCGCTGCGCCGTCTACACCCGGAAGTCGACCGAGGAGGGGCTGGAGAAGGAGTTCAACAGCCTCGACGCCCAGCGCGACGCCTGCGAGGCCTTCATCGCCAGCCAGCGCGCCGAGGGCTGGGTGCTGGTGCCGGACCACTACGACGATGGCGGCGTCTCCGGCGGCACCTTGGAGCGCCCCGCCCTGCAGCGCCTGCTGCGCGACATCGAGGCCGGCCGGGTCGACGTGGTGGTGGTCTACAAGATCGACCGCCTCAGCCGCTCGCTCATGCACTTCGCGAAGCTGGTCGAGGTGTTCGACGCCAACGACGTCACCTTCGTCTCGGTGACGCAGTCCTTCAACACCACGACCAGCATGGGCCGGCTGACGCTTAACATCCTGCTCAGCTTCGCCCAGTTCGAGCGCGAGGTGATCGGAGAGCGGGTGCGCGACAAGATCGCCGCCTCGAAGGCCCGCGGCATGTGGATGGGGGGGTCGGTCCCGCTCGGCTACAAAGTGCGCGACCGCAAGCTGGTGGTGAACGAGGACGAGGCCGCCCGGGCGCGACGGGCGTTCGAGCTCTTCGCCGAAACCGGCTCCGGCGTGGAGGCGGTGCGCCGGCTGCGCGCCGAGGGCGTGCTGACCAAGACCGGCCGGCCCTTCGACAAGGGGGCGCTCTACCGGCTGCTGAGCAACCGCACCTACCTCGGCGAGGTGGCGCACAAGGGGAAGGTGCATCCCGGCGAGCACCGGGCCATCGTGCCGCGGGCGCTGTGGGACCGGGTCCACGCCATTCTGCGGGAGAGCCCGCGGGTCCGCGCCAACCAGAACCGCCGGCAGACCCCGGCCCTGCTGCGCGGCCTGATCTTCGGGCCGGACGGCCGGGCGATGTCGCCCACCCACACGCGGCGGCGGGGGCGGCTCTACCGCTACTACGTCAGCCAGGCCGTGCTGAAGGGGACGGTGGACGACTGCCCGGTCCGACGCCTGCCCGCGGCCGAGATCGAGGCGGCGGTGGTGGACCAGGTACGGGCGCTGCTGCGCCAGCCGGAGGTGGTGGTCGGCACCTGGCGGGCGGCGCGGGCCGAGGCGCCGGACCTGACCGAAGCCGAGACCCTGGCCGTGCTGGAGCGGCTGGACCCGCTCTGGGACGAACTGTTCCCGGCCGAGCAGGCCCGCATCGTCCGGCTGCTCGTGGAGCGGGTCGAGGTCAGCCCCGCCGGTGCCGATATCCGGCTGCGGCTGGAGGGGCTGGCCAGCTTGGTGCGGGACCTCGGCGGCATCGGGGCCGAGCTTCGGAGGGCGGCATGACGACGGCCACCAGCATCACCGTCCGTGTCCCGCTGACCATCCGCCGCCGTGGGGGGCGGAAGCTGGTGGTCACGCTGGATGGCAGCGCGCCTGGCGCCGGGCTGGGGCGCACGCGGGCCGACCCGGCCTTGGTCAAGGCGCTGGCCCGGGCGCACCGGTGGAAGCGGCTGTTGGAGAGCGGCCGCTACGCCTCCCTCAGCGAATTGGCCGCGGCCGAGAAGATCGACCGCTCCTACCTTGGCAAGATGCTGCGGCTCACGCTGCTGGCGCCCGACATCGTCGAGGCGATCCTCGATGGGCTGCAGCCGAAAGGGTTGGGGCTACCAGAGCTGATGGAGACGCTTTCGGTGGAGTGGAGCAGCCAGCGCCGTAAGGTTCTATCGGGACAGTTCCTCAGCTCCGACGTTTGAGAGCCATTGCGCCTGAACAGGCTGGTGCCGGCAGGCCAGCGCTCGATCGCCTGGCAACGTCGTATTCGCGCCAGTCCGGCACGTGGAGGCTCATGAGCGCCCGGAACAGCCGGCCGTGGTTCGGGACCTTGAGATGCAGGAGCTCGTGGACAATGACGAAGTCCTGGAAGCCTGGGTCCTGGTCATCAAGATCGGCCGCAAGCGAGATAGTGCCCGCGGTCGAGCACGATCCCCACTTCCTTGTCATCCGCTGAATGCGTACGACGCGTGGTGCCACCCGCAATCTGACGGACCACACGTCGACGCGCCGCTTTAGGCGCGCAGCGGGCGTCATTGCGTCGAGCATTGCCCACCTCACTGCAAGATCAACTCCATGATGAGTTCCACCAACCGTGCGCGCTCTTCACGGGCGACCGGCAGGAGTGGACGGTACAGGGCGGCTCGAAGCTGACGCTGTTCGTCCGCGTTCACCTTCGCGTTAGGAAAGCGCGACAGCAGCTTCTCGATCTCCCTCCCAAGCTCCAGCGGGTCGATCGAGCTCGCTTTGATGGCGGCCTCCTCATGCACCCGCCAGAACACCGCAAAGGCCTTCGGACTGAGGCCGGTGTCCTTCGCCGCCTTTGCGGCAGCCTCCTTCTCGGCAGCCAGGGCGGCCAGTAGATCCATGGCGGCCAGCCCCGTCGTCTTCCGGGCCTCGAGATCCTTCAGAATACGCTCCGCGCGATCCTTCAGCGGCTGGAGCACGGGCGCTGCATTGGGGTCGTCATCGATGTCCTTCTGCAGTCCCCTCACGAGGTTGAAGACCTTGCCTTCCGGGGAGCCCTTCTCTCCGCGCAGGGCCTCGAGGGTCTTGACGTCGAAGGTCACACTCTTGGTGAGCCCACCGAGCCCAATCTGCGTTGCGCTCTCCTCGACCAAGCGCCGCGTCTTGTAGGCGAGGTCGGCGACGAACTCGACCTTCTCCGCATAGGCGTTCCTGACAGCGGCGTAGAGCTGAGCCAAGCGCTTGAAGGTGCCGATGTGGTCCACCAGCTCCTTGGACGGCGAGAGGATCTCCCAAAGGTTCTCGATGTCTTTGTAAGCCTCGAAGAAGGCCTTCCGCGCCTCGGGGTCGAGGAACCGGCCGTAGACGACCCGCTCGAGCCGCTCGTCGGCGTCGCCTCCGTCCCCAGCGTCGAGGTATTCCGTCTCCGCCCGCGCGATCCTGGCCTTGAAGTCGGCCAGGAGGAGGTCGATGTCCTCGATGACGCCCTCCACGTCGGCGGAGTCGAACTTGAGGGCCTTCTTCAGCTCGCGCAGCACGCCCACGAAGTCCACAATCAGGCCGACCTGCTTCCTGACGCCCTCCTTGTCCACATAGGGCCGGTTGACGCGCGCGAGGGCCTGCAACAGGACATGGTCGCGCATCGGCTTGTCGAGGTACATGCAGTAGAGGACCGGCGCATCGTAGCCGGTGAGGAGCTTGTCGGTGACGATGAGGATCTTCGGATCCTTTTCCACCTTCTTGAATAGCAGGCGGACGTCCTCCTCCCGCTCCGGGCTCAACTGGAGCTGGGCGACGAGCGGCCGGTCGACGATGTCTGCGGCGTTCTCGGTGTAGATCGCTTCGGTCCACTCCGGAGGAAGCAGCTTGTCGAGCGCCACCTTGTACTTGGCGCACGCCTCGCGATCGACGGCGACGACGAACGCCTTGTAGCCGAGGGGAAGGACATTCTCCCTGAAGTGGTCGGCGACGAAGGCGGCCACCCTCGCCACCCGGTCGTCCGCCTTCAGGAAGGTGCGGAGGCCGACCGCGCGGTCCAGGACCCTGTTCAGCTCCTCAATGTCGGTCACCCCCTCGGCCTCGGCGAGATCGAAAAACTCCTTGTCGAGCCGATCGAGGGGCACTGTCATCTCGCTCGGGGCCAACACGTGCTTGATGGGCAGCGTGGTCTCGTCCTCGATCGATTCCTTGATCGAGTACTTGTCGAGGTAACGGCTCTCGTCCTCGGTGCCGAAGATCTGGAAGGTGCTCCGGCCCTGCGCCGTGTCCGCGATCGGCGTGCCGGTGAAGCCGATGATGGTGGCATTCGGGACCGCGGCCATCAGGTATGTGCCGAGGTCCTTCGCCACTGAGCGGTGGGCTTCGTCGATGAAGATGAAGATGTTGTCGCGGGTTGAGCTGTCCTTGCGGATTGCCTCGAACTTGTGGATCATCGAGACGACCAGGCCGCGGAAGCCGGAATCCAGGATGTCCTGCAAATCCGCCTTGGAGTTGGCGCGCCTGGTGGCGATGTCCTGCTTCTGCATCTCCCCGAGGAGGCGCTCCACCCAGCCTTTGAGCTGGCCTTCGAGCTCGGTGCGGTCGACGACCAGGATCACCGTGGCGTTCCGGAACCGCTCCTTGTCCTCAAGGATCAGCCGCGCCGCCGTCAGCAGGGTGAAGGTCTTGCCGGAGCCCTGGGTGTGCCAGATGAGGCCGCGCTTCTTCACGGGATCGGCACAGCGCGCGACGACGGCATCAATCGCCCGGCGCTGGTGCTGGCGGAGGATGGACTTCCGCGTCTCGCTGTCCTGCACGTAGAACAAGATCCAGTGCTGCAGGGTACGGAGGAAGTCGGTCCGCTCGAAGAAGCTCTGGACGGCGAAGCGGTAGGTCTCATCCGGGGTTTGCTTCCACCGCGCCATATCCCGGCGGGTGGCGTTCCAGGTGACGCCGTACCAGTAGTCGAGCAGGTGGGTGACGTTGAAGATCTGGGGGGCGGCGATCAGCTCGGGGGTCTCTATCTCGTAGCGGCGGAGCTGCTTGATACCGCGCTCGATGGCGTCGCCGTCCTTGGGGTTCTTGTGCTCGACGATGCAGACCGGAATCCCGTTCACCAGGAACATGACGTCCGCCCGGTTGCCCTTGCGCGCGGGGGGCTTTAGCGCCCATTCCCAGGTGACGTGGAAGGCGTTCGCCTCCGTGTTCTCGAAGTCGATCAGCTTCACGTGGCGGTGCCGCTTCTCCGCCTCATCGTACCAGCCGCGCTCTCCGCGCAGCCACATCAGCATCTCGCGGTTGCCCTCGATGGTGGCCGGTATGGCGTCGAGGGTCTCGATGACCGAGCGGATGGCGTCGGGAGTCATCCAGGGATTGAAGGCGGCGAGCTTGGCTTCCAGTTCATCGCGGAAGAGCATGCCGGCCTCGCCGCCGCGCTTCTGCTTGGCCACGTCCGGGCTGATCGGCGCCCAGCCGATCTCGGCGGCGTGCTTGACCATCGGGAACTGGACGGTCCCGGCCTCTCCGATCTTGAGCGCGGTCATGCGGCGGCCTCCCGTGTGGCCGAGGCAAGGGCCGATAGAGCGAGATCGTGGACGCGGATCTCCCCGGTCACGAGCTTGTGCAGGAGGACCTTGAACAGCTCCTCCAGCACGGCCCGCTTGCGCTGGTGCAGCGCGATCTTGCGGTCGATGGCGTCGAGGACGGCCACGATCTCCCTCTGCTCGTCGAGCGTCGGCGGCAGCGGCAGCGGCAAGCTATCAATCGTGCCCGTGTTGAGGTTGTACTTCCCATCGGCGGCCGGCGTCGCCCGTCCTGCGACGATGCTCGTTCCAATCTCCGAAGCGAAGAACTGCGCCGCGAAGTAGGGCTCGAGCCGGGTGCGGTCGACCGTCGCGCGGATCAGGTACGACGCGAACAGTGCGCCCTCGGGCTGCCCGGCGAAGACGGCGCAGGCACCTAGCCGCTCAATGACGCCATTGGTTCGAATGAAGATCAGGTCCCCATCCTTAAGCCGATAGCGCTGAGCCTCGGTGAGGTTGAGCTTAGCGAACTTCAGGTCGTCCGCTTTCACTCGGCCGGGCTCGATATTCGGGATCCTGAGAACGGGATACTCGGTGCGCTCGTAGGTGCAGTGTGTGGACGTCCCATATTGCAGACGCTGCCGGACGGGCCCGAACTCTACGACCTCCCAACTTTCCGGCATCGGGCCAATCTCCGTCTCCTTCTGCGCCTCGCCGCGGAGCCCACGCGTGAACAACGCCTGCATCGCCGCGCGCTTCAGGTCTGCGCCTGCGTCGATGGCTTCTTCATTGGCCGTCAGGGCATCATGCACCTCCCACAGGATGGTCGCGATGGCGGTCTGCTCGTCGGGCGTGAAGCCAGGCAATTCGAAATTGCTGATGTGGTTCCAGGACGTTCGCGGATGCTGCACCCCAGTCGTACCTGCGATGGCGTGCTCCACGAAGCTCGGTGCGTGGACGACGCAAACAAGGAAGCGTGGATCAATACCCGCCTTTGGTCGGAGCACGAGCAATTCAGTCGTGCAAATGCCGGCGTCACGTGCCAGGACAGCCTTATCGAGGTAAGGACGGAGCTTGCCGTAAAGTACGTCACCCGGTTGAAAGGCGTACTTCCCGCTCTGCACTTCGCTGGCCGTGCCTGCCCCGATCCTCTCGAAGCGGCCGGGCATGATGTGCTCAAGCCCAACATACACGTCATTGGGTCGGTCCCGGGGGTCGACCGGCGTAGCAGCGAAGTCACAGAGATCAGACAGCCGCATGGGCGCTTCTTTCGTCATGTCAGCGCACGCAGCTTGGCGAGGGCACTCGCGAGATCGCGGGAAACCTCAGCCTCCGCCGCTATAATCGCGTCGAAGCGGTCGATGATATCTTTGAGGTCGGCCTGCTCATCACCTGGGGTCGATCCGACCCACCGGCTTGGGCTGAGGTTGTAATCCGCCTCCTTGGCTTGCTGGCGCGTGATGACGGCGACCTCGCCCTCGACGGGCTCCCCCTTGAGGAAGGCCGCGGCGAGGGGGCGAATGTCCTCCTCCGGGATGTAGTTCTTCGGCCTGCCCTTCCGCACACGGCGGCTGGCGTTGAGAAGGACGATTCGGTCCTTCCGCGCTGCGGGCTTCCGCTTGTTCAGCACCACGATCACACCAGCCGCGGTGGTGTTGTAGAAGAGGTTGTCTGGCAACAGGATCACGCCGTCGATCAGGTCGTGGTCCACGAACCACTTCCGGATGTTGCGCTCCTTGTCCTCGTTCTTCGAACCCGAGCCGCGCGTGACCGCGCCGGTGTCGAGCACGACCGCGGCGCGACCGTGGTCGTTGAAGCAGGCGAGGGTGTGCTGGAGCCAGGCCCAGTCGCCCCTGCCGTTCGTGATTCCCCCCGCGGTGCGGAAACGGTCGAAGGGGTCGTTGGCGAAGACGTCCGGTGCGAAGGGCTGGTTCCACATCGGGTTCGCCACCACGATGTCGAAGGTGCGCAGCCGGCCGTCCGCGGTCCGGAATTTCGGATTGATCATCGAGTCGCCGCGGGCGATCTCGATGTCCATGTCGTGGATGATGCCGTTCATCTGCGCCACGGCGTAGCTCTCCGCTTGCAGCTCCTGTCCACTCAGCTTCAGCGGCACCTTGCTGGTGGGGTCGAGCTCGCGCGCGACGAGCTGCAGCTTCACGAGCAGTCCGGCGGAGCCGCAGGCGTAGTCGTGGCACTCCTCGCCGGGGCGCGGGCGCATGATGTGCGCCATCAGGAAGCCAACCTCGGTCGGCGTGAAGAACTCCCCGGCACTCTGCCCGGATCCCTCGGCGAACTTCCGCAGGAGGTACTCGTAGGCGCGGCCGAGGAAGTCGGGCTGTACGTCGGCGAGGCCCAGCCGGTAGCGGGGGTCGGAGAAGCTCTCGATGACCCCCCGCAGCTTCGCCGGGTTCACGTCCGGCTCGCCGTTCCGCTCGGCGGCGAAGTCGACCACGTCGAGCACACCGGACAGCCGCGGGTTGTGCTTGACCACGGCGCGAACGGCCTTGGTCAGGTGTTCGCCGATGTCCTTCGGCTTCTCGTTCTCGGGCCAGGCGTAGGCCGCCCGGCCGCTGATCACGGCCCAGCGGGCCTCGGGCGGAATGTAGAAGCGCAGGAGGGAATGGTCGGCTTCGGCGATCTCGAGCGCCGTGGCCTCATCGCCATAGCTCTCTGCCAGACGGGCGATCTCGTCGTCGAAGACATCGGAGAGGCGCTTCAGGAATAGGAGCGGGAGCAGATAGTCCTTGAAGCGGGGCGCGTCCTTCTCGCCTCGGATCGAGCAGGCCGCGTCCCACAGCATCTGCTCCATGGTCTTTGTGGTACCCTTGGTGAGCACGGGGCTGCGCGCCATACCGCGGCGCCTGCGGCTCGGGGCGGGCGGCTCGCCGGCTTCGAGGAGTGGAAAGTCCAACACCGCCTCGGTCGGCGCGGCGCCAATGCCGGCCTCGCCGGCCAACCGGGCGATCGCCTCCCGCGCCGCCCGCTGCGGCGTGTTGGTTCCCGCCTCCCAACGGTTCACAGTGGCAAAGGAGACGCCCAGGCGTTCGGCCAAGGCTTCCTGGCTCAACCCGAGCTTAGTCCGGATCTCCCGCAGCAGGGCGGGGATTTCAGCGCGCTCTGTCATGATTGCAAGGTATGCTATAACAAATTGATTGTCAATCCGACCGAATCAGTGTAGCGCATCGCTCCCAGATTGAGATTGATCGAATCGGATCGAAGTGGTTCTTGGATGGGAGCAATTGACTTGATCCCAAGGCTAGGCTCGCGTAAACGTAAATGAAAATCCTCGGCGCGGACGTTCTCGCTCGGGCTCAGAAGGACCATGCCGGGGCTCGCGGACGGCTGTCCGCCTGGAAGGCCGAGGTCGAGGCGGCATGCTGGCGGTCATTCAAGGACATCAAGGAGCGCTACCCGGCTACCGACAAAGTCGGGAAGCGCTACGTGTTCGACATCGGCGGGAACCGCTACCGGCTCGTGGCCGCCATCGACTTCGAGACAGGGATCGTCCGAGTCCGCTGGTTCGGAACGCATGCCGAGTACGACAGGATCAAGGTGGACGAGGTCTGACCATGGCGCAGGTGAAGCCGATCAGGACCGAGGTGGACCGCCAGGCCGCCCTCGCGCGGATCGACGCGCTCATCGACCTCGAGAATCGCACGGAGGCGGAGAGCGAGGAGCTCGCCGTCCTTGCCGACCTGGTCGAGGCCTACGAGCGCAAGCATTTTCCGATTCCCTTGCCGGCGCCGGTGGAGGCGATCCGCTTCCGCATGGAGCAACTCGGGTTGGAGCCGAGGGACTTGGCTCCGCATATCGGGAGCCGCGGGAAGGTGTCGGAGGTGTTGTCAGGCAAGCGTCCGCTGACGCTCGCGATGATCCGCGCCCTGCACAAGAATCTCGGCATCCCAGCAGAGGTGCTCCTGCAAGAGCAGGCAGGCGAGGTCGGTGCCGGCGTCGTCGAGGATGACGATTGCCTGGTGGACTGGAAGCGTCTGCCGCTCCTCGAGATGGCGAAGCTTGGGTGGATCGAGGCAGTCGAGAGGGTTCGGGACCACGCCGAAGAAATCGGGCGAAGCTTGGTCGCGGCGGCGGGCGGGCTGCGCGCCGTGCCGGCACCGCTCTGCCGCCGCGGCGATGGCCCGCGTCCGAACGCGAAGGCCGACCCTCATGCGCTGTTCGCCTGGACGCTAAAGGTCTTGGCGGTCGCCAGGTCGCGGCCGCTGCCGGCGAGCTACCGGCCGGGCACGGTGACGCCTGACTTCTTGACGGGTATCGCGCGGCTGAGCGCCCGTGAGGATGGCCCTTGTGCGGCGAAGGAGGAACTGGGGCGGCACGGCATCCACCTTCTTTTCGTGCCACACCTCCGCCGCACCTACCTCGATGGCGCCGCGCTGATGGCCGCGGACACCGGTTCGCCGGTGGTCGCGCTGACTCTCCGCCACGATCGGCTGGACAATTTTTGGTTCTGCCTGCTGCACGAGCTCGCCCATGTCGGGCGGCATCTGCGCGGCCTCGGCGACGCCTTCATGGACGACATGGATCTTCGGGATGCGCCGGCCCGGAACGAGGATCCTCGGGAGCGGGAAGCCGACGAAGCCGCGGAGGAGGCCCTGATCCCCAGGGCCGAGTGGGAGGCCGCAAGGCTGACCCGGGCGCCGAGCTACGCTCGTGTGACGGCCTTCGCCCAGAGGCTAGGTGTCCACCCAGCGATCGTGGCCGGCCGCATCCGGCACGAGACCAAGGATTTCCGGAAGTTTGCACCGCTTCTCGGGAGCGGGGAGGTCAGCCGACTGCTTGCATACGAAAAATGAAGGGGCGGGGCATGGCCCCGCCCCCGAGAAGATCCGGCGAGGTGATGGCGCACCCTTGCAGGTGGCCGTCCCGTTCCGAACCAACGAGTCGATCGCCACTAAGGCAGACGGAATCGGGAAGGCAAGTGGAAACTGCGCCGTTGCGCTGGGAGCGCAGCGATGTCGAAGAGCTACAAGCCGGGGCAGAGCGCCCCGCGGTCTGGTCAGTACGAGCAGATCGGTCCCCGCGGTGGGCGTACTGGTACGGAGCGGACCGTTGTCCGTGGGGAACCCCTCCCGCCCACCCCCAAGCCAGGCATGGGGTATGTTCTTACAGATCCGTCCAAGAATGGGGCGGGCCGTCCGAAGTGACGCACCAGGGCGCCGTCGTACCTTGCGGCGGCGCCCGCATTTCAGGCTCCAGATCCCTTTGGCAACCCAAACGGAATTCAAACGCTGGAGCTTCTCGTCAACTGGCAGGCCCAGCTTTTACCTTAGGTTCAAGCTTGGGACCTAAATCGGCCAAGTCCCAAGGTTCGGAGAGACTCTGGCGTCCGGAGAGAGAATTCCGGCCCGCCTTGACCTCGGCACTCCCAAGGTCTGTTCGCCAACCCTGGCGCAACCTGCGGTTCCAGGCGCCGGCCGGCCAACCGGAGAGCGAGTTTGTAGGAAGGAAATGGTGTAGCGGTGGGAACCGGGAACTGAAATTCTCTGGGCTGCACCTTCTTCAATACCAGAAGCCCGATCGATGAAAGCGAGGTGCCTGCGGGCGGGGCACTTCGAGCCCGAACTCCCTGTGAGGC